>Ga0307475_10002562_pt1 | contig 10964 bp, 11 predicted proteins | sample atmos_gasesECM1C_FD_203317 | JGI IMG/M metagenome (GOLD analysis project Ga0307475, IMG submission 203317) | Hardwood forest soil microbial communities from Morgan-Monroe State Forest, Indiana, United States - atmos_gasesECM1C_515 | ecosystem: Environmental > Terrestrial > Soil > Temperate...
ACGGTAGTAGGCCACGAACAGACCGTAGTGCTCGCCCATGTGCTCCGTGTACCCAATCCAGTAATCGAGATGCTGCAGCAGTCCGGCGTCGCCTTCTTTCTGAATTTCAGCCGCGCCGTCGGCAACCGATTTCTTCATAAATGCAACCACCTGCGCTTTGGTCTTGTACTCGCTCACAGGTGGATCGTTGCGGCCATCGCCCACCTTCGTCTTGGTGATGTTATTCAGCAGATCGTAATTCGATGCCGCAACATGCAGCATTACTTCCTGGAACGTGCGCATCTCAGGCTTCAAACGGTAGCTGTACTTATCTTCCGGCCAGTCTTCTGCCATGGTGACCAGCCTCTTGCCAATGTCATTCCAATTTTCAAGTACTGCTTCGGAAGGAGTTTTCTGTTTCTTCGGTTGCGCCGCATCTTGCGCGCGAGCTGTGCCGGCAAATGCTGCGAGCGCCAGCGGTGCAAGGAGAAGCACAGTACGAGCAACGTGTCTCATGGACGATCTCCTGTTTGGATTGCCCCGCTGCGTGCCCCAGGGACGCCGATAGCCTACCGGGCTTCCCCGCGCAAGTCCAGCAGCGTCCATGAACTCGCAACGCGAGGACATTTGGAGCCCCGCTCCGCGTCCGGTAAGATGGTAGCCCGATTTTATTGATTCCTCATGCCGGGCACGCAAGGTGAAGAAAGAACAACAATCCGAAGAAACGAAAAGAACCCGCGACACTTTGCGTGACGATATCGAGCGTCTGGTCCGCGGACGTCTTTCCGATCCGTTCCACCTTCTTGGTCCGCGCTGGAGTGTCCAGGCGGGCAGCCGCTCGCTCTGCATCCGAGTATTTCGCCCCGGCGCGGTGGAAGCTGGGGTGATCTGGAACGACACCGGCAAACACTACTCGGCAAAACAAATTCATCCTGCCGGATTGTTCGAAGCGATCCTTCCAGCCGATTTGGCGCACAGACGCGAAGTGGAAGCTGTGGCGCCCACCTCGTACAAGCTACGGATACATTTCCCCGGTGATGCAGTGGTCGAAACGTTCGACCCGTATGCGTTTCCGCCCCTCCTCACCGACTACGATCTCTACCTCTCGGGCGAAGGTACTCACTACCAGAATTATGAAAAGCTGGGCGCGCATGTGCGTGAGATGGAAGGTGTTCGCGGAGTCCACTTCGGAGTGTGGGCGCCCAATGCGCGCCGCGTCAGCGTCGTGGGGGACTTCAATGCATGGGATGGCCGCGTCCACCCCATGCGCAGCCGCGGCGCGAGCGGCGTCTGGGAAATCTTTCTTCCCAGCCTCGACGAAGGCGCCCTTTACAAATTCGAAATACTCGCTCGTGACGGAAAATATCTGGGGCTTAAATCTGATCCGTATGGGTTCGCCGCGGAAATGCGTCCCAAGAGTGCGTCGGTGGTTTACGATATCGACCAGTATCGTTGGAATGATGCCGCGTGGCTAGAAGCACGCACCGCCCGCGACTGGCTGCACGCGCCGATGTCCATCTATGAAGTCCATGCGGGCGCATGGCGGCGCAAACCAGAAAATGGCGATCGCTGGCTTACCTATCGCGAACTTGCCGATGAGCTGGTCCCCTACGTCAAGCGCATGGGCTACACTCACATCGAACTAATGCCCATCATGGAGCATCCGCTGGATGCTTCCTGGGGCTATCAGACCGTCGGCTATTTTTCCGTCACCAGCCGTTTCGGCTCGCCTGTCGATTTCATGTATTTTGTTGACCGCTGCCACCAGGAAAATCTCGGCGTGATTCTCGACTGGACGCCGGCGCATTTCCCACGCGACGCACATGGCCTCGCTTTTTTCGACGGCACCCACCTTTACGAGCACGCCGATCCACGCCGCGGCGCCCATCCGGATTGGGGCACGCTCGTTTTCAATTACGGCCGCAACGAAGTGCAGAATTATCTGACCTCGAATGCTCTCTTCTGGGTGGACAAGTACCACGTGGACGGCCTCCGCGTGGACGCCGTCGCTTCCATGCTCTATCTCGACTACTCGCGCAAGCCCGGCGAATGGATTCCGAATCCATTTGGAGGCCGCGAAAACCTGGAGGCAATCGCCTTCCTCAAACGATTGAACGAGATCCTCCATACCCGCCATCCGGGCGCACTGACGATTGCGGAGGAATCCACATCGTGGCCCGCCGTCTCGCGCCCCACATATCTCGGCGGCCTGGGGTTTGATCTGAAATGGAATATGGGCTGGATGAACGATACGCTGACTTACTTCATGCTCGATCCGCTTCACCGCCAATATCATCACAACGAACTCACGTTTTCGATGATTTACGCGTTCACGGAAAATTTCATTTTGCCCCTTTCGCATGACGAAGTTGTCCACGGCAAGCGTTCACTGCTAGAAAAAATGCCCGGGGACAACTGGCAGAAATTCGCCAACCTCCGCCTCCTGTTCGGATATATGTACGCCCATCCGGGCAAGAAACTTCTCTTCATGGGCGCCGAACTCGCGCAACGAAATGAATTCTCGGAAGTTGGAAGCCTGGAATGGGCGCTCGAAAATTCACCTCCGCACCGAGGCGTCCAGCGGCTCGTCACTGACCTGAATCTCCTGCATACAAGTGAACGTGCGCTCCATGAAGTGGACTTCGAGTGGCCCGGCTTTGAATGGATTGAACCCAACGACGCAGCCGCCAGCGTGCTGGCTTTAATACGTCGCGGAAGAAATCCCGAGGACTTCGTTGTCGCGGTCTGCAATTTCACGCCGGTGATCCGCGAAAATTACCGCGTTGGCGTTCCTAATCCTGGCTTCTATCGCGAAATCCTCAATACCGACTCCAGCCATTACGAAGGCACTGGCACAGGCAACTCCGGCGGCGTCCTCGCCGAGCCGATACCGTGGAACAACCGCCCCTACTCGTTGAAACTTAAGCTGCCCCCTCTGGCTGCCGTGTACCTAAAGCCCTAGCGCGATTGACGATCCGATCTGGAATTTCAACGGAACATTTCTGCGCGAGTCTCCGTACTTACACACAGGAAGAGCCGAGGAGGCTTCCCATTTATGCCAAGCGGAGTTCGAAATCCGGCCGTGTTGTGTGTGCTTGTGCTGGCACTAGGCACTGTGGCGGTAGCCGCGCAGAAGGATCGCTACCTGCATATCAAAGTGGATGATCCAGCGAAGGGCGAGAATGTGAACGTGAACTTGCCACTCTCCATGGCGGAAAAAATACTCCCCACAGTCAACAAGGGAAACCTGCATGAGGGTCGCGTCACCATTTCTAACGAAGATCTGGACGGCGTGGACTTGCGCGCCATCCTTGATGCCATTCGCACCGCCCCGGACAACGAGTTCGTCACCGTGAAGCAGCATGGTCAGGATGTCCGCGTGGCAAAATCGAACGGAAACCTGGTGGTGCATGTGCGGGAAGCCGGCGAAGGGGGCCATAACGTGGACATCACCGTCCCCATGAAAGTTGTGGACGCGCTCTTCTCTACGGCGAAAAAAGATGAACTCGATGTTGCCGCAGCCATTCGTGCGCTCGCCGACGCTGGAGACACGCTTCTCGTAAGCGTCCGGGACGCCGCGCAGCATGTGCGCATCTGGGTGGATTCGCGCAGCTCTCAGGAATAATCGAAATCAGATTTCGAAGAGGTGAGAAATGATACTGCTGGGAAAGATCGCTCTGGGAATTGCTGGCACGACCGTCGCAGGAGTCAGCCTGCTCTGCAGCGAAGGCATGATTCAGGTGAAGGTTGCTGAGAAGAGGCCGGACGGTCACCACATCCGCGTAATAGCGCCGGCTCTGCTCCTCCCCATCGGAATGCACTTCGCTCCCAAGGACGGCCTCAGCGAAGCCTCCTCGGAAATTCAACCGTGGCTTCCAACCATCCGCGCCGCGCTCGCCAAGCTGCGCGAATGCGACGACTTCGCCTTCGTGGAAGTCAATGAACCAGGGCGGCAAGTCCGCCTGGCCAAGTCCGGCGGCTTACTCGTGGTGGATGTGAACGACGAAGAAGAATCCGTGCACGTCTCAGCTCCCATTCGAGCCATGGCGAGCGCAGTTGAAGAGTTGGCTGCCGCGGCCCCGCCTATACAACGCTAAGCTTCGGCGGCTTTTCTTTCGCGCGGGCGTCGCAAGCCCCTTGCAGGCGCCCGCCGGAAGAACAATCAGGGCGCGGCGCCCTTCGCCGGGACCCAATACACCTCTTGCTTCAAAGACTCTTTCGCGAATCCGCGCCGCTGCAGAATTCCCATTCCATGCTCGATCATCTCCGGATGCCCGCAAAGATAACCGGTCGTGTCCGTTCCCGTCAGTCTCCACTGGTCCGTGTATTTCCGGATTATGTCTTCCACACGGCCTGTCTCGCCCTTCCACTGCGGGTCCTCCCATGGACGGCTGATTGTGGACACGTACGTGAGCCAGGGAACCTCCGCCACGATGCGCTCCAATTCCTCGCGATAGCCAAATTCCCAGGATCGGCTAGCACCGTTGATCATATACAAGTGGATATCCGCGGGAAAGCGGCTCTCCTTCCAGTCCTTGTGTAGGGTGCGCGCATAGGAGACAAAAGGCGCCACACCGGTGACCGTGCAGAGCAGCAGATGATTCTTGTGCCCGCTCTTCAAATCCAGAGTGAATCGGCCCTTGGCGATCTTGCGCAAAGTGATTTCGCCGCCCACTTGGACCTTGTGAAGCTGCGGCGTCAGTTCACCTTGTGGGACAAGCTCGATGAATATCTCCAACTCTTTCTCGTAAGGCGACGACACGATCGAGTAAGCCCGCTCGACAGGTTTTTCGCTAGTCCGCACTCCGAGGGTGGCATATTGCCCGGCGACAAATTGGAACTCCCCGCCCGTATCAATCCGGATTTTCCATAGATCGGAGGAGAATTCTTCGCGTTGCGTCACGTGCGCGCGATAGAACTTGTCATCTGACGGGCACATTTTCGAACGGCCCTCCAAAAATGTCCGAACGGGACGCTTTGCCAAAGACGTCCCGACGAAAAAGAAGAGGCGCCCCGGCCACGCCGGAGCGCCTCGCGATTCCGCACTAAGCTGTCGGCGTCATTGTGGTGGCATCTGCGGCGGCTGCCCCATCATCATCGGATTGAACGGTCGCGGCGTGCCCACAATCTTGTCCTTCGCCTCTGAGATTACCTTCACCAGCACCATTGTTGAATCCTTGCCCTGGTACTTCACCATGCCCCACGGCGGCACATCCTTTGAGATCCAGATTTCGGAGCCATCCTTCAGCCGGTAGTGCTCAATTGCGTAAGTCCCCGCCGGGACTGTGATCGAATCACTCCCCAGATCCTGCGCATCGTTTCGCACGTCTGCCGCTTGAGTCGAACGATCCCGGTGCATCATCTGCGCCGGCATCTCCATCGGCGGCTGCCCTGGCATTTGCATGATCATCCGGGCCGTGCGCGTCTCCTGGCCGTCCAACACGAAAAGATGCTTCATCACCATCTGGCCGCCCGTCTCCGAACTGCTCGTGGCCATCTGCAGCCAGTAGCCGTCTTTCCCCTCCACCGGTTCTTTTCCGAGGACGGCGATCTCCATTTCCGTTTTTTTGCCACTCTGCGGGGAAATTTGATAGACCGCGCCTTGACCAACAACCGGATTCCATACTCCACGGATCTGAGGCGGCCCGGCGCGCATGCCCATACCCATCTGCGAGCTTACTGCCATCCCTGCGGCTAGCGCCAGAATTGCACCGATCATCATTCGCTTCGCCACCCCCATGCGCCCCTCTCTCTCGCAACAATGACCGCGATCCGCACTACAGATCCCGCCCCTTCACATCGTCCATCCTCGGTATGTCGAAGCTTGCCCTGACGTTCGCACCCGCTACCGAGCAGTAGAATTCGACGTTCTTTTCGTCGGATCCAATCGTCTCCTCCCCGCTCGCCATTTTTCGCGGAAACGCAAAGGCGATCGCCTGCACTGTCTTGCCGTCGGGCCCGCGCTGGTACTCCGCGCCCACCGCGGCGATCTTCTGCTTCCTTTTCTTTGTCAGCAGATAAGTTTTCTCAAGCAACGACTTTTCATCTGCTCCCTGAAAGGGCTTCATGTCCTGGCCTACGATCATCACTTGATACACCTCGACGGGCAGTGCAGCCTGTTTCTCCGCGTCTTCTTCCTTCATTCGCGCGGCGAGAACTGCGCTGCGCAACACAGCCTCACGTACTGTCCGCGCGGACACCCAGCGCACGACAAAAGTGGCCTGCGGGACTTGCGGCGCGGCCGGGGCTGCGGCGCCTCCGCGCTGACCCATGATTCCACCGTCCGGGGAATGTTCCTGGATTGCACTTGGTGTAGCAGGATCCGGCACTCCTCCAGCATCGCCGCCAGTCGACCAGGCTGCAGGCACCTGTATGACTTTGGACCACGGCGAATCAGTTAATATTTTTCGAATGTCCTTCTCATCCCACTGTGGAAAGGGTTTTGACTTCCAGGGGTCGCCCCCGGCCGTTGCCAGCGCTGCCAGGCAAACTATTGCCATAATTCCAAAAATCAATTTGCGCATTGTGTTTTCTTCCCGATGTCGATTGCACTGCATATCTTTGCTGAAAGGAAAACTTCTCCCGTCTGGATTGAAGGTCTGGCTGCTTACCGCAAGCTACCTGACGGCGCGCTTTGCAGCAAGCGGATTTTCACCGGGATCTGTGGCGGTCCGGCGCGCATGCCCATACCCATCTGCGCGCTTACTGCCATCCCTGCGGCTAGGGCCAGGATTGCATCGGTCACCATTCGCTTCGCTGCTCTCATGTGCACCTCTCTCCCGCAACATCGACCGCAATCCGCGCTACAGATCTTGCCCTTGCTTGTCTTCCATCTTTGACACGTCGAAGGCTGCCTGGATCTTAGCTCCGCCAACCAAACATGAAAAATCCACGGCCTTTTCATCTGCGGCGATGGATATTTCGCCGTCGGCATTCTTCATTGGAAATGTAAACACTGCAGCAAGCACTTTCTTGCCGTCGTGCGCCTTCTGAAGCTCCACGCTGCCCGCGGGAATCTTCTGCTTCGTCTTCTTCGTAAGGAGGAAGGCCCCTTCCTTGAGTGCCTTTTCGTCCGCGCCCGCAAAGGGCAACATGTCCGGCCCTGCAACCAGCACCTGGTACACTCCCGGCGTCTGTGTTGCCTGCATTTCCGCCTCTTCTTGCTTCATCTGACCCGCAAGCACCGCCCCGCGCAGCGCCGCTTCTCGCACGGTTCGCGCCGAGACCCAACGGACAATAAAAGCAGCCAGCGGAATCTGCTGTGTTGGATCGATCACTGGTCCCGCCTTAGCACCACCGCCGAGCGTGCCCATCGGCTTCTCCTGATTGGCGTTCGCTGATTGTCCTAAACTTGCCGTGGAATCGTCCATCTTCCAAGGCGCGTGCACCTGGACAGGTCGCGACCATGGCGAATCACTCAAAATCCTCCGAACATCTTTTTCGTCCCATCGCCCGAAAGGTTTTGACTTCCAGGGGTCGCCCCCGGCCGTCGCCAGGGCTGCCAGGCAAACTATTGCCATAATTCCAAAAATCAATTTGCGCATTGTGTTTTCTTCCCGATGCCGATTGCACTGTATTTCTTTGCTGAAAGGAAAACTTCTCCCGTCTGGATTGAAGGTCTGGGTGCTTACCGCAAGCTACCTGACGGCGCGCTTTGCAGCAACCGGATTTCCATGTGAGTCAGCTGCGGCGTTCCTCGATCCCGGTGAACCGCCTAGGTGCTCGATGCGATAAAGCGGATCGGTGCGAGACTCGAAATGCGTGCGCATTAGCAACTCGCCCACCAACCCTACCGCGAGCAATTGCACCCCAAAAAGGCAAAGCATCATCCCCAGGATCAATAGCGGGCCATGCTCTACGAAGATATCGGCGTGCCAGAACACCTTCTGAATCAGAAGTGCGATCAGAATCGCAGCTCCGCCGAGCATTCCCACGAGTCCGGCCGGCCCGAAAAAATGCAGCGGACGCGTCATGTATCGGACCAGGAAGCGGATGGTAATGATATCGAACAGCACCCGCAGCGTGCGCGAAAGGCCATAATGCGACTTGCCCCCGGGGCGCACCACATTCCGAATCGGCACCTCCACAATCTTCGCGCCGTTCCACGCCGCCAGCGCAGGAATGAACCGGTGCATCTCGCCATACAGCGGAATATCCTTGATGGCCTCCCGCCGGTACACCTTGAAAGTGGTTCCAAAATCATGGATGTCCACGCCTGACAATTTTGCCATCATCCAATTGGCCACCAGCGACGGAAGCCGACGGAAGAGAAAATTATCCACGCGCTTCTGCCGCCACCCGCTCACGATGTCGCAACCGGTCGCTTCAAATGCTTCGAGCATCACCGGAATGTCGCCCGGATCATGCTGCAAGTCGCCGTCCATCGAGATAATGATTTCGCCGGAGGCGGCGTCGAATCCCGCCGCAAGCGCCGTCGTTTGCCCGTAATTGCGCTTGAGCCGCAGGATTGTGACGCGTGGATCCTCCGCCGCGATCTCGTTCAGGATTTGCGGCGTCGCATCCGTGCTCTGGTCGTCCACGTACACAAACTCCACCGGCTCGTAGCGCCCGCTCATTATCTCGCTCAGGCGCCGGTGCAATTCGAGGACGCTCTCCTGCTCATCATGGAATGGCACCACTACGGAATACCGCGCTGCCGTGCGTTCTAGTTCCCGCATGCTGCTAGTTTACCTCCCGATAGCTGATTAGACGAATGCCTCGTTCCTCAATGGCACTCTTCACGCCTGCATCGAGCAATCCTTCGAGTTCCGTCTCCCGCTGCTGCTGCAGTCTTGAGCCCGACTTTCGAAGCTCGGCATCGCACAGTCCCGGGTGCAGCATGATTTCCGTCTGCCCTTCCGCCAGTGCTTCAATCATGCAGCGCAACATGGTGGGACCGAGCTCCCCCGTGGTTGCGAGCCCAAGAAACTGATCGGGCGAATGCAATCCGTATTTTCTCGAAGCAGCATCAAATCGTGGCGCCATGATACGCACCGCCGCTGCCGCCAAGAGCTGCTTCCCTAGGCCAGGCCGATTGCTACGTGATGTCTCCCACGAATTATGAAGTTCCTCAATCGGTTTTCGGACTCGCGTGATCCCTGTTGCGCGCGCCGCCCGCCCCAGGGCCTCCATCACAATTGGATGCGCATGCGTATGCTTGTGCGTGTCCAGGTGAGTGGGCTCGATGCCGGCCGCTCGAATCTTGTCTATCTGCGCGCATATTTCGCGCTCGATTTCCTCTCGCCGTATCCTCCCCAAGCTCACGCGCGCGACAAAGCCGGACATTGTTTCCGGCAGCCGGCCCGCCTTATCCACGAGAGAAGGGATCTCCTCGTGTGGAGAAATCGCACTCCCGCCGACGAGCACCAGATGACATCCGACAGCCAATCCCGGACTTGCCTTCGCCCGCACGACAGCATCATCAAATGCCGCTCCGCATGCCATCAATGTCGCCGACGTCAACACTCCTTCGCGATGCGCGCGAATGATCCCTTCATTCACTCCGCGCGTCATGCCAAAATCGTCGGCGTTGAGGATCAATTCCTTCATATTTTGAGCGGGGATATCTCCGTGCAGATGCTAATGATATCACGCGGACGAATCATCCCGTGAGTTTTGACCCCATCGCCATGATTCTTGCCGGCAGACTACGAGCGAGGGCCATCCGCGCAGAGATCGAGAAGACATTCTCGCAATCTTGCAAGTCGCAAACAACACATTCACTTTGCTCTCAACAAAATGTTAACCCTCTGTAAAAGTTTTCAACAGTTCTGTTGAAATCTTTGTGGAAAAGGCGCTAGATCAATTCCAAATGGCCCGCGATTGCAAAAGCTTACTCCTGATTGCACAAACCTAGGGCAGCGCATTGGCAAGAAAATCCGCGTGTTGATTCGACAGCGCTTGCAGTTCTATTTCAGGAAAAAATGAGTGTCAGTGAAATTATTTCACTGCTGCAGGAAATTGTCCGATCATCAACTAGTACCAGCGCGGCGGCGGCTCCAGCTTGATCTGGATGGTTTCGCTCTCTTTTTCGACTTCGTACCATTTCCCGTAGGTGTGCCATCCTTTCGCAATCACTTGAATCAATACTTTCCCCCGGGGAATCTCCGGAACCTTCACGGAACCGTCCAAATTTGTTTTGAAATTCATTTCCGCAAGCTTTTCGCGGTGAAACAAACCTCCGGGCTCGTTATACTTCACGTACACGCTGGCGTTGCTCACCGGCTTGTCATTCCCGGTCACCACGATCCGTAGCTTTGTTGTCGCCGCATCGGCGGACTTGGTTTCCCTTTTGTCCTGCGCGCCGGATTTTTCTGGCGGCACCGCTTTGTCCGTGCTCCCGGTTTGGGCAAGAGCCGGCGCTGCCCCGAGCAACATTATCGCCAGACCAGACAGAATCATTCCGCCGCAAAGGATTCGCCCGACCTGTCGTTCCACTTGCATCCAGCTCTTCTTGTACCCCAATCCGCCACTCCTCTCAAGTATTGTGAATTTGGATGCGTTCCACTTACTTGCAGGTGTTCGCGCGGGAATCTAATCTCCTGCCGCATATTTTACTGCTCCACAGCCGCGCACCATGATCGACCAGCCAATTTGGCGGCGCACCTCGTTACCCGACTTTTCGCGCTTCGATTCTTCGGGCGTATGATGAACTGTCGCGCCGGTAAACCGCGAGCAAGGCGGAAGTTGTTTCTTCGATTCTTCACCCGCGAGATTCCCGCAATCGCGGGCAACGCCTCGATCATCTTACAAGCCGCGATTCAGGTACACTTTACTTTCAACTTTCGGGAGGCACGCCATGGGTTTTTCAACCGACGCGATTCACGTGGGCCAGGAACCGGATCCTCTCACCGGCTCCATCGTCGCGCCTATCTACCAGACCTCGACCTACGTCCTCGATGAAATGGGCAAAGATAAGGGCTACGACTATGCGCGAACGAATCACCCCAATCGCAAAGCCCTCGAGCGCACCATCGCCAAACTGG
>Ga0307475_10002563_pt1 | contig 10962 bp, 2 predicted proteins | sample atmos_gasesECM1C_FD_203317 | JGI IMG/M metagenome (GOLD analysis project Ga0307475, IMG submission 203317) | Hardwood forest soil microbial communities from Morgan-Monroe State Forest, Indiana, United States - atmos_gasesECM1C_515 | ecosystem: Environmental > Terrestrial > Soil > Temperate...
TCGCTGGCAGCTTGCAATCTCAACAGCAGGCGCGATTGCGAAAAGACGTCGTGATTTTTACTCTTCAGCCAAGCTTCCTTTTCCTGGGATTTATCCCAATCCGCGAGCAGAGACGAAAAATCCTTCGCTTGCAGGTAAAGGAGGGCACCGGAGGGGACAAAGTGCGACAGTTCAGGTTCCGGCGGGGCAGCGACGCGGTAGGCGCCCCAAGCTACGCCGAATATTCCGGCAGACAGCAGCGCAACCAAAATAGTGCGTTTCATGGTTTTCTCCCTGCTTTTGCTGGGGTGTCCGCTCGGGCAACGAGCCGCGGCCGCACCAGGCGGTCCTGTTCCAATTCGGCGTGCAGGATTGGTTGACGAGCCGCGTTTGTGCGCTGGCGCCGCAAGTGTGTTTTTACTTCCAGAAGTTGTGAAGTGATGCGTGTGCGCTCAGCGGGCGATTTTTCCAGTTTTTGAGCGATTTTCAGGTAGGAAGCGGCCTCGTCCAGACGATCGAGGCGGATCATCGCCAGTGCAACTTCGTGGGCCAGTTGGGATTGTTGAGAGCGTGGCAGAGCGAGATTTGATGGACTCGCTACTTCAGCCAGGCCGGCATCAGTCTCCTCTTCCGCGCCAATAATCTCTTCGTCGCTGGAATTTCCCGGAGCGACACGGCCCAGCAGTCTCTTTTGCAATAACTGCTCGATGGAGGACAGGGCAAGTTCATCTGCGGGAATGGAGATGGCTACGCGGAAGAAAGGCACGCGCGCGTCCTCTCTCGACGGTGAATCCGCCAACGCTTTCGCGAGCACTTCCATTTTGACACGGGCATTGGGCGCGTACTGCGCCGCCGCGAGCCGCGAATCGTAGAAATTAGGATGGTCCGACGCAGCCGGAGTGATGTTTTTCGCACCCGCCGCAAGAAGCTTCAACTCCACACTGCCGAATTCGGCGGGCTGAGGCAAACCTGCTAACGCTGCGGCGGCCTGCACGCGAAGAGCGTAGGGATTCTCTGTCGAGGCGGAAAGCTTAGCCAAACTCTGTGCGGCCGCGTTCTTATCCTGTGCCACCAAGAGTTGAGCTTTGCCGAGCCTGAGTCGGAACGATGGCTCCCACGGAGTTGCGTTCGCAAGCGGCTCGAGGAACACAATGGCCTCCGCGGGGTGACCCGTCTTTTCAAATAGTGCCGCCGATGAATCCATGTTCTGATACGCGTCGCCGACGACGAGGACCAGCCTCTTGAGCAAGGCGACTGCCCCCGCCACGTCGCCATCCGCAATCCGAATTTCGGCCAGGCCAAGGAAATTCGTCGCGACGAGCTGATGTTCTTCCAACTGACGAGCAAACACAAATTCAAGGATTTTTCTGGTCGATTGCTTGTCGCCGCCGTCAAAAAGCTGCCGAGCAGCGATACGCAGGCTTTCCGTGGACGGCGTGGTCTGCGGCTCCGCCTTATACCCGGAGAGGATCGTATCCAAGGCTCCCAATTTCGCGGCGCACTGCATTTCGTAGGGCACAAGAGCCGCGAAGTCCGAACCGGCGGCGTTGTTCCGCAGAGCAGCAATTTCATCGGCGGCCTGGCTGTATTGCTTTGTATCGATCAGGTATTTCACCCATCGAAGTTGCCAGCTCCACAGAACGGCCTTCGCATTCTGCTGCTCCAGTCCTTCGGCTTTTGCCGCCGCCCCCAGCTTGGCTTCCAGAATTCGCTGGAAAATCGGCGCGCGGTTTGCGATCGGGATCCATTGCACCTCCACGAAATCCTCGAGCACAACCGTGGGGTCTGGCGCGGCCTTAGAAAGGTCGAGCAGCCATGCCGTAGCGGCTATTGGCTCGCTTTGGGCGAGATAGGCGCTGTGCAGAAGCGCGTTCGAACGATAATTCCCGTTACGGCGGAGATAGGCGCGGAGGAGTTGATCAATTTCCGGCTTCACGTCTTGGAACACGCCGCGGGTCCGCACATGATCGAGCGCCCGGCCGAAATCAGCCCAGAAGCTTTCCGTCAAACGCACGTTGTTTACCTGATTGAGCTGCGCGGCGAAGAAAACCTTCCATTGAGCGATGGCTTGAGTACGGTTCTTGTCCTTGTAATAGGCGAGCGCCAGCTTGTCGTGGACCTGCACGCGCGCGGGTGAGAGCTCCAGCGTATATTCGTACTGTTCGATGGCCTTGCGAACGTTTCCGTGGTCCAGGTAGTAATCACCGAGCGAAAGATAGGCATCCGACGATGCGGGACTGTGCTCTAATTCGGCCGGCAGGAAATCATTCGCTGTGTCCAGCCGGGTGTCTGCAAGATATTCGCCGTACCTAGAGGCATAGTAGTACCAGATATCGCCGGCGAGCTGGTTGTCGCGGTCGACAGATTTGCCGATCCGCTCGCCGATGGTCTGATCGCCAAGCGCGCCAACAAAGGCAGTTTTGATTGGAGGCAGGGGCTCTGCAAAGTACAAGCCGACAAGCGCAGTGTAGGACTTGCTCCAAACCGGTGGACGTAGGTTGCCGCGGGCGGTGACTGCGGCGTGAACCAATTCCGCGTCTCCGTTTGCCAACACAAAATCCGAGGCTGGCTGCCCCCAGGGCGACCACGATCCGGCCACCTGCACGAGCTGTTGCGGGTTTTTCTTCAGCAGAAGAGTGAACCAACGAGTTTGGTTCGCGCCGCCGAGATTGGCGGGACCCAGGCTGGAGAGCAGACGCAACTCATTGTCACTATCGCCTGCGGAGCGGTATGCCTCCGCAGCGTTCAGCAGGACCGTCGACCGAAGCTCCGGACGCACATGTGTTGCGAAGCTTTCCAGTTGCGGACCAAGCTCGGCAAACTTTAGCCGCTGCCGTTGAAGCTGCACGAATTCCGTCATCTGGCCCATCCAGTCGGCCTGATCCCTGAAAGGGTTCATCAGCAACTCATAGCGCCATGTGGCTTCTCTTTCGGCCAATCCGGCCGCTTGCCCCAGCGGAATCGCCAGTCTCTTTACCGTTTCGGCGGGCATGGGAGCGCGCAGCGCCTGGGCAAAGCTCGAAAACGCTACCTTTTCTTCTGGCGTGAAATAACGAGCCACGCTAGAACCCATTTCCACCAGCGCAGCGTGCATTCCGTTCCGCGCGGATTCCTGGCGAGTGGCAAGGACATGCTCCCGCCATTCTTTGTCGGAAATTGCGGAAATTCCCTTTTTGGCAACCTGTTCTTTCAGGACTGGAAGCGAGTTGGACGCCGCGTTCATGGCGTTTTGGAGAGTAGCCCACGCCTTTTCGTGCTGGCGTAGGCGAGTCATAAGGCGCACATAAATTTTTGCGCCATCGTGATTTTCGGTTGTGGCCAGCAATTCGTCGCCTGCGGCACTCACGCCTTGTTCCGCGAAGCTTTTTGCCGGTTCGAGGATGCCCCAGGCCTCGAGCCGGCGCGCCACCGCGAAGTAATTCGCCGCACGCTCCGGTGCCACGTCAATCAGCGCGGTCTTGAGCGCAGCGACGGCATCCGCGCTCCGTCCCTGGCGCGCGCGAACCTCCGCGATCTTCTCCATCCACTTCGGGTCCTTGTAGGCCAGTTGGTAGAGATGGTCGTAGTCGCTCGCCGCATCGTCGAACCGCAACAAGCGCTCTTCCAGCGTCGCGCGCGCGATGCGCAAGTCGCTGCGATCGGGACGAATCGCAATCGCCTTGCCATAGAAATCGATCGCGGCCGGAAAATCTTCCAGGGTGCCTTGCATCCTCGCCAGCACCATAGACCAACGGTAATCGCGAGGCGATTCTTGAATTGTTTTCGAATAGAAATCGAGGAGCTGCTTTTCGCGCTGGTACCGCTGGGAGTAGAGGGCGGCTTCTGTTGCAAGGCCTTCGTCTTCCGGAAAGTTATTGATCAACTCTATGTATTGATCGACGGCACCGGGATAATCCTTCAGTTGCGTGAGCGCGGGGATCAGCCCCCGGCGCAGGGTTGCAATCCGGTTTTTGCGTTCGTCGGCGGCGAGCGGCGCATTGCGGAACAGGCCAATCTTATCGAGGTAGAATTGCTTCAGTCCCTGCGCGTCGCCCGCCTGCGCGTAGGTGTCCGCCATGGCTGCCAGGAACTGGCTGTCATAGGGCGACCCTTTCAAAAGGGCATCCAGCAGAGTGCGCGCCTGTTGAAAATCTTTCGCCTCCGTGGATTTGCTCGCAGCTTCGAACGTGAATTGCGCGCTGAGCTGGGGATAAGCCTCCTTCGCGGCCTGCCGAAGAACGGCGATAGCCTGCGGGTAGAGTTTCACTCGCCAATAGAAGTCCGCGGTTGAACGCACTACTCCCAAGGTTTTCGGATTGGCCTGATACAACGCCTCAATGTTGCGCTGAGCGGCGGCAAAATCTTTATTGCTCTCATAGAATCGCACCAAAGCGTAGCGCAATTGGATCCGGGTTACCGGGTCGGTGGCCAGGGCGGCTTGCTTCTCCAGCGCTTTCTGCCGGACAGATTCAAGGGATCGCTGCTGGGCAATCGCTTCGATTGCCGCGGCCTGTTCAATCGTTTCGGCATGATCCAGCGTGGCACTGAGGAACGTGGGCATTTCCGGCGCACGATTTGCGGCTTCCAGAACACGTAAGCGGAGATTGACGGCGGGAAGGGCGTAGTGGGAATCCACGGCCAGTTTCTCGGTCGCGTCATTCACAAGGTCACGAAGCTTTGGGCGGCGGGCCAGCTCTACAAGCCGTCCGGCGGCAGGCGATTCTCCGCCAGCCGCGACGGCAGCGCCGGCATATTCGCTTATAGCTCTGGGGTAATCCTTCCGGGTTTCGTAAATCGCGCCCTCTTCGTATCCATAGAGGGTGGGGTTATCCAGCTTTTTTCGGCCTTCATCCAAAAGGCGCAGGGCATTGTTGAAATCGAAGTAGTCCCAGTAGATGGTTGCCGCATCCAGGTAGCCGCGTGATTCTCCCGGCGAAACTTTCGGAATGCGCTCCCAATACGGAGCAGCCTGCTGGAACAGGTCTCCGTCGGAATAGATGTCGCCGATGCGTGCGAGAATCTCGGTGTTACCGGGATTCGCGGCGAGAAGATTTTCTTCCATTTTTGCGGCGATCGCCGTCTTTGAAGGATCGAAATAGGCGAGCGAGCGGAAAACCGAGGACGAGGTGCGATCGAGTTCCTGCTCTGCGGGATACACCTCCGACAAAGTCTTCAACACCGGCGCGCTCTCTTCGAAGTGCGAGCGCCAAATTTCCGCGTCCGCCAATTCCGTTGCGGCGGCAGGGTTTTTCGTCACGAATTCGGCCCAGTCCGGCTTGTCTGGCCTGGGCGCCAACTGGCGCAAGGCGTTCAACTCGTGTTCCAACTGGCGGCTGTACGAGAGGTATTCAAAGTATTGGTTTCGGAGTCCGGCGTCTTCAAACCAGTGCTGGCGGATCAGTGCGAGCCAGGCGGCTTGGTCGTAGGTCGGCGCGGAATGATAGGCTTGCAGCAAATTGTTAACAAAATAGGGATTGTGGGGAAATCGTGCATTGGCATACTGGTTCAACCGCACATACATGGCCGGTGTGCTTGCACCAACCGACGCAAAGTAGCTTTCGAGGACGTTGCCATCGAATTGCTTCACGACTTCCTGGGTGAGTTGCTGGAGTTGGGAATATTTCCGATAGCGCAGATAAAGGCGCGCCAGCTTGCTGTACCAGGACGGATCGGAAAAACGGGCGAAGGCGCGGCGGTAGACTTCCTCTTCTTCCTGACTGAGATTGTTTTGCTGGAGGAAAGTGGCAAGACGCTCGTATAGCCCCGGATCGTCCGGGTTGTGATCAATTTCGCGCCGCAACACACCGAGCGCTTGGGGAACCTCTTTAAGCTGCACCAAGCGGGCCAGATAGCGCTCGAGGACTCGCGAATACTCGGGGGAACGTGGGCCAGTTTCTTGTGTTTCCGTGTTTCGCCCTACTTGAAACGCAGAGGCCGGCACTTGTGAAGGCGTGGGCGTCACTTCGCGGCCTTCTCCCCCTTCCTCACCTTCCGCCTCTTGATTCGCGGGCTGCTGGAAGCGCCGGGGCGCTTGCGGAGCGCCAAAACTCTCGTTGGCCGCAACTGAAATGCCGAGAGGAATATTATCCGCTTGCTTGGCAAGCTCCTGCAGAATTGCGTCATAAATCGCGAATTCGTCTTGCGGCTTTTGTAGACGCGCATCCGCGTCTGCCATCAAAAGCGCGACGCGTGTGCGGTCACCTGATTTCGGGAAAGAGGCAAGAAATTCCTTGCCGCCCTTGAGCATGGCTTCGCTCTGGCCGTTACTTGAATAGAATTCGAGTAGCTTCACGTGCAAGCCAGGGCGACCTGCTGCGCTTGGAAAGTTTTTGTCCAGAAGGGCCAACAACTCCGCGGCGCGCGAGCGGTGAAAATAGGAAAACGCACGGAGCTCCTCCGCAGGGTAGGCGCTCCCGGGCGAAGTTGTGTTCAAGATCAGGGAAAGAATGCCGTTGAGGTAGCCGGGACCCGGATCCATCGTGGCGATATCCTTGTACATGGACAATTCGCCGCTGCCCAACCGGATCGGGGATTCCGGGGAGGTCAGAAGCATATCCGTCAACCGGGTGAGCGCGCGCTCCTGGGAATCAGCCGCCCCTCTGTTGCTATAGAGCGCAAAGTAGTACCGCGCCGCTTCGGGATACGAGTGAATATCCTCAAGCAAGCGCCCACAAACGTATAGTTCTTGCGGAGTCCACGAGGATTTCGCAGTTTCTTTGTGCAGCCGCAGGTTCGTGATGGCCTGTTGTGCGGCGTCCAGCTTCCCTTGTTGCTGATAGTAATAGAATGTGCGCGCGGTGGCATTGAGGTCTTCCTGATTCTTGTTGAGGGCGGCTCGAGCCTCATCGAGGGACTTGCGTAAGCCTTGCGTTTGGGCCAACAAGTCGAAATACCCTTTTACAAGCTCTGGTTGCCAGAGGGGCTGGAAACTCTTCTCGTAAACCGCCAGGCCCTGTTGAATCGAGCCTTGCTTGTACTCCAGCAGCGCCCTGGCTTTCACGGGGAAAATCTCATCGCGGGGAAACTGTTTCTGGTAGGAAGCAATCAACTGGTTCGCTGCCTCAAATTCTTTTTGCGCAACGAGAAAGTCCAGGAAGCGCACATACAGCTGCTCTTGCCCGGGATAGCGGGCAATCCACGTCCGGTATGTTGCAATGGTTGGTTCCTTGCCGAGCGCTTGAGCCTGAATGATTCCCAGAATGCGTTCGAAGGCGTTCCATGAACTTTGCTGACTGGCCAAAGTGAATTTCTCCGCCGGCGTTGAAGGGAAATTCCCCAAGGTTCGCAGGACCGCGATTTCCTCTTGCGGGCGTAAGCGGTGGTGATAGAAATCAGCGAGGTCCAACTGGGCGGCCGCCTTATTTGCGGCTTTCTCGGCGAACAGCTTCCAGTCCTTCTCGGCGGCGGAAAAATCGAGTCGCCGCTCATCCTCAAGAGCGGCCAACGAATACAGATCCGCGTTTGCGGGTTGTTGCTGAATCAATTCGCCGAGCGCTGGGCGTGTTTCGGCCGGCGGCCGCCGGAACAGTACGTCGCCATAAGGCAGTTGCATGGCGCGGAAGAAGGCCCGTTCCACATCGGTTTTCGCTTCGATGTTGCGGATCCAGGCGGGCAGCTCGCCTTTGGCGGACAACGTAAAACCGGCCACAACGATAAGCAGCAAAGCTCCACCGGTACCCCGGGCGCGATTGGGCGCGAAATCATGGAACAATTTCAATGTCCACCCCCTGAGAACCCATGTTGTGCGCGATATCTTCCGCGGTGACCGTCAAATGATAGGTTCCTGGAATCATCTGATCCGGAATGAACAATTCGCCGGTGTTCGTCGCCTCCCTCGCGTCCCAGTGCAGACTCGCCGGCGCGGCCCCTTCCAGCCGCGCCACGAGCGTCCGGGTGTTCTGCGAAGCGGCAACTTTCAACCCAAGCATTTCGCCGCGCCGATAGCGTGTTTTTGGCAGCGTTATTTGAACTGTCGGAGACTTGCTGGCGATCACGAATGTTTTCGATTCGCGATAGGTTTGGCCGGAACGATCGCGCATCACCAGCCGAACCGGATAGGTTCCGTCCGGCAAGTCCGTCGGGACTAGAAAGCGCGTCTGCCAGGTATCCTCGTCAGGCAGATATCTCAGCTTCTTTACGAGTCCAAAAGGAAACAGCGCCACCACGGAGACAATCGCCGGGTCGGTCTTCACACGGATTACCGGATCGCCGGGCCGAATCACACGCGGCCGCAGCAGTGCCCGAGGCGCCGCCAGGAACGAAGTGTATGGAGTCACAAACTTATATTGCCGCGACAGCCGGATGATTTCGTCGATGGACGCGGCATCCTCGCCTTCACGCTCGATTTTCTCTAGCAGGGCATCCACGCGGGCACGCGCCCAGAGCCTGGGGAGTTGAGGATGTTCTGCGGACTCGCGCGGCAAACTCGCTTTAAACGACATGGACAGCGGCGTTCGGTCTTTCACGCCGTGAACGGTGAAGCCTACCTCTTGCGCCGGCTTCTGATAACGGCCGACCCAGGCCGCGCGCGAACCGGCAAAGGCCGCATCCTGCAGGGGATAGACGGAATCCACGGCGGACTCCGGCGAAACCGTTAGTCCCAATTGACCGACAGGGCTGCGCCCAATTTTGGAGAGGAAAGAATTTAGTTTGAACTCGAGCGGCTCGGTCGAAAGCACATTTTCGAGGACGCCGTCATTGCGGGCCAGCAGCTTGAACAGAGGCAAATTGGCATCGTCGCCGACGCCAAAGATATAGGTTTTGGGGCGGCTTGCCACTGGCAGACGCTTCCATTCGTTTTCATACGATGCAGCCAGTTTGGCGTTTCGAACCTGGCCCTCGGTGGCTCCGCCGTCGCTCAACAGCACCAGATAAGGGTTTCCACCGGAAGCATTGGACTCGCGTAAAGCTTCTTGAAGCGCTTTCTGAAGATTCGTGCCGCCACGCAAACGGCTGGCCCGCACGAAGTCCAGGGCGCGCTGCACGTTGTTGCTGTCGGCCGCGACCGGGGTCGGTCGAAACGGCTGGATTTGATTATTGAAGAGGATGAGATTGAATTTGTCTTCCGGTTTCACGGAGCGGAGTAGTGTTTCAAGCGCCCGATAGCTGCGTTCCAGCTTTTCCCACTGCATGGAGAGCGACGTGTCGAAGAGAATTAGCACGGTTTTTGCAGGAACCCCGGCCGCAGAAGAGTTTTCTTTCACGACGCTGTTGTTCGGTCCAGCACCCATCAGGGCATCCACAGTGAAGAATCCCGGTTCGTTTGTGCTTCGAACCGGAGCAGTCTCGGTCGGCGAAGGCTGTCCGCTGACCGGATTTCTGTGCGTGCTAACCGCTGGCGTGTCGCTCCCCGATTTGTCGAAATCAAAAGTGGCAACGAAGTCTTCGGTGAGGTTGACGTTTTCACCTTCGAACGTGGCGTGCACAACGCGTGGCGTGTTTTCCGCTAGCTGAAGGGAATAAGTCTTTGCCGGCGCCTGGAAGTTGGTCAGCGCATGGGCGGATCGCAATTCGAAGTTGATCTTGAGATGGCGAGCAATTTGGGCCTGATAGGCATCGGGCCGCAGGGGAATCGCAAAATAGGATTTGAGATTTTCGACCGGAATGGTCTCGTGGTATTCGAATTCCAGGCGCTTTGTGCCATACGCGGGAATGGGAACGATTCGCGCGCTGAAAATGGCGCTGCGCTTGGCTTCCTCGGCGCCGCGTTCCCCCATCTGCAGCAGCCCAGGGTCAATCGATTGTTGCTTCAGTTCGTTGTAGATCTCACCGGCGCGTTTACGTTCCAGAATGACCGCCGGAATGCGCACAGGCCCGTCCCAAACGGCAAAATCGGAAACTGTGGCGCGGCTGGGCAGGGCAAAAATGTAATTGCCTTCCTGAATGCCCCCGGTGTGATTGGCGAAGATCTGCCGCACAAGGACGCGGGCGTCACCGTTATCGATCTGCACCGTGATCTCCATTTCCTCGAGAGAAAGGATCGAGAAATCTGGTTGCGCTTTATCACGCGGGATTAACACGCCCCCATCCGGGAATGCAGCCACGGGCGCCAACAGCAGAAGTAAGAAAACCCCCAAAGTTCGATTCATGGCTGGATCTGGTTCTCCTCGATACGGACCAAGCCGTTGTCCGTGCCTACATAGATGTACCCGTTGCCTTCGGCCAGCGCGGTAACGTTCATGGAGGGCAAGCCGTCGGTAACGATGGTCCAGCGCTGCTTTTGGCGATCGTAAAGGTAGAGTCCGTGGCGGAGAGTTCCAGCGAACACGTGATCCTTCGTGGCCAGCATGGCGCCAGGATTGATTTCGATTGCGGCAGTTGCGGTTTGATAGCCGTGGAATCGTCCCGAGTTGTCGAGCCCCATTACGCCGCTTCCATAGGTTCCGATCATCCATTCGTCGCCGACACGAGCGACGGCGGTGATCCAGTTCTGCTTCAATCCGGAATTCCCGGCCGTGAAATTCGCCTTCACGAATCCTTTTTGAACCGCGGAAAGGCCGCCCAGCGTCCCGACCATCAGGTCGTCGTCCGACACTGCCAGAGCATACACATGGTTGTTAACAAGACCGTGAAAGCTGTACATGCTGCGCGCGCCGTCGGCATCGAGAAACGTAATTCCCGCCGGCGTGGCAATGGCCAATCCGCCATGGTAAGAAACCACGTCGGTGACATGCTCTGCGATCAAGCCGTCGGCTTTGCCCAATACCTGTTCGGGTTTCCCGGCCGCTCCGAAACGCACCAAGCCATTCGCAGTGGCCACTTCCACGGCACCACCTTTGGCGTCAGGCCAAATCCGGTTCACGCAAAAAATGTGGTTATTTTCGATGTGCAGCGTCCGCGGAGGCCCGTTCGGCAAAATGTCGAGGCCGTGGTCGAAATAGCCGACCCACAGCTGTCCATTTTTGTCGCGAGCAAGGGCTGAAATGTTCCTATCTGTCAAAACAGCGGGGCGTGGCTTCAGCACTTGCTGCCATCCAAAAGCATTCTGCCTTACTTCGAAAATGC
>Ga0307475_10002564_pt1 | contig 10959 bp, 8 predicted proteins | sample atmos_gasesECM1C_FD_203317 | JGI IMG/M metagenome (GOLD analysis project Ga0307475, IMG submission 203317) | Hardwood forest soil microbial communities from Morgan-Monroe State Forest, Indiana, United States - atmos_gasesECM1C_515 | ecosystem: Environmental > Terrestrial > Soil > Temperate...
CGGGGTGCGCTTCTGCTTCTCGGGAACGCTGCTCACGCTCCTCGCCTACGCCAGCGGCCTCTCGCTCCCGAGGCGCGCCCGCGACTGGCGCCTGATCGTCGCTGCGGCGCTGCTCGGCATCACGGTGAGCAACGGGCTCAACGTGCTCGCGTTGCAGCACGTCGCCTCGAGCCAGGTCGCGCTCATCAGCGCCAGCTCCGCCTTCTGGATTGCATGGACGGGGATGTACGGCCGGCACGCGGCGCCGGTGAGTAAGCGCACCTGGCTCGGGCTGTTGGTCGGCTTCGCCGGCGTCGCGATCCTGGTATCGGCGCATGGATTCGGGCTGCACTCGCGCTTCGGCTGGCAGCTGGTGGTGCTCGGCAGCGCGGCTGCCTGGGCGCTCGCGACCGCCGCCATCCGCGAATCGCAGCCGGAGTGCGACCCGCTCGCCTTCACCGCGGGCTATCTGCTGGTGGGCGGCGTGACTCTCGCCGCCATGGGGCTGCTCACCGGGGACGCCGGACGCTGGTCGTGGTCACCGACGGGACTCGCGGCGATGGTGTTCCTCGCGATCTTCAGCTCGACGCTCGCCTTCCTCGCCTACACCTATCTGCTGCGGCACGAGCCGCCGGCGCGCATCGGCACCTACGCCTACGTCAACCCGCTGGTGGCGGTGTTCGCCGGCTGGGCGTTGCTCGATGAGCGGCTGAACCCGCTGCAGTGGGCCGGCACCGCGGTGATCTTTGCCGGCGTCGTGCTGGTGCGGAACCTGCGCCTCTTCCCGCGCCTGCGGCCGCGCCGCTAATTACACCCAGGACTATGATTGCGAGCATGCAGGCCTCAAGTCACCGCGGCGCGGCTGCGCGCAAGCCAAGCGAACTCCCGTGGCGCCGGCCACCGCGCCGGGCCGCCCCGCAGCAGTGGCTGCTGCCGCTGTTGTGCGCCTGGGGAACGCTGACGGCACAGCAGCCGCCGCCCGCCCCGGCGGCCGCCGACGAGTCGCGCTACGACGTTCGCGACGACGTGCTCATTCGCATGCGTGACGGCGGCACCGTGTCGGCGACCGTCGTGCGCAGCAGGAACGCCAACGGGCGGCTCCCGGCCCTCCTCACGCTCGACATTTACACCGATCCGGCGGGGTTTCGGGCGCGCGCCACGGACGCCGCCGACCACGGCTATGTCGGCGTGATCGCCGACACGCGCGGCAAGCGGCTGAGCCCCGACGCCATCGTTCCCTACGAGCACGAAGCGGCGGATGCCTACGACGTCATCGACTGGATCGTGCACCAGCCGTGGAGCAACGGTGCGGTCGGGATGCGCGGCGGAAGCTACTCGGGGTTCACGGCCTGGGCGGCCACCAAGCGCCTGCATCCCGCGCTCAAGACCATCGCGGTGTCGGCGGCGGCCATTCCGGGCCAGGGATTGCCGATGTGCAACAACGTGTTCCTCGTTGCGAACTACGGCTGGGTGTTCTACGTCGCGGACAACAAGTACCTTGATGACAAGACCTACGAAGACGCCACGCGCTGGTCGCGGCTGACGGCCGCGTGGTTTGCGAGCGGGCTGCCTTACCGGCAGATCGACAGCCTCGATGGGACGCCAAACCCGCTGCTGCAACGCTGGCTCGACCATCCCGCCTACGACGCCTACTGGCAGGCGATGGTCCCGTACCGGGGCGACTTCGCTCATATCGACATCCCGGTTCTCACCATCACGGGCTACTACGACGACGGGCAGGTCTCCGCCCTCCAATACCTCAAGGAGCACTACCGCTACCGGCCCGGCGCCGAGCACTATCTGGTCATCGGCCCCTACGACCACCTCGCGACCCATCGGAGCCGCAAACCGGAGGTGCTGCGGGGCTATCGCGTCGACGGCAGCGCACAGTTCAGCACCCCGGAGCTCACCTACCAGTGGATGGACTACGTGCTGCGTGGTGCCGGGAAGCCCGCGATGCTGACGGACCGGATCAACTACGAGGTCATGGGCGCGAACGAGTGGCGCCATGCGCCATCGCTCGCCGCGCTGGGCAGCCGGAAACTACGGTTGTATCTGTCGACCGAGAAGGACGGCGACCGGGCCCGCCTGATCGGGAGAAAACCGCTGACCGACGGATTTACCGAGCAGCGGGTCGATCTTGCCGACCGCAAGACGCAGACCAACACACTCTATTACCCGGAGCCCATCATCGAGGAAAAGCCGGACCACTACACCGGACTCGTCTATGTCGGCGAGAAGCTCGCGCGGCCGGTCGTCGTGAGCGGCGCGTTCTCCGGGGAGCTCGAGATCTCGGTGAACAAGCGCGACGCCGATCTCGGCGTCGCGATCTTCGAACAGCTCCCGGACGGGCGGCTGTTTCACCTCGGCTACTGGCTCGGGCGCGCCAGCTTCGCATCGGATCCAACCGTACGCCGGCTCCTGACGCCGGGACGGGTCACCCGCATTCCCTTCGAGACGAACGTCGTCAGCCGCCTGCTCGGTCCCGGCAGCCGCCTGCTGCTCGTCGCCGACGTCGACAAGAATGAGTTTGCGCAGGTGAACTACGGCACGGGCCGCGATGTCAGTGACGAATCGGTGGCGGACGCCGGGGATCCGCTCGTGGTGCGCTGGCACGCGCGCAGCTTCGTCGACGTGCCGCTCGATCAGAGATAGCCGAGCTCACGGAGCTCAGCGGAAGCGCTTGCGGTCCCTGAGGATCTCGCGCGCCGCGTTGTGTCCCGGGATGCCGGAGACTCCCCCGCCCGGATGGGTCGAGGAGCCGCATTGGTAGAGACCGGCGACCGGCGTGCGGTAGTCGGCCCAATGCGGCACGGGGCGCTGCCAGAAGAGCTGATCGGCGCTCAGCTCGCCGTGAAAGATGTGCCCCTGCGGCAGACCGACGATGCGCTCGAGGTCGGCCGGCACCAGCAGCTCGAAATCGATCACCTGCTTCGAGAAGCCGGGCGCCATCTCATCGAGGACGGCGAAAGCCGCGCGCGCGAGATTCGGCTTCTCGTGAGCCCAATCGGCGCCCCCGCGCAGGACGTAAGGCGCGTGTCCGCCGAACACGTTGATCACGTGCTTTCCCGGAGGCGCCAGCGAGTCGTCGACGATCGTCGGGACCACGGGGGTGAGGAACGGCTGCCGCGAGTACCAGCCGTGCTTGGCATCGTCATAGGCACGCTCGAGGTAGTCGATCCCGGGGGCGAGATGCACGTAGGTCGGATAGCTGAAGCCCGTGCGCTGCGAATCGAACGCCCGGTACTGCGGCGGGCTCTCCGCGGCGATGTTCATCTTGAAAGCGGTCGAGAAAGTGCGGAATGCGTCGATCTCGGCGAGCAGCTCCGGCGGCAGGTGCTCGGCTTTCACCAGCTTGCGGAACAGCGTCCTGGCATCGGCGTTCGAGACCACCAGCCTCGCGTTGAATTCGCGTCCGTCGGCGGTGGCGACGCCTCGCACCCGGCCGTCGGCGACCCGCACCTCCGCCACCGGCGCGTTCGTCAGGATCTCCATGCCGGCGCGCTGGCCCGAGCGGGCAATCGCCTGGGTAATCGCGCCCATGCCGCCGCGGATGAACCCCCAGCCGCCGGCCCCGGCGTGCTCGCCCATCAGGTGGTGCAGGATGACGTAGGCGGTACCCGGGGAGCGCGGGCCCGCGAACGTGCCGATGCAGGCGTAGTAGCCGAGCACCGACTTGATCACGTCGCTCTCGAACCACACCGACAGGTAATCGTAGGCGCTCTGTGTCAGCAGGTCGATCAGCCGGTACATGCGATCGCCGATGGTCCGCTGCCGCCACAGGAGCGCGGCCGAGTCGCGGAAATTGCGCCAGCGGCGGCGGGTGGGATCGACCGGCGTCTCGAACAGCAGCCCGCGCACCAGGCGGGCGGCCTCGTCCAGATGGCGCGAAAACGCGGGGTAGACCGCCGCGTCGCGCTGCGAGAAGCGCGCAAACTCCGCCTGCGTCTTCGCCAGGTCATCGCTGAAGACGATGTACTGATCGCCGCCGAGCGGACAGAACAGGTCGTTGGCCGGCAGCACCTCGAGCCCGTAGCTGTTCAGATCGAGGTCGCGGATGACCCGCGGATGCAGCAGGCTCATCACGTACGAGAAGCGCGAAGCCCGAAAGCCCGGCGCGAATTCCTCGGTCACCGCCGCGCCGCCCACGAGCTCACGCCGCTCGAGCACCAGCGTCCTGAGGCCCGCCTTGGCGAGGTACGTCCCGCAGACCAGGCCGTTGTGGCCGGAGCCGATCACGATCACGTCGTAGTCAGTCACCGCCGGGATTCTAACCGCCGCGCAGGAGTTACACTGGCGATGATGCGCACCGCCCTGGTATTCCTCCTGATCGCGGCCGGGATTGCCGCCCTGCTGCCGCCGCTCTTTACCCACGGCGCCTGCACTGCGGAATTCAATGCGGTCAGCGACCGGCTGGAAGCGGCGCGTCCCGACCTGCTCACGCTGTCCAGGGCGCGGGAGTTCCTCGCGGAACATGGCATGGGCTACCAGACCCTGAGCGCACGGCAGTGCGAAGCGGTGCACCCCCGTGAGGTCGAGATGTGCCCCTCGGGAGAGCTGCTTCTCGGAGCCGTGCCGGTCGCGAACCGGGTGTGCCGCTACTACCGTGACGACAGCGTGCGCTTTCAGCTGGCCTTCAACCTGAACAACCGGTTGATCCACATTCAGACGGACATGCACCCGTACCGGATGTTGAAATTCCCCATGACCGACTTCGAGATCGACGTCGCAAAGTAAGCGGCGCGATCAGGCGGTGCCGCTCCCGTGCACGATCCCTACTGCGCCGACTGCTTTCGGGGAGGCAGATACTTCTTGTCGATCGAGGCCACTACCACGAAGTTGGGATCCACCATCTCGTTGAGGTGGACGGTTGCGACCTGTGAGAGGAGCTCGTAGGCATCGATCGCCGAGAGCCCGTAGTCGTGGTGTATCCATTTCACGAGCTCGGTGAAGGCGATGCGTGTGGCGTCATCGAGCGGCCGGTAGGCGCCGACGGTCATGATCGCATCGCTGCTCTCGAAGCGGGGCCACTCGATCTTCTGGTGCTTGATCACGCTCACCTGTACGCGGGCCCGCATCGGCACCTCGATCGCCGTACCGGCGATCTCGGCATCGCCCATGGCGGCGTGCCCGTCCCCCATATAAAGGAGAGCCCCCGGGGTGTTCACCGGGAAATACACCGTGTTGCCCGCGGAGGCCTGCGGGGAATCCAGGTTGCCGCCGAACTCGGCCGGGACCACCGACGAGCGCGACTCACCGTCCGCCGGCGCCACGCCGATGCAGCCGAAAAACGGGTGCAGCGGAATACGCGTGCTGAAGGGTGAGTCGTGCGCATGGAAGGTAGCGGTGTTCGAGGCATGATCGATGTCGTACAGCCAGATCCGCTCGGGCAGGTCGGGATTCAGCACCGGGGTGTACTTGCTCGAGCTGATGCCGCCGAAGCCGCCGACCATCGCGCCGACGCCCTGATTGCTGTCGACCTGCAGGTCGAGGATCCGGACGGCGAGCGTGTCGCCGGGCTCGGCGCCTTCGATGTAGAACGGCCCGGTGAGCGGATTATCGCCGTGCACCATGCTGAGCGTGTCGGTCGGCTTCTGGATCGCGTTGCCGAAGCAATCGAGGGTGTTGGTCTCGAGGATGTCACCGGGCCTGAGGCGAGCGACCGGAGAAGCGGGACCGAACAGGTATTTCACCGTGTCGATGCTGGCGTGGTAGTGGACGACGGCCGGCTGCTGCGCGAGACCGAGCGCCGGGAAAGAGCACAGCGGAAGCAATAACAACCAGCGCATGATTTTCATCGTACCTGCCGTCCCCGGGTGAGCCCGGGCGCTAACTTACTCCCATGGCTCACCCGCCCGCATCCGCTCAGGCGCTGGCCGCAGAGGGCCGCCCCGTGGCCGTGGTTCGTACCGTCGCTTCCGCCAGGTAGTCGCCGTCGTCCCCGGGTCCGCCGCGCGCTCGGCGCTCGGACACGACGGTATCGAGGCGCGGCTCGGCCGCACCGGCGCGGATCGCGGCCCCGAGCGCCAGCTCGCGCGAGAGGCGCCTCGCCTCCTCGATCGCCTCGGTGGAATCGGCGTAGTCGCGGTTCCCGGCCGGTGCATGCACGCGGAACACCTTGAATGCCGGCTGGTTCACCAGGATCTCGCAGGTCTGCGCCACTACTCCGACGGCGGCTCCGACGGCGTTGCAGACCGCGGCGTGCTCAGGCACCCGCAGCGTCGCGCCCAGACGGCGCGCGATCTCGGGAAAATAGGCACCCGCGGGAGCGCCAATGGCGACGAGCGGTGTGCCGAGGCGCAGCGCCCCCTCGACCAGCCGCGAAAATGGCCTCCCCGAGATCACATCCTCGAGCAGCCGTCCGAGTGGCCCCCAGCGACCGTGGTGCGGCTCGATGCCGGGGTCCTGCGCGAGCGCACATTCGAGCACGACGCGAGCGCCCTCGCGCACCACGTGCTCATAGACCCGCTGACAGATCGCTTCGGCCGAGGCCGCCTCCCGCCGTGCGCCGGCGTTGCGCTCCTCGAGAGCCAGCACCGCGGCGCCGAGCCGCGCGGCCTCGACGCTCCAGCCCTCCTGCTTCCCCAGCACGTGCAGGGCGTCGCTCGGAGTGAATCCCGCGAGCGTCGCGAGTCCGCGATCGACGAGCCGCCGCACCGCCTCGGCCCCCGGAGTCGTCCTCGCGACCTCCGCGAGCGAGCGCGGCGCGGATCCGAGCGCCTCCCAGACCCGCTGCTCCAGCCGGTCGAGCGATGCGGGGAGCGCCTCAGACGGGTTGCGCCAGGCGAACCAGGCGGCGAAGTGCGCCACGCGCTCGCCGGCGGCGAGCTTGCGCAGCACCGTCAGCACTTCGGGGAAGCGCGCGGCGAGGAGACTCAGCGGCATCACCCTGCGCGGGCCCACCCGCAGGCGTGCTTCGCGGTCTACGTATACCTCGCTGTCACCGCCCAGGCCGCAGGTGTGCACATCGATCGCCTCGACCATAGTGCGCCAGCCGCCGATGACGGCCCCAACGCCCTGCACGACCGGTGCGCCGCCGGTGACGATGGCGACATCGGTGGTGGTGCCGCCCATGTCCGCCACCACGAAGTCCTCGAGGCCGCTGAGGAACCCGGCGCCGACGACGCTCGCGGCGGGCCCGGAGAGCACGGTCTCGACGGGATACTCGAGGGCGACCTCGGCCTTGATCAGGGTGCCGTCGCCCTTGACGATCATCACGGGCGCCCGGATTCCCTCACGCCCGAGCACGCCGGCAAGAGCGTCGAGCAGATGGTGGATCTGCGGCGTCAGGCGCGCGTTGAGCGCCGCGGTGAGCGCCCGCTTGGGCGCATCGAGCTGGGAGCTGAGCTCGAAGCTGCAGGTGACGGGCTTCGAGCAGCGCGCGCGGATGAGCTCGCGCACGCGCCGCTCGTGCGCGGGATTGCGCACCGAGAACATCGCGGCGACCGCGAAGGCCTCGACCTGCGGGCCGAACTCGCGCACCGCAGCTTCGACCGCCGCCTCGTCGAGCGGTGCAGCCTCATCGCCGGTGGCCTCGTGACCGCCCGACACGTGGACGATCACTCCGCCGCCGGCGCGCCTGAGGCCCGAGCGCTCGACCATCCGCTCATCGAAGCCGATGAGGATCGTGCAGACTGAGCTGAAGCGGTTCTCGACCACGGCGTTGGTGGCAAGCGTGGTCGACACCGAGACCAGCGAGATCCGGCCGCGATCCGTGCCCGCCGGCAGCGCCGCGAGCACCGCGCGCAGGCCCTCGGCGAGACCGAGCGACAGATCCCAATGCGTGGTCAGCGCCTTGGCGCTCGCGAGCACCCGCTGCGCGGCGTCGAGCGCCACGGCGTCGGTGTAAGTGCCTCCGGTGTCGAGGCCGATGCAGATCTCATCCCGCATGGCGCGGCATTAGAGACGAACGCGACGCGACGTGCCACTGCTGCCGCCGCCGCTCGACCCCTCCGTTGTAGGGCTCCTCTGAGGTGAGAGTGAGCCGCGGCCGTGCGCTGTCGTAGGAATGTCCTGACCTGAATGCCATTACCCGAGCGCGTTAACAATTCGTTCAGCGGCTGGGGGATGTGATGCGCTGGGGGGGGGCGCTGACAGGAAAGGCTGCCATGGAATCACAGAGGCTACATTTCATGCGGGAGCCCGCGCGCGTCGAGCGCCTCCTGGATGCGTACGTCTCGCGTACCAGCCGCATCCCGGACGACTCCTACCGGGTTCGCGCCGTGGGCGAACTGCCCATGAGCCTGCGACTCGTGGTGGCCCGCGCAGTTGCAGAAGGCCGCGTCTGGACATGCTGGGCTCGCGGCTCCGAGGCCTGGCTCTTTACGTCCGAGATTTCCCTCGAGCTGTCACGTGCGCGTGGCGTGCCGGTGCTCCTCGTGAACGCATATCGGGAGGATGCCGAGCTGACGGACTCGGGAGTCTGGAGGTACGACCCCACCGGAACCTGGAGCCGCTGGGCTTGATCATTGGGAGGCGTCAGCTCGCGGCGGCCGGCCCGCTGACGACCCTACGCGGCGCTCTGCGCGGCCTCCGCGATCACATCCTCGAGCGAGTCGGTATCCGACAGGCCCTTCGTGCCCTGAAGAGGCGCCGTGTCATCGGGGCTGCGAAGCCTCGGTACGTTCCTCAGGTGGTCGTCGCCGCCCACCGCCACAAACACGTCCGGCACTGCCATTGAGGTCGGTGGAGCGGCCCGCGCCGGGCTGAAGTGTGCGTTGGTTCTCAGACTCATCGTCGCCCAGGAACTGCGATGTGACGGCACTTGCGCTGCAGGCTGCCGTTGTGTGAAATCCGGCTTCGATGCGCACCCGAACCCAGCGGTCAGAAAACCCAGGGAGACGCTTCCATGAATGCCGTCAACACCGCTGAGATCGCGCCGGAGGACCTGGTTTACCCGCGGGAGCGCCTGCTCGGCGCGATAACGCTGGTTCTCGCGCTGCTGGTCTGGCTGGCGCTGATCATAGGAACCGTCGGCGTGGCGCTCATTCTGCTCGGAATTGGCGCGATTATTTACCTCTTTGCGCACTCAGCTCTGATCGCTCATGTGAAGGGCAACGGCGTAGAGCTCTCGACGGAACAGTTTCCCGATGTGTATGCGCAGTTCCTCGAATGTTGCAAGCGACTCGAGATCGACCCGCCCGAAGCCTACATCCTCAACGGCAATGGCCTGCTCAACGCTTTCGCGACCAAATTCATCCGCGATCGCTATGTGGTGCTGACATCGGACATCGTCGATGCCGTGCAGGGCAATGCCGAAGGCTTGCGCTTTTACATCGGGCACGAGTTGGGCCACCTGCGGATGAAGCACATCAGCAAGGCGCTCGTCCGCTGGCCGGTCCTGTGGCTTCCGTTGCTCGGTGCCGCCTACTCCCGCGCCCGAGAGAGTACCTGTGATCGACACGGGCTGGCGTGCAGCGGCTCCGGAAACTCCTCGGCTCTCGCGCTTAGCGTCCTCGCGGCAGGTCGGGCACGTTGGAGAACTCTCAACGTGACGAACTATGTTCGTCAGTGCGAGCATTCCCGCGGCTTCTGGATGTCCTTTCACGAACTCATTTCGGGATATCCATGGCTCACAAAGCGCGCGGCGCGCTTGACCAACGGAGCTACTGCAGCACCCGCGCGCAATCCGTTCGCTTACCTGGTGGCAATCTTCGTGCCCTATGGAGGGCGCCTGGGGGGCGGCTTCTCTTTCCTGGTCCTGGTGTACATCGTGGGCGTCCTCGCCGCCGTCGCAATTCCGGCGTACCACGACTATACGATCAGAGCCAAGCTCAATGCCGTCGTAATCGAAGCGCAACCAGCGCGCGAGACACTCGCGGCCTATTACCTGTCGAACCATCGGATTCCCGATAGCTTGGAGACCGCAGGCCTCGCGCCGCAGCTTGCGGATGGCTCCCCTCTTTCGCTGGACCCAAAGGGAATGTCTCTCACGGTGAAGACGAAGCACGGTGAGCTGGTATTCGTGCCCTCGGAGGCTCACGGGCGAATCCGCTGGACATGCGCCAATGGTGAAGGCCTCAAGCCGACCCAGCTCCCGGCCTCCTGTCGGGGTCTGAATCGCTAAACCCGGTCACCGGCGCCTGCGCTCCAGGGTCGCGTCCGCGCCCGTCCCTGTGATCTCAATGCAGCTTGACATGCGGCTCAGTGCGCCGGGTGATGAGCCGCGCGAGCGTGTCGAGCGCCACCTTGGTGTATCCATGCACTGCCAGCTCGTGCATTTTGTACAGTGAGAGGTACATCAGCCGGGCGATGTAGCCCTCGATCACCATGTTGCCCCCCACCAGCGCTCCCATCAGGTTGCCCACGGTGGTGTACTCGCCAAGCGAGACCAGCGATCCGAAGTCGCGATAGCGGTAAGGCAGCAGGCGCCTGCGTTTAAAGCGGTTTGCGATCTGTTTGACCATGTGGGTTGCCTGCTGATGCGCGGCCTGCGCGCGCGGCGGCGCGGTCGCATTCTTCCCAGGCCAGGGACACGCGGCGCAGTCGCCGATGGCAAAGATGTCCTCATCCCGTGTCGTCTGGAGTGTCTGCTTCACGATCAATTGGTTCGTGCGGTTCGCCTCGAGTCCGTCCAGGTCCTTGAGGAAATCCGGGGCCTTTACCCCGGCCGCCCAAACGACCAATTCCGCCGGGATGATTTCCCCGCTCGCGAGCCTCACTCCGTTCGGCAACACCTCGGCAACGCGCGCCGACGTTCGCACCCGCACACCCTTGCTCTGCAGGAGCTCGGTGGCAGCGTCGGAAAGACGCTGCGGCAGCGCTGGAAGGATCCGATCGGCCGCCTCGATCAGGTCGAGCTTGATGTCCCGGTCGGGGTCGATTCGGTCAAGGCCATACGCCACCAGTTCGCGGGTTGTGTTGTGCAGCTCGGCGGCCAGCTCGACGCCGGTGGCCCCGGCGCCGATGATTGCCACCTGCAACTGGTCCGGCCGAAGCGGTTCTGGCTGCGCGTGTGCGCGCATCAGGGCATTGACGAGG
>Ga0307475_10002565_pt1 | contig 10951 bp, 7 predicted proteins | sample atmos_gasesECM1C_FD_203317 | JGI IMG/M metagenome (GOLD analysis project Ga0307475, IMG submission 203317) | Hardwood forest soil microbial communities from Morgan-Monroe State Forest, Indiana, United States - atmos_gasesECM1C_515 | ecosystem: Environmental > Terrestrial > Soil > Temperate...
CCCCGTGAGATCGGCAGAAACGTGATAGTCCTTATCCTTCTTGAAAGCGCTATTGCGGAGGTAGCACCACAGGACCGTGGCCATGCCGAGCTCATGCGCGCGAGCAAAAGCCTGGCTGATCTCCACGATCTGGCGAGTGCTTTGGTCGGAGCCGAAATAGATGGTCGCGCCCACAGCGGCCGCACCCATGTCATAGGCTTGCTGCACCGTGCCAAACAACACTTGGTCAAAGCGATTCGGGAAAGTCAGCAGCTCGTTGTGATTGATCTTCACGATAAAAGGAATCTTGTGTGCATATTTGCGCGCTACCGAACCAAGCACGCCGAAGGTAGAAGCGACGGCGTTGCAGCCGCCTTCGATGGCCAGTTTGACGATGTTCTCCCCGTCAAAGTAATCCGGATTCTTGGCGAAGCTGGCGCCGGCGGAATGCTCGATGCCCTGATCCACGGGCAAGATGGACAGATAGCCGGTGCCGCTGAGGCGCCCGTTTCCGAACATTCTTTGAAGATTGGTAAGGACACGAACGTTGCGGTCGGAAGCCGCGTACACGCGATCGACAAAATCCGGGCCGGGAAGATGCAGCCGCTCCTTGGGGATTTTGGGCGATTTGAACCCCAGTAGTGCATCGGCCTTTGCGCCCAGATAGGTTTCAATTTTTCCAAGGCTTACGGTCGTGGCCATGACGCGCTCCTTCTCTACTCTCGAATTCTTTTTGATAGCATGCTTCCGGCGGCGCTGTCCACCAGCCAGAGTAACTTCCCATCCTTCGGCTGAAGCAACTGCGCCGGCAGCTGCTCCGGTTCATACGGACCTTCCAGGACGCCCTTCAAGGCCAGAGCCTTGTCCGCGCCAGTCACCATGAAAAGGATCTCCGAGGCAGCGCACGCGGCGGGGGCGGTTAAGGTAATGCGCTCCGTGAACAACTTCCCGACCCAGTTGTGAACGGCGATGCGCCCGTCGGCGTGCAGGGCTTTCGTTCCGGGAAAGAGAGAAAGGGTATGGCCTTCATTACCCATTCCCGCAAGCAGCAGGTCAAAGCGCGGAAGCTCGCCGGCCTTCAGCTTGAAGTGCGCGACGAGCGCTTCTTCGTAATCGTGCGCCGCCTGCTCGGCGTCTGGATATTCGCCCTTGATGCGCGTGACCTGGTTCGCTTTCAGCGGGACTCGGGAGAGCATCATTTCAGTGGCCATACGGAAGTTGCTGTCCGGATGGCCGGGACCGACGTGGCGTTCATCGCCGAAAAACACCGCCGTTTTGTCCCAGGGAACCTGCGCGCGCAGCGCCCGATCGCTGGCCAGCAAATCGTAGAGGGCTTTCGGTGTCGAGCCTCCCGCCAGCACAACGTGAAAGACGTTTCGCTCGCGCACCGCTGCCGCAGCGGCTTGAACAAACTCCTGCGCTGCGCGTTTGGCGATTGCCGCGGCATCGTCCAGGATTCGAACTTCTCGTTCCAATTGCGTTTCCTTCAAGTCGCAACTCCGGTTTTTTCCGGAGTGGCCGGGGGCGCGACTCTCCCGCGCTTGTCGAGTTCTTCTTCACCTATGCGGCGCCAGGCGCGGCCGTCTTTTTGCAGCAACTCATCCCCCTCCACGGGACCCCAGCACCCCGCGGCGTAATTCGGAAACCCCCGCGCCGGCAGCGCGTGCCAGACGTCGAGGATAGGTTGAATCACGCTCCAGCCCGCCTCGACCATGTCCGCGCGCTGAAACAGCGTCGCGTCGCCGGCCATGCAGTCGCGCAGTAGTCGTTCGTACCCCGTACTGTGCTCCTTTCCAAAATAAGTGCAGTAGTCGAAATCCATGTTCACGAGCCCCAGTTTCATGATCGAGCCTGGGACTTTTGCGCCAAAGCTTAGCGAAATCCCTTCTTCCGGCTGAATGTGAATGACCAGGCGGTTGGTTTCGAGGTTGCGGACGCTGGTATTCCGAAAAAGCACGAAAGGCGTGCGGCGAAATTGAATCACGATTTCCGTTACGCGCCGCGCCAGGCGCTTGCCGGTGCGCAGGTAGAAGGGCACGCCTGCCCATCGCCAGTTGTCGATGAGCAGTTTCAAGGCGACAAATGTTTCGGTGTTGGAATCGGGAGCAACCGCCGGTTCGCTGCGGTAACCTGCGACGCGCCGGCCGTCAACTGTGCCGCTCCCGTACTGCCCGCGCACCATGTTGGTGAGCACTTCCTCGGGGGTCAACGGCTGGACGGCATGGAGCACTTCCGCTTGTTTGTTGCGAACTTCGTCGGCGTCGAAGGAGATCGGCGGCTCCATGGCGGTCATCGTCAACAATTGAAAGAGATGATTAGGCACCATGTCGCGAAGCGCGCCGGCGGTTTCGTAGAATCCGCCGCGATGCTCGACACCCACCGTTTCCGCCGCGGTGATTTGCACGTGGTCCACGTAGTTGCGGTTCCAAAGCGGCTCGATGATGTTGTTGGAAAAGCGGAAGACCATGACGTTCTGCACGGTCTCTTTGCCCAGGTAGTGGTCGATGCGATAAATCTGCTTTTCCGTCAGGACCTGCTTCAGCTCCTGGTTGAGCTGCTTCGCGGAAGCCAAGTCGTGGCCAAAAGGCTTTTCGACGATGACCCGCGCCCAGCGGCCGTTTTCTTCCTTTGACAAACAGCACAAAGCCAGCATCTTGGCGATGGTCTAGAAAAACCGCGGGGCCACCGCGAGATAAAAAAGGCGATTCCCCAACGTGTTGTACTTCCGGTCGGCTTCGGCGATCTGCTGTTCCAGGCGTTGATAGGCGTCCGCGTCTTGAAAATCACCTTTGACGTAATAGGTGCGCTCGCACATCCAATCCAGCAGCTGCGGGTCAATCGGCGAAGAAGCAAACTTGGGAATCTCCTGCATGAGGATTTTTCGAAAGCTTTCGGTGGTCAAGTCGTCGGCGGAAAATCCGACGATCGCAAATTGCTCAGGAAGAAGTTTCTCTTCCGCGAGGTTGCAGAGGGCGGGTATCAGTTTCCGCTTTGTGAGGTCACCGGCGGCGCCGCAAATGGTCATCACGCAAGGCGCGGCCGATGGATTAATCTCTGGATGATCGTAGTTCATTGCTTGGTATCCTGTGCTCAGGCGACCGATCGCGCCCAAGGCTTCTGCTAGCCGGCTTTCTTTTCGATGTGCCCGCCAAATTGAAAACGCATAGCCGAGAGCACCTTGGCGGCGAAATCATCTTCGCCGCGTGAGGTGAAGCGCTGGTACAGCGAGGCGCTAAGAACGGGAGCCGGCGCGGTCGACTCAATAGCCGCGAGAAGCGTCCAGCGCCCTTCGCCGGAATCCGAAACGCGACCGGAAAAGCGTTCCAGCGTGGGCTGCTCCAGCAGGGAGATCGCAGTGAGATCGAGCAGCCAGGAAGCAACCACGCTGCCGCGCCGCCAGACTTCCGCAATGTCCGCGAGATTGAAATCGTACTGGTAATGCTCCGGATGCCGCAGCGGTGTGGTTTCCGCATCGGTTTCGCGATGGGATTTGCCCGCGTCGGCGTGCTTCAAAATGTTCAGACCTTCGGCGTACGCGGCCATCAGACCGTATTCGATGCCGTTGTGAACCATCTTCACGAAATGGCCGGCGCCGGAGGGCCCGCAGTGCAGGTAGCCTGCTTCCGCTGTGCCGCCAATTTTCTCGCGGCCGGGAGTGCGCGGCACGTCGCCGCGGCCCGGCGCGAGCGTCTTGAAGATGGGATCGAGACGTTTCACCACTGCCGTTTCTCCACCGATCATCTGGCAATACCCGCGCTCGAGTCCCCAGACGCCGCCGCTGGTGCCCACGTCACAGTAGTGAATGCCTTTTGCGGAAAGCTCTCTCGCGCGGCGAATATCGTCGATGTAATAAGAATTCCCACCGTCAATCACGACATCGTCTTTATCGAGCTTGCCAACCAGGTCGTGCAGCGTGGCGTCCACCACGGCTGCGGGAACCATGAGCCATACCGCGCGCGGCTTTTGCAATTTGCCGACAAAATCATCGAGTGAGTTGGCGCCCGTTGCGCCTTCCGCAGCAAGCTGTTTCACCGAATCGGCGCTGCGGTCGTACACCACGCACTTGTGGCCGCCCTTCTCGAGGCGCCGGACCATATTGGCGCCCATCCTGCCAAGCCCGATCATCCCCAGCTGCATCGTTTGTGCTCCCCGCCGATCGGCGTGAAAAAAAACTGGTCCGGTGTGTCAAGCAACCGCTTTTTGCACGGCTTTGGATAGCGCGGCAAGCGCCAACTTCAAATTTTTCCTGAGATGGACGCGCAACGCGCGGCGGCCGCGTTCGGCAAGGACGGCAAAGTCGCCGCGAGCCTGCGCCGCCTTGACCACGCCAAAGGTGTACTTCTGCCTCGGAACCGGGAAGTCCTTGGCGTCGTCGCAGGTGATCTGCAGGAACACGCCGCTGTTGGGTCCGCCCTTGTAGGCTTGTCCGGTCGAGTGAAGAAACCGCGGGCCAAAGCCGAGAACCGTGGCCACTTTTTTCTTGTCGCGCACGGCGTGCCGGAGGTTCTCGAGCGCCTTCTCATTCTCCGCATTCATCGGGATATAGCCAAGTACGGCAAAGTAGTCGCCGGCGCTGAGGCGACAAAGATGCCTCTTCAAAACAGCCGCGACATTCAAGCCGCCGTGAATTGCCGCCACGTTTTTCTCGTCGGCAAAAAACTGAATGCCGCTTGCCTCAAAGAAAGGCACTTCGGGGGGCAGCTTGCCCTTGGCCTCGTATTCGCTGGTGAGCTTGCGCGTTTCCACTTTGCTGGCTTCGACGTCCGGCTGATTGAAGGCGTTGATCCCGATGATGGAGCCGGCGACGGCCGTGGCGATTTCCCAGCGAAAAAATTCCTGCCCAAGGCTGTAAACATCCTCGACGCTGATGCTCACGACGGGCTGCCCCGCTTTTTCGAGGGCCATCACGGCCGTATCCTGGGCCTTGTTGGGCTTCGTGGCCAGGCGCAAATAGGCAAACACGCGGTCGCTACCGTAAACGGACGGTCTCGCGACGCGCTCGCGATCCACCGGGATGATGCCCTTGCCCGCTTTTCCTGTGGATTCAGCGATGAGTTGTTCCAGCCACGCGCCTAGATCGTAGATTCCCGGCGAGGCGATGATCGTGAGTTTGTCGCGTCCGTGGGCCGCGGCCACGCCAAGAATCGTTCCCAGGACCACTCCGGGATTGTCGCGCACCGCGGAGGTTGGGCCGCACGCGGCGACCATTTCCTTCGCGGTGGTCAGAAACCTTTCCACATCCAGGCCCATGACCGCCGCGGGCACCATGCCAAAATTCGAGAGCGCCGAATATCGCCCCCCGATGCCGGGCACTCCGAAGAAAATCTCGCGGAACTTGTCGGCTACGGCGACTTGCTGCATGTGCGAGTCGGGATCGGTGATGGCCACAAAGCGATTCCCCGCCTCTTTCTCGCCCACTTTCGCTTTCACGCGCTCAAAGAAGTATTGCTTGTAGATGTTGGGTTCGAGAGTGCTGCCCGATTTGCTCGAGACGATGCAAAGCGTGCTCTTCAAGTCCAATTTGCCTTCGATGGCTTTGATTTGGAGTGGATCGGTGGAATCCAGGACATGAAGTTCGGGGAAACCTTTGATCTTGCCGAAGGTCATGCGAAGAACTTCCGGGCAAAGGCTGGACCCGCCCATCCCGAGCAGCAAGGCATGCTTAAAACGCGCCTTGATCACATCTTCGGCGATGCGCCTGAACGCGTCCACGTGCGACAGCTGCTGGTCCACGATGTGCAGCCAGCCCAGCCAATTACTTTCGTCGGTTCGCGTCCAGAGCGACGCGTCTTTCTTCCAAAGGCGCGCGACCTTATTGTTTTTCTGCCAAGCCTCGAGCGACGCGGCCACTGCATTGGCGAGATCTTCCGGTAGTGTGCAGGTCTGTTTGTTCACGCTCACGCGCGGGCTCCCGCGGTTTTCCCCACGGCGTCCAGCAGTGTTTTGAACGCATCAGCAAACAGTTTTACTCCGTCCGCCAGCAGTTTGTCGGTCACTTCCTTCATCGAGATTCCCGCCTTGGCGAGATCGGCCATAGTTTTCGCCGCGCCGTCGACGTTCTCGGTGAGGCTGGGACGCAGTCGGCCATGGTCGCGGAAAGCATCAAAAGTGGCGGGCGGGATCGTGTCCACGGTGTCGGCGCCAATCAACTCTTCGACGTAAAGCACGTCGCGGTACTTGGGATTCTTCGTGCTCGTGCTGGCCCACAGCAGTCGCTGCGTTTGCGCCCCCTTCGCCGCCAGAGCTTTCCAGCGTGGTCCGCCAAAAAGCTCCTGGTATTTCTTGTACGTGAGCCGGGCGTTGGCGATCGCCACCGCGCCTCGCAAGCCTTCCAGCAAAGCCTTTTGTCCGGCGTCGACACTCGCCTTTAGCTTTTCATCTACGGTGCTGTCAACAAGCGTGTCAATGCGGCTCACAAAGAAGCTCGCCACGCTGGCAATATGGCTGACGTCCTGGCCCTTCTTGACCCGCGCTTCGAGCGCGGAAAGAAAAGCTTCCGCCACTTGCTCGTACGCGGACTGAGCAAAGAGCAGCGTGATGTTGATATTCACGCCTTCTTCCAAGCATTGCCGAATCGCGGGAAGACCTTCCGGCGTGCCGGGAATCTTGATCATTACGTTCGGGCGGTTCACACCTTTCCAAAGGCGGTGCACTTCCGCAATGGTCGCTTTGGTGTCGTAACCTAGAAAAGGCGAAACCTCAAGGCTGACGTAACCGTCGCGTCGATTGGTCTCCGTATACACCGGCTTGAAGATGTCGCACGCATCTTGAATGTCGCGGAAGGCAATTCTCTCGAACAAGCCATTGGCGTCGAGTTTCTTGGCTTCGGCCGAGTTCAAAATGTCGGCGTAAAGATTGCTTCCGGCGATCGCCTTTTCGAAAATCGCCGGGTTGGAAGTCATCCCGCGCAAGCCGTCGTTATCGATATATTTCTTCAATTGCCCGCTTGTCAGCAGGTCTCGACGGACGTAATCCATCCAAGGAGACTGGCCATAGGCCAGCAAGCCCTTGAGCGGATTCGTGCCTTCTCCCCTGGCGATGTTCGCAAGTGTAGTCGTTGTCGTCATAATCGTTCTCCTTCGCCTTGAAAAACACCTCAAAACTCTATTGTACGCCCCGGCCGGAGGCTTCTAGCATTCCTATACCTTCATCTTCGCGCTGGTTCCAAACTTGTCTTCGAGCGCCTTGATTTTTCCAAGCCGCCGCACATGCCGTTCTTCTTGGCTGAATTTCGCTCCCAGGAACGCCTTCACCAAATCCTCGGCCAGCTTCACGCCAACGACGCGAGAGCCCAGCACCAGCACGTTGATATTGTCGTGCTCCACGCCCTGATGCGCCGAATAGGTGTCGTGGCACATGCCCGCGCGAATACCCATGACTTTATTCGCTGCCACGCTGGCTCCCACGCCGCTGCCGCAAACCAACACGCCGCGCTCGGCTTTGCCGTCCAGTACCGCCCGGCCCACGGCTTCGGCAAAATCCGGATAGTCGGAGGGACTCTCGTTGAACGCCCCCACGTCCAGAACTTCGTGCCCGAGAGAGCGCAGTAGGTCGCCGATCGCAACCTTGAGGGCAAAGCCTGCGTGGTCCGATCCAATCACCAGCTTCATCAGGGACTCACTTCCCTAAGACTTCCCGGGCAGCGGCAACCACATTGTCCGCGCTGAAACCGAATTTCTTCAACACATCCTTCAGCGGAGCTGAGGCACCGAAACTGTGCATGCCAACCATTTTGCCTTTTGCGCCGACATACCGCTCCCAGCCAAATGTCGACCCCAACTCAACCGAAACCCGCGCCGTTACGCTTGGCGGGAGTACGTTGGTCTTGTAAGCGGCATCTTGCTGTTCGAAAAGCTCCCAGCAAGGCATGCTCACGACCCTGGCCTTGACACCTTCGGCTTTGAGCCTTTCGTAAGCATCCACGCAAAGTGACAACTCGCTCCCGCTGGCCATCAAAATCACGTCGGGCTTTCCTCCCGCGGCGTCCGCCAGGACATAGGCGCCTCTGGCAAGGCCCGCTGCCGGCGCATATTTGGTGCGATCGAGCGTGGGCACCGCCTGGCGCGTCAGCACTAGACTGCACGGTCCATGCTTGTGCTGCAAGATCACTTTGTATGCTTCCACGACTTCATTGGCGTCGCCCGGGCGCAGAATCATCATGTTCGGCATCGCGCGCAAGGACGCCAGTTGCTCGACGGGCTGATGCGTGGGCCCGTCCTCACCGAGCCCAATCGAGTCATGCGTGAAAATGTAGGTCGCCGGAATCTCCATCAGCGCGCCCAGGCGCATGCTCGGGCGCATGTAATCGCTGAAATTGAAAAACGTAGCGCTGAAGCTGCGCAGCTTGGACAACGTCATCCCGTTGACGATCGCGCCCATGGCGTGTTCGCGCACGCCAAAGTGAATGTTGCGACCGCGATATTCGTTGGGATAGAACTCTCCCGCGCCATCGAACGTCAGATTGGTTTTGTTGGATTTCGCCAAGTCCGCCGAACCGCCGACGAGCCACGGAATGTTTTTTGCCAGTACGTTTAGCGTCTTCCCCGAGGACTCCCGCGTCGCGATGCCTTTCGGATCAGCGGCAAAACTGGGCAGGTCTTTGTCCCAGCCGTCGGGCAATTTCCCCGTGAGCATGCGATCGATTTGCTCCGCAGGCTGCGGAAACTGTTTTCTGTACTCCTCAAACTTGATTCGCCACGCCGCATGCGCCTGCGCGCCGCGTTTACCCACGCCGTTTTTGAACTGATCGTAGACGCCGTCCGGGACCAGGAACTTCGCGTCTTCCGGCCAGCCGTAATTGTTCTTCACCAGCTTGACTTCCGCTTCGCCCAACGGCTCGCCATGCGCTTCGTAAGAGTCTTGCTTGTGCGGCGAGCCGTAGCCGATGTGGCTGTTGACAATGATCAGTGTTGGCCGATCGTTGGCTTTGAGGAAGTTCTCATAAGCGCGCGCCAGCATCTCGAGGTCGTTCGCGTCGGTGACGTGCGCGACGTTCCACCCGTAGCCCGCAAAGCGCGTTGCCACGTCTTCGCTGAACGACCATTCGGCAGGCCCGTCCAGCGTCACACGGTTGTTGTCGTAAATCCAGCAAAGATTCGAGAGCTTCAGGTGGCCCGCCAGCGAAGCCGCTTCGCATGACACGCCTTCCATCAGATCGCCGTCTCCGCAGAGCGCGTACACGTTGAAATTGAAAATATCAAAGCCTGGCTTGTTGTAATTCTCCGACAGCCACTTGCCGGCGATGGCCATGCCCACGCTGTTTCCTGCGCCTTGCCCGAGCGGCCCAGTCGTGGTCTCCACGCCGGTCGTAAGATGCGATTCCGGATGCCCCGGCGTTCTGCTGTCTATTTGCCGGAACCGCTTGATCTCTTCCATGGAAACTGCGAGATCATTTGTCAGTTCGCCTTTTGCATTCACCAAGCGCACGCCGGCCAAATGCAATGTCGCGTACAAAAGCATGGATGCATGTCCCGCCGAAAGCACGAAGCGGTCGCGATTCGGCCACCTGGGATCCGCGGGGTCATAGCGAAGGTAGCCCTGCCAGAGGGAATAAACCACCGGCGCCAACCCCATCGGCGCGCCGGGATGCCCCGAGTTTGCTTGTTGGACCGCATCGATCGCCAATGTGCGGATGGTATTGATGCTTAACAGATCGACATCCACTTGACTCTTTGCCTGACTCACTTTCGCTCCTGTCGCGGGCACACCCGCAGTTGACGAGCACTCGTTAGATGCCCCTGCTCGCGGGGCAGGTGATGGAATTTTACGACAAAATCGTCGGCCCTGCTCGATTGGCACGCAAGGCTCTTGGTGTCTGACCGGCGAAACTACAACCGTATTCCCGAAGGCTCCAAAAGAGGAACCTTCCGGTTGCTGGCGAAGTACGCCTGAGGCTTCGACTCGCAGGGGGCTGCGCGGAATTCAAATTCTGAATGGCATCCAACCCGACACCGAGTCCATATGACCTTTGGCTCGGAAACGTGAGGAAGAAGGAAAACCCTGCCGTCTCCGGCCGGCTCGCCGGCAGAGCCCCGTCCGGGAACGACGACCGGGTGAGCTCCCTAGTTTTCAATTGACAAGAATGATGGGTGAGCGTATTGGTCTCCTATCCCGCCTGACCGGGAGTTCGTATCCGCAACGGATACCCGTAAGGAGACCAGTCATGCCTGCTTTGACATCCGACATCGCTTCTGGAACAGCAAAGCTAACTTGGAAAGTGCTCCGCAAGATTAACGGTCTGTTTCCGGAAGGAGCTTTGCCGAGTCCAAGCTGGGCCCCTGGTCGGCTTCTGAAGCAGCGAGAACGCACGCCGATGGCTGCCGGAGTTCCTAGGAGAACCCAGTCGCTGTGTCCCGATTGCAATCGCGAAGCGGTGGAGGGAGTCCTGAGGGGTGAGATGGACGTCGCGGATTTTCGTGACAACCCCGGAGTTGTTGAAGCGGAGATATTGGAAGAAGGCGGACGCATCCTCATGCGGAAAGCGTGCGAGAGGCATGGCCCATTTGAGGATGCTCTCTCGAATCATCCCGATTTCTTTCGAAAGATGGAGCGCCTTGCTTTCGGCAGAGACTTCCGATGCGCTGACGATTGCCACGTGCACGCTCATGGTCCGAACCGCATCACTTCCGGCCGAGGGACTTTTTTGATTGTTGATCTGACCAACCGATGCAACATGATGTGCTCGCCATGCTTCATGGATGCGAACGCCGCTAGCTATGTTCGCGAATTGAGCATCGAAGACATCAAGGTCATTTTCGGCAACGCCCTCTCGTTTAAGCCTCAGCGGGAAATCAACATTCTGTTCTCGGGAGGGGAACCCACCGTATCGCCGATTTTTCTTGATGCGCTTCGCCACGCGAAAAGCGTGGGCTTCCATCGACTTCACGTTGCGACGAACGGTATCCGTTTCGCTGAGAGTAGGGATATCGCTTTGCAAGCCAGGGAAGCGGGCCTCCATGGTGTCTACCTGCAA
>Ga0307475_10002566_pt1 | contig 10949 bp, 14 predicted proteins | sample atmos_gasesECM1C_FD_203317 | JGI IMG/M metagenome (GOLD analysis project Ga0307475, IMG submission 203317) | Hardwood forest soil microbial communities from Morgan-Monroe State Forest, Indiana, United States - atmos_gasesECM1C_515 | ecosystem: Environmental > Terrestrial > Soil > Temperate...
AAGTTTGGACACGAGAGCCAAGGGTAAGCCCACCCCGGGTTGCCGGTAGCGTTCCCTAGGCGAGAATGTTTCCGAGGGAAATCGGCTGGCCAACCTGGGTTGCCGATTGAGTAACACTGCAGGACCGGCCGAGAGGACCTCAAGTGCGGGTGGTTGTGATGGGGTGCGGCCGGGTGGGCTCTTCGTTGGCCGACGGGCTATCTCGAATCGGGCACGATGTCGCGGTAATCGACCGCGACAGCGCCGCATTCAACAGGCTGAGCCCGGAGTTCGCGGGTGAGCGGGTGCTGGGCCAGGGATTCGACCGGGATGTACTGCTGAGGGCGGGCATCGAGGAGGCCGACGCGTTCGCCGCGGTGTCATCCGGAGACAACTCCAACATCATCTCGGCCCGGCTGGCCCGGGAGACGTTTGGTGTCAACCGCGTCGTCGCCCGGATCTACGACGCCAAGCGCGCCGAGGTGTATGAACGCCTCGGCATCCCCACGATCGCCACCGTGCCGTGGACCACCGATCGCCTGCTCAACGCGTTGACCCGGGAGAGCGAGACCGCCAAGTGGCGTGACCCGACCGGCACCGTCGCCGTCGCCGAGGTGGTCTTGCACGAGGACTGGGTGGGGCGCCGGGCCACCGATCTGGAGCAGGCCACCGGTGCCCGAGTGGCGTTCTTGATCCGGTTCGGAACCGGTGTGTTGCCGGAGCCCAAGACCATCATCCAAGCCGGCGATCAGGTCTACATCGCCGCGATATCCGGCCGCGCCGCCGAGGCGGTAGCCATCGCCGCGTTGCCCCCCGGTGAGGACCTCGAGTCGGGAGCAGGCCGTTGAAGCCGGAGCATCCGATTAAGGAGCGGCGGAAATGAAGGTAGTCGTCGCCGGCGCCGGCGCAGTGGGCCGCTCGGTCACCCGCGAGCTCATCGGCAACGGCCACGACGTGACGCTGATCGAGCGCAACCCCGAACACGTCGACGTCGACGCCATCCCGGCCGCGCACTGGCGTCTGGGTGATGCCTGCGAACTGAGCCTGCTGGAGTCGGCACACCTGGAGGATTTCGACGTGGTCGTCGCCGCGACCGGCGACGACAAGGTCAACGTGGTGCTGAGCCTGCTGGCCAAGACCGAGTTCGCGGTGCCGCGGGTCGTTGCCCGGGTCAACGATCCCCGCAACGAATGGCTGTTCACCGATGCCTGGGGCGTGGATGTGGCGGTATCCACTCCGCGCATGCTGGCTTCGCTGATCGAAGAGGCCGTTGCCGTCGGCGATCTGGTGCGGCTGATGGAGTTCCGCAGGGGTCAGGCCAACCTGGTCGAGATCACCCTGCCCGACGACACCCCGTGGGGCGGCAAGCCGGTGCGCAGATTGCAGCTGCCCCGGGATGCCGCGCTGGTGACGATCCTGCGCGGGCCGCGAGTCATCGTGCCGGAGGCCGACGAGCCGCTCGAAGGTGGTGACGAACTGCTCTTCGTCGCGGTCACCGAAGTCGAGGAAGATCTGCGCAAGCTGCTGCTGCCGGCCGCCCCGCCGTCCGTCGACTAGTCGAGGCCGGTATCCACGTCGATCTGGGCGCCGCCCGCAGCGACACTGGCCCGGCCGGCCGCATCACCGGCTCCAGAGATCGCTCGCTGCGCGGCCTTGATCGCCCCGTACGTGACCAGCCCGGCGACCGCGGTCAGCGGCCAACCCATCCCGATCCGCGCCACGCCCAGCCAACCGGTCTGGCCGGCGTCGTAGAGCTGCTGCTGAACCAGATACCGGGCGCCGAATACCAGCATCCAGCTGAGCGTCGCAAGGTCGAACGCGTAGACGGCCCGGGGAACACCGCGCCAGCCGCGATCACGTCCGCTGGCCCAGCTCCATATGTAGCCGACCAGGGGACGGCGGATCAGGACCGATGCCGCGAAGACCACCGCCCAGAACAACGCCCCCCAAATGCCCAGCAGGAAGTAGCCTTTGGACTCCCCCATCAGGTAGGCGATGAGCGCGCAGACGGCGACGCCGAAGAACCCGGAGAACGCCGGCTGGGTGGATTCTCGCCGGATCAGCCGCCACAGCAAGACCAGCGTGGCCACGGCCAGCGCAGACCCGATCGCGGGCAGCAAGCCGAAGAGACTGGAAGCCGCCACGAAGGTCACCACCGGCAGCGACGAGTAGATGACACCACTGACCCCGCCGGCCTGTGCGAGCAGGCGTTCGGGGCTGGTGCGATTCGCGGTCTTGCCGGGGATGCTCACCGCTGGATTTCGTAATGCGGGTTGTAGATGGCCTTGGTGCCGTTGTCCAGCTTGCCGAGCCGACCCCGCACCCGCAGCGTGCGGCCCGAGTCGATGCCGGGTATGCGGCGTTGGCCCAACCACACCAGCGTGACGGTGTCGGTGCCGTCGAACAGTTCGGCTCGGACCCCGCCCGCGGAGCCCTTGCCGTTACATTCCACGCTGCGCAGCGTGCCCATCATCGTGACTTCCTGGCCGCGCTCGCAATCGATCACACGCTGTGCGCCCGTGCTTGCGACCTCGTCGGACAACTCCTCGGAGTCGAGCAGTTCCGGGTGCTCCGTCAGTCGACGGGTGAGCCGGCGCAGATAACCTTGGGGCCCCATGGCGACTCCTGACAATGCTGTTAAAGCTTCGGCGCTTCCGCTATGCCAACGGACACCGTAGACCTCTTGGTTCCCCGGCGCCAACCGGACCCAAACCGCGATTTTGGAGCGTCCGTCGGGGCCGGGCACTATCAAGGGGTGGCTGTCGATCTGCGCGGTGTCACGACCGTGTTGTTGCCCGGAACCGGATCCGATGACGACTACGTCTACCGGGCGTTTTCCGGGCCTTTGCGGGAGGTCGGCGCCCTGCTGGTGGCCCCGCCGCCGCAGCCGGACCGGTTGATCGATGGCTATCTGTCCGCGCTGGACGACGCCGCACGCGGTGGGCCGATCGGCGTCGGCGGTGTCTCGATCGGCGCCGCGGTGGCGGCCGCATGGGCACTCGCGCATCCCGATCACACGATCGCAGTCCTGGCCGCACTGCCGGCTTGGGCCGGCGCCCCGGGAGCCGCGCCGGCGGCTCTCGCGGCGCGGTATTCGGCGACCCGGCTGAGAACCGACGGTTTGGCAGCAACGACCACGCAGATGCGGGCGTCCAGCCCGCCCTGGCTGGCCGACGAGCTGGCCCGGTCGTGGCGGGCTCAGTGGCCACAACTGCCCGACGCCATGGAAGAAGCCGCCGCCTACGTCGCGCCCAGCTGCGCCGACCTGACCCGGCTGGCCGCGCCGCTGGGGGTGGCCGCCGCGGTCGACGATCCGATTCACCCACTGCAGGTCGGTGTCGACTGGGTCAGCGCCGCGCCGCATGCGGCCCTGCGGACGGTGACGCTCGACCAGATCGGCAGGGACACCGCCGCGCTGGGTGCGGCCTGCCTGGCCGCGCTCGCCGAAGCGTAGGCGTTCCGAGCCCGCAAACCCTAGCCGCCGGTGGTGGTGCGCAACTGCTGCATGGCCGAGCCCTCGGCGCTGCGGCGCGCGGCCGGCTCGTCGGGCGGCTGTTGCGCCTGCTGCGCGGCGGCCGCTCGCAGCTGCTCGACCATCGGCTCGGGCAGCTGCACCGCCAACGGTGTCCGTACCGGGAGGGGTGTATCACCGCGGCGAACCACGGTGTCCGCCAACGCCGCACGCGCCTCCTGCTCCAACGCCTCGATGGTCTCGGGTGGCCCGTTGATGACGCAGCGGATCATCCAGCGATAGCCGTCCACCCCGATGAAGCGCACCACACCGGAGGCGACGCCGACCACCTCCCGCCCCCACGGGCCATCCTTGATGCTGACTTGGGCCGAGTCCTTGCGCAGCGACTCGGCGAGTTCGCCGGCCACCTCACGCCACAGGCCGCCCGTCTTGGGTGCCGCATACGCGGCGATGGTGAAACGACCGTTGGGCGTGACGACCCACACCGCGCTCGGGACACCGGTCTCGGTCAACTCGACCTGCAGCTGGCCGCCCTCCGGCATCGGGATCAGCACCGAACCCAGGTCGAGTCGCGCCAACTCCGCGACCGAGGGGTCGTCGAAGTCGTCGATGTCGAACGGGCCCTCCACGTCTTCCGAATCATCGGGGCCTTGCGAAGCTGCGGCCGCGGCCTCGACGTCGTCGTCGGGCGGCGCGGCGGACGTGTCTTCGCTGTCGTCTTTTCCTGAGCGTCTACCGAATGCAGCCATGAGCGCCGCTCCTCCTCATCGCTTCGCTCTGCATCGTCACCGGCGGTCACAAACTCGCATGTCCGCCGGAGGAACCGTGACCACCGTCGCCACGGGATGTTTCGGCCAGCCCGGCCTCGTCGAATGACGAGACCTCCACCAACTCGACCAACTCGACCCGCTGCACCAGCAATTGGGCGATGCGGTCGCCGCGATGCACCAAGATGGGCTCACCCGGGTCGAGGTTGATCAACGCAACCTTGATCTCGCCGCGATACCCCGCATCGATGGTGCCAGGACTGTTGACGATCGAAAGCCCCACCCGCGCAGCCAATCCCGAGCGCGGGTGAACCAAGCCGACCATCCCATAAGGGATGGCGACCGCGACACCCGTTCCCACCAGGGCACGTTGCCCGGGGTCCAGTTTGACGTCTTCTGCGCTGTAGAGATCAACCCCCGCATCGCCGTCGTGAGCGCGGCTGGGCAGCGGGAGTTCGGGGTCGAGGCGGACAACAGCCAGACTGGTCGACACGGGGCCACAGATTACCCTTGACCGCGTGTCTGGTACGCGCGTCGCGCCGCACAGTGTGCGATATCGCGAACGACTGTGGGTTCCATGGTGGTGGTGGCCACCGGGTTTCGGACTGGCGGCGCTGATCGCTTTCGAAGTCAACCTCGGTGTTCGCACGCTGCCGGCGTGGCTGCCGTTCGTCGCACTGTTCGCGGTGGCGACGGCGGCGCTGTTGTGGCTGGGCCGCATCGAGATCCGAGTCACCGCCGGCGCAGGCGGAGTCGAACTCTGGGCGGGCGAGGCGCACCTGCCGGTCACCGTGATCGCCCGGTCTGCTGAAATAGCGCGCTCGGCAAAATCGGCTGCGCTGGGCCGCCAGCTCGACCCGGCGGCCTATGTCCTGCACCGCGCATGGATTGGCCCGATGATTCTGCTGGTCCTCGATGATCCAGACGACCCGACGCCGTACTGGCTGGTGAGCTGCCGTCACCCGGAGCGGGTGCTGTCGGCATTGCGCAGTTGACCCGAAGACCGGTCAAGCCGCGCAGTCGGTGCAGATCATCACGCCGTTCTTCTCGCTGGCGAGCCGGCTGCGGTGTTGCACCAAGAAGCAACTCGAGCAGGTGAACTCGTCGGCCTGCTTCGGAATAACGCGAACCGACAGCTCTTCACCAGAGAGGTCGGCGCCGGGCAGTTCGAAAGATTCGGCGGATTCGGATTCGTCCACGTCGACAACGGCCGACGCCGCTTCGTTCCGTCGTGCTTTGAGCTCCTCCAGCGAGTCCTCCGAGACGTCGTCCGTCTCGGTGCGCCGCGGAGCGTCATAGTCGGTAGGCATCGTCCTATCCCCTCTATGCCCTGCATTACCTCAAGCAACGCTTTGTACCAGCGTCGAACGCATCCACCAAACGATTCGTGCCCGTATCACGGCCCATTGAGTTGTGATTTACGTCACACACCTGGATTGACCCTCATGTTCGGCTTCAAACAGTGCGTTTAGTGTGCGACTAGAGTGCACCTGTGGTCGCACAAATCACCGAGGGTACCGCTTTTGACAAGCACGGTCGGCCCTTTCGGCGACGCAATCCACGGCCCGCCATCGTGGTGGTGGTTTTCCTGGTGTTGGTGACGGGCGTGGTGTGGACTGTTGCCCTGACGCGACCGGCGAAGGTCCATGAGGTCGCGGTGTGCAATCCCCCTCCGCAGAAGGACGGGTCGGCACCCCAGCTCGGTGAGCAGATGTCGCGGTCCGCGATGGCAGACGTCACACCCGCCCGGCTCGGCGACACCAAGGTCCGCGTCCTCAACGCCAGCGGCCGGGGCGGACAGGCCGCCGACGTCGCCGGCGCGATGAAGGATCTGGGCTTCGCTGCGCCCACCGCCGCGAACGACCCGATTTACACGGGCACCCGGCTGAACTGCCAAGGCCAGGTTCGCTTCGGGACGGCCGGGCAAGCCAGCGCGGCCGCGGTGTGGCTGGTGGCGCCGTGCACGGAGCTGTTCAACGACAACCGCGCCGACGACACCGTCGACCTCGCCGTCGGCACCGACTTTTCCGGGCTGGCGCACAACGACGACATCGACGCCGTGCTCGCCGGCCTGCGCCCGGGCGCGAGCGAGCCATCAGATCCCTCGCTGCTGGAAAAGATCCACGCCAGCAGCTGCTGATCGTCGCGCCGGACACCCGGCGGGCTCAGTCCGTGATCGGCTCTAAGCCGTTGAACCGCTTCAAGGCTGCCAACAGCTCGTCGGCGATTCCAGGCGCGGCCGCCACCACCAATCCGGCGCCGCCCACCGATCCGATCGGCGCCGGCAACAACACGCGGGCCCCCGCTTCGGCCGCGATCAGCGCCCCCGCCGCGGAGTCCCACACCTGCAGCCCGTGCTCGTAGAAGGCATCCAAGCGGCCCGCCCCGACCATGCACAAATCCAGCGCCGCAGAACCGATGCGACGCACGTCCCGGACCACCGGCAGCATCCGCGCCAACAGCGCCGCCTGGGCGGTGCGGCGCGGCCTCGAATACCCGAAGCCGGTGCCCAGCAACGCCATCGACAAGTCGTCGACGGTGCTGCATCGCAACACGTGCGTCCCCTGCTCGTCGGTGACATGGGCGCCGAGGCCGTTCGCCGCCGAATAGACCCGGCCGGCGACCACATCCGCGACCGCGCCTGCCACCGACACACCGTTAACCTGCACCGCGACCGACACCGCGTAGGCGGGGATGCCGTAGACGAAATTGACGGTCCCGTCGATGGGGTCCAGCACCCAGGTGAGCGCGCCGTCGGGGGTGGCCGTCGGGTCGTCGGGTCCGCCGCCCTCTTCTCCGAGAATCGGGTCCCCAGGCCGTAATTGAGCCAACCGGTCGCGCAACAGCCGTTCCGTCTCGGTGTCGACCACCGTCACCGGATCGGTCGGGGTGCTCTTTGACCGCACCGCGCCACTGCCGGCGCCGCCCGCGTGAGCGCCGAACACCTCGGCGCGGCGACTCCGCACGAACTCAGCGGCCTCGGCGGCCAGGGTTTCGGCAATTGAGCGCAGCGGCGCGGGGTCGTCGTCACGTCGCGTCACGCGTCTATCGCATCACAGTCGCCACGGCCGCGCAGACGCGCCAAGCGGCACCGTCGCCGGGCTAAGGTGAGCTCACAGCCCAAGTCTCGCCGAGGAGATTCGATGACCAGCACCGACTCGACCACGGACATGCCCGGCACCGATCCGGCCGCCGGCACGCAACGTCGTGGATTCGGTGTCGACGTCGGCGGCAGCGGAATCAAGGGCGGAATCGTCGACCTGGACACCGGGCAGCTGATCGGCGAGCGGATCAAGATATTGACCCCGCAACCGGCTACGCCTTCCGCTGTCGCCAAGACGATCGCCGAGGTCGTCAACAGGTTCGGATGGACAGGTCCGCTCGGGGTGACCTATCCGGGTGTCGTCACCCACGGTGTCGTGCAGACGGCGGCCAACGTCGACAAGTCCTGGATCGGGACCAACGCGCGCGACATCATCGGCGCCGAGCTGAACGGCCAGGAGGTCACCGTTCTCAACGATGCCGACGCCGCGGGGCTGGCCGAGCAGCACTACGGGGCGGGCAAGGACAAACCTGGGTTGGTTGTGCTGCTGACGTTCGGAACGGGAATCGGCTCCGCGGTCATCCACAACGGGGCGTTGATACCCAACACCGAGTTCGGGCATCTCGAGGTCGGCGGTAAGGAGGCCGAGCAACGAGCGGCATCATCGGTCAAAGAGAAGAACGACTGGAGCTACGAAAAGTGGGCCAAGCAGGTGAGCAGGGTGCTGGTGGCCATCGAGAACGCGATGTGGCCCGACTTGTTCATCGCCGGCGGCGGCATCAGCCGTAAGGCCGACAAATGGCTGCCGCTGCTGGAAAACCGCACCCCGGTTGTGGCCGCGGCCCTGCTCAACACCGCCGGTATCGTCGGCGCGGCGATGGCTTCCACCGCCGATGTGACGCACTGAATTTTGCCCGGTCGGGCGGTACGAGCCCGCACTGTCGTTACAATGGTCTTCGGCGACCGCCCGACTGATAGCGTGCGAGTACTCACGCTGAGATCAACGCCGACATTCGACATAGCAGACACTTTCGGTTCACCATGCCCAGACCCACCGGAAGTGAGTCCAACCGAAGGGGTGTAAGTGGCAGCGACCAAGACCAGCCCGGCAACCGACGTGCCGGCGAAACGCACCGCCACCAAGTCCCCCGCTAAGCGATCGGCGGCGAAGGCCGCCAATGGCTCTGCGCCGGCAAAGCGGGCCACCAAGGCACCATCGCGGGCCGCCAAGTCCACGGCGGGGTCCGAGGAGACCGCGACGACGGGCGGCGCGAAGAAGACCCGCGCGTCGGCCAAGAGCGCGACCGCAAAGGCGGCATCCACGCGCGGAACTAAAGCGTCCGCCACGAGTGCTCCGGAGGATCCCGAAGCCAATCTCGAGGCCCTCGACTCCGACGCCGCCGAGGACTTCGATACCGAACCGGACATCGACGGTGAGCCTGGCGAGGACATCGACATCGACGCCGGCGATCTCAGCCTCGACGACCTGGAGGAGGACGTCGCCGCCGATGCCGAGGACGCCGACCTCGAGCCGGGCGACACCGAGGACGCCGAAGCCGCCACGGCCGCGGCACCCGCCGGGACTCCCGCCGATGAGGACGAGGAGATCGCAGAGCCCACCGAAAAGGACAAGGCCTCCGGTGATTTCGTCTGGGACGAAGATGAATCAGAGGCTTTGCGTCAGGCCCGCAAGGACGCCGAACTCACCGCGTCCGCGGACTCGGTTCGCGCTTACCTGAAGCAGATCGGCAAGGTGGCGCTGCTCAATGCGGAGGAAGAGGTCGAGCTGGCGAAGCGGATCGAAGCCGGCCTGTATGCCACGCAGCTGATGACGGAGCTGGCCGAGCGCGGCGACAAACTGCCCGCCGCCCAGCGCCGCGACATGATGTGGATCTGCCGCGACGGCGACCGCGCGAAAAACCATCTGCTGGAAGCCAACCTGCGGCTGGTGGTTTCGCTGGCCAAGCGCTACACGGGCCGCGGCATGGCGTTCCTCGACCTGATCCAGGAAGGAAACCTGGGCCTGATCCGCGCAGTCGAGAAGTTCGACTACACCAAGGGGTACAAGTTCTCCACGTACGCGACGTGGTGGATCCGCCAGGCCATCACCCGCGCCATGGCCGACCAGGCCCGCACCATCCGCATCCCGGTGCACATGGTCGAGGTGATCAACAAGCTGGGCCGCATTCAGCGCGAGCTGCTGCAGGATCTGGGCCGCGAGCCCACGCCTGAGGAGCTGGCCAAAGAAATGGACATCACGCCCGAAAAGGTGCTGGAAATCCAGCAATACGCGCGCGAGCCGATTTCGTTGGACCAGACCATCGGCGACGAGGGCGACAGCCAGCTCGGCGACTTCATCGAAGACAGTGAAGCGGTCGTGGCCGTCGACGCGGTGTCGTTCACGTTGTTGCAAGACCAGCTGCAGTCGGTACTGGAGACGCTTTCCGAACGCGAAGCCGGCGTCGTGCGGTTGCGCTTCGGGCTCACCGACGGCCAGCCCCGCACGCTTGATGAGATCGGTCAGGTCTACGGCGTGACACGGGAGCGCATCCGCCAGATCGAGTCCAAGACGATGTCAAAGCTGCGCCACCCCAGCCGTTCCCAGGTGTTGCGCGACTACCTGGACTGAGCGACACTTCCATGGGCTTTGCTCGCCCGGCCTGTCATCCGCTTGGGTGGGCGGGCCGTCGCCGCGCGGAGCCCCCGGCCAGCTCCGAGAGCTTATCTGCGATCACGGCATCCCGCTCCTGTGGCCCAAGGCGAGTTGAGGACACCAAGCGCAGAGCCGTGGCAGGTTGCTCGCAGTCAGCTCGCTGCGTTCATCCAGCAGCGCATCCGCCACGCCTATCGACGGCAGCGGCCCGCCCCGCTCCTGAGCCGCACGGCGAAGAGCCGCCAACAATCGCAGCTCGGAGTCGATGATGTCGATGTCGCCATGCACCGCCAGCGGCAGGCCGCGCGCTGCGGACGGGCCAGGGTCAAGACAAACGACGCGGGCGTGGTGGATGCCATCACGGCTGCGGCGCGCAAAATGCAGAGTGTGCGCGTGAGTTGGCGGCGATTCGAATCGATGAGTTGTATGCGCGTTCGGGCGCGGGCCGATGATGGCGAACGGTTCAATTGGGCCGTCGATGGGCGTATGTCAGGCCAGCAGGCGCGCCCGCCAGCGGCGGAAGCGGCCAGCGAGCCGGTGGCTCCCCACCGCCTCCAGGCGTTCGACATGGTCGTCGATGTAGTGCGCATATAGCGGCAGGAGTTCCTGGCTCAGCAGCGCCACTGCCGCGTCGTTGGCCGGCGGTTCACGCCGCCAGGCAAGAGCGGCGGAGACAAGTTCGGCCGCGGGAACGCGTCGGCCGGCGAGGTAGTGCTCTACCGCGGCAGCGTTGGTCCCAACCTGGCCGGTCGCCGCCGTGTACAGGAACCTGACCGGGAAGAGCACGACCTTCGTGACCCGCCGGTTCCCGCGGGACAGCAGTACCGCGGGCGTTCGGAACTCGGTCATGGGATCGTTGCCCCGCGGGCCGCGCGCGGCCAGGTGTCGGAGACGGTGAGCCAGGTCCGGGTCCCCGCCGAGATTGCCGAGCGCGAACTCGGCGCCCGCCACGAGGAGCTCGGCTTGTGCAGGGCGGGCGATGCCGCAGCGCACGTCGGTCCCTGCGAGTAGTCGGCCATGCTCGACCAGATCAAG
>Ga0307475_10002567_pt1 | contig 10947 bp, 7 predicted proteins | sample atmos_gasesECM1C_FD_203317 | JGI IMG/M metagenome (GOLD analysis project Ga0307475, IMG submission 203317) | Hardwood forest soil microbial communities from Morgan-Monroe State Forest, Indiana, United States - atmos_gasesECM1C_515 | ecosystem: Environmental > Terrestrial > Soil > Temperate...
CAATCACAACGTCAAATACAAGGGTGAGGAGAATGTTGAATATGTAAAATGAGTGCGAATTGACTTTGGGAAGCACGATGCGTTCGAACAAGGCCGGAATTGCAAGCGCGATGGCCAAGACGAGCAGGCTGCGGTGAAGATTGGCGGCGTACACGCTGACAAGTATGGCGAAGCTGCCGATAACGCGAAACGCGTAGGAACCGAAGTGGCTGGCTTCGGCGTAGGGAAATAGAATTAGTGTCGCTAAGAGAAAAACGAACAGCAAAAAGAATCTGTGGGCGGTGAGAGCCGACCAGGGCCTAGACTGTATTGCTTGCGTCATAAAAACGTGAAAAACTCTGTCGCTGATAGTACACCTGTTCGCAACAGCGGACACGTTGATCGGGACTAACTGTGCTTGCTTCGGTGAGGAACCACCTATAATTTCCTGGTGTGTGAATAGTGATGATAAATCGTGTAATCGCCTGTGGCTTTCTTCTTCTCTCACCAGTCGTTTACGGACAAGGCGGGCCGGTCGAAAGACGCGCCTCCGATTTCAACTCAAACGGCGTTGGTCTGACAGAAACGCTTCTAAGATTTTCACACCAGGAACATGTTCCAATCGCTATCGAATACGTCGACCGAGCGTCGATAAACGGGCCTATTGACGTGAGCCTGCGAAACAAAACGGTTCGGCAGGCGCTTGATTCCATTCTACGCAATGGCCTCGGATACAGTTGGCGCTTGCGAAATGGAATCGTCGAAATCACGAACACGCATGCTTCAAAACATGCCGAAGGCATGTTGAACAGAGTGATTCCAGTTTTCGAGATTCCTGAGGGAGGAACAGTCAGATTTGCTTCCGCCGTGCTGTGGTGGGACCTGCAAATTGCCCTCGACCCGCGCATAAAAGGATTCGGCTGCGACATCATAGGCCGGTCGTCAACTGTAAAGGCTGCAGCCTTGCACAACCGAACCGTGCGCGAGATTCTTTCCTACATCGTTCTCAATAGCCGAGCGGAGGGTTGGATGGCGGCAGGTCCGCCGAAATGCCTGGGCTTCCTTCCGTACTGCGGGCTTTGGTACATCGTAGAGCAGGAACCGCCTGATAGCTCGTACCAAAACGTTCTGCGGGAAGTCCGCGAAAACCTCTAGTTCGCCAATAGATATTGACTGCCGTTTGCTTTCGCTAAAGGGATTTGCATTTCGCCGTCGCACGCGGCACCCCGGACCACATAAGATTCCCCTTTCAACCTGTCACAATCAGCTTACGTAAATGCGCGGACGGGCTTGGCTTTCCCTACGTTTCCACATCCCGTTGCCTGAAAGTTGGGAATTTCGCGTATAATCCGGCCATCCTCGCAGGTCAATGGAGGCTTGAACCATGGCGCTAGAACACAATGTTCGGCAAATTGGCGATGTCGCGATTCTCGATCTGAGCGGACGCTTGAGTCTCGGTGAGGCATTAGCCTTCGGTCCAGGGAGTGGTGTGGTGCTGGGCCAAGCAATTCGCGAATTGACGAAGAAGGGCAAAAAGAAGATTGTGCTGAACCTCGCGGGCGTGACTTACGTGGACAGCTCAGGCGTGGGGCAGCTCATGGGTGCGTTGATGACTGCGCGCAATCAAGGAGGCGATGTCAAGCTGCTAAAACCTTCTAGCCAAGTCCTTAATTTACTGAAAATCACCAAACTGACCAGCGTGTTCGATATCCATGAGGACGAAGCTGCCGCGATCCAGGCGTTCTCCAAAGGTGCCGGAGCCACAGTGTAATTCGAATCGCTTGCGTGCTGCGCGAACCGAGGAGCTAAGAATCTCCCGCTATAGTTGCCTAAAGCGATTAGGAGTTAGCTCGCGAGCCGCTGGCGATTTGTTGACTTGCTTTGAGGCAAAAACTAATATTTGCGTCCAGTGGTAGACTCCGTTTCCTTCATCGGCCAGACTATTTCGCACTACCGCGTAATGGAAAAACTCGGCGGCGGTGGCATGGGCGTTGTGTATAAGGCCGAAGACATCCGCCTGGGCCGATTTGTCGCTCTAAAATTTCTGCCCGACGAAGTGGCGCATGATCCTCAGACGCTCGAACGATTCCGGCGCGAAGCGCGGGCGGCATCGGCACTCAACCATCCGAATATCTGCACGATTTATGAAATCGACGAGAGCGAGGGGCGAACGTTTATCGCAATGGAGCTGCTCGAGGGGAACACCCTAAAGCATCTTATTGCAGGCAAGGCGCTAGCCATTGAACAAGTTTTGCAGCTGGGAATCCAGATTGCCGACGCACTGGATGCCGCGCATTCAAAGGGCATCGTTCACCGCGACATCAAGCCAGCAAACATGTTTGTTACAGAGCGCGGTCAAGCCAAAGTGCTCGATTTCGGGCTGGCCAAGCTGACGTCGAACCCAGAGGTTGCGGAGGTTTCGACAGGCCCGACAATGACGTTTGAAGCACAGTTGACGAGTCCCGGCTCCGCAATCGGCACTGTCGCGTATATGAGCCCGGAGCAGGTTCGAGGAAAAGCGCTGGATGCGCGCACGGATCTATTTTCGTTCGGAGTGGTGCTGTACGAGATGAGCACTGGGGTACTGCCATTTCGTGGAGAAACTTCGGGAATTATTTTCGAAGCGATTCTGAATCAGACGCCGGTGGCTCCGGTGCGATTGAATCCGGCGGTGCCGGCCAAGCTGGAAGAAGTGATCAGCAAGACGCTGGAGAAGGACCGCGACGTGCGCTGCCAGTCGGCGGCGGAATTGAGAGCGGACCTTAAGCGGTTGAGACGGGACACGGAGTCGGGAAAATTCACGACGCAGGTGGCAACCGCGCAAAGGGCGGCGACACCGCCAAGGAAGAGGCTATTGGCAATTGCGGCGCTCGTGGCGATTGTGGTTGCAGGTGTCGCCGCTGGATGGTTTCGTTTGCGCACGGGACCCACAAAATCCCCAAAAAGCGCGCCCACACTGCAACGTTTGACCACAAACCCTAACGAAAACGCAGTCTCGGCATCGGCAATCTCTCCGGATGGAAGATATATGGCGTACGCGGACAAATCGGGAATATACCTGCGGCTCATGGCGACGGGAGAAATTCACCCGCTGTTACCGAAGGGGCATGACGTCACGTCGCTAGGCTGGTTTCCGGACAGTTCACAACTGTTCGGATCGTGGGCGACACCGCCGGAAAATAAATTAGAACTTTGGAAGCTCTCCATCCTGGGCGGCGCTCCACGGAAGTTAAGCCAAGAAGGCTGGGCGGCGGCGGTATCACCGGATGGTTCACAGATCGTATTTTTGAAAACTCCGGCATATGGCGATAGCGGCCTGGAAATCTGGTTGATGGGAACGAACGGAGGCCAGGAGCAGAAGCTAGTATCGGCTTCGGGAAGCGACGTGATTGGTTCACCTGTCTGGTCGCCGGATGGACACTCGATCGCTTACATGAAGCAAGAATTCGAGACGTACGCTTCGTCGGGCGCGATCGAGCTTTTTAACCTGGAACAGGGCAAAGAAAAAGCAGTGCTTAAGGACCCGCGTCTGGATGTGGGACTGCGCTGGTTGCCGGATGGGCGGTTGCTGTATGTGATGTTTGAATTGCCGCCGAACCAGGGCAATTCAAACATTTTTGCGTCGACGTTGAACTCCGCGACTGGGGCGTTTGAAGGGCAGCCAGAGAGAATCACCAGCGGCGAAGGAATGATCGCTCAACCAAGCGTCACCACGGACGGAAAACGGATGGCGTTTAACCGGGTGAATTCGCAGCTGGATGTGTATGTTTCGGAATTTTCCGCGAAGACGGCTAAGGCAAGCACACCGCGACGACTGACGCTTGACGATGCCGACGACATCCCGTTCGACTGGACGCCGGACAGTAAGGCGGTGATATTCATATCGAATCGAACCGGGAAGCCGAACATTTATCGGCAGCGGATCGACGAAACGTCGGCAGAGATGTTGCAATCGGGTCCCGACGGAAAAAACGTTTGCCGAGTGAGCCCAGACGGGACACAGATTTTATACGTGACAAATACGTCCGCAAACGATGCCGCTTCGATTCGAGGTCCTGCGCGGTCGGGCGACGTCGATGCAAAAACATTGCCGCGCGTGATGCGAGCGCCCCTGGATGGAGGGGCATCGCAAGTGGTGGTCGCGGTGCCAGGGCTTACTAATGTTATGTGTTCACGAGCGCCCGCCAGTATCTGTGTTTTCGCTCAGCGATTGAGCACCGAGCTCGTTTTTTCGACGTTTGACCCCGTGAATGGAAATGCCCACGAAGTGGCGAAGCTAGAGCGGAAAAGCGGCATTGAGAATTCGGGGCTTTCTCCCGACGGGAAATTAATCGCCGTAGTCAAGACGGGCGAGAACCGCATTCGTCTGTTTTCGACTACCGGCCAGCCAGCCAGAGAGATTGTCCCGAAAACCTGGACCGCTTTTTTTTCCGTGGATTGGGCGGCGGATTCGAAGGGGCTGTTTGTTACGAGCAATCCGACCGGCTGGAGGTCGAGCTTGCTGTATGTGGACCTGGCCGGGAATGCGCACGAACTTTGGCAGGTGAAGGGTGCGTCACAATCGTGGGGCATCGCATCGAGAGATGGGAAGTACCTAGCGATTCCGGCGGCCACCACCAGCAGCAACGTCTGGATGGCGCAAGGATATTAGGAACTACTCGGGAGCGCGTCGCGGGCTTCAGGAGTCCTTTTGGACGTGGCAAGCACACAGTGTCTGCCGACATCGGCCACGGCAGGCAGGAGCTATTCGAGCGACTGATACCGACGAGGAAGCTTCGCCCATGCCATCCACTTCTTTCGCCTTTTGTGTCCAGATGACAAAGAAGTAGGGTTTTCATCCGCCCACCCAGAATAAAAACAGAGCCTGTTTTGTCTATAGGAGCAGAACCGATCCATAGAGCGGTGCTCACCGAATTTTGTGGCCCGTCGTTTGGTGCGATGAACCGCTGGTCAGGCCGGAGCTCTCAATCATTGGTAACTGGGTGAGGGGAATCCTTCATGCTCGATACCCTTCTGAAAGACATTCAGTATGGAGTCCGCAACCTGGCAAGAACGCCGGGCTTTACTGCTGTTGCGGTAGTCACACTGGCGCTCGGGATTGGAGCAAACACGGCGATTTTCAGCGTGGTCCAGAATGTTCTGCTTCGGCCCCTTCCCTATCCCCATCCGGAGGAATTGGTTGAGATCTGGAACACCTATCCGCCGCAGATTCCCCGAGCCGGATTGTCGCCTGGCGATTACGCCGATTGGCATCAGCAAGCGAGCAGTTTTTCGCAGATGGGAGCCTATGGGAATACCTCAAATGGTTTCAATCTAACGGGGGATGGTGAGCCGCAGCGAGTGCTGGTTGGGTATGCCAGTTCCGACCTCTTTCCCATGCTGGGAGCACGCGTGGTCGCAGGCCGCTCCTTCGTTCCGGAGGAGAACCGCGCTGGCAATTCGCCGATGGTAATCCTGGGGCATCGTCTTTGGGAGACCCGGTTTGGTGGCGATGGTGGCGTGGTCGGCCGCAGCATCACTCTGGACAACAAGCGCTACACCGTCGTGGGCATTTTGCCCGCCGGTTTCCAGCTTTTGCGCTGGGCCGATTTGTGGATGCCACTCGGCCAATTTGACGACGATTTGACGGAGCACGTTCATCACCCGTTCGCGGTCATCTCCCGGCTAAAGGCGGGCATCAGTCTTTCACAAGCGCAGGACGAAATCGAACGGCTCAACCAGCAAGAAGCGATCGCTTATCCCGATGCTCATAAGGGATTTGGCGTTTTAGTGCAAAAACTTCAGGACCCCACCGCAGCCAGCTCGCGCGGCACTTTGCTTGTTTTGTTGGGCGCAGTCGGACTTGTCCTGCTGATCGCTTGCGCCAACATCGTGAACTTGCTCCTGGTGCGCAACGCCGCCCGGGAAAGAGAGATTGCGGTGCGCACAGCCCTCGGAGCCGGATCGTGGCGATTGATCCGCCAGTTGTTGACGGAGAGCACTCTGCTGTCCTTGGTGGGCGGAGTGCTGGGCGTGTTTTTCGCTATTGGCGGACTGAAGGTCTTGATGGCGTTGGTTCCGGCCGATCTTGCGATCTTGAGCGGGAATGGGCTGAACGGCTGGGTTCTGGGATTCACAACCGCAATTTGCCTCGCGACGGGTCTTGCCTGCGGTCTGCTGCCTGCGGCGAGCACGCTAAACACAAACCTGGCTGGCGTGCTGAAACAGGGAAGCAAGGGCGCCGCTTCGTGCGGTCGTCACAAGACCCACAACCTGCTGGTGATTTCCGAAATTGCAATGGCTCTCATTCCTCTCATCAGCGCGGGACTGCTGCTCAGGAGTTTTCGGCATCTGCTCGAGGTCGACCCCGGCTTTCGCGCCGACCACATCCTGACCATGGAAATCCAGCAGCCCGCGCTCTCCTTTTTGCAAACCAACCAGCTCTCTCAGGAGCAGCAGCTCAGGCTGGGCGAGAAGCAGTCTCTGCAGTTTGAACAAATTGCCGAGCAAATCCGCGGCTTGCCCGGCGTCAAAGAAGTAGGCGGGATCGACGATCTGCCGCTCGGCAACGAATTTCGCCAGGCGTCAAGATTCGTAATAGAAGGTCAGCCGATTCCTGCGCTCGGCGTACGTCCAATCGCGCAGACTCGTACGGTGAGTCTCGGCTATTTTTCCTCGCTGGCGATTCCACTGCGCGCAGGGCGCACCTTCAACCCTGACGACTGGAAAGTCCTAAACATGGTGATCAATGAGAACATGGCGCGGCGCTACTGGCCGCAAGGGGACGCGCTCGGAAGACGCATCAATTTCTGCTCCCTCGATCCTAAGCCGTGCTGGTTTTCGGTGATTGGCATCGTAGGCAACGTGCACCAGTTTGGACTCGACGCCGAGCCTACCTACGACGCCTATTTCGCCGGCGGGTGGACGCCCTATCTCGTGGTCCACACGACTTCCGATCCCGTCAGGCTCGCGGCCGGCATTACGGATGTCGTTCACAAAGTGGACCCCAATCTGCCGATCGCGCACATAACAACCATGGATGGACTGATCTCGGATTCCGTTTCGCCGCGCCGTTTTTCCGCGGTTCTGACGGGAATCTTCGCCGGGCTCGCGCTGTTGCTCGCAGCCGTCGGAATCTATGGAGTGATGAGCTATACCGTCAGCCAGCGTACGCAAGAAATTGGGGTTCGCATGGCGCTTGGCGCGCAGCTCACGAACGTGCGCGCAATGATTCTCGGACAAACTCTCAAGTTGACGCTCATCGGTGTGGGGCTCGGTCTGGCGGGCGCTCTCCTTCTTGCCCGTTTCCTAGCAGGCCTGCTGTTTGGTATCCGGACTTACGACCCGGCTACCTTCTTCGGCGTCGTTTTCCTGCAGATCGGTGTCGCGCTCGCCGCTTCCTACATTCCCGCTCGCCGCGCTATGCGCGTGGATCCGCTCGTGGCTCTGCGCTACGAGTAAGTCATGGTTCTCTCAGAACCACAACGAAGGATGAAAATGAGCTCAGACCGCCCGAACGTATTTTCGTAGGAAAACCCTGCATCACGTGGACAAGCGTGTTGCAGGTTCATCGTCGTACAGGCTTTGCCTCCGCTTGGGTGATCCTGCGGATTAAGCGGGAAATCGCCGGGTTTGCGATGTGGCTATGCTGACGGATGATTCAAGATATCCGCCAGAGCGTGCAACCGTTTTGAGTCAGCCGGACTCTTTGCTGTGGCGGCATTCTGTTGCAACGACGGCGCCATGCGCTGCAACTTCGCCAGCTTGCCCTTGTTCATGTGCGAAGTCTCTGTGTTTTGGATGGCCTTGCGCAGGTCTGCGATCTGATTTGCTGGCAGGCCCTGCGACCGTTCCAACTGATCGAGGTAAGCCTTGGCCACGACGAGTTGCGCGGGCCATTCCAATTTTTGCTGGTTCTGCACGTTGAGCTCAGGCACGTGAACCGCCTTCGCCGCATCGATTTCGTTCTGCGTGAGGAATTTGGTCGGCGTGAGTTCAAAAACGTCCAGACCGCGCGCAATTTCCGAACCGTAAATGCTGCCGTTGTACCAGTAAGCCGACCACTCGCCGCCCAGCACAAGCATTTTCGGATCAATCGGCCCGCGGTCGAAGTAGGCGATCTCGAACGGATGCGCTGCGTCGGTGAAGTCCATCACGGAGACGCCGCCCTGGTACCAGGCCTGCACTTCGATATCGCGGCCGGGGACCGGAATCAGCGAGCCGTTGTGGGCCACACAGTTCTCGGTGTCGGCCTGCGCAGCGGGCAGCTTGTAATAGCTGGCCATGCTCAGCTTGTCATCTTTGAGGCTGAAGATCGCGTCCGCGCCCCATTTATTCGGGTCGCTCGGACGGCACCGCGCGCCCAGGCCGCCGCCCCACTCGTCGGTGAACACGACTTTGCTCCCATCGTTTGAGAACGATGCCGAATGCCAATAGGAGTAGTTCGGATCGTTCACCGCATCCACACGCTTGGGATGCACCGGGTCTTTGATGTCGAGCAGAATTCCATTTCCGGAGCAGGCGCCCGCGGCCAATCCAATCGCCGAATACACCGTGATGTCGTGGCACTGGTTGGTGTCCTCCGGCTTTTCCCCGCCCTTGCCATGGGTGCCGCCGTTGTTCAGGCCGTTCAGCGCGCCCGTTCGGGCATCAATAAATAACCGGGGGCTGGACACGACTTTCGCGTCTTGCGGCGCAGCCACCGGAACCTTGATCACTTCGATGCGAAACAATGCGGTATTCGGGTCCTTGTCCGGCGCTTCACCGGAACAGCCAGCAAGTTCTTCCTGTTGCCGCACAAACGATGTGCCCGACACGTAGATATAAACGTTGTCTTTGTCGTTCGGATCCAGCACCAGAGTGTGCGTATGCGATCCGCGGCAGGTCTGCACCGCTGCGACTTGCTTCGGGTTCTTGATGTCTGAAATGTCAAAGATCCTCACGCCGCGGAAGCGGTCTTTTTGTGCTGCCGGCAAGCGACGCTTTTTTTCCTTTTCAGCGCCGGCGGCTGGCGCGGGCTCCGGCGGAAAGCCTTCCACGCCGCAATCCAGGCGTCCATTCGGCATCTCCACCGACATGAACAGCAGGTTTTTGTACACGGATACATCGCCTTGCCCGCCCGGGCAGACCAGCGATGTCAGCAATCCAGTCTTCGCCGGATTGGAGATGTCATAGATACTCAGACCGTAAAAGTTTCCCTGGAACAGGTGGTTGCCCTGGAATGCCAGGTCCGAGTTGGCGAAGGCGAGTTGTGCAATTACCAACTGCACCGGCTTCGGCAGTTTGGAGGCGCCGCTCATGCCGAGCTGGCCAATAGTCTTCTGGACTTTCGGATCATCGGGATCATCGGAGCCGAGTTGAAACGCGTCAGGCTTTTTGACCAGCGCCAGATGCTTCAGGCCCATCGACGTTTCTCCCGCGTCATACAGACCCGGCGTCAGCTTGAAGCGGGGATCGTTCACATCCGAGCCCGTCATTCCCGGGGGCAGCGGTTGAGCCGGTTGCGGCGCAAACGGATTATCCTTGTCTTCCTCCTTTTCTTCTTTAGCAGCTCCCTGCTTATCTGGTTCCTGCTTGGACGATTCCTGCTTCGATGCCTCCTGCTTGGGCGGCCCTTCCTTAGCTGGAGACGATGCCGGCCCCTGCGCTTGCATCCGATTCATGCCGAAAAATAGAAAAATCGCGGCCAACACCACCCGAAAAGCAACACTGGACAATTGGTTCATCGTCTCTCCTCTAACGGTTTCTTCTCCAACATAGTCTGCATAATCCTGATTTCGGCTCGTTGCGTATTGTCCGCATCCGTCGCGAAGTTAAACACATCGGCGTCCTGCCCCGCGCCCGCTGTGTTGAACAAGTCCTGCACCATGGTCAACGCGCCTTCGTGATGCTGAATCATCCCGGTCAAAAATAAATGATCGAACTCGGGGCCTCTCGCCTTGCGCAGCGCCTCCATCTGCTCGGGCGTAAGCATACCGGGCATAAGAGCCATCCGTTGCTGCGAGGTATCGTGCGGCGTACTGTGCGACATATCCATGCCCGCCATTCCCGGCGTCGTTCCCGACATGGCCCCCGTAGCAGGCATCGAAACGGATTCTCCACGAGCCGCCAGCCATCGCTGCATAAACTTTATTTCGTCCGACTGCGAGCTAGTGATTTTCGCCCCCAGCGACCGCAGGTACTTGTTTTCCGTACGGGACGCAATGAGCGCCGTCATTTCCACGGCTTGCGCGTGATGCATGATCATGCCCTGCATGAACTCCACATCCGCTTTCGACCGCGGCGGCAGCGTCCCTTTCGTTGACAGCGGCAGTGTCTTGCTCGGTTTACCCGGCGCACCCGGCTGCACTACAACAGGCGTCGCGGGGTCAGTTTGCTGTGCATACGCGGGGGAGGAAAAGAAACCTGCGCACGCGCTTGCCGCGAGCAGGATGCCACACAGCCGTGACACTGCACTAAATATCATTTGCGCGTTTTCGCCTATGCCGCTCAATTCGCTTTGATTGTGGAGTATGTGGCAATCCTCGATATATATACGGAGTAGGCGTGAGTACAAGTTCCGAGTTATCTGCGCGCCTTCGCCTTCCAGTCAGAGCCGGAGGCGACCAAGAAACTACGCCGACCATCAGGCCGAGGTGGCAGCATAGACCAAAAGTGCTGTCGATAGCAACGCTTGGAAAGGATGAGAGGATGAGTAGCCGTGTCGTGGAGGAAATTGCCACACATTACGGCGACTGTCCTTCGGTGGCTTACCGCATTGCTTACGAGGGCGTGGCGTTGGTTTTCTCTGGAGACATGGATGCATCCGCGTTGCTCATTCGTTTTGAGGATGAGGATCGCCCGATTCGCGCATCACAAATTGTCAGACTATTTCAAATAAACCTGGGATTCTCGTCCTAGTACCATGTAAAAAATGTGCGGCGAAACGGGCTTTTTCTGCATTGACCTAATGTGTCTTTCTCCCTCTAAGGTCTTGTGAACGAAGCATTT
>Ga0307475_10002568_pt1 | contig 10945 bp, 9 predicted proteins | sample atmos_gasesECM1C_FD_203317 | JGI IMG/M metagenome (GOLD analysis project Ga0307475, IMG submission 203317) | Hardwood forest soil microbial communities from Morgan-Monroe State Forest, Indiana, United States - atmos_gasesECM1C_515 | ecosystem: Environmental > Terrestrial > Soil > Temperate...
GGCAGAAATTGGTCAAACCTCCATCCATGCTTGTTCTGCAATGACGGAACAAAGTCCGTACCAAAAAAGCGGAAGTGATCGTCGCCAATGCCGGTGTTCAGGCTGAGCACGCCGCCCGATCCTTTGCCGTCCTCGGCCGGTTCGCGCGCCGGTTCGACCTGGATCGAACGGAAGGCGTCGGTGCTGACGCGCACCAGAAGCTGTCCGTTGGCCGGCTGCGTGACGTTGAAGCCATCGAGCAAAGTCACGGTCTGGTAGGTCTGTGCTCCGGCCACGTGCGGTTGGCCATTCTGGTCCTGCACCACGCCCGGAATAAACTTGAGCGCGTTGCGGAAGTCGTGGGTGGAGGGATAGACCATGTCGATCACATCCAGCCCGCTGATGCTCTCCTGCGCTGAAACCTGCGCCGGATCGATGGCCGGCGGTGACTCGCGCACGTCCACCACCTCCCGCACTTCCTGCTCGTGCGAAATGACGACCTCAATGGTGGAGGTCGGGGAGATTTGCAAACCGGTCTGGCGCAGCGCGTAAAACCCCTCTTTTTCGACGCGCAGTTTGTACTGCCCGGCTGGGAGGAGAAGAAACCGGCAGCGTCCGGAGAAGTCGGTCTCGCAGCGCGACGGGGGCAGAGGGGCAGATTCCAGGAACACCCGCGCGGACGACACCGCAACTCCATTCTCGTCCGTCACCGTGATGGTGGGCGCGGATTGCGCCGCGGCGGTGGCCGCCAGACCGAGCGCGAGTAAAAGAGCACGCATGGCTTGGGTGTAGTCCTAAGAATATAAGTTGGGATGCGCTCCGCTTGTCATGCGTTGGGTTCGGGATTTCAGCACTCACTAGTGTCCGGTGGATTGCGAAAGAGCGCCGTCTGCAGCAGTCCTACGCCTGGGTCGCCAGATACTCGCACACCCGGCGGACCGTATCCCGCTGCGCGTCATTCAGCGTGAGGAATTCAAATCCGTAGCGCAGCCCCTGTCGGTAGCGCACGATGGCCCGCACTTTGATGGGATAGGGCGTAAGGGGCAGTGGAATTTCCAGGGTTACGATCTCGCCGCTTTCGAGGCTGCCGGTGAGGGTGGCGCCAATTCCGTCCTGGCCGAGTTCCGTGGAGCGTCCCCAGCAGGTTCGAAACTCTCCCTCTTGAAACATTTTGACCTGCAGACGCAGGTCAATGGCAAAGCGGGGGAACCGGCGCGTAAAGGTGACCTTGCCCGCGGGCGCTTTTGCACGCGAAGCGACATCGCCCTCAGCAGCAGCGGCAGCAGCTTGCGCTTTTTTTTCTGTTCCCATGAAATTCCGTAGAGACCTAGCTTGCTACGTCTCTGCCTGCAGCGTTCCTAATTCCCGTGGAGCAGGTATCCCGGCTCCAGTGGCAATTTCCCTGCAAGCTTTACGACTGCCACGCTGCTGTTGATGGCATAAACATCCACCACGCCTACTGCACCCGGAATCGACGCCACCTTGTTCACCAGTTCCTCATCGGAATCGGCCACGATAATCGCCGGATGATTGGTGCGCCCATGGTTGGCCGACGTAATCAGTTGCTTCACCTGCGCCTCGGGAAGCTCGTAGACCTTTTCCAGAATGATCTTCATCTCCGGAGTTGCCGGGCCGCGCATGATTAAGGTCACCGGCTTGCCGTCGGGCCAGCGGTTGGTCTGCGCTTTGCACACCTTCACCAAATCCGGGAACGCGATTGCGCTCACCGAGTTGGCCTTGTTCGAGACCACTGCCAGATCGCGCGCCATCGCCAGCGAAACGCTGGCCGCGAGCAATAAGAAGACGCTTGTTACTCGACCGTACGACACACTCTCTCCCGCGCGAAACTGGACTTGGGAATGATTTTCGTGCAATTCCCGCCCTGTCTCAACGGCCACTAAGGCCATGTACCTCTGGAGCCACCCCGTCGGAGCGCACTGTGGCCTGGCCGTTTCACGGAACTCTAGGCAATTCCCTTCGTATTCTGGAGTGTGGAACCAGGGAGGTCTCATGTTCTGCAATCGCTGCGGCGCTGAAATTCAACCCGGCTCCCTGGTCTGTGCCAACTGTGTCCGCCGGATTGGCGATCCGGTGAGCGCGGCGGCGCAATCACGACTGGAGCGCCATCTCCAAACCCTCGGTACACTCTGGATGTCGATTGGCGGCCTGTTTCTCATTCCAGCCGTTGCCATTATGGTGTTCGGGCACGGTGTCCGCTGGGTGGTGCACAATCACGAGCCCTGGCCGGATGTCGTTCAGTTCCTTATCTATGTGGCGGGAGGCAGCCTGACAATTCTTGCCGCGGGCGGCGTCTGCGTCGGCTTGGGGCTGATCCAGCGCCGTCCCTGGGCACGGATCTCGGCCATCATTCTGGGAGGGCTCGCCTTGTTCCACCCCCCTTTCGGAACCGCCTTGGGCGTCTATACCCTGTGGGTTCTCCTGGCCGACGAACATGGCGAACAATACCGCTATCTGACCGACCAGACTTAGAGGCCGCTTCCCACAGCCGTGCACAGGAATCTCGACTTTGGCACAGCCGATCAACAGGCCCAGGACGATTTTCGGTTGTGGCCAGTCCTGCCCTCGGTCAAACTTCGTTCTGGCTAACCTCCAGAGTCGCATCCATGACCTCCCCAGCCACTATCGTTGCCACAATGACCACCGTCGTCACCCCTAAGTCGATGGCGGGCGCCCCGATACCTTCCTGGGTGTGGAAAACCCGGCGTCAAGGCCGCATCAAGCCCGTCATTGCTAGGGATACAACCTATAGTGTTTCCCTCTTGACATGTACAACGGGCGGGAGTAACTTTGCAATCCCAAGCACTGAAATTCCGCCTCACGGGAATGGGGCGGGATTAGAAGAGAGCAGTCAGCAATACCGCCGTGGACCGGCGCCAAGCCAGAGGTGACTTGGCCCCGTCCGTAGCAGTAGAGAGGGCGCCCGGGCTTCTCGATCCGTAAGTCCGGCGCCCGCAACTTTGATCCTTGGCAACCAGCCTTCTGGCTTTTCCGAGCCGGAAGCCGAGCAGTGCGGTGGCCGTGCCCCGACCCTCCCCCGGGGTGCGACAACAACCGAAAGCGCAGCACTGTAAGCAGAGCCTGCCCGCCGGCAGACGAAGGGAATTCCTTTTTCTCCGGCATGGCAGAGAGAACCCAGGAGCCCAGAATGGAAGGTTTGACTCGTCTCGTTTCTGAATCGTTGGCTCGGCACGGCTTCGACCGCCCTCTGGATTATCGCCGCCTGCACTGGTCCCGCTGGTTCCGCTGCGAGTCGCATCACAGCCTCCTGCTCGTCCCCAGCAAACCCGGCGTCTTCGCCCTAGCCGAAGAGATCATGGATTTCAGCCCGGCAGTTCTTGGGGGCATGCTAAAGACTTATGTGGGGACAGCCGGCGCCGGCTGTCCAGCCGAGCAAAGCTCGGCTGAGTCCGTGTGGGACCGGGTCTCAGACCCGGTCCGGCCGAGCGCAGCTCGGCTCGATCCCGCCTCCAGCACCGCAGTCCCCGCCCGCCGCATGCTCGCCGTCTCCCGATTCTTCGAAGATGACGACATGGCCTTCGTCCTCGACCGCATGCTGGCCGCCCATCATCCCATGCGCACGCGCCTGACTTCGGGCCGCTACTTCGTTCGATTCGTCGTCATCGAAGAGGAGTCCCAGCGCCGCTCGATCTGCAACGCGCTCAATCAATGGATCGCCAATTCCTCGGAAAAGGCGAGCAGCATCGGCTCCGACTTCGCCAGTTCTTTGGAGCTGACTCCTGCCACCGAGTACGTTCCGCAGGCAAACGAAACCCAAGCGAGCCTTTTCGAAGAAGCAGGTGTGGAGCTGACACTCCTGTCCGCTACGGTCGGCAGCGCCGCAGAGCCAAAGCAGCCACCGAACCCCAGCGCTAAATCGCCCGTGCAAGCAACGGCCCCGCAACTGGACTCCGGAGCCGCCACAAACATTCACTCTCCTTCCCCATTCCCCTCCGGCTTCTAACCGGGAGGGATGGGTCGCGCCACCACCAGATATGGGGGCGTCGCAGACCAATGCAGGAAACGTCCCGGAGGGACGACCGAAAATAGCCCGCCACTTCAGTCGCGGGGGAAGAACGAAAGAAAGCCGGAAGCGTCCCGGAGGGACGCCTGAAACGCACGAAGAAGCAGCTCTTTCTCAATCCCGCACCACCCGATTCCTCGCCCGCCAGCCGAGCGGCGCGAATCGGCGCAACGCGCATAGAATCTAATTAATGGAGACCCCGATGCCTGAAGTCAAAACCGAAACCAAAAACGCCACGAACCCCGCTGTTCTTACCCCCGCAGTCCCGAAGAAGAAGGCCCCCGGCCTCTCCTTCCGCCGCCTCTTCACGAAGCCGGGTGTCTCCCCCTACTCCGAAGTCGAATGGGAATTCCGCACCGCTCAGATCACCGACGCCCAGGGCAACGTGATCTTCGAGCAGAAAGACGTCGAGATCCCCAAAGACTGGTCCATGACCGCCACCAACATTGTGGCCAGCAAATATTTGCACGGCAAGCTCAGCACTCCCGAGCGCGAAACCGGAGTCCGCCAGCTTGTAGGCCGGGTCGCCGAAACCATCCGCGACTGGGGACTAGCCCAAGGCTACTTCCGCACTCCCGAAGACGGCGCCACTTTTCACGACGAATTGGTCCACATCCTCGTCCGCCAGTACGCCGCCTTCAACTCTCCCGTCTGGTTCAACGTGGGATGCGACCGCATCGAGCCCAACTCCGACGGCCAGAACTGGCACTGGAACCCGCAAACCCAGCAGGTAGAATTCGGTGTTACCGGATACTCCAAGCCCCAGTGCTCGGCCTGCTTCATCAACTCGGTGAAAGATTCGCTCGACTCTATCCTCACCCTGGCCAAAACCGAAGGCATGCTCTTCAAGTGGGGAAGCGGCACGGGCACGAATCTCTCCCCGTTGCGGGGATCGACAGAGACTCTCTCCGGCGGCGGCACCGCCAGCGGCCCGCTCAGCTTCATGAAAGGATTCGACGCCTTTGCCGGCGTCATCAAGTCGGGCGGCAAGACCCGTCGCGCCGCCAAGATGGTCATCCTCAACGTTGACCACCCCGACATCATGGACTTCGTCGAGTGCAAGATGAAAGAAGAAGCCAAGGCCCACGCCCTGGTCTCCGTGGGATACGACGGCTCCCACCCCGACTCCGACGCCTACTCGTCCATCTTCTTCCAGAACGCCAACAACAGCGTCCGCGTCACCGACGACTTCATGTACGCCGTGGTCCGCGACACCGACTTCTCCACCCGAGCGGTGACCGACGGCTCGGTAGCCAAGACCTACAAAGCCAAAGACGTACTCAAGAGAATTTCCGAAGCCACCTGGCACTGCGGCGATCCCGGCATGCAATACGACACCACGGTGAACCGTTGGCACACGTCGAAGAACACGGCCCGCATCAACGCCAGCAACCCGTGCAGCGAATACATGTTCCTGGACGACTCAGCCTGCAACCTGGCCAGCCTGAACCTTCTGAAGTTCGCCCCCAACGGCACGTTTGACGTCGAGTCCTATCGCCACGCAGTCGACATCCTGATTACCGCGCAGGAAATCATCGTCGACAACGCCGGATATCCCACCGAACAAATCATGCGCAACTCGCATGACTATCGTCCGCTAGGCCTGGGCTACGCCAATCTAGGCGCGCTATTGATGGCAGCCGGTCTCCCCTACGACTCCGACGCCGGCCGCGACTACGCCTCCTGCGTCACCGCGATCATGTGCGGCGAAGCATATCTGCAGTCGTCTCGTATTGCCGAGCAATGCCCGCCGCTAAGCCCGGCCACCGAAGCAACAAAGAAAAATCTGTCCGAAACTAATCTAGGCGTCGGCATTGGCACCGCTCAGTTGGGACAAGATGCTCGTGTGGGGACGGACGCATTCGTCCGTCCCGCGAGCGAAGCGAGCTCTCCAGCCCGGACCATGCCCGGCGGAGCCTGCCCCGGCTGGTACATCAACCGCGAGCCATTCCTGGACGTAATCCGCATGCACCGCGCCAGCGTGAACGGCATCAACAAGTCAAATGTCCCGCCCGCCATCTACGAGTCCAGCAAACAATGCTGGGACGAAGCCCTCGCCCACGGCGAAAAATACGGCTACAGAAATTCGCAGGTAACAGTCCTAGCCCCCACAGGCACAATCGGCTTCATGATGGACTGTGACACTACCGGAATCGAGCCGGATCTGGCGCTGATCAAGTACAAGAAGCTGGTCGGCGGCGGCATGATCAAGATCGTCAACAACACCGTGCCCACCGCGCTGTTCAAGCTTGGCTACACCCACGAGCAGGCGGACGCCATCGTCAGCTACATCGACGCCACCGGCACCATCGAAGGCGCGCCGCACATTAAAGACGATCACCTGGCCGTGTTTGATTGCTCGTTCAAGCCGGCCAAGGGCACGCGCTCCATCGCCTACATGGGACATCTCCGTATGATGGCCGCCGCGCAGCCCTTCATCTCCGGAGCCATATCGAAGACCGTCAATCTTCCCGAGAACGCGACGGTGGAAGACATCATGGAGGCCTACCTCCAGGCCTGGAAGCTGGGGCTGAAGGCCGTGGCCATCTATCGCGACGGCTGCAAGAAGTCGCAGCCGCTGAGCGCAGCAGGCACAAAGACCGCCGAACCCGGTGTGGGGCGGGCGCTCCTGCCCGCCGCTCTTGCGGAGGAGGAAGACTTCAACGCTCCGCCCCGCGCCGTCCGCCACAAACTGCAGGAAGAGCGCGCCTCGATCACCCACAAATTCAAAGTCGGAGACCACGAGGGCTACATCACCGTCGGCCTCTATCCCAACGGCGATCCCGGCGAACTGTTCATCACCATGGCCAAGGAAGGATCGACGGTCAGCGGTCTGATGGACAGCTTCGCGCTGGCCGTCTCGATCGCGCTGCAGCACGGCGTCCCGCTGAAACTGTTCTGCGAAAAGTTCGCCCACACCCGCTTCGAACCCAGCGGCTGGAGCGGCAATCCCGAAATCGGCTACGCCAAGTCGATCATGGACTACATCTTCCGCTGGCTCCAGATGCGCTTCCTGACCGGCCAGCAGCAAATGCTGTTCGAGAACCTCAGACTGCGGCCGGCAGGAGTCAGCAGTCAGGAGTCAGTAGCCAGCGAAGCAGAGGCCTCTACCTCGCAACTGAGACCTGAGAACCGAGACCTGAGAACCGGCTCCATCCACGCCGCCGATGCGCTGTCGAGCATCGTCGACCTGGGAGACGCCCCCAGCTGCAGCTTCTGCGGCAGCATCATGACCAGAAACGGCAGCTGCTACCGATGCATGAGCTGCGGCAGCACCAGCGGCTGCAGCTAAACATCGCTGCAGCCAGACATTAGTTTTGTTGTCATTCCGACCGGTCGCGCATTTTGCGCGACCGAGGAATCTGCTGTTGTGTCGCTATGTACTGGAGATGCTGGGCCAGGTGTATGGCTACGATGCCGAAGCCCGCGAGCGCAGCTTGACGCCCGAGGAGCGGCTGCAGTTTCATCAGGCGCACAGTAGCCGGTGATGGAGAAACTCCATCAGTGGCTGGAGGCGCAGTTCGCCGAGCGAAAGACGGAACCCAACTCCGGCCTGGGCAAGGCCATCACGTATCTGTTGCGGCACTGGAAGGCGCTGACTCTGTTCCTGTGGAAAGCGGGAGTGCCTCTCGACAATAACATCGTCGAAAGGGCATTGAAGAAAGCTGTTCTGCACCGGAAGAATGCATTATTTTATCGGACGCTGAACGGGGCGGAGGTGGGTGACCTGTTCATGAGTTTGATTCACACCTGTCAGTTGCGCGGCGCCAATTCCTTCGACTAAAGGAGTCCGGGTCACGCAGCCGTAATGGACTTGGCGTCGGGCATCGAGACTCATTTTAGCAACGTTTAATCGGTTCGCGGCCGACGCGCATCTCCTCCGATACTGATCCGATGTTTCTGACGGAGGAGGAGGTGGGCGCAGTCGTTTCGTTGAGATGTAACTTGATGAAGATCAAAATCCCACCCTCTTGCAAAATGCGCGAGAAGGGTAGGGCACCCGAGACCATCCGTCCATCTATTTTTTAGGGAATTTCCGCGCCGATGCACGTCTATTTCGCGAAGCGGCGGACGCTGTAGGAGATCGGCAGGCCGATCACGACCATGTGCACTAGCAGGCCTAGAATCAGGTCGTTAAGTTTGTAGGGGCCTCTGGCGTGAAGCGCGGACAGCGGCAAGACGACAAGATTCATTACCTCTTGAACTCCCGCGCCATAGGCCAAGCCGCACACCAGCGGATACTCCTTCAGGAAGGGCAGCCTGCGGCTGGCCCCGTAGTAGAAAGCCGCAAACGAGAGAGCGATAACGAAGTGCAGGAGGACGCCTAGAACATAGGTCGCCGCGCCTCCGTGGAAGGCCTGACGTCCTAATAACCCCGCGGCAATCGCGAGGGGAATGTCCCATCCAAACAGGATGCAGGCTTGGGTAAGGTCTAGAGTTCCTCCAATGAGACCTCCGGCCGCGATTGCCAACAGAGCGTTCTTTTTCTTCGTCAGCTCGGGTGCGAAATTTTCCGTCATCTGATGTCCTGTTGCTTACCTCTGGTCTGCTTGCATTGCCTGCAGTGGGGCATCTTGATGCAACCCATTGCCTAAATCTTTTGCAAGATGCACCATACTCAGCGGAGACCCGGGAAGTCCTGAAGCTGGTCTGAAACAACTCTGAATAGTTCTGAAATCGAGGGTAGTAACAGATTGCGGCATGGAACGTCCAACCCCAACAATGCTTCGGATCGGCACCTGGTGCATCAATCCGACGTCCGGGCAGATTTCACGGGATGGAGAGACCGCCCGGCTTGAGGCGCGGACGATGCGTCTGCTGCTGTGCCTGGCCGAGCGCGCGGGCGAAGTGGTCAGCATCGATGACTTGCTCAACCAGGTCTGGTCTGGGGTGATCGTCACTCCGGACTCCGTCTATCAGGCGGTGGCCTCGCTCCGGCGCGTGCTGGGTGACGACCCCAAGCAGCCCACTTACATCGCGACGGTGCCACGATTGGGCTATCGGATGGTCGCGACTGTTAGTCCTTGGGAAGATCGGTCGGACAGGGAGCGTCCAACCGTCACGACCACCAATGCTACGACGGACGATGCATTACGGTCCGGTCCGCGTCTGAGAGCCCGCTTCATTTGGACATGGGCGGCGGTTCTTTGCCTGGGGCTTGCGCTCGTGGTTGCTTTCCTGCTTTACGGGAAAATCACGAACAGTAACTCAGCATCGGCGGCGCTTGCGGCGCAGCCACAGAAATCCATCGCAGTGCTGCCGTTTCTCGACCTGACCGAAGGGATGCACGAGGAGACCTTCGCCGACGGCATGACCGAGGAATTGATTGACAAGTTCAGCAAGATTCCGGGCCTTCGAGTGCCAGCGCCGACGTCGTCGTTCTATTTCAAGGGCAAACAAATCCCCGTCTTTGATATTGCCAAGAAGCTAGGCGTTATCTACGTACTCGATGGGAGCGTGCGCAAGTCTGGCGCCCGGCTGCGGGTCGCGGCTCGGCTGATTCGTGCGGACAACGGGTATGTGGTCTGGTCTGAAACCTATGATCGGCCGTTCGATGACATTTTGATGGTGCAGGACGACATTGCCGGGGAAGTCACGAAAGCGTTGAAGGCATCGATCGAGGACGGTCCTGGGCGCGAAGAGTCGCAGTGAGGATTATTGACTCTCTGGATGCGCTGCTGCCCAGTAGCGAAAAATCAGGAGTCTGCACTTAGGTTTTTGCGCTACAATTCCGGTTTCAAAGCAGGGCCAAGCTTAACGACGGCGGACAGGATTGTCCGTCCCACATGGTTATTCTGAATTCGTAACAGAGAGAACGAATTTGAGGCGGAGGGCAACGGCTCGTTCAGAGCTGTGCCTTCGGCCAGGTTCCGTCCTTCGCACTTACCCCAGGGAAACGTTTTTGAGATAAGCAGCACTACTTAATTAGCATCTGCAGGAGTGCGCCATGCCACCTGGACTCGACCAACTGAAACATATCGTGGTGTTGATGATGGAGAACCGTTCGTTTGACCACATGCTGGGTTCGCTGAAGGCGGTGAATTCGGCGATCGACGGGTATATCGACTCCGATCCGTTCACCAATCCCGATACGAACAAGAATCCGGTGAAGCCACAGGCTCTGGCTGAGTTTCAGGGACAGCTGAATCCTGATCCGGACCACCACTTTCCTGCCGTGGATGTGCAGATTTACGGCGGCCAAACCGGGTCAGGCCGGGTCGCCAACATGCAGGGATTCGTGACCAGCTACTTCCATCAGCGCGGGGACGTCGATCACTCGCAGAAAATCATGTATTACTTCAAACAGAGCGACCTGCCGGTGCTGACCACGCTCGCCTTGCAGTTTGCCGTGTTCAATCGCTGGTTCGCCTCGATCCCGGGGCCGACCATTTGCAATCGCGCATTCGCGCATTACGGGACGTCGTTCGGGCGGGTTGATATGGACCCGTTTGACGTGATCGAGCCGATCAAGAGCATCTACACACGGCTGGTCACGGCGACTCCGAAGCACTCGGCGAAGGTCTACTACTACGACACGTCCAGTTCGACGATGGAGGTTGCCAACCTGCTGCAGCATCAAACAGAAGTGTTCGGGATGTATTCGCAGTTCTTGAGCGATTGCGACAAGGGATTGCTGCCGGACTATTCTTTCGTCGAACCAAACTACAGCGACCACGACACCGACGAGGGTGAGGCAGTGGCGAGCGATCAGCATCCAGACCATGATGTGCAGGCGGGTGAGCAGTTGGTGGCCGAGGTTTACACGCACATCAAAAACGGCCCCGAGTGGGCCAGCACGGCGTTGCTGGTGGTATATGACGAGCACGGGGGAATTTTCGATCATGTCGTGCCGCCGGCGTGCAAGCCAGACAGGTTTCCCTGTTCGCAGGTGGATCCAGGTACGGGACAGCCTTTCAAGTTCGA
>Ga0307475_10002570_pt1 | contig 10945 bp, 4 predicted proteins | sample atmos_gasesECM1C_FD_203317 | JGI IMG/M metagenome (GOLD analysis project Ga0307475, IMG submission 203317) | Hardwood forest soil microbial communities from Morgan-Monroe State Forest, Indiana, United States - atmos_gasesECM1C_515 | ecosystem: Environmental > Terrestrial > Soil > Temperate...
AACACACCAGCGCCGGTTGGCCGCTGCGTAAAATGCGAGGGCGAGCAAAGAGAGAGCAACGAAAACAGAAAAGGGAAGGCCACCTTGGCCTTCCCTTTTTTTGCAGCAAGTTGTTAAAAACTTGCCGGAAGGAATTAGAAGTTTACACGGATGCCAAATTCCATGGTGCGGGGGAAAGTTCCTTCCGTGGAAAGCTGGCCAAATTGTGCGGCTGGTGACGCGATGCTCAGATTTGGATCCAAGAGTTGGTTGTGGTTCAGAACATTGATGAAATTGATGGAGGCTTCGAGACTGAGGCGCTCCATCACTCGTATGTTTTTCTTTACGCCCAGGTTCATGTTCCAGTAAGGCAGCCCGCGGAACTGGCCGAAGCCGCCGCTGTTACCGTCAAAACCCAGAATCAGCGGGCGAACATTGCTAAATACGGCCAATGGATTCGCGAACATGTTGGCGACACCATTGACGTTGTGAGTCGAGGCGCTTGTCCCGAGCCTGGAGGTCAGCACGCAGTTGGCGTTTGTGAAGACGTTGTTACCGTCGCCGGAGCCCCAATCCTGCGAGCCACTGTATCCTTCAGAGGCGGCACCTGTATTGGTGTTGCAAAAATCCGGAGCGCCACTGCCTGCGGTGAAGATCGGGGAGAAAGTCCATCCACCCAAAATGTGTCCCAGTAAACCTTGTTGATTGCGATAAACCGGCGGCTGGTACACCAGGAACAGGGCATCCACGAATTTGCGATCGAAAGCTTGCGGACCGTACTGGGTATCAAGGTTATAGGGATCAACGGCAGTCTCCTGGCTCGTGGCCTGAATGACGGCTCCAGTCCCCAATGCCTTACTGTAGGTGAAGTTATTCTGCACCGTCACGCCGTGCCAATCGTTCATTTTGAAGGTGATAAACCCGGCGTTGTAATTGCCGTGCCCGATACTCGTACTCATGGTGACATTGCTCGACATTTGCCCGGCCGTGTTCATCATACTGAATGGGAAATTGAAACCGGGTGCGCTACCGCCGGCGTCCAGGTCAGACCAGAGACTCCAAACACTCTGGCTTTGGAAGTTGCTGAATTCCTTCGCGACAACCGTGGCTGTGCAGTTCCCAGCAGTGCAGTAGCCGGTGCCGGCCAGCGCGGCCTCAAAGAAAGGCTGGGGTGCCAGCGCGGCCAGGGTTGTCGCCTTGGTTGCACTGCTGCAAGCGGCCACAGAGGTCGTACAACCCATGGCCTTCTCGACGGCAGCGTAGGCAGCCTGAAATTGCTGTCCACCCATCGTCATCATGTACGGGACAGAGTTGATGTTGATGTTCTGTAATTCATTATGGATCCAGCGGCTAATAGCCCCTACTTCCACGGACACCTTGCTCGTGAACTGGTGCTGAACGGAGATGTCAAAGGAGTCAACCGAGTTCGGCTTGAAATTCGGGTCGAGGGGTGAAGCAGTGGAGCCTTCGGTGTTCCCGCCGATACCTGGGTAATACGGCTGAGGCAATGTCGCGGTGGCTGCGGGAAGTGGAGCCGTGGTGCCATCCGTGCCAATGCGAAAGGCGGTGTTGACATTCGGTGTCACGGCTGGGTTGCAAGAAGGTGTGTTGTCGCCGGGTGTGGTTGTGTAATTCAAGACATTGGGACAAATGACCGGCTGGATAAGGCCGGGGCTTAACAGCGGAGTTAACACCAGGTTCACACCATTTACTCGCCCATAGATTCGCCCGTAGCCACCGCGGATCACGGTGTTCTTACCTCCGAATCCCGGGCCCAAATCGGGGTTCCAAGCGACTGCAACACGCGGGCTAAACCCTCCGTAAAAAGGGTTGAAGGGATACTTCGGGTGTCCCGCGACATTATTTATCAGCGCAAAACCGATTTCCGGGTTGTAGACCTGACCCGCCAACGCTGCGGCTTTGCGCGCGTCCAGGTAGTTTTCCGTGCCGATCGGTTTACCGTTTGCGTCCACGAGCACGATCTGCTTACCGTTGTCCTCCACTGGAGGCATCTCCAGCGTCCAACCTAGGCCATAGCTCACGGTCAAGGTCGGCTTTATCCGCCAGGAATCGCCAAAATACAGGTTGTAGTAAGGAATCGTGACTTTGTCGAATGCTGGCACCAGCGGCGCATTCAACTGTAGATTATTACCGGTGCGGGTATACGCCTGCTGCGTTTGGGTTACGACGCCCAGGACGGCGGCGGCCTCGCGGCTAAGGGTACCCCCGTTAGGCGCACCCGCAGCGAAGGCGGGGCCAAGGAGGCTAAAATCTACGGTGCCGCCGCCATTCGTACCATTATTTCCAAGCAGGTAGACAGGGTAGTAGTTGATACCGCCGCCGTTGTCCGTGCGAGTGTGATAGTTCCAATTGTGCTGATACTGGCCGCCGAACTGGAAAAAGTGCGTCCCCTTAAGCCAGGATACGTCATCACGGAAGAAGTGGTCCTTCCCATCCCAGAAGCGTGTGCGTGTCTGCTGGGTGTTCACGTTATAAGGCGTCAGGGCCTCTGTGTGCGACTCGCCAAACGGCTCAAGGGCGGCGCCCAAGGTTGAGAACTGTACTGGGTCTCCGAACGACCCCCATTCCCACGCGTTCCGCAGGTAACTATAGCGGAAATCATTCGTGACGCTAGTGCTGATGTTGGTGGTCATCCCAACTACCAAATACCATGGTACCTGGGGACGGTTGGTGAGAGCAGTAGGCGTGCCCAAGGTATCGCCTGTGAAAAAGCCTCCGATGTCAACCTGGTCATCGGTGGCACGCTTTAGATGGTAATAGCGGTAGCTCGACATAAAGTGCCACTTCGGCCCGAAGTCATGGTCTATGCGCACTACGCCGAAATTGTCGTCCTGCGGAATGCCCAGCTGACCCCGGAAATCCAAGGTGTTTACGCCGTCACATTTCCCATCGCCCGTGAATGGGCCGCAACCGGCTCCTGGAGTTGGCAGCGGCATGTGCTGGCTCCACATCTGCTGCACAAAGGAATTGATCCCGATGCCCCGCGGATCAAGAGTGTTTAGGTTGTAGGTGATTGCGGGGTTGCTGGGATCCTGCAGGATCCCGTTGCGCATGTTGGCACTGGGAACCAACCTGTCAAAGGATTCCGACAAGGGGAAACGGGTGCCCTGGTAATTGGCGAAGATGTAGGTCTTTCCGCCAAGGATATCTTTGGGGATCAGTGGACCGCCCCCCGCCACGCCAAACCAGCTTCGATGCCAATCCGGTACAGGTGTGTTCGATTGGTTGTTCTGCCAAGTGTTCCCAGACATAGTATTGTCCAGGTAGTATTCATAGGCCGTACCATGCCAAGCGTTGTTACCGCGCTTGGTTACAATCGACACCTGCATGCCTGACGAAGCGTTGAAATCGGCGGTCTGGTTGGAAGTAGCGACTTTGAACTCTTCCACGCTGTCAATCGGCATGGGCATCACACCGGAGGGTTGATTGCCGGCTATCCCGGCGTTAGCCCCGCTTATCGGATTGTTAACATTAGAAAACAGGCCGCCGGAAGGATCATCGCCAAAACTCGGATTGTAGACGCCACCACTGCCGTCCATGTCGTTGCTGTTGTTACCGCCATCGAGCATGAAGCTAGCCTGGTCCACTACCGTGCCGCCAACACTGCCATCAGGGCTCACTCCCGGTTGCATGGTCACAAACGAGCTGACGTCCCGCCCCAGACTCGGCAGGGACTCCAACGTGGAGCTGTTAACCGTGTTGCCAATTGTCGAATTCAGTGTTTGCAAGTCGGTGTTCGCCGCCGTCACTTCGACCGTTTGCGTCGCTGCCCCCATCTCCAGCCTGGCGTCCAATGTGCGCGACTCACCCACTGCCACGGTTTGATTGACGAACTTTCCCACACGAAATCCAGCCTTGCTGATGGTCAGGTCGTATTTTCCGGGCGGCACGCTCGGGAAGTCGTACCTTCCGGCATCGTTTGTCGTCGCAGTTCTCTCTGAGTTCGTCGCTGCATCCGTTAACGTGACGGTCGCTCCAGGGACCGCAGCACCGGACGGATCGGTAACCGTGCCCACTACGATGCCCGTCCCACCTGTCTGGGCGAACACATAGCCTGAATTTAACGTGAGCATTGACACTGCTATCGCCAGCACCAACACGTAAGACCGAGAATTTTTTAGATTGGAATTCATGTACTTCCCCCCCTTTACAGCGACTTGAAGATTTTGATTCGGGGCCGATTCGCTGCAGGCAAGTAGACGCGAGCTAAAGATCGCTGGGCAAGAACGCTGCCACAACGGAAGAAATCGGTCTTCAATTGCTAATCGCTGATTCAGAGCGGTTTAATGATTTGCTCGTTTATCAACTTTAGGTTGGTGCGACGCCGTTTATATGGAGATATGAGACCTTTATATGGAAAGACACATTTTCAGGCCAGGTTGGCAGGTATTTGTATGTGATTTAGGCGGTGCGAAGGGCGTTCGCCGACGATTATATTTCTCGAAATGATTGCGAGTCTAAAACTCCAGGGCCAATCGGAACGCGATCATGCGTGGCGTGCTATCACCGCCCAAACCAACACCGAGTAATCCAGTTGGCGGAGAGGTTGCGTAAGTAATCGCCCCGAACCCAGTCTGGGTAGCAGGCTTCCCAGGAATGCCGGCCAGCGCCATGCTCGGAAGCGCGAAATTCGGATGATTGAATACATTAAAAAACTGTGTGTCAAAGCGCAGTTTCACACGTTCGGTCAGGGAAAAGGATTTCGTAAGATAGAAATCGCTCCACGCAAAGTTTGGACCGCGCAGCGCGTTACGGCCGAGCTTCCCGAATTGACAATTCTTGGGATTGTCTCCACCCAAGCATGCCCCAGTACTCGGGTCTACGGTGGAGACAAACGCATCTGGATTGAGCCATTGAACAGTGCCCGGCTGAGTGACGCCTGCGATGGGATGGTGTTCGTAGAGCGGTACTCCGGGAAGAACGCTTGCGAATTGAGGTCCGCTTCCGTTCACAATGCCATTTGCATTTGCCGAATAGGGCGTGCTCAGAACGGAAAAAGGAATTCCGCTATGCCAGAACACCGTTCCCGACACCTGCCAGTCGTTCAGTACGGGAGCAAGAAGGCGGTTTTTGACCTTGACGGGCAATTGATAGACATATTGTGCGTTGAGATTGTTCCGGATGTCGTAGTCGCAGGGACCATAGTCCCGTGCCAAGTCTCCGGGGAGCGGAGACAGGATTCCGCCTGCCGAGAATTGCAGGAATCCGCCGTTCGAAACAGTGTCCATGCAACGGCTCCAAGTGTAGTTGATTTGTCCCATTAGGCCGTGGCCAATACGTTTCATGGCGGACATCTGCAAGCCGTTGTAGTGACTATTCGCGCCAGTCGACAATTGCGTCACCGCCCCGAATCTGGGATCAGTAGAGTTTGCATAGGGAAAAGGAGCGAAACACCCTTCGCAAACTGTTTGGTAGCCGTTCACTTGCGTCACGTACGGCTGGTTTACAGCGCGGGTGCCAACGTATTGTGCGTGGATGCTCCCGGTGGTTCCCAATTGATGTTCCAAACCAAGACTCCACTCCATAAAGTACGGTGCGTGAAGCTCGCCATTGGGGACCGCGGTGATGGCGACTGGGGGAAGACAAGTTGCGGGATTCGCCCGTGCAGACGCGCAGGAAAGCTGGCCCTGTGCAAATCCTGAAGTAAACGTCTGGTTGGCGGCCACGGTTGCGTCAATCGCACTGTTAGGAACTCCGGGAGCAATGGCCGTGCCACCGACCGTCCCAAGAAGTCCGCCCTGGAATGATTTGACGTAGGGTGGATTGAAACCGACGACGTCGGCGATGCTGCCGGGTAAAATGTCGCTGAACACGCCAAAGCCAGCACGCAGCACCGACTTGGACTCAAATTGCCAAGCGATCGCGGTTCTCGGTTGCAGGATTGCGAGGGGCGTCGAGGAAAACACGTTATGGAGGCCAGTTTGAATGGCGGCGTTCAAAGACTGACTTGCATTATGCGAGATGGAATCGAAAGAGCCGCTCAGACGAGCGATATGTTGATGCGGATTTAGTGGATTGGAGTTTAGGGTGTTCCGAATTCCGAAAGTCCACGTCAGCTTCTTGGTCACTTTCCAAGTGTCCTGCGCATACAGGTCGAGATTTAGGAAGTTAAAAGGTTCGTTTGCGGACGTCGGGAAAGTTTCTGTTGTTGTGGATGCTACTTCATAAATGTATTGCGGCAGGGTGGTGTAAGTTACGGTCGGGACAGTTCCCTGGCCGAAGTCGTAGTCGTTCAGCCGAAGAATCCGAGTATTGGTGCCAAAACGCAACTCGTGTGCCCCAATGCTCCAGGCGAGATTGTCATTGATAAAGAACCGCGAGGCGCGTCTCCCCTGAACCCAGGTGTTGTCTAATCCACCGAGGGTGGTAAAGGGCGCATTCGCACCGCTGCCTTGTAAAACAATCGGGAATGCGGAGAGCGTTTTCTGAAAATCTTTGGGACCAAACAGACTTCCATACCAGGAAAACGCCGGGTTGAAATAATTCACAAGATTCTGCGAAAAGACGTGCGTATACCCCGCTGCAAACGAGTACAAGGGCTGCGGAGAAATCGCGTTGAACAAAGGATTGATAGGATCGGTGTAGGCCGCTTGGAGTCCGTTGTCGGTCTGAAAGCGAAACCAAGTGGTGTTTTTCTCATCGAGGTTGTAATCGATGCGGAGCGTCTGAACCTGTTCGTGATCGTCACTCGAATGCGAAATGCTCTGGCGATTGGCGCAGCCGTTCCCATCATTCACTATTGCGGGCGCAACTCCACCGACATCGAACGGACAGCCCAGTACAGTGAGAGGTGTCCCGCTAGTATTTCCGTAGAGTGAAAACATCTTCTGATAGAACGGCACCGACTCCGGAGATGGCTGGTAGGCTGAGCCCGTGACGAAATCGGTTCCGCCTAACGGGAGTTGTTTCAAAACATAATTCTGGAACATCGCAGTTGGGACGGTATCAGCGGTGACAATGGGCAGCGCAATCCGAACCCACTCGCTATCGAAGAAAAAAAATAACTTGTCGTGGAGAATCGGACCGCCCACACTGCCTCCAAAGTGGTTCAGCACGGAGCGGGGCTTGTGATTTCCTGGCGTGGCATTGGTGAAATAGTTGGTCGCGTTGAACTTTGAACCATTCCACAACTCATACAGATTCCCGTGAAGCTGGTTTGAACCGGACTTGGTAACGTAGTTGATCTGCGACGCGCCGTAGCGGCCCTGATCGACAGAATAGGAAAGCGTGTTGACCGTCACTTCCGATACCGAATTCAATCCCAGGACCAGATTTGTCGAGAGTCCGCTATTCAGATTCGTCAACGGGTCGTTGGTTTCCAGGCCATCGACGATATACCCGTTTGACAGGGCGGGTAGACCATTGAACTCAACGTTGCCATACCCATTCGTGCCGCCAACGAAATCGTTTCCGCTGCCAGCGGTGTTGACAAGAGCACCTGCGGCAAACTGAAGAGGGTAGGTTAAATCCCCGCCGGGGTTTGGAAGATTCTCGAGCGCATGGCCGTTAAGAGTGGTCGAGGTGTTGGCATTCTCGGGGTTGAGAATCGCGGCTTCGCTCACGACCTCGATGCTTTCCTTAGCTTGGGCAACCCTGACGATGAAATTGACAGTTTGCTTCTGGCCAAGGCCGGCAGATACGGCGTCATTCTGCCGTGATTCGAAGCCTTCTGCCTCGACCTTGACCGAATAGGTACCAGGCTTCAGTTGTGAAAAGTTGAACCGGCCCGAGTCATCGGTACTTGCCCATCGTTTAAGTCCAGTCTCCTTATTCGTGACCGTCACTGCGGCCCCAGGCACCGGCGCGCCACTTGCATCGCTGACCTGGCCGACGATGGCGCTGGTAGTTTCACCCTGCGAGAAGGTTACTTCAGGGAAGAGAGAATGAAAGGACCCGACAAGAATAAATATCGAAAGAGTCGAACGCATCATAGTCGTAGGCCCGATTCCATTCAGCTGGGGATCGTCGCAGGATGATTAACCTTACTTAATATATTCTATTAATGCAAGTAAATATGGCACGAGAAAGCAAAGGGTGCGCACTTCAGGCACTCATGAGGCTGAAGAAGTAGTGATCAACAAAGTTGGAAAAGATCAGGTCAGCGGTTACTTGGGCATTCCCAAAGCCAACGGACAGTTGACGGGAAGTGCGACTAATTCAGGCAGATAACAACCCAACACCAGCGGGCGCGTGGGCCGCCGCGTAATACTAGGGCGAGCAAATAATTTGCTCGCCTTTTTTGTTCGTTGTACTTGTGTTTTGCGCGAGCACTTCTCAACACACAGACTACCAAGTGGTCTTAATTCCTTCAGACGTTTTCCATAATTTTCGATGCATATTCTTTCTGTTCCTGTTTAAGTATTTCTAAATCAATCTTACTATCGCACGGCCACTGGCGTTTTCGAGTTGCTAAACACAAGCGCGTTTCGTCGGTACTAATCCGCCGCGACCAACCGTAACTTCCTGATTGCTCGTCACTCGCTAACAACCAAGGAATTGACTGGAGAATTATGCTAAAACTCCACCTTTGTTCTAAATCCGAAGACAACGGCGCGACTCGTACCTCCGCCCACGTTGGCGTAATACTGGATCACCGGCTGCAGAAGCAGCATCGGTAAAACGTCCAGCAGAGCGTTGAACTCAACGCCCTGCTCGGTCTTGGCAGGCATGCCCAGTGGGAAGAACTGTGGGCTAAGCATGTTTCGCACATAACCGAGCGACATGGTGTTGTGAAAGTTTACGGGTAACGGCTCATTGAAGCGCAGCCCTGCCGTGAGTTCGCTGTTGTTGCGGTTGATGTTAGGCGGACTCCAGTCGTACGCAAACGTTCCGTCCAAACCCTTCGCTCCATTCGGATCCACGCGCCACAGGGCCTGGCTCGCCATCCAGTACAAGAGGTAATTCCCCGACCGAGGTGTCGGACTCGTCGGCGACGTGAACTTTGCGGGATTATAGGAGGCGCCGAACTGATACAAGCCGGAATATCCTTTTCGCGTCTCAACGTTGTCGAAGGCCCGCACCGACGACGCCTTCTTGCCCGGAGTAAACCCAATCTCCGAAACGCTCACTGGAGTTCCATTGAACTGCGGAACCAGGCCGGTTGGATTCTGTGAAAAAGGCGAGTGGACTGCGGCCAGCACCATCGATTTCACATAGAAGTGGTGGCGAGGCACGACGCGGACTTCCATCGCCGGCGTCGAAGGCGGATCGAAGGACTCGAGCGTCGTAAATAGATTGCCCAGCGCGTATCCCATTGGCTCGAAGATGAAGGACGCCGCATAATGCTGAGCTCCATAAAAATCTTGGCCTGCGAATTGACCTACGCGAGCGGCAATTCGTTCATTCAGCCATCGCTTCTCGAACCACCATGAGTCCAGTCGACACGTATTCGCGCTGGACATCCCGCTCGGACTAGTCAGCAGGCCGAGATACGCTCCGAGATTACCGCCGCCCTGCCAGAGTGCTGTCGCATGGAAAGACAACCCTTTCAACCCGCTGAGCGTGCCAAAATCGATGTCTACCGTTCCCCGAAACCTATTCCAACTTGCAAATCGCTCTTTCTGCTCGCTCTTGATGTTCCAGAGGGAATCGCTTACGTATTGAAAATCGAATCGCACCCCACGCTCTAGCAAACGAGTCCGCTCACCGCCCCAAGTTCCGAACAGATGCCCATGCGGGCCCTGACCCGTCTCGTGGCTGTCCGGACCGCTCAGCGTTTCCTCTTGCAAAATCTGGGAATGGGCCCCGAGCGCAAATCCACAAAGAGCGCACCACAATACAAAAAGAGATCGCAGCTGTCGGCCGCGGACACAGAACCGCCTTCGTCGCACGTAATCGAAGGGTGAAGTACTCGCATTTTTGGCTATCAGGTTGTTGGCGACGTGATCGGTTGGTGCCCGCACGGTTATCATTAAACCCCCTCTTACCGCAACGCGACCGCGACGGCGGCCAGCGCTACGGGAAATGACCAAGCCAAGTCTCCTAGATAACTGACAGCGGCGGCAGCCACCACACAACCCCCGAAGAAGCCGACGAGGAGATGAAGGGAACCTCTCAACCGCTCGGTGTCGCCTGTCATCAACGGCTGGGTTCGCGACTGCCTGTCCAGCAGCGATAGCACCGTGTTCGTCAAATTACCTGTCATAACCGCTGTTGAAGGCGCGACCGGCAGCGCCAATCGCAAGAGCGCAAACTGACATGCCATGGCGGAGACCGCCATCATAGCCGTGATGCAGGCCATCAAGCCGTGTGGATTGGCCGACGGTTTTGTGGTGATACTGAAAATCAAAACGCACGTGAGCAGCAAAAAGTGAATCGAGAGAAGCAGCCGTAAAAGGCCGGGCCCTCGTCTGCTCGATGCTTTGGCGAGTAGCCAAGTGGCAGCGACGGCGACGATGAAAACTGGAATGGCCAGGATTTGTGCTGGGTTCATCCGCCCGCCGCGCACCACCAGAGCCGCAACCAAAACAACGTTGCCGGTAATATGAGCCGTGAAGATATTCCCGAGAGTCAAAAAGCCCGTCAGGTCAACCATGCCCGCGACGACGCTGAGCAAAGTGGGCAGCCACTTTTCCAACCGCGATAGCGCCAACTTGTCATCCGATGGGAAGGGCGGGGGATGCGCTGTCCCGGAAGCTGTGGTGGACACCGGCATATTCTCCTGTCCGTCACGACCTCGCTTGCGTCGCTCTTTCGCTAAAGTGATCGATGACCAACTTCGGAACGATGAGACCGAAGCTCATAGCGAAAATAATCGTGACTGCGATCATGCCGTCGGCGATTGTCGCGCTTATGAGCTCCAATGTCGTATGCGAACCGTCGGCAAGTTGTACAAGTCCGCTCGCCATCCTGAATAGGAAGACGCCGGGAATCATCGACACTACCGAGGCAAATCCAATGGCCGCAAATGGGATGTGCCACCGACGCGAGACCGGCGTGAGGATCA
>Ga0307475_10002571_pt1 | contig 10944 bp, 7 predicted proteins | sample atmos_gasesECM1C_FD_203317 | JGI IMG/M metagenome (GOLD analysis project Ga0307475, IMG submission 203317) | Hardwood forest soil microbial communities from Morgan-Monroe State Forest, Indiana, United States - atmos_gasesECM1C_515 | ecosystem: Environmental > Terrestrial > Soil > Temperate...
GCTGCGGCATGCCAAGCCACTGGCGTTTGGCATGAACTGCGCGACCGGACCGGAGTTCATGACCGACCACATTCGCACCTTGAGTCAACTGACGGATGCGTACGTGTCGTGCTACCCGAATGCCGGCTTGCCAGATGAAGAAGGCAAATATCTGGAGACGCCGACGACGTTGGCGGAGCAACTGGAAAAATTTGTCGACCATGGCTGGCTGAATTTTGTCGGCGGATGCTGCGGAACGACGGAAAGACACATCCGCGCAATCGCGCAGATGGTGGAGGGCAAGAAGCCGCGACAACGGCCGGCTGAAACTCATCGCGCGATTTACTCGGGGATTGAAACCATCGAAGCGGATGAGCAAACGCGGCCATTGCTGGTGGGCGAGCGCACCAACGTGATTGGGTCGCGGCTGTTTAAGAATTTAGTTGCGGAAGAAAAGTGGGAAGAGGCTAGCGAAGTAGCGCGGCGGCAGGTTCGCGGCGGCGCGCACATTGTGGACGTATGCCTGCAAAGCACGGAACGTGACGAGAAGAAAGATATTGAGCCGTTTTATGAAAAATTAATTCGCAAGGTGAAGACGCCGGTGATGATCGACACCACCGATGCTTCGGCAATTGAGATTGCACTGACGTATTGCCAGGGCAAGTCGATTATTAATTCCATCAACCTGGAAGATGGAGAGGAAAAATTCGAGCGGGTGGTGCCGCTGGCGCATGATTTTGGGGCGGCCGTGGTGGTGGGCTGCATCGATGAAGACAAAGAGCAGGCGCAGGCGTTTACGCGCGAGCGTAAATTGGCGATTGCGCGACGCAGCTACAAATTGCTGACGGAGAAATATGGCTTGGGGCCGGAAGATATTATTTTTGATCCGCTAGTGTTTCCGTGCGCGACCGGGGATGAAAATTATATTGGCGGGGCGGTTGAGACGGTTGAGGGGATTCGATTAATCAAGCAGGCGTTGCCGAATACGCGGACGATCTTGGGTATATCCAATGTGTCTTTTGGATTGCCGCCTGGCGCGCGCGAAGTGGTTAACTCGGTTTTTCTTTACTACTGCACGAAGGCTGGGCTCGATCTGGCCATCGTGAATACAGAAAAGCTGGAGCGGTTTGCTTCGATTCCAGAGCACGAGAGGCGCCTGGCCGAAAATTTATTGTTCTCGCATCCACCAACGAATGTGCCGGCGGATCATCCGCAAGCCGAACTGTTGGCAAATGTACTGAAAGATTGGCGCCAGCAGAGTAAAGAACAGAAAGCCGCGGTCAACCGATACTACATTGCGGCCATCGCGGAGCATTTTCGAACGGCTACCAAGAAACAAAAAATCAGCGCCGCGGACTTGCCACTGGATGAACGGCTGGCCAACTACATTATTGAGGGGACGCGCGACGGGTTGGTCGCCGATCTGGAGCGGAAACGCAGCGAAGGAGCTGCGCCGCTGGATATTGTGAATGGGCCATTGATGGCCGGCATGGCGGAAGTGGGGCGGCTGTTTAACGCCAACGAGCTGATTGTCGCGGAAGTGTTGCAATCCGCGGAAGCGATGAAGGCGGCGGTCAGCCATCTCGAGCAATTCATGGAAAAGGCGGACACCGCGAAGCGCGGCAAGGTGGTGCTGGCCACAGTAAAGGGAGATGTGCACGATATCGGCAAAAATCTGGTGGAGATTATTTTCAAAAACAACGGGTACGACGTTGTGAATCTGGGAATTAAAGTTCCGCCGGAAGAATTAATCAAAGCTTACAAACAGCATCAACCTGACGCGATCGGGCTGTCCGGATTGCTGGTGAAGAGCGCGCAACAGATGGTGATCACCGCGAACGATTTGAAAGATGCGGGGATCATGGTGCCGTTGTTTGTGGGAGGAGCGGCGCTTTCCGCAAAATACACGCAAAACAAAATAGGGCCAACTTATGGCAAGGCGGTGTTTTACGCCAAAGATGCGATGACCGGATTGCGATTGATGAACGAGCTGATGGATCCGGGCACTCGCGACGAAGTGATACACCAGCACACTTTTTCTGGGAATGGCGTGCGCGTGTCGACGACGGTGGTCCTGAATGCCGCGCCTCCCGTGACACGCTCGCCAAAAGTTCGCGCGGATTTGTCGATACCGGAGGTGGCCACGCTGGATCGGAAGGTTCGCTTGGTTCCGGATTTGCGAGAAATCTGGAGCTATATCAATCCTTATATGTTGTATGGCCGGCACCTGGGTTTTCGCGGAGATTTTGTAAAGCGTTATGCAGAGCGCGACGCGCAAGCCGTGGAGTTGTACGAAAGCATGGAAGAGGTGAAAACGGAAGCGGCGCAGTTCATGAAGGTGCGCGCGGTCTGGCAATTTTTTGAGGCTGAGGCGCAAGGCAATTCCATACGGCTGTTTGCGCCCGGTGAGAGCGAGGCGCTGCATACATTTCAATTCCCACGGCAACAGGCCGGCGACCAACTTTGTTTGAGCGATTACATTTTACCAGCGCGGGATGGGAAACGGGATCACCTGGCGTTGTTCGTGGTGACTGCGGGCGAAGGCGTGCGTGAACGTTCAGAAAAAGCGAAGAATGATGGGTATTACTTCAAGTCGCACGGTTTGCAGGCTCTGGCGATTGAATCGGCGGAGGCCTGCGCGGAATGGCTGCATCGCAGGATACGCGAAGATTGGGGCTTTCCTGATCCGCCGGATTTGACGATGGCGCAACGATTCACTTCGCGATATCGCGGAAAGCGTTACAGCTTTGGATATCCGGCGTGCCCGAACTTGGAGGATCAAGTTGGATTGTGGCAATTGCTTAAGCCGGAGGAAATTGGCGTGCAATTGACGGAGGGCTTCATGATGGATCCGGAAGCGAGCGTGAGCGCGTTAGTGTTTCAGCACCCGGACTGTACTTATTTTAGCGCTGAATTAGAGGTTAGAGATTAGAGGTTGGAGGTTCGATAAGAATGAAATGCAGGAGCGGCTATTTAATCTGTTTTTGCAGGTAGTCGCGGACGGCGTGGTAAGAGGTTAGTTCCGGCATTTCCATCAAGTCAATTTGGGTATCGAATTCCTGCTCCAGTACGGCAATTAATGTGACAGCGGCCAAGGAATCCCAGGTCGGGACGGACTCCACGCTGGCGGCCTGAATTTGATCAGGGGGAACGGCCGGAAATACTGACGCGAAACAGCGCGTCAGACGATCGTCAAATTCAGGCATCTACGATTCCTCCACGCGGTGAAACAAGGGCGGGGCTTTTTCCAAGAACAAGGTGCGCGATATTTTTAGGTCCGGTTTCGGCGGCTCGCCGGCTATTTCCTGAAAAAAATCCTGCGTCGGACCATTTCTTTCCGTGGCTTGAAAATCAAAAATGGCTTCATCGGCATCAAATTTATCGAGAATTCGCTTGAGGGTATGGTGTTCGATGCGGCGCGAAAAAGCGCGGCAACTCATCACCCAAGCGGCAATGTGCAGTTTTCTTTCGTGGACCTTGCCCAACAAGACGGCGATTTTCCCCAGTGGCCCGTATTTATCCTGATACGTGACGGTAACCAGGAAGCTTGCGGGGTCAGCAAGAAACTTGGTCCACTCCGATTCGCTGAAACGTTTGCCGTTCAAATTGAATTGATTGGTTTTGTTGACCAATTCAAAGGCGCGGCCGTCTTTGGGGCGCTTGGTGAAATCAAATGAAACAAAAGCGTCCGCGCGCTTCAAAAACTCGTCGGAGGCGTTGCCATCCTGGCCCAGGTCGTCGAGCAAGGGCGCCGCGCTGCGCAAACTTTCCAGACGGATGGAATCTTCTTTTGAAATAGCCGTCTTGCCGAAAGATGCGCGGAGATTTGCGAGCAAGTTCCACACGGCCTGGTAGTCATCTTTTTTGAAGACCAGGCATTCCATAGTGGGGAATGCGGCCTTTACTTCCGCGGCCTCCATGGGGCTGTCATCAATAAAAACCACCGCTTCCGGGCCGATATTCCAGGATTTCAAAATGCGCTGCACGGAATCCGACTTGCGGTGCCAATGCACTTCGAAAGGAAACACTTTGTCTTTCTTGAGGAGCAAATCTTTTCGATCGAATGCCTGCTGGACGAGCGCCGCGTCGTTTTTGCTGGCGACCCCAAGAAGGACGCCGGCGCTGGCGAGCGAAGAGAGAAATTGCTGGTAAAGGCCGTGAATATGGCTGTGGTGCTCAAGACTCCAATTGACACCTTCCACGCCAACTTCGCCAAGAATTCCGGACCATAGGGTGTCATCGAGGTCGGTGATCAGACCCTTTTTGGGACTTAGCGGCTGCAGCAATGCGGCCATCAATTGGGCAAGCGATGAGGCGTGCGGCAATTTGTAAGGAAAGCCGCTCAGAATTTCAGATTTAATATCAAATCTAGCAGCGGGTGGAGATACGACGTCCAGGGCTTGTGAATCCACAATTCGAATTCCGGGCTCGTTGGAGAGATCCGCCGCAAATTTTGCGAGGGACAGAAGCAATTTTGTTTTTTCCGCACTATTTATATTTGGAGGAGTATGAAAAAGCGGCGGTAATGGAATCGTGGGCATGGAAACCGCGACCGGCACGGAGCGCGCCGCAGTTCTTAATGCGCGTTGCAAACGGGTTAACTGACGGTCCACGGAAGAAGCAACCTCATGGACATCGGTAACTTGCCAGCCACCCAACTCGCGGATGCCCAGGCGCGAATCAAGGTCAGACCACTCCAAGGCGGCCGCCAAGCCATCCTGACTTTTGGCGTCAAGCCGCTCCAGCGAACCGGCTAAATCGCCGAACAGGCCGGTTTTAATCTCGACGCGATTTTCGGGAAACACCTGCCGCAGATGAGCGGACAAAAAGTTTTGCAAATGGAGCGGAGTAAAGCCGCAAGCCAAGAAAATGCGCAGTAATTTGGCGTCCTGGGCAACAGGCTTTCGTGAAATTTCCAGCGCTTCGATGAGGTTCATATCCGCCTTAACAGATTAGGCTCGCATTAAGTATTTTAAATCTCAAAAAAGATCCAGGTACATGGATGGTAGCGGATCGGATGGAAGATCGGCATGCGTTGCGGACCAGAGGGTCAGATAAGCGTGTAGAACGCGGCGCGTGCTCTGAAATCGTGCTTTCTTGAAAGGTTCCATGTCGGCGTAACCCAGAATTGGGACGGTTGCGAGACGAACGCCGGCGTCGGCTGCTTTATTTAGAAATTTTTGAAGCAGCGTTTGCCGTTCTTCTGCTGCCAAAGTGCCCCAAAGAATGTCTTCAATCAGAAGACATCGGGTGTGCTGTTTGTCAGAGATGGACATGATGTAACCAGTGAGCAAGCCAACACGGTCTCCTACGGAGAACGTTTCGACGATGGGCTGAAAGCGGCGAACGCATTGCCATTCGGCCTCACGTTTGCTCCATATACGTGCGAAAGGATGACGGGCGGCTAGTGGAGAGGCCAATTCGAGAAAAATATCGGCAGCTTGCTGATTATTGTCCTTCAAATGCGAGCCATCACCGTGGTTACCAGAACGCAAAACAGTGGACATATAGCGCGCGGAAAAAATGCGAGCGATAGGCAGCTTGAGCCGCTTGCAGCTGCCTTCAATCATGGCATTCATCGGTTCGCCATCCACGCAATAGTTGACCATGCCGTCAAAACCTGCCGCGCGAGCTCGACTAACGAGCTCACTCCATAACATGATTCCCCAGCCCTTTTTCTTGTACTCGGCTGCGACGGTTAAAAATGTGATGACAATGATTTTTTGAATGCGGCCGTTAAACTTGACACGGCGCGGGAAGCCGGCCACAAATCCCACAGGTTTGGATTCGACGTAGATGGCGGGAGCCAAAGAAAAGTCCGCTTCTGGATATTCGAAACAAGAAGCCACGAATTCGGAGCTGTACAGCAGCGTGTTTGTGGAATTTTCCGCCCAGGAAGCCTGCATCAAGGAGGCCAGCTGCTTGAAATCTCCACGAAAATTCTCGATGGATAAGCGAGGCGCTTTAATCGCCGGTAAAATTTCGGTCAACACAGACTCCGTTACTCACAATGGAATTATAGCTTATTGAAAATTAACGCAGACCGGGGAGAAGGCCGGATCGCGCGGGGGAGTTAAGGCCCGCATAGCGCGCGAATATTGACGCGTGGACCCCGAGGTTGCCCCGACTGGCTAAATCTTTCAGGCTTCTGCGAGTTTTTCGGCAACGAATTTTTTCAAGGGCCCCACGATGGTCATTTGCTCGGCATCCAGCTCATCAAAATCGATTTCGCGGCCGAAGTGATCCTGGATGGCGGTCATCAGTTCCAGCAAGCCGAGGGAGTCGACGTATCCGGAAAGCAGCAGGTCGCAATCGTCGGGAAGATCGGCGGGAACTTCGCGACCTTGCCCACGCAAAGACTTGACTACATATTCCCGCAAAAAATCTTGAACCGCATCCGGGGTCACCGCGTTCATAGGCCCTCTTCCAGTAATTTTTGCATCGCTTTTCGATCGTACTTATTATTCGCGTTGCGGGGTAATCTGTCCATAAAGTGAAATCTACGGGGAACCATGTATTCCGGTAAATCCTTGGCTACCGCGCTGCGCAATATGTCGATAGCCGATTCCCGGCCTTCAATAAAGGCCTCAACGCCGCCAAAACCGCTATCGGTCTTTGGCCATCCCACGGCGACAACTCCGTCACAACCACAAGCATCGCGGACTTTGGATTCCACTTCTCCAAGCTCAACGCGATGGCCAAAAATCTTGACCTGAGAATCGATGCGGCCCAGGTGCGTTAGCGGTCCGTTTCCCCTCGGGCGACGCACGCGATCACCGGTTCGATAGTAGATTTCGTTTTTGCCGGGGGGAACCATGAAAGCCGTGGCAGTTTTTCCCGGATCTTTCCAATAGCCAAGAGATGTTTGCGGACCATTCATCAAGAGCTCGCCCTCCTGGCCTGGAGAAACCTCTAGCAAGTTATCATCCACAACGAGAACGCCCAAATTGGGATACGGATAGCCGATCGGCACGATGCCCAGTTCTGATTCAGCAGGCGAACCCGCCGGATCCCAGCGGTATAGCGTGCAAGCGATGGTCAGTTCGGTGGGGCCATAAAGATTTTCCAGTGTGGAATTGGGCGCGGCTTCGAGCCAAGCCGTGGCGGAGGATACCGGCAGTGGCTCGCCACAAAACAGACTCAGGCGAAGTGAGGGGTACTGTCCCGGCTTGAGCATGCCCAAGTGCTTCATAAAGACAGCGGTGGAGGGCACGGAAAACCAAATCGTGAGTTCCGAGTCTTTGATGAATTTGCCAGGTTTGATCAATGTTTTTTGCGAGGGACAAAACACGCAGGCGCCACGTTCCCAGGCGACGAACATATCAAAGACCGATAAATCGAAAGTCATATCGAACATCTGGGACAGGCGGTCTAACTCGGTGATCTGGTAGCGCTCGACCATGTAATCCAGAAACGCGGTGACGTTTCGTTGAGCCACGGCGACGCCCTTGGGAATTCCGGTGCTACCGGAAGTAAACAAAAGGTAAGCGATCGAATCGACTTCAAAGGTCGGCTCCCGCCAGCTTTGCGCGGGCTGGAGCTCATGACCAGTAAGAAAAGTGTGTTGTGGCCATTTTTGTTTGTACGAAGTGAAATCCAGGGCTTCGGGCGTCAATACGAGTAGGGGGGCGGAGGCGGTCTCCAGCAACTTATGCAATTGGGAAAGCGAACTTTGGTCGACAAGGATGGAGCGGCATCCGGAACGCTCCAGCATGACCTGTGTGCGCTCAATGGGAAAGGTTCGGTTTAACGGCACATAGCCGTTGCCCGCTAGTAGCGAGCCCAGAACACCGATAAAGGCCGTGGGAGTGCGATACGCGAAGACCGCAGTAAGGGGTGTTTTGGCAAGATCGGGGTAAGCCTGAATCGTGGCGGCAACCCGGCAGGCGCTCTCGCGCAACTCGCTATATTTGAGGAGCTTGCCCTCGGCAAACAAAGCGGGTCGACCCGCAAACTTTTCCGAGGAACGCAAAAATCCCGACCACATAGGGCGCTGCACGAGAGCTCCTAGCCTTTCATTGCACTGCCATCCTGGTTGGCATGACCCGGATGTTCACCCGATATCCTGGGTGCGAAGGAAAGTATACATTCGATGTTCGGCCTGGGTTTTTGGGAGTAGAGGCGGGTTGAGATAAAGATTAATGCCGGATCGAGGAGGTCGTGTCGGCTGGACGAGGCAAGTAGTTGCCACTTTGTGAGAAAGGAAGCGCGTAATCTGATGGGCAAATTGCCAGCTTAAATAGCAAGTTGCTTTTTATGTGGCACTTAGCGAGCTCTGTGGGGCTTCCCGGCTCGCGCGACTGGTACTAGACGTGCACCCGAAAGGAGCATATCCCTGCGGGGAGTGTCGTTTAGAACCAAAGCTGTTCGTCGGTGTTTGACGATATATTGGCTAAATCCAGTTTCTGTAAGACGTTTACAGTCAGCTAAGTGGTAGATACACTTAACAACCTTGGGACCTTGCGGGCCCGGTCCTAGCAGCAAGATCTAAGGCGAATGGCCTGGAGAACACCATTATGATGAAAAGACGTTTCGCGGGCCTAATTGTGGTTGCAAGCTTAATTTCAACGCTTGGGACCTCCGTAATATTGGGCGCACCCCAGAATAACGATGCCGCCAAATCGACCCAGGCGTCATCCGCTAATACGGTCGCCACGGATCCGGATTATAAGATTGGTCCGCAAGATATGCTGCGGATAGATGTCTGGAAGGAGCCGGATATCTCGCGAGTCGTACCAGTTCGTCCCGATGGTAAAATAACCCTACCACTGGTAAATGATGTTCAGGCTTCCGGTCTGACGACGAACCAACTGGCCGCGAAAATCGCGGAAGGTTTAAAGAAATACATAACCAGCCCGCAAGTAACTGTGGGCGTGACAGAAATCAACAGTCGCAGAATTTTTGTTTCAGGGGAAGTTGGGCACCCGGGGGCTTTCCCGCTACTACCCAATATGACGGTATTGCAAGCGCTTTCAAGTGCGGGGGGATTTACGCAGTTCGCGCGAGAAAAGAAGATTTACATTTTGCGGATGGAAGACGGCAAACAAGTGAAACACCCGTTTAATTACAAAGACGTGATTTCCGGTAAGAACGTGGAGCAGAACATCATGCTCGAAGGCGGCGACATAATCGTCGTGCCGTAAAGGAATGAGATGAAACGTCGGATCACATCGGTTTTTAGGAGCGCCGCTTTTGCTGGCGTCGTTTGTAGCGCATTTTGCGCCAGCGGAGTGTACGCACAGGATCAACAAGAAGAGAACGGTAAGCCGAAGCCTGCGGCGCATGCTCCGCTGATCGATCAGAATGCGCCGGACACGACCACCGATCCAAATGCGCTGGAGCCTGATACTTCGCCGCTCACGGGGATACAAAATCCGGGAATAGGTTCAGTGGAGTTTCGCCATAGCTATTGGGTGCCTGGCGTACAAGTGGCCAACACCGTCCAAAGTGGCGGGAACGGCGGAAATTGGTTCGACGTTACCTACCTGGCCGGCAACTTAAGTTTGTCGGAGGCTTGGCCGCACGCGCATCTCACTCTCAATTACTCCGGCGGTGGGTATTTTTCTACCGACAACGAGGGGAATGGCACCTATCAACAATTGGGATTTGTGCAGTCCTTTGACTGGCGGCGTTGGCAGCTACAGTTTTTTGACGAATTCGCGTACTTGCCGACAAGTCAATTCGGTTTTGGCGGGCTGTCTGGAATTGGTGCCCCGGGCATAGGCGGTTCACTTTCACCAGTAGCTCCGCTCGTAGGTGGGGTATACCTACCCAACCAGTCCATTCTGCTGGCTAATGGGCCGCGCTATAGCAACTCGTTTGCAGCGCAAGCGGATTTGAAAGTGAGCCTGCGCTCGTCAATTACGCTGATAGGTTCTTACGGCCTGTTGCGTTTCACGCAGCCGGGAAATATTGATAACGACGATGAAATTGGCAGCATCGGTTACAACTACCAAGTAACAAAGAAGGATACGTTGGGTGTGTTGTATCGCTTCACCGCGTATCACTTCACTGGTGCATCGCAAGCTATTGGAGATCACGTTTTTAATGTGGCTTATGGCCGCAAAGTCACCGGGCGATTGGGATTAGGGCTTTTTGCGGGCCCGGAAATCGTTACATTCAGGGTTCCAATCGGGACGAAAACTCAGCAAACAAACTTGTCGTTCGGCGCGTCGCTTTCCTACGGATTCGAATGGGGTAGCGTCACTCTGGCATACAACCATGGCACGAATGGCGGAAGTGGAATTTTGGCGGGCGCTACAGGAGACAACGTATATGCCAACGCGACGCGAAAAATCACGCGGCTTTGGAGCGCGCGCGCGAACGTTGGATACGGCCGAGAACACTCGTTTGCCCCTGCCGTAATCCCGGGAACGCCGGCAACTGGAGTACCGTCATACGACTCTTATTATCTAGGGGCGGGGTTGGATCGGCCAATAGGCCGCAATGGGCTTCTTTCTTTCGGTTACACGGCGTATATCACGAGTACCAATCTAGCTGCTTGTGGAGTCTCAATCTGCACTGCTGGCGGCACCTCTACGCAGCATCAAATTGCGGTTGGATATCAGTGGCACACTCGGCCCTTCGTTCTGCGTTAAGAATTTGGTGAGCTTATGAAGTTGACGAGCCGGGACAAAGAGCAGTGAGAAATTAGCGAGAATCGAAATGTATAAGAGTTACTTTGGCTTACGAGAAAACCCGTTCAACGTCAATCCCGATCCTCGTTATCTCTATCTGACGAAGCAAATCGAAGAGGCTTTGACGGGCCTCATGTATGGCATTCAGACGCGCAAAGGCTTCATCACGCTGACCGGAGAAGTGGGTACGGGGAAAACCACTCTCGTGAACCGGCTGCTGGACTGGCTGCGGCAGCGGCGAACCCGCACGGCATTTCTTTTTAACTCGCGAATGAATACCAGCCACTTGTTCGATTTTATTCTGGCGGAATTTGAGATTGTCTGTGAG
>Ga0307475_10002573_pt1 | contig 10942 bp, 8 predicted proteins | sample atmos_gasesECM1C_FD_203317 | JGI IMG/M metagenome (GOLD analysis project Ga0307475, IMG submission 203317) | Hardwood forest soil microbial communities from Morgan-Monroe State Forest, Indiana, United States - atmos_gasesECM1C_515 | ecosystem: Environmental > Terrestrial > Soil > Temperate...
GCAGAAGGACTGCGGCACAGACTATCGCGATCGTCAACATGGCGCTGAACGGCATGTCAGTTGCGGCGGCGTGGGAAAAGCCGATCATGCCGACCGTGGTCGGTAGCAGAAGCAGCAGCCAGCGCGTGGTTTCCGCGTCGTAGATGCGCCAGACGAGCCAGGCCATCGCTAGCGTCGCGAGCAAGGCGGAAATCGCGCTCGGCAAGCGGGCCGCGGCTTCGCTCACGCCAAAAAGTTTGAAGCAGATCGCCGCCCCCCAATAATAGAGCGGCGGCTTCTCGAACCACGGCTTGCCGTAGAGTCGCGGCGTGACCCAATCGCCGGTCTCTGCCATATCGCGCGCGATCCATGCATAGCGGGGCTCGTCAGGGCCAACGAATCCGATGGCTCCCAAGTGGCTGAAATAGCAAACGTACAGCGTCACGCAAATCAACGCGGCCCAACCTATGCGCGCCAAAAGTTCGTTCGCGTCTTTGCGCGGAGCAATGTCAGTTGAGGTGGTCACGGAAAGAATGAGTCTAGCATTGGTGCGCATGAACGTCAGTGCGTAGGATACTTGGTTTGCAGCGCGACGGTATGACGGAGGCCGATGAAGGAGTGGCTTGAATACGCCGCAGTGTGGGCGATTTTGAAAATGCTGGGAGCTTTGCCGCATGGTGTGGCGCGAAGCTTCGCGGCAACGGCGGTGCGGCTGTTGTATGCCATGCAGCCGAAGTTGCGGCGCACCGCAGAGTTCAATTTGCGCCTGGCGTTTCCCGAATGGGATGCAGCGCGGCGAAACACTGTGATTCGCGGCATGGTGCGAAATCTGGCGTGGATGGCCGCGGAGTTTGCGCGCTTTCCGAAGTACACGCGCGACAATATCGAGGAAGTTGTGCTCCTCGACGGGCATGAGAACTTTCTGAACGGCCAGCGCCGCGGCAAGGGCGTCCTGTACCTCACCGGGCATATCGGCGCGTGGGAGCTATCGTCGTTTGCGCACGCGCTGTACGGCTTTCCGTTGCATTATATGGCGCGGCCGCTGGACAACGCGCGCGTCGACGACCTGGTCAATCGCTATCGATGCCTGTCCGGGAACCAGCCCATTTTCAAGAATGAGTCCGCTCGCGCGCTGCTGAAGATTTTGAAGGAGGCGGGAACGGTGGGGCTTCTGGCGGACCAGAACACCATGCCGGAAGAAGGCGTGTTCGTGGACTTCTTCGGCAAGTCCGCGTGCACCACGACGGGAATTGCGCGCGTCGCGCTGCACACGGACGCTGCCGTCGTGCCGGGATACGCGTATTGGGACGGTACCATCGGAAAATACCAGCTGCGGTTTGAGCCGGTGGTGGAGTTGGTTCGAACGGGAGACACCGAAAGGGACGTCTTTGTGAACACGCAGAAATTTGCGAAGGTGATTGAGGAGATTATTCGCAAGCACCCGGAGCAATGGGTGTGGGTACATGCGCGGTGGAAGACGCGGCCGAAGGGCGAGGCTGCACTCTACTGAGCAAGGAAGAGATTTCACGACAGAGGCACGGAGCTCACAGCTCACAGAGAAGAAGATTTCGCGGAGTGTTGACCATGACGAAGACGGCTGGCGAATTGGCGGCAGCAATTGGCGCCGAGCTGGAAGGCGACAGAAACTTTGAGGTGCGTGGCGTCGCAGCGCCGGAGTGCGCGGGCGTGCACGACTTAATTTATGTCGAAGCGGCGAAGCATGCCGGGCGCGCGGGAGCATCCGCCGCGGCCTGCTTGATTGCAAGCGAAGGTATAACGATCAGCGGCAAAACAATTTTGCGGCACGCGCAGCCGAAGGTGGCGTTTGCGAAAGCTGCGGCGATCGTTGTGGAACGCGCACCGATTGCCACCGGCATTCACGCGACTGCGATTGTGGCACCGCTGGCGCACGTCGGGAAGAATGTCAGCATCGGGCCCTATGCGGTGATTGGCGAAGATGCGCACATCAGCGACGGCACGCAGATCGGTGCGCATTGCGTTATCGGCGCGGGATGCTGGATCGGCGAAGAGTGCCGGATTCATTCGCGCGTAACTTTGTATGCCGGCGCGCGCGTCGGTCATCGCGTCGAGATTCACGCCGGCACGGTCATCGGCGCGGATGGCTTCGGCTATGTCTATGGCGACGCGCGCTACTGGAAATTTCCACAGGTGGGTATCGTGGAGATCGGCGATGACGTAGAGATCGGCGCGAATGCGACCATCGACCGCGGCTCGCTGGACGACACGCGCATCGCGGAAGGCGTGAAAATTGATAACCTTGTGCACGTGGGGCACAACGTGCAGATCGGAGCGCACACGGTGATTGCCGCGCAGACGGGCATTTCCGGCTCGAGTTCGCTAGGGCGTCATGTGGTGGTCGGCGGGCAAGTGGGAATCGCCGACCATTGCACGTTAGAGGACGGCGCTATCGCCGGAGCGCAGGCGGGCATTCCCACTGGAAAGACAATTCGCGCGGGACAGACCGTGTGGGGCACGCCCGCTCGAGAGATAGGCAAATTCAAGGAAGCGTATGCTTGGTATGCCCGGCTTCCGGAACTTGGTGCGCGCATGAAAGAGATAGAAAGCAAAATGCCGCCCAAACGGAAGAGAAAGGCTTCGCTACAGAGAGCACAGAGGGCGCAGAGAAGAAAAGGAAAATAGAGACATATGCGATGGCAAGTCATCGTCGTCGGCGGGCACACCCGCAGCATCGGGAAGACGCAGTTGGTGTGCGACCTGATCGCCGCGTTCCCCAACGAGGATTGGATTGCGGGCAAAATCACGCAGTATGGCCATGGAGTCTGCGCGCAAAATGGCGAGAATTGCGATTGCGCTCCCGATGAGCACGTCTGTGCGATCAGCTGGGAGAGGAGCGCGAGCGAAACCGACAGCGGCCGCTTTCTAGCCGCAGGCGCGCGTCGTTCTTTCTGGTTGAGGACCAAGCAAGGATTTCTCGCGGAGGGCATGCCGCTGTTGCGCGCGGCTCTGCACGACTTAGAGGGCGAGGATCAAAGTACCGCGGTTCGCGTAATCCTCGAAAGCAACACGCTGCTGCAATTCGTAAAGCCGTTGCTATACCTGATGGTCCTCGATCCTTCGAAAGCAGACTTCAAGGAGTCGGCGAGATTGCAAATGGATCGCGCCTCCGCTTTCGTCTTGCGCCAGCCGTTGCATGCTGCAGACAGCGCAGTCGCGTGGAAAGGTTTGTCGCTGGAGCTTCTGCGCGGTAAACCGCAGTTCCTGCAGCGCGAAGGCGAAGCCCTGCCGACAAGCCTGTTGGAGCGGGTGCAAGGCATCATCCATGACGAGAAGGGCGTCGAGATGTAAACACCGCGGCATCTTAGCGGTTGACCCCTGCTCGGCGCGCGGCGATAATTTAGTAGTACAGACGCTATCCGCAAAACAGTTGGCGCTTGCCAAAAAGAAAACGCGCCGGGCGTCTTTTGGGTCGAAATCGCACTGGGGGATTTGCCTTGGCAACGACCACGCGCGGGCTGGAAACTCCGGTCACCTCCGGAGCTCCAGTCGCTTCAAGAATACAGGAACGCTTAGAACGCCTCGAACAGGCCATCGAGCGCGGCGCGAATCACCTGCTGTCTCTGCAAGTGGACGCCGGCTACTGGGTCGGCGAGCTCGAAGCCGACACCACCCTCGAATCCGACTACATTTATTATCTGCACGTCCTGGGCAAAGCCGACCCGGAGCGCATCGCCAAGCTCGCAAATTATGTCCGGCAACGCCAACTTGCGGACGGCGGATGGAGCATCTATCCCGGCGGGCCGTCGGAACTAAACGCTACTTGCAAGGCGTATTTTGCGCTGAAGTTGGCGGGTGACCCGCAGGATTCCCTGCACATGGCGCAGGCCCGCGCCACGGTGCAGCGCCTCGGAGGTCTCGAGCGCACCAATTCCTACGTTCGCTTTTATCTCGCGCTCGTCGGGGCTGTCGGGTGGAATCTCGTCCCTGCAATTCTGCCGGAGCTGATGCTCCTTCCGAGCTGGTTTTACCTCAACATTTACGAAATGTCGTCTTGGACGCGCGGCATCGTCATTCCCATGGCGATTCTGTCCGCCGTACGGCCGGATTGGCGCTTGCCGGAGCGCGCGCACGTCGACGAACTCTTCTGCGACATTTCCAATAAGAAAGCCGCATTCGACTGGAGCGATCAGCTTCTCTCCTGGCGCAATTTTTTCCTTGCGCTCGACCGCGCGCTAAAGCTTTATGAAAAATTGCCGTGGAAGCCGCTGCGCCAGCGCGCTTTGCGCGAAGCAAAGTCCTGGCTGCTCGAACACGTCGAGCGCACGGAAGGTTTGGCCGCCATCTATCCGGCGATGATGAACTCAATTTTCGCGCTGATGGCGCTCGGCCACGGGCCCGACGACCCCTTGACGGCGCGTGAAATTCGCGAATTCTCCCGCTTCGAGATCGAAGATGGCGACACCATCCGCATGCAACCCTGCGTCTCGCCCGTGTGGGACAGTTGTATCGCCATGGTGGCGCTCGAAGAAGCCGGGTTACCGCCGGATCATCCCGCGCTGGTGAAATCCGCGGACTGGATTTTGTCGAAGCAAGTTCTCGGCGCTGGTGACTGGCAGGTCAAGAACAAAGACGCCGAGCCGGGCGGCTGGGTCTTTGAGTTTCGCAATGATTTTTATCCGGACGTGGACGACACCGCGTTCGTACTCATGGCCCTGCAGCGGGTGAAGTTTCCGGACCCCGAGCGCATGGAGGCTGCGGTGCGCCGAGGTATTCAGTGGCTGCTCAGCATGCAGAACCGCGACGGCGGCTGGGGCGCTTTTGACCGCGACAACAACAAAGCGTTTCTCTGCAACATTCCGTTTGCCGACCACAACGCGATGATCGATCCCTCGACTGCCGATGTTACGGCACGCGTACTCGAATGCCTCGGGCGCTTCGGCTGGCCCGCGGATCATCCGGCAGTGCAGCGCGGCCTGAAATTCCTGTTGCAGGATCAGTGCGAAGACGGCTCCTGGTTCGGCCGCTGGGGCGTGAATTACGTCTACGGCACGAGCGGCGCGCTGCGCGCGCTCGAAACCGTTTCGCTCAGCGCCAAAGAATATTGCCAGCGCGCGGTGCGTTGGCTGCGCACCGTGCAGAAAGCGGACGGCAGCTTCGGCGAATCCCTGCGTAGCTACCACGAGCCCGCGACCAAAGGCCAGGGCGACAGTACGGCTTCGCAAACGGCCTGGGGCCTCATCGGTTTGTTGGCCGGCTCAGACACGAGCGACCCGGCAATCCAGAAGGCGGCGGCATATCTCGTCGAGCAGCAAAACGCCGATGGCTCCTGGAGCGAAGACGGATTCACCGGCACCGGTTTTCCTTGCGTCTTCTACTTGAAATATCACCTGTACCGAAATTCGTTTCCCCTCTATGCGCTGGCCCGCTTCCGCAACCAGGCGCAGGAAGCGCAGCAATTTTGCGCGCTGACCTTCCAGCCCGGCGAATTCCGCCTGCGCAGCGGGTTTTAGCCCAACCGCATGACTACTCTGGTCACTGGCGCCTCCGGCTTCCTCGGGAGCCACGTCGCCCGCCAGCTCGTCGCGCGTGGCGATACCGTGCGGGTGCTGCTGCGCCCTTCGAGTCACAATCGCGCCATCTCCGATCTATCGCTGGAATATGTCACCGGTGACTTGCGGGATCCCGACTCACTCGAGCGTGCCATGAAGGGCGTGAAGCGCGTCTTTCATGTCGCTGCCGATTACCGCTTGTGGGCCAGGCGCTCAAAGGATATTTACGAGTCCAACGTAGGCGGAACAAAAAATCTTCTGGCCGCCGCCGAAAGCGCCGGCGTCGACCAATTCATTTACACGAGCACCGTGGCCACCCTCGCGGTCGACCGCCCGCAGCCGCCCAACGAATCGACAGAGGCGCGCCTCGACGAAATGGTCGGCCATTACAAGCGCTCGAAGTGGTTGGCCGAGCAGGAAGTGCGGAACGCATCCAAACATGGCGCGCCGGTGATTATCGCTATGCCCACCACTCCCGTGGGCCCGTGGGACTGGAAGCCCACGCCGACCGGAAAAATCATCGTCGACTTTCTGAATGGCAAGATGCCGGGCTACGTTGACACGGGGCTAAACTTCGTCGGTGTCGAAGAATGTGCCGCTGGGCATCTGCTGGTTTCCGAAAAAGGAAAAGTCGCCGAGCGCTATCTGCTCGGCGCCGAAAATCTCACCCTCAAGCAAGTTCTCGACACGCTCGCGAAAATCACCGGCCTGCGCTCGCCGAGCATGAAGATTCCGCACGGGCTGGCATTGAGTGTCGCGTATGCCGACACGGTGTTTTCACGCCTCACATTCCGCGAGCCGCAAATTCCCATCGAAGGCGTGAAAATCGCGCGCCACAATATGTTTGTCGATTGCTCCCGCGCCCAGCGCGAACTAGGTTTTCGCCCCGGCTCCGTGGCAGCAGCGCTGGAACGCGCCGTCCGCTGGTACGAAGCCAACGGCTACGTCTCCGCGAGGCGCGCCAGGCGTATAGTGCACGCAGCAGCATCTTTGTGATGCGCGCGCTTCCACGCGCGCCGCGCCAGGCTTTAGTTCGGCATCCGAACAATTGTTCATGAAAGTTCTCGTCACATTCGCGGTCGAAGCCGAATTCGCTCCCTGGCGGCGCTTGCGAAATCTGCGCGGAATCGCGGTCGGCGAAATCTCGGTCTATCAGGCGCAAATCGGCCGCGCCCAGGTCGATTTCGTTGTCACAGGGATGGGCGCGGAAAACGCGCGGCGCGCGGCCAACGCCATGATGGAGGGGTCCTACGCTATCTGCATCGCCTCCGGTTTTGCAGGTGCGCTGAAGCCCGAGCACGCTATTGGCTCCATTCTTGTGGCGGAGGGCGTGCAGCAAATCGAAGGAGCGAAGACCGTCCAGAGCTCACGAAACCTTGTCGTCGAAGCGCAACGCCACGGCGCTTTTCGCGCAAAACTGTTCCTAACCAGCGGCTCCGTGGTCCGCACCGCCGCCGAAAAGGCCAAGCTTGCGCCCTTCGCTGACGCCGTAGACATGGAGAGTTTTGCTATTCTTTCTTGTGCTCATGAACACGCGCTGGCTGCTGTCGCCATTCGCGTCATTTCGGATACGACCAAACGCGACATGCCTATATTCCTCGACGCCGTAATAGATGAGATGGGAAGAGTAAAAATTGGTGGTTTGGTGCGCAACGTGGTTAGCCACCCGATTCAGTTGCCGGCCTTGATTCGACTCGGCCGAGACAGTAGGACGGCCGCACAGGCGCTCGCTCACTTTCTGGAAGCCTATATCAAGAAGCTGTCGTTTCTTACGCACGGATGGTTCCCTGAAGGGGAAGGGTTGGCAGAGGTGGCCGCGCGATGAGCCGCACTGGCACTGTCGTCGAAGCGCTAAAAACTCTCGGCCCCATCCCCAAAACCATGCGCGCCGGCGTCTACCGCGAAAAAGGAATCGTCCGCGTTGAAGAAGTCTCCGTTCCCGAAGTCCGCGACCACGAAGTCTTGATCAAAGTCGCCACCTGCGGCATTTGTGGCACCGACATCAAGAAAATCTTCCAGCGCTACGTCGAGCCGCCGCAAATCCTCGGTCACGAGCTTGCCGGTACGGTCGTCGCGGTCGGACCTGGCGTCACCAAATGGAAACCCGGCGATCGCGTGATGAGCTTCCACCACACGCCATGCGGCAAGTGCTTTTACTGCGAGAAGCGCCTTTTCTCGCAGTGCAAGCAGTACAAGACCACCGGCCTGACCGGCGGCTTCACGCCCAACGGCGGCGGCTTCGGAGAATACGTGAAGGCCATGGCCTGGGTCGCCGAGCGTGGAATCGTCGCGCTTCCCGACAATGTCACCTTCGAAGAAGCCACCTTCATCGAGCCCATTAACACTATTGTTAAAGCGGTGCAAAAGGCTCGCGTAGCCCCGGGCGAAACGGTTCTCGTGATCGGCTGTGGCCCCATCGGTTTGCAGCTCCTGATGGTCAGCAAGCTGCAAACCGCAAACCTCTACACCAGTGATCCCATCGCGGAGCGCCGCGCCAAGAGCCTGACGCTTGGTGCGATAGAGTGCTTTGACCCAACAAATGGTAAGCTTGTGGATGCCATACGGGCCAAGACCGAAGGGCGGGGAGCCGATGCCGTGCTGCTGGCTGTAGCGCATCCGGCGCTCGTAAATGACGCGCTCGCGGCAGCGCGCCCTGGCGGACGCGTTTTGCTCTTTGCCGCGAATGACCCGGTTACCCGGATCGAGTTTTCTGCAGCGGCGGTGGGGATCGACGAAAAGGAAATCCTGGGCAGCTATAGTGCCGCGGTCGACATCCAAGAGACTGCCGCGGCTCTGGTGCTGCAGAAGAAACTTCCGGTCATGGATATTGTCACCCATCGCTTCCCGTTGGATAGAATTCAAGACGCGCTGGAACTCGCAGCGCGGCCTACGGCCCAGTCTCTTAAGATTCTGATCACGCACACATGAGAACAACCACCCCCAAGAGATCGGAAGGTATCGGCGAAGAAGCAGTGGCGGTGGTACGCGCTCCCGTGGTGCCCTCAAAGATGATGGCCGCCGTGCTGTACGGCAGCGAGGACTTGCGCCTGGAACAAATCGATGTCCCGCATCTCGCCGCCGACGAAGTCTTGCTCCGCGTGCGTCTCGCGCTCACCGATGGCACCGACCTCAAAGTCTGGCAACGCGGCTATCACGCCAAGATGATCCAGCCGCCCGCGGTTTTCGGCCATGAAGTCGTCGGCGAAGTCGCCGCGGTGGGGAAGCGAGTCGACGCCAGGTGGCGCCTGGGCCTGCGCGTAATCGCCGCGAATTCCGCGCCCTGCCTGCGCTGCTTTCATTGCCGCCGTGGCCAGGAAAATCTCTGCGAAGATCTTCTCTTCAACAACGGCGCTTACGCCGAGTACATGCGCATCCCCGGCCGCATCGTCATGGAAAATATGCTTGAGGTGCCGCACTCCGTCGATGACGGCAGCGCCGCGTTAGTCGAGCCGTTGGCCTGCGTGCTGCGCGGCATTCACGAAATGGAAGTGCGCACGGGCGACACCGCGGTGGTCATCGGTTGCGGTCCCATCGGCCTGAAGTATGTTCGCATGCTCTCGCGCCGCGGCGTGCGCGTGATAGCTTTGGCGCGCCGTGTTGCGCCCCTCGAAGTTGCCCGGCGCATGGGCGCGATTGCCACCATCAACGTCACGCAAGTCCGCGATGTCGTGGCCGCGGTGCGGAATTTGACCGAAGACGACCGCGGCGCTGATTCCGTGGTCGAAGCCGCCGGCAATCCCGCTACCTGGAAACAAGCGCTGGCCATGGTGCGGCGCGGCGGCGTGGTGAATTTCTTCAGCGGCTTGCCTTCCGGCACCCGCGTGGAAATCGAACCCGCCGCCATTCACTATTCGGAGATCAAGCTCATCTCTCCGTTCCATCACACGCCGCGCTTCATTCGCGAGGCGCTGGAAGCCATTCGCCGCGGCGATATCCTCGCGCACGATTTCGTCACCGAGGAGATTCGCCTCGAGGATCTCCCGCACGCCTTCGAAAAAATGAAATCGCGCAGCGGCGAAATCAAGCTCGCCGTCCGCCCATGAAATGGGCGTCGGAGCTTTAGTTTACCCTGAGCCTCGAAGGGCGCCGACGTCAGAGTCGGCCTTAGCCCCTGAGGAAACGTCTTACCCTTGTCACGCCCAATAGTGATGCTGCGCCCAAACGAACTCGAAATCGCCGCGAACGCGCCTTCCACGGGGTGCACGCCGGAAGCCGCGCAAAACTACACGCGCTGGCTCGCCACGCACCACTACGAAAACTTCAACGTCGTCTCCTGGCTGCTCCCCAAGGAATTGCACCAGCATTTCTACAACCTCTACGCATATTGCCGCTGGGCCGACGATCTCGGCGATGAGATTCCAGATACGCAGCGCGCACTCGATCTCCTCGATTGGTGGGAACAGGAACTAAACGATTGTTACGAAGGGCAACCGTCGCACCCCGTCTTCATCGCGCTGCGCAAAACCATCATCGCCAATGATATTCCCAGGCAGCCGTTTGCCGATCTGCTCAAGGCCTTTCGCCAGGATCAAATCGTAAAGCGCTATCCCACTTGGGATGCGGTGCTGAATTATTGCCTCTATTCCGCCAATCCTGTCGGGCGCCTCGTCCTCTATCTGTGCGGCTATCGCGACGACCAGCGCCAGCGCCTTTCCGACGCCACTTGCACTGCATTGCAACTCGCCAATTTCTGGCAAGACGTCGCTCGGGACCTCGAAAAGGGCCGCATCTACATTCCTCTTGATGCCGCCGCGGCGCACGGCTTGACCGAGTCCGACATCGTCGAGCGCCGCTTCGACGATCGGTACATTAACTTGATGAAGGATTTGATCGTCCGCACGCGCGCGCTCTTTGCCCAAGGCATGCCGCTGGCCAAAATGGTCGACACCCGCTTGCGTGTCGATCTTGAAATGTTCAGCCGCGGCGGCATCGCCGTTCTCGACGCCATCGAAGCCGCCGGCTACAACACCTTGCACCATCGCCCCTCTATCGGCAAAGCAAAGCAAGCGCGCCTGCTCGGCCGCGCACTCGTCACGCATCTCGTGGCAAAAGATCCGAAGCCAGCGTCCGCAGCGCACGGACAATCCACCGATCACCTCGTCGCGCAGTCGTACGAAGAGTGCCATCGCATAGCGCGTTCGTCGCACAGCAATTTCTACTACGCGTTTTTCCTTCTGCCGAAAAAACGCCGCGACGGCCTTGCCGCTCTCTATGCCTTCATGCGCCTTGTTGATGACGTCGCCGACGAGGCCAACGATCTCGCTGCCAAACAACGCAGCCTCGCGAAATGGCGCCACGCGCTTGATGAAGCCGTCGACGCAAACGGCCAGGCTCGCGGCTCCGCGCCATCCGGCGCTGCCGAAGTGTTACCCGCACTTGTCGATACCATGCGCCGCTACAACATGCCCGCGCGCTATCTTCACGATCTCATCTCA
>Ga0307475_10002575_pt1 | contig 10937 bp, 8 predicted proteins | sample atmos_gasesECM1C_FD_203317 | JGI IMG/M metagenome (GOLD analysis project Ga0307475, IMG submission 203317) | Hardwood forest soil microbial communities from Morgan-Monroe State Forest, Indiana, United States - atmos_gasesECM1C_515 | ecosystem: Environmental > Terrestrial > Soil > Temperate...
CACAAACGGATTGAAGTAGATCGGATTGCGTCCGGGCGGAATGATGTGTCCATCGAAATCGTCGCCGTAGGCAAGGCGCAGCATCTCTTCCATCCAGCGCGAAGTGGTGACCACGGCCTCGGCTCGCCTCAAGCCCTCGACCATCGTCGCGCGATACCACTTCAGCCATGCCGAGGCGGCTGGTTCGTGTCCGTGGATGCTCAGCCACCAGGTGATCACATCACCGTGCGCCACCACCAGTCGCGGCGTCGCCACTGGCAGCGCTCCAAAACTCAACTGATTCAAATGCAGAAAATCAGGACGCGTGTCGCGAACGATCGCGCATAGATAATCCTGTGCCGCGTGGAAGTCCTGCTCGCCTTCCTGCATCCAGTCGAGACGAAACGCGGTGGGATGATATTCGAGGCCGTGCAGACCGTCCATCCATGCGGTCTGATGAGGAAGTGGAATTTCTCCAAAGCTGACGAGTGTGACTTGCGCCCCGTGGGTCACCAGACCCGAAACCAGTTCGCGCGAGTAAGTCCAGACTCCGCTGAAGGTGTCAGCCGTCACCAATACGCGCACAGAACCCCCCGAGCTTCGAGGGCTGGGAGCTGCCCTCGGCCTGCCTGCCTCCAGTTTAGGGTCGAGAGCCGTGCCTAGGGAAGGGTTTTCTTGCGGCCCCCGGGGGCGCCGTCGAAAACCCGGCATCGCCGCAGCCCGCTTGGTCAAGGACGCCGTCCGAGCATTGCATCGTGACGTGCCATGACGTTCACGGCATAAATCCTTCTTATCCCCCTCATAAAATTACGTTCTTAGTAAAAGCTCCGATGCGACATAGAAAAAGTATGAGTTGGACTTGGAAGCAACCTCCCGTTAGTTTGCAGTGGCTGGCAGCGGATGCGCACGGTCATCCGTTGTATGCACCAGGGGAGAAAGCAGGAACCAAAATGAAGAATCACGCCCCATTAGGGGTCGCGATCGTTCTGGCAAGTTTGTTGTTAGTCTCTCCAGGCCTTGCGCAAGAGCAGGCGGCTGCGAGTCCGCCAACCAACCCGCCAAGCAACGATGCGATCGTCCACCACATGGAAGAACTAGAAGAGCAGGTGAAGGAACTCCGCGCCGAAGTTAGCGCACTAAAAGGCAGTGACAAACCGGCGACACCGGCCGCGCCGTCGCCTGCGCAGAGCAATCTCGTAACCAGTGCGGCCGCACCGGGTGCGGCGCCGGCCGCGCCGTCCCTGGCCGGATTACTGGGGCCGACTACGTTGAGCGGCTTCGTGGATGTGTATTACGGGCAGAACTTCAACAATCCCGCATCGCAGACGAATGGCCTGCGCTTTTTCGACGCGCCCACGAACCAGTTCGGCTTGAACCTGGTGGAACTGGTCGTCGATAAGACCCCCGATGCGACGAACAGCCGTACAGGTTACCATATTGCTCTTGGATTCGGACAAGCGATGAACGTTGTCAATGGTTCGGAACCACGTGCCGGCCTGGGCTTCGACCAATACCTGAAAGAAGCCTATTTCTCGTATCTGGCGCCCGTAGGCAAGGGACTGCAGGTGGATGTCGGTAAGTTCGTCACCCCGCACGGAGCCGAGGTTATCGAGACCAAAGACAACTGGAATTACTCCCGAGGCCTGCTATTCTCCTACGCCATCCCGTACTACCACTTCGGGATGCGGGCAAAGTACGCCTTCAACGACAAGTACTCGCTCACCGGATATTTCGTGAACGGCTGGAACAATGTGGTGGACAACAATACCGGAAAAACCTACGGCATGAGTTTTGGCTGGACCCCAAACAAGAAGTTCGGCGTCACTCAAAACTACATGGCGGGTCCCGAACAGAACAGTATCAACTCGACGTGGCGTCAACTGAGCGACACTGTGGTCACTTACTCTCCCACCAGCAAGCTGTCGTTCATGGTCAACGGCGACTACGGGCGGGGTGACCGGATCGACGAGGGTGCGGGCGTGTTCTCGAAACCCGTCTTCTGGACGGGAGTCGCCGGCTACGTAAAGTACGCCGTCAGCGGCAACTCGGCCTTCAGTACCCGTTATGAATATTACGACGACCATGACGGCTTCACGACCGGGAACCCGACGGGAGGAATTCACTTCAACGAGTTCACCACCACGTTCGAGCGCGTGGTGGCGCACCACATCATCAGCCGGTTCGAATTTCGCCGTGACATGGCGAATCAGCCTGCCTTCCTGAAAGGTAGTAACCCGGTGAAGGATCAAAACACGTTGACGGGCGGACTGGTATTTACGTTCGATAGCCGCGAGGTGCAATCGCAATGAGAGTCAAACTTTCTGAATTTCGGGCAGCCAAAACCTGGGATGCTCGCAATGTGGGGATCAGCGGCTTGGGCACAAACCCAACTAACCCCTGGTGTCAGCGTCCTTGCCGCCCCCCGCTCCAGTTATAGGTTTGTGAATTGATTTGCGTTTAGGTACGGCCAGTAATTTTGGGTACGACCAGTAACTAAGGTGAGAACAAAAACTCAATCGAAGGAGCCACACTATGTTGGGCGTTAACAAAAGGGGGGAAAGGCTGTCTCTGTCTCAGAAGTTTTTCCGGCTGGCCGGCCGGTTGCGCGATCCTGAGTGGCGGCGCTATGCGGGCTTGCTGCTAGGTGGCAAGGCGCTCGGAATCGGTCTGGTGCTGCTGATCATAACCGTGGTATCGGGCCTGTTCTTTACCCACGTTTATGCTCAGACCGCCGCGCCCGAGATCAAAGCCGCTGATGCTGTGAACCCGATCAATACCGCATGGACCCTGATCGCGGCGTTCCTGGTCTTCGGCATGCAAGTCGGCTTCACCATGCTGGAGGCCGGCTTCTGTCGTTCGCGTGAGACGGTGAACGTGCTCATGGAGTGTGTGGTTGACACATGTCTGTGTGGCCTGCTGTTCTACGCCTTCGGCTTCGCGTTCATGTTCAGCCACGGCAACGGCTTCATCGGTTATCACTGGTTCTTCCTGCAAGGCGCGCCTGCAACCTACGAAACCACCGGCGTCGCATTTCTCGCCGTCTGGATTTTCCAGTTTGCTTTCGCTGACACTTGCTCGACCATTACCTCGGGCGCGATGATCGGTCGCACCGGGTTCGTTGGCGACCTCCTTTACAGCGTTGCCGTTTCCGGTTTCATCTATCCCATCATCGGTCACTGGGCTTGGGGACCAGATGGCTGGTTGGCCTTAATGGGCAGCGATGGCCACGTTTGGCCTTCTTTGGGAATGGGGTTCCACGATTTCGCCGGATCCACTGTCGTCCATACCATCGGCGGATTCATTGCTCTCGCTGGTTCCATCGTGCTTGGTCCGCGTCTGGGGCGCACCTTTAAGCGAGATGGCGGAGCGCCCATGCTGCCGCATGACTTGACGATCGCCGTGAGCGGCGGCCTGATCCTGTGGTTTGGCTGGTACGGATTCAACCCCGGCAGTACGCTCTCCGCGATGGATTTCGAGGGCATCGGACGTGTCGCCACCAACACCACACTGGCAGCCTGCGCGGCAGGATTAACCGCCATGTTCTGGGCGTACATGTCGAGCAAGAAATGGGATGCCGGATTTACGACCAACGGCTTCCTGGCAGGATTGGTAGCCATTACCTGCCCTTGCTACTGGGTCACTCCGACCGGCGCAGTCCTATTGGGCGGCGTCGCCGGCGTGGTTGTGGTGCTGGGTGTCGAGTTGCTGGAGTGGTTGCGCATTGACGATCCCATCGGCGCTGTACCGGTGCATGGCATCGCCGGGATCTGGGGAACACTTTCGCTCGGGCTGTTTGCCTGCGGTAAATATGGAGCCTCAGGTCCAACTGGTCCCGACAACTCCTCCGCGCTGAAGGGGCTCTTTTACGGTGGGGGACTGCAGGTGCTCCGAGCCCAGGCGATCGGGAGTGCGGTCGTCACGCTCGCTACGTTCGGGGTGGCGATGGCAGTTATGTATGCGGTCAATGCTACTGGGTTGCTGCGGGTCTCCGAGGAAGGTGAGCTCTACGGCCTCGACCTTCATGAGCACGGGATCTCCGCCTATCCTGAATATGTCATCTCAGCTTTGGGCGCGCCTCGCGGTATGAACCAGGAGCTCCCTTCGGCTCAAACAAAAACCAGCTTAGCGACCACTAAGCCGCTGTCGCATATTGCCAGTTAACGGTCTCTGGCTTGGACCCGAATCCACAGGAGGCAGACCACGTTCTGCCTCCTGTATGGCAAACTGTATTCGAGGACATTAAACGAGGACATTAAAGATGACAAAACTTGAAGCGATTGTGCAGCCCAACCGGTTTGAGCAGGTCAAAGACGCTCTCATCGCGCTCGGCGTCGAAGGTATGACAATCTCGGAAGTGCGGGGTCACGGACGGCAAAAGGGGCATACCGAGACCTATCGTGGCCGGGAATACGAAACCGATCTCCTGCCCAAGGTGAAAATTGAACTCGTATTAGAAGATAAACTCGTCGATCCCGCGGTCGACGCCATCATCAAGAACGCCGCCACCGGAAAAATCGGCGATGGAAAAATCTTCCTTTCCAAGGTGGATGAAGCCATCCGCATAAGAAATCAGGAAAGAGGCGTCGCCGCTCTCTGATCAACGTGCCTGTGTGGGGCGGGCGCTTCGGCCCGCCGCTCTCAGGTGGAGTCTGCCCATTGCGTCATCTCGCGCTGATCCCCGTGATGATGATCCGCTATCGCCACCTTCGGCCGCACCAGTATCCGCATCGTCCAGAGGAGATCGTCCAACGCGGTCCCAAACCCGACGTGAGCGTCCACAAACGTCAGTTCCGTAGCCGGCAAAGCCGCGCGACCGGAGATCAGGACCACGGGAACATCCGGGACCAGAAACTTGATTTCCCGGGCTAATTGCGAACCCGACATCAAAGGCATTTCGTAGTCAAGAAGTGCCAGATCAAAATAAGTTCTCGTGCAAAGCGCGAGCGCCTCGACCGGGTCATTCTTCGTGATCACTCGGAACCCGCATTCTTCAAGCACACTGGTCAGCAATCGACTGGATTTGGGATTGTCGTCCACGTAAAGCACTGTCGTTCGATTCTCCATTACAAACCTCCGTTCCTTTCCTGAAGAACGCCGCCACAGCAGCGCCCTTGCAAACGAAGTGGGTAGAGATTTGTAAAAGTTGGAATTGAGTCAGATGCCTGGGTGCGGTCCGTGGAGACAGGGCTTCCCCCGTCTCACTCTGCGGCAGAGACGCGGCAAGCCGCGTCTCTACTGAAATTCAGATGCCCGTTTAGAGGCCGGGTATCGCCATTTCCGCGGCACACAATTCCTTCTCAGCCGGACCCTCGCAGGGCATCGTGAACTTGAAAACGGAACCGTGGTTGGAACTATGGCCGGCCTGCGCCTCGACCCAGATCTTCCCGCCATTGCGCTCAACGATCTTCTTACAGATTGCCAGACCGATTCCGTTGCCCAGGTATTCGGTCCGGGTGTGCAAGCGCTGGAATACAACAAAAATATTTTCTGCATACTCCGGCGCAATCCCGATCCCGTTATCGCTCACGCTCAACAACCATTGCTGGCCCGCTTTCTCGGCTTGCACGGAAATCACCGGCGGTTCTTTCCCGCGAAACTTGATCGCGTTCCCGATTAGATTCTGGAAGACCTGCGCCATCTGCGAGCGGTTCGCCCACACCTCCGGAAGCGCCGTATGCGTGACCACCGCGCCGCTCTCTTGAATCGCTGGACCCAAAGTGATCAGCACCTCTTCCGTCACCGCATTACAATCGACGCGCCCGGAACCATTCCGGCCTACTCTCGAATAGGCCAGCAGATCGTGAATCAAGGACTGCATGCGTAGAGCTCCCTCGCTGGCATAGCCGATGAATTTGTCGGCGTTCTCGTCGAGTTTGCCGCGATAGCGTTCCGCAAGTAACTGCGTGTAGGCCGCGACCATGCGCAGCGGCTCCTGCAGGTCATGCGATGCCACATAAGCGAATTGCTCGAGGTCCGCGTTGGAGCGGGCTAACTCCTCGACTTTCCGCGCCAAATTCTCTTCCGCTTTGTGGCGCAAACGAAGCAGGCGCTTTTCATGCAAAGCGCGGCGGACGGCCTCGGGCAGCCGGGCCAGACCGTCTTTCAGGACGTAGTCTGTCGCGCCCCGCTTGATGCACTCCACCGCGGTGATGTCTCCCAGTGCGCCTGATACCAGGATCAATGGAATCTCCAGCCCTTCGCGCCGCAGCACTTCGAGCGCGTCCATTCCTTTCCACTGCGGCAGATTGTAGTCGGCGATCACCACGTCGGGACGGTGCAAGGGGAGCTGCCGCTCGAACTCGGCCTCCGCTTGCACGACCACTATGGAAGCCGAGAAGCCGCCTTTTCGCAGAGCCCGGGCCACGAGCTCCGCGTCCAGTTGGTTGTCTTCGACATGCAGCACCCGGAGCTGGCCGGGTTGCGACGCGAGATCGTTAGTGGGATCCATGAGCCGTTCCTGCGAGATGCTGGGTATCTTCGACTACCGGTGGCTGATTGATGACCAGCCAGTACAGTCCCACGCTCTTGACCGTCTCCCGGAATTGTTCGAAGTCGACTGGTTTCTGAATATAGCTGTTAGCTCCCAGGTTGTAACCGGCCGCCAAATCCCGCTCTTCTTTCGACGAGGTCATGATGACGACCGGGATCGTCTTGGTCCGGGCGTCGCTCTTGATCTGTTTGAGCACTTCCATCCCGTCGACCTTGGGCAGTTTCAGATCCAACAGCACCAACTTTGGAGGACGCTCAAATGATCTACGTGCGAACGCCCCGCGACAGAAGATAAAGTCCAGGGCTTCCTCGCCGTCGCGCGCGACGAAGATATTGTTTGCCAGCTTCTCCCGCCGCAGCGCATGCAGGGCAAGATCCATATCGTTCTGATTGTCTTCCACCAACAGTATGTCGAGTTTTCCTGAGTTCATGATCGGCCTCCCGCCGTAGCTGCATTGATTTTCGATACAGTTTGCTTTCCCATTCCGAGGGTGAAATAGAAGGCTGCGCCTTTATCCAATTCTCCCTCGGCCCACACTTCGCCTCCGTGCTTGCGGACGATGCGTTGCACCGTGACCAAGCCTATCCCCGTGCCTTCAAACTCCTCCGATCTGTGCAACCTCTGAAAGACTCCGAACAGCTTGTCAACGTACTTCATGCTGAAACCAACGCCGTTGTCTCGGACCATGAATACCGGTTGCCCATCTTCTTCTTTGTGACTGACTTCTTTGTGACTAACTTCGATTACGGCGCGGGCGCGCGGCCGGGTGAACTTGAGCGCGTTGGCCAGCAAGTTTTGAAAGATCTGCTTGACCAGGACGGGATCGCACGCCACGGCGGGGAGGTCGGCGATCATCCATTCCACCTGCCGCCCTTCGCAATTCGGCTGGAGGATCGCGATCACTTCCGCAACCATCGCGTTCAACTGGGTTGGCTGCAGATGTAGCGCGTGGCGGCCGACCCGTGCCAGATTCAACAATTCATCCACCAACTGGCCCATCTTTTGTGTCCCGGCCTGGATGCGCTCCAAGTACTGTTGGGCGCTAGGTTCGAGAGTGGAACCGAATTCTTCCATCAATAACTGGGAAAAACCGCTGATGTGCCGCAAAGGCGCCCGCAAGTCGTGCGAGACCGAGTAGCTGAAAGCTTCCAGCTCTTTGTTGGCGGCTTCCAACTGGGCCGTCCGCTCTCCGACCCTGTGCTCGAGTTCATCATTGAGTTCTTGAATCTGGCGCTCGTCTGCTTTCCTCTTCGTGATGTCGCGGAAAGCTACGACTCCCCCACGCACCACGCCACCCTTGTCTTTCAGGGGACTACCGCTGGCCTCGATCCAGGTACCCTCAACGACCTTTGGATTGCGCACAAATATCTCGGTGGAGCTCACCTCTCCGCGAATCGCGCGCACCAGGGGAAGTTGTTCGGTGGGCATCGGAGTGCCACCATCTGGCAAGTAGTTGCCATAATGTTCGGACCACTCCTCGGCGGGAAGGTCCGCGGGGCCATAGCCGACAATCCTCTCCGCCGCCCGATTCCATATCAAGAACTTGCCCTGCTCGTCGGCGGCGACCAGCCCCTCGGCCATACTGTCGAGTACGGACTGCAGCATGAGAGTCTGGGCTTCCAGGGCGATCCGCGATTGGGACAATTCCGCGGCCTGTTCTGCTAGGGCCTGCTCGGCTTGCTTCCGTTCGATGATTTCGGACTCCAGTGCCGCTGTTCGTTGCTCTACGCGTTGCTCCAAGCCGGCATTCAGGCTCCCGATTTGCTCCCGTGCCCGCGCGCTGACGTCAATCTCGCGGTTGACGGCGACCCCGGCTAGTGACAACAGGCCCGCCCCGACGAAAATGCCCAAGACAATGATGAAACTCGTCAACCTCCGTACCGTGTTGGTTCTTTGGGTGCGCTGACTCAATAACCGCATCTCTTCAGCCTTGACCTCTTGGGTTGTTGCGCGCACCCCATCCATGAGCTTTTCGGTCTCCAGAATTTCGTCAACGCCAGGACCCGCATGGGCCTGCCGGCGTTTGGCGACTATGATCTCGGCGAATTCGAGCGCGGTCCGGATCCGTGACTCGAGCACATCCAGCCGTCGTTGTTGACTGGGATTGTCCACCGTCAAATAGCGCAGCGCGTCCTCATCCAGCACAACGGCGCCCCGTGTAGTCTCGTAATGCGCACGCAACAAGTCTTGCCCGGTCGAGGCAAATGTTCGCGCGCTGGTTTCCACTTCGATCACATCTTTGGACGTAAGCTCGAGCGTGTCCAGCACGGCGTAGGTGTGGGCTACCCAATCGGCGCCGTCCGCCGCCAGGCGCGCGTTGTACCAGGACAAAAAGCCTATGAAGACGGTCAGGAGAAAAGCCACGATGAAGCTGCCCTTAACTCTCCGCCGAAGTTTGGCTTCGATCGGCGCATCGCTCCCTTCGGGTTCGACGATTTGCCGCTTCAGTTTGCGATTCTCGTCCTTCATAGACTCCGCCCGGGCAGCGAAATGGCTTTTGGAGGCAACGGTATCAGCATCGGCACCGTGACCACGGAAACCGTTGCCGTGATTGCCCTAATCGCGCCCGTCAGCAGGTAGCTGCCGCGCCAGACGTTCCAAATTTCCATCAGGTGCGTCGTGCCACGAGCCAACAAGTAGCAGAAGCCGTACGGCGTGAAATCACGAGAGAGCGATTGATTGAAGAATTCCATGATCCCGGCCTTTGTCTTATTTCAGAACTATCGGCAAGACCGTTACCGTTGCTAGTGAAGAGGCAGGTTACTTATGGTCGCGGGGGATCGCCGGGGAGCGCAGACTTCCCATCGCCCTCCCCGCTCGAACTGTTAGAGAAAACTTAGATTAAGTTGGTCTCCGGTGGTTTGAAGGGCATGGCTGCACAAGCCAGGGAAAATTAGGGTTTCGTAATCACAGCATTGCTTCAGCAATGACGCGGCGAAACATCTAGGCGATTCGCTTCCCTCTTCACGAATGTTGACCGTTGAGAAACGCTCGCGCGGGCTTAAGCGTCTGCTTCGTGGAACTATCCGCTGCACTCGCGTTTTGGAGCAGAAGCTTGTAGAAGCCCATCGCTTCCTGCTTTCGACCGAGGACCTGAGCGACCTCCCCGGCATGCAGAAGTGTGTTGAAGCGGCCAGGATCCGTCTGCAAAGAGATCTTGTACTCCGTTAGAGCGGCATCCGGCTGATTGGACAAGCGGAGCATGTCGGCAAGCATCTCTCGCGCGGGAACCTCGACTTCTCCCTTTCCAACGCGATCCTGATGATCGGCGACGGGGCGGAGCAGGCTAACTGCGCCTGCCGTGTCTCCTTTGGCAAACAGAGCCCATGCCCGCGTCTCGGCGAGCTGACCAGAAAAACGACCTTCCTCTTCGACCAGTTCAGGTTTTGTAAACGTGGCCTCGTAGTCGAAGACAGCTTGGTCTGCCGCGCGAACATCATGCAGATGTCCGGCGGCCACCGCGTGCGACCAAGACTCGACTCTAAGCACATACCGACCTGCATCTTTAGACGGCTGCAGCTTCAGTGCGCTCGACCAGTCGCTCGTCTCAAGAGCAAACCGGATCGGAAACGAAGCTTCTACCCACCCGTAATAGCCTTCAAAACCAGGATCCAGATCGCCCGCCTTGATTGTCGCGGCCTGCTGCACGATGTCTCGCGCCTTCTCGTCCTGCCCGGTTTGCAAGTAGGCATACTGTAAGAACTCCATTGCATGCAGCTGATTCTGCGCTCCCGTATGCATCGCGGCGCCATGGTTCGCCGCGGCGGCTTCCGAGGCCAGGTTCGACCGGATGTCGTCCTGCCAGAGGCCAAGCCGCGCAAAGATGTGACTCGGCATGTGGAGAGCATGCGCCGAGGCTGGCGCAATCTGTGCATATCGATGAGCGGCTTCAAGCCCGAAGGATGCCATCTCGGGATTGTCACTGGCGTGAATGATGAAATGCGTGACGCCCGGATCATCAGGTTCCTTGCTTAGCACTTGGTTCAAGACTTCCAGCGCCTTGCGCTTTCGGGCGAGGCTCGGATCATCCGGTAGCTCAGGGCTGAGCAGGGATAACGCAAACAGCGTGGCGGCCACCAAATCGCTCGGGTACTGCAAATGCACTCTTTCCATTGCCGCTGAGTAACTTTCCGCGCGGGACTGCGCCTTTGGCAGAGTCGCTGGATCGAAGAGAATGCCGAGTGCCTCGATATAGGCGTGCTCGCGGGACGTCTGCTCGTCGGCATTCTGCGCTCTCGCAAGAGCTTCCTGCCCAGCGTGCAATTGCGCTCCTTCGGGCAATGCTTCCACCGGCTGATATTCGCTGATGGCCTCTCCCCAATAAGCAATGGCACAACGGGAATCGCTCCCGGCGGCTTGAGCGAAGTTCTTACGGGCTTCTTCGTACCAGAATGAGTAATAGAGGCTCAAACCGCGATCAAGTAAGACGCCAGCCGCGGCAGAGCAAGAGTTTGGCAGGTTGACATGC
>Ga0307475_10002576_pt1 | contig 10935 bp, 11 predicted proteins | sample atmos_gasesECM1C_FD_203317 | JGI IMG/M metagenome (GOLD analysis project Ga0307475, IMG submission 203317) | Hardwood forest soil microbial communities from Morgan-Monroe State Forest, Indiana, United States - atmos_gasesECM1C_515 | ecosystem: Environmental > Terrestrial > Soil > Temperate...
ACGGCGAGAATGATTCCGCCTTCAAAATTTTCTGCGCAGAGCGCGCAATAGAGGCCCATTGCAAGGGCTTCTTCGGCGACGAATCCCTTTCCGAGCTGGCGCAAGGCGGCGCGCTCGCGAGGGCGAGCCTTTGCCAGGGCTTCCGCCTTTTCAATGGCGGGAAGCGTTTCTTTGTGAAAAGGATGTTTCTGAAGTTCTCCCTTCGCTATTTGAATGGCTTCGGCAAGCGAGGTACCCCCGAGGATCAGTCCGACGACGACGGCGAGCACACCCGCGCTCAGGCAGCCGCTCGGATGCCCATGGGTGATGGCGGCCAAATCGCAGCCGGTGTTGAAAATGTTCGAGATGAGCTTTGGGTCACTTTTCTCAGGCTTGAAGGAATGGGCAAAATACATTCCCACCGGAGCGATGCGCATCACGCCACCGCAGCCCTTGCTGTCATTGGCCGCGCGCGAGAGTTTGCCTTCCTTGGATTGCAGAGCAGAGAGACAGGTGGTTCCCGGGGCACGCCGGTTGAACAGTTTTCGCTGTTGCAACAGCCAGCTGGTTTTGGCCTTAGTGGAGTTTCCTCGATTGGAATTCTCCTGAGTCATGAGCCATCGTGCGTAGGAATGGGAGGCCGCGCGAAAATAATCCGGGTCCTGGCCAAGCACCACACACGCGAGATTGGCGCAGAGCATGCCCTCCGCGGTGAATAAGGTCATCTGCGTGTCGTCGGTGATGGCTCCCAATTTTCCGTACGCGGGGGCGTAATCGCGGATCCCCGCTTCACCGTAGGTGCGGACAATTTCATCGAGGTCCAGGGACTCGACGGGAGCGCCGACGGCGTCGCCAACGGCGCCGCCGAGCAGGCAGCCCTGGAATTGACTGCGCAACCGCGGATCAGACGGAATTCGAGGAAGGGACATTTCTCAGGTGACCCGGGAGAACGGCTTTCTCTCGCGGTACAGCATACTGCGATTTCGGCAAAATCTAGCCAGCCACTTCGATGGTTATCCGCATCCCAGCAGGAGGGAACCTTTTGCTCGGAAGACGGGAAGGAAATTGTGTGGTCGGTGGAATTGCCAAGGAATCCCATATGAAGAGAAGACCTATCGTGCTCGTTAAACTATTTGGGGTGACTGTCTTCGGCGGGCTATTGCTTGCCTGGCCGCCGCACACAGGTGCGCAGGCGCCTCCGGGGCCACAGACGGGGTCACCGCCGCCTGGCGCTCAGGTGCCTGCCGCAAAGCCCGTGGAGCGGGCGGCACCACCGCCACCGCGGCAGTCGATCCTGGGCACCTGGAAGTTGAATCGCGACGAAAGCGACGCTCCGCGTAAGCGATCGGATGACGACCGAGGATCGGACACCGGCGGTTATGGCGGGCGCCGTTCGGGAGGTGGCTATCCCGGCGGGGGGTATCCGGGTGGAGGCCGCGGCGGTGTGGGTGGTCCCCGCGGAGAAAGTGATGAGGAGCGGCAGAAAATGCGCGAACTGACGACGCCGCCAAGCAAGATCACCCTTTCGATGACCGGCGCCGAAGTGGATTTGATGGACGACCAGGACCGCAAGCGGGCGTTCATGACCGACGGGCGGAAATTGCAGAAATCCAAAGACGCCAATTATCAGGAGATTGCCGCCCACTGGGACACAAAGAGTCTGGTCACCGACGAACGGAGCCCGGGGGGCGGAAAGATGAGCCGGAGGTTTGAATTGTCCGAAGATGGCCGCCAACTCTACGAAACGCTGCGCGTGGAGAGCAGCGGGCGCGGCAACCGATCCATCACGATGCGTTTTGTCTACGACATTCCCGTTACGACGCAAGCCCGGCAGTGAGAGCTGCCTTGAATTCCCTCTTGACCTGGCCACGCAAAAAGCGCCAAATCGCCCCGCTCGTACTGTTCCCGGTTCGATCGTGCCGCTTCGAAGAGCGTGCCACGATCGCGCTGCTTTGGAACTGTGCTTCAATCCCAAAACCAATTTGCGAGGCTAGGATAAAGAGGGCTGTCCCGGGCCGCGTTGACGGGAGTGGCGAGCGATGCTATAAAATACTGTTTCACTCGGCAGCTTTAAGCCCACCGTAGGCCTTCACGGGGTGGGGGCGCGGCGCGGCTGCCAACCTGAGATTTAGGCGACACCACTTTTAATGGAAGCCATCGTCGGCCAATTAGGCGAACTGTTCCTTCAGGCTGTGCCTACAGTCCTGATCATCCTCCTTTTTTACTTCATCTTACGGGCGATTTTCTTCAAACCGCTGCTGCAAGTGATGGCGGAGCGCGACTCCCGGACCGCGGGGGCAGAAAAGGCCGCCGAGGCCGCACAAGCCGCGGCCGCTGAAAAGATCAAACGGTATCAAGAAGCTTTGGGGCAGGCGCGCCGGCAGGTTTACGCGGAGCAAGAAGCGGCGCGGAAAAAACTGCTCGACGAACGCGCCACGCAATTGAAGGAAGCGCGCGCGAAAGCGTCAGGGGAAGTCAGCGCGGCGAAACAGCGGGTTGCCGTTGAACTCGCCGCCGCGCGCCGCGAAGTCGAAGCCAGCGTCGCGCAGCTTTCCGCGGAAATTGCGCAGCGCATCCTGCAAGTGCCGCCGCGGCCCGGCGCCCCCGTGAGAGAAGCACGATGACGCGAAATCGTCGGATCTTTTTTGTCGTAAGCCTGCTCATAGTGTCGATGTTCGCGGTAGTTAGCGCGCACGCCGCTGAGGAAGCCGGCGCGGCGACGGAACGCGCGACCGAGATTTTCAAGTGGATCAACTTCGCGATCGTAGCGGGTGCGGTTTATTGGGTCTTCGGAAAAGTGTTGCCTCCCAGATTCCGGAGTCATGCAGAGACTATCGGTTCCGCGATTAAGAAAGCCACATCGGCGAAGGCGGCGGCTGACGCGCAACTTCGCGATGCGGAAACGAAACTCGCGAATCTCCAGAAGGAAGTGGCGGAACTCCGGGCGTTTGCGGAGCGGGAATCGGCAGCGGAAGTGGAACGCCTTCGCATCGCGACGCAATCCGATGCGCAGAAAATCGCGGCGGCGGCCAAGGCGGAGATCGAAGCCGCCGAGCGCGCGGCGCGCCTTGAACTGAAGACCCTGGCGGCCGGACTCGCGGTGGGTGGCGCGGAAACGCTGCTGGCGAAACAACTCACTCCCCAAGCGCAGGAATCGCTGATCAGCAATTTTGTGAGGAATCTCGAAGGGAGGCCGAATTGAAGTCCGCGAGCTTGCAATACGCAAACGCGATGGCGGACATCGCGCTCGAGCAAGGCGCAGCCGAGCCCGCGGTGAAACAGCTTAGCGCGTTTGGCGCGGTGTATGGGGAATCGGCCGAGCTGCGCACGTTTCTGGCGAGCCCTGCGGTGACGATTGAAGCGAAGCACGCGGTCATCGAAAAGCTGGTGGCCCGGCTGGGCGCGAGCAAGATCATCCGCAATTTTCTTTTCGTGATCACCGACCACCGGCGCACGCAACTGCTGCCCGAGATCGTGACCACGTTTCAGCAAGTCATCCGGCAGCGCGCAGGCGTTGCGGAGGCGGAAATTTCTTCGGCCGTCGAATTGAGCGCCGCGCAAAAAAAGGAAATGGTCAAGACGCTGGCGAGCCTGACGGGCAAGAAAATCGAGACGAAGTATTCGCTTGATCCGGGTTTGCTTGGCGGGGCTGTGGTGCGCATCGGCGACACGATTTACGACGGCTCGCTGCGCAGCCGCCTGAACGAACTACGGGCGCGCTTGGCGGCGGAGTAGGCAAGGGGCCGGCAACAACAGAGTTTAGACGGGCAGGTTCGAAAGAGTTCTTGCGGAATTGACGGAGCAGGCATGGCCAATATCAAAGCGGATGAAATCAGCAAGATTCTGCGCGAGCAGATCGAGAATTACGAGCAGACCGTCTCTGTCGACGAAGTCGGGGCGATCATCAGCGTGGGGGACGGGATCGCGCGCGTCCACGGCCTGGAAAGAGTCATGGCTGGCGAAATGCTCGCCTTTCCGCACAATATTTTCGGCATTGCGCTGAACCTCGAGGAAGAGGAGGTGGGCGTGGTGCTCCTGGGCGAATCTTTTGAGTTGAAAGAGGGCGATGTCGTCAAGCGCACGAACACCATCATGTCTGTGCCCGTGGGCGAGGCGCTGGTCGGTCGCGTGGTCAGTCCGCTCGGCCAGCCGCTGGACGACAAGGGCCCCATCGCGTCGAAGCAGCGCAATCCGCTCGAGCGCATTGCGCCGGGCGTGCTCGACCGCCAGCCGGTCCGCGAGCCGCTGCAAACGGGCATCAAGGCCATCGACAGCATGATTCCCATCGGACGCGGCCAGCGCGAGCTGATCATCGGCGACCGGCAGACCGGCAAAACCGCCGTCATTCTGGACACCATCATCAATCAAAAAGGCGGCGACCTGATTTGCATCTACTGCGGGATTGGGCAGAAGCGCTCGACGATTGCCCAGGTGGTGAAGACGCTGACCGACGCGGGTGCGATGGACTACACCATCGTGGTGGCGTCATCGGCGGCGGAGCCCGCCTCGCTCCAGTACATTGCGCCGTACGCGGCTTGCGCCATGGGCGAATACTTTCGCGATACGAAACGTCATGCCGTGGCGTTCTACGACGATCTTTCGAAACACGCGCAGGCTTACCGCGAAATTTCGCTGCTGCTGCGCCGGCCGCCGGGGCGCGAGGCTTTTCCCGGCGACGTGTTTTATCTGCACTCGCGCTTGTTGGAACGAGCCGCGAAGCTGAACGACAAGCTGGGCGCGGGTTCGCTGACGGCGCTGCCGGTGATCGAGACGCAGGCCGGAGACGTTTCGGCGTACATTCCGACGAACGTGATTTCGATTACCGACGGACAGATCTATCTGGAAGCCGACCTTTTCAACGGCGGCATCCGTCCGGCGATTAACGTAGGAATCTCCGTCAGCCGCGTGGGCGGCAACGCGCAGATCAAAGCCATGCGCCAGGTCGCCGGTTCGCTGCGTTTGGACATGGCGCAATATCGCGAGCTCGCTGCGTTTGCACAGTTCGGCTCCGATCAGCTCGACAAGGTTACCCAAGGGCAGCTTGCGCGCGGGCAGCGATTGACGGAGATTCTGAAGCAGGATCAATACCTGCCGCTGTCGGCGGAGAAGCAGGTGCTCGTGATATACGTGGCCACCACAGGCGGCACGGACACCCTCCCGGTCGCGGAAGTGCGGCGGTTCGAAAGCGAGTTTCTCCAATTCGTTGAAACCAATTATCCATCGGTGTTGAAAAACATCGCCGCGAAAAAGGCGCTGGACGACGGCATCAAAGCTGAAATCAAGACCGCCTTGGATGCTTTCAAGGAGCGATTCACCGCGGCGGTGGCTGCCGCAAAGAACTAGACGCGCGATGCCCACACTTCTCGATTTCCGTCGCCGCATCCGCTCGGTGAAGAACACCCAGCAGATTACCCGCGCAATGAAGTTCGTCTCTGCGGCGCAGTTGCGGCGCGCGCAGGAAACGGCGCTGGCCGCGCGGCCTTACGCGAGAGAGCTGGCGCGGGTGCTGCGTTCGACCATGTCGCGCATCGCGGAGCCGCAACATGCGCTGCTGGCGCACCGGCCCGAAGAACGAATTCTGGCGATTGTGCTGAGCGGCGAGCGCGGTCTGGCGGGCGCCTTCAATGCCAACATCCTGCGCAAGGCCAACGACTTTTTCCGCACGCACCGGGGGAAGAGGCTTTCGGTGATAGCCGTGGGCAAAAAAGGCCGCGACTCGCTGAAAAAAGCCGGCTTCAACATCATCGCGGAATACGTGAACGTGCTCGCCCGGGTGAACTTTGCGACGGCGCGGGAAATCGCCACGCTGGTCACCGAATTCTACGCGAAAGAGGAGATGGACTCGGTGTATATCGTTTTCAGCGAGTTCAAGACGGTGATGACCTCGAACCTGGTGGTCGAGAAGCTGTTGCCGGTGGAAGCAGTGCGCGAAGAAGAGCCGTCGAGTTCGGCGCAAGCGTCCTCGCAAGTGGACTACATCTACGAACAACCGGAAACGCAACTTCTCGACAAACTACTCCCGCGCTACATCGAAACACAATTGCTTCGCGCGATGCTGGAATCTTCTGCGGCCGAGCACGCTGCGCGCATGACCGCCATGGAATCGGCCACAAAAAACGCCGGCGACGTGATTGAAGCCCTGACGCTGCATATGAACAAAGTGCGCCAGGCGGCCATTACGAAGGAGATTATTGAGATTGTGAGCGGCGCTTCGTCGACCGCTTAGGAGACAGCATGGCAGAGAAATACGCAGCCGTCGGACACGTCGTGCAGGTCATTGGACCGGTGCTCGACGTGCAATTTGAAGCGGGCCATCTGCCCGCGATTTACAATGCGGTTCGCATCACCAGCGAAGGCTACAACGTTCCCGAGCCCATCGACGTGACCGCGGAAGTGCAGCAGCATCTTGGGGAGGGCCGTGTGCGCGCCGTGGCCATGGAACCCACCGAGGGGCTGGTGCGCGGCATGAAGGCGTTTGATCTTGGCGAGGGTATCAGCGTTCCTGTAGGACGCTCGACGCTCGGCCGGGTGATGAATGTTCTCGGAAAACCCGTGGACCAACTGGGACCTCTCACCAGCCCCACAATGTACCAAATTCACCGTCCGGCTCCGCTGCTGGACCAGCAATCGACGACCCTCGAAATGTTTGAGACGGGCATCAAGGTCGTCGACCTGATCCAGCCCTTTTTGAAGGGCGGGAAGATCGGGCTGTTCGGCGGTGCGGGGGTCGGCAAAACGGTTCTCATTCAAGAACTAATTCATAACGTGGCCATGCAGCACGGCGGCGTGTCTGTGTTTGCGGGCGTGGGCGAGCGGACGCGCGAGGGCAACGACCTGTGGATCGAATTCCAGGAATCGGGCGTGGTTGTTCCCGGCAATTCGGAAAAATCCCGCGCGGCTTTGATTTACGGCCAGATGACCGAACCGCCTGGGGCGCGTCTACGCGTTGGCCTCACCGGACTGACCGTCGCCGAATATTTCCGCGACCAGGAACACCTCGACGTGCTCCTCTTTATCGACAACATTTTCCGCTTCGTGCAAGCGGGCTCGGAAGTTTCCGCGCTGCTCGGCCGTATGCCTTCGGCCGTCGGGTATCAACCGAACCTCAACACGGAAATCGGAGAACTTCAGGAGCGCATCACCTCGACGAAAGCCGGTTCGATTACCTCCGTTCAGGCGATTTACGTGCCCGCCGACGACTACACCGACCCCGCCCCGGCCGCGACGTTCACGCACCTGGACGCTTCCACAAACCTCAGCCGCCAAATCGTCGAGCGCGGCATCTATCCGGCCGTGGATCCGCTCGCCAGCTATTCGCGCATTCTCGACCCGCGCATCGTCGGCCAGGAGCATTACGCGGTGGCCCGCGGCGTGAAATCCATTCTGCAGCGCTACAAGGACCTGCAGGACATCATCGCCATTCTGGGCATCGAGGAACTTTCCGACGAAGACAAGCGCACCGTGGTGCGCGCGCGCAAGATCGAAAAATTCCTCTCACAGCCGATGTTCGTCGCGGCGCAGTTCACCGGCCTCGAAGGCAAGTATGTCAAGATCGAAGACACCGTGCGCAGTTTCAAGGAAATCGTCGAAGGCAAATACGACGACATACCGGAGCAGGCGTTCTACATGGTGGGCACGATCGACGAAGCCCTCGAGAAGTCCGAAAAAATGAAGGCGAGCGCGAAGTAACGAAGATGCCAGCCGACTCCATGGAGCTCGTGGTGGTCACGCCGTCGAAGCAAGTGCTTCGCCTGAGCGCCGCGGAAGTGCAGCTCCCTGGCGCGAGGGGCTATCTGGGGGTATTGCCAGGACACGCGCCGCTCATGACGGAGCTGGGGATTGGTGAACTCAGTTATCATGACGCCAGCGGCAAGGAATCGGCGCATCTCGCCGTCATTAGCGGTTTTGCGGAAGTGCTCCCCGACCGTGTCACCGTTCTCGCGGAGACGGCCGAGTTTGCTGCAGAAATCGATCTCGCCCGTGCCGAAGCTGCCAAAGTGCGCGCCGAACAACGTCTGGCGACAGGCGATAGCAATCTCGATTGGGATCGCGCCAGTATCGCCCTTCAGCGCGCGTTGATCCGCATTCAGGTGTCGCGCAAATATCGCGGCGTGCCCGTAAATTCCTACTGACGCGAACTCCTTTCTTTCGAAGATCAGCAGGTGCGACCGGAAGTGGCAGAGACTCATCGAAACGGTTAGGATCACAACATGGAACCCATCACGATGTACACGACAGCCTGGTGCCCGGATTGTTGGCGCACAAAGTCCTTTTTGAAGCAGCGCGGCGTCTCCTTCCGTGAAGTGAACATCGAAGAAGACGAATCCGCGGAAGAGATTGTCGTCAGAGCAAACGACGGCAGGCGCAAAGTCCCAACTCTGGAAGTGGGCGGCCGCTATTTCGCCTGCAGCCCGTTTGATGCGGAACAGCTTGCCGAAGAACTGGGCATTCCTCTCAATCCCTAAGTTGGAGTAGTTCTCTTCGCGCCCTAATTCACCGCGAGGCCGCGAGCCCAGACGTTTCTGATTTGCAATCCTTGATCCAGCAGCAAAATATCCGCATCGGCGCCAACGCGGAGCGAGCCCTTTTTGAATTCGATTCCGAGCATGGAAGCGGGATTCAGCGTCAACATGCGCACGGCGTCGGGCAGAGTGAGGCCCAGGGCCACGATATTTCGCAAGGCGCGGTCGAGAGTCAGTGTGCTGCCTGCCAGGATTCCGTCGGCGTTCCGGCACACACCGCCACTGACAGTCACTTCAAATCCTCCAAGCAGGTACTTTCCGTCAGGCATGCCGGTGGCGGAGAGGCCGTCGCTCACCAGGATGACACGCGCGGCGCCTTTAGCCAGCAGAAGCAGCTTCATGGCGGGTTCTTCGACGTGCACGCCGTCGGCGATGAGCTCGGCATTGACGTCGGGTGAAGTGAGCACCGCACCGATTACGCCCGGGTCGCGGTGGGAAAATGGGCGCATGGCGTTGTAGACGTGCGTGGCATTGCGCACTCCTCGGGCCATCGCCGCGCGAGCTTGCTCGTACGTTGCGTCCGTGTGTCCCATGGAAACCACGACGCCAGCTTCTCGTGCGGCATCGATGCACGGAGCAGCCCCGAGCACTTCCGGCGCCATCGTCAGGATGCGGGCATTTCCCGCGGCGGCTTGCAGGAAACGGCGGAGCGTTTCCGCCGACGGCAATTGAATCCATTGCGGCGGATGAACTCCGCGGCGCTCCTTGCTGATGAAGGGCCCCTCGAAATGGATCCCCAGGATTTCAGCGCGCGGTTCATCGGTTTCGTGCTGCCGCCCGATATACGCCGCGATGCCTTCGGCGGCGCGGACGGTATCGTCCGTGCTTGCGGTGACCGTGGTGGCGACCAGGGAGGTAGTGCCGTATTCCGAGACTTTCCGCGTGATGGAGCGCAAGGCGGCTGCGGTTCCCTCCATCACGTCGTGGCCGCCCGCCCCGTGGATGTGCACATCGATGAACCCAGGAATGGCGGTCTTATGCGAGGCCCGAACTTCCTCGGCCCCGGTAGGCAGACTCATCCCGGCGCGCGGTCCGATTTCCTCGATGACATCTTCGCGAATGAGGATGCCCGCGTCATTGATTTCGGTTGTTGGGGTAAGCGCCCGGCCAACGTGAATGAGAGTGATCATGGCAAGGCCACATCGTAACGGAAATGTCTCTGTGGGCAAAACAAAACGGGCGGAGCCACAGCCCCGCCCGCCTCAAAAAATGCTCCGCAAACAGCTTTTACATGCTCTTTGCGGGAGCCGCCATGTCGATGCTGGCCAGCTTGAGCGTCTCGCCTTCCACCGTGCCCTTTACCGTCACATGATGGCCGGCATGAGCCGCCACTTTGTCCTGTGCGTCCACAGCATACACTTTCTTGTCGGCGTCGTTCACGAACACGTACTTTGCGCCGTGTTCCTTGACGCACTTGGTCGTGCACTCAGCCGTACCGGCCTTGTCGTTCGCGCCCTTCGCCCCGCACTGGCTGTCGGAAATCCAGCCGGTCAAGGATTTGTCCGCCGCCATTGCGAATGCTCCCGCGAACAGCGCTGCTGCAACTGCGATCGTGAATCTTACTTTCATGATTCCCCCTCCAGAAATCCACTGCGGTTTTGATCCGCCGGGCCGTCCACTAGCTTGGCACAGGCGTGGCCCGGTGTCCAGACTGTTTCAACTAAATTATACGGCGGATGCTGCTCAGTGGATGGCCTCTTGAAAAGAAGAGGGAGGATTCTCTGGAATCCTCCCCCTATGCTCTCGTGCTCTCAAGGAGTTGAAAGTTGACTTCGGTGCCGTTTGATTATTGTCCCGACGTTGCTGTGCTTGCCGAGGCCGCTCCCGCAGCCTTAGGAATGCTCAGGTAGCCGGTCGCGGTCGACTTGGTGACCTTGTTCACCACGAGTTCCAGCGCGGCGCGAGTGCCGCCGGTGTAGAAGAAAATCGGCTCGTTCACCGAACGGTCCTTTTTTTCAAAACTGTTATCATCGGCCAGGACGTTGATCGTGTAACGATTCTTCTTGGTGTTGGTGTCCCTCAATTCGATCTGGATGCTCCCGACCTTTGTTGCGCCGCCCTTGCGTTGCACGGTGAATTCGAAATAATCGCGTTGGCCCATGCGGCGAAGCTGGTCGATTTCATCGTGATTGCGGGCGATGAGCGTGCCCATTTCGCTGCGCGCCATTTGAATGCTGTTCTTGGTGGCGTCCAGGTCGCTCTTCACGCCGGTCACGTCTCCGTTCAGCTTGTTCACGTCATCCGTGTTCGCCTTGGTAGCAAGCTCGGCCTTCACGGAAGTCGCCAGGTTGGTGACCTTCTGATCCACGGCGTTGGTTGCGTTCTTGTCCTGCTTTCGCGCGGCGATCAGTTCGCCCTGCGTCAGGTTCAGCTTCTTGGTGACAAGCTTAAGGTCGCTCTGGAGCTGCTGGTTAATCTCGTCTTCCTTGGCCAA
>Ga0307475_10002577_pt1 | contig 10932 bp, 10 predicted proteins | sample atmos_gasesECM1C_FD_203317 | JGI IMG/M metagenome (GOLD analysis project Ga0307475, IMG submission 203317) | Hardwood forest soil microbial communities from Morgan-Monroe State Forest, Indiana, United States - atmos_gasesECM1C_515 | ecosystem: Environmental > Terrestrial > Soil > Temperate...
TATGCGCCATAGCCTGCAAACGCCGTGCATTCTACACGAACTGGCCTCTCTTCGCGCCGCCGAAAGGCACCTGTGGAGGCCTAAAACGCGTGGCGACGGTCGAATTGCATTCGTCAACAACAAGTCAACTGTTCTCGTTCCCCTTCCGCCCGCCACCACTCGCCGGTAAACCCCCTGTGCTGGCCGAATCCCTGGTGCACCCCCGTCGCACCGCCCCTATTCTCGCGTTGCGGGCGAGAAGAAGCGGTCCGCGGGAGGCCACCATGGCAAACCGGCAGACATCCTTGAAGGGCCTGAGATCAGTTCTCGGAGCAGCGCTTTTGGCCTTGGGGTTGGTCATCCTTTTCGGCAATCTGGATGCCCTGGAAGCCTCCGTCACCCGGATTCTCGGGGGCCCGGAGTCGAGCGGGATGGAAGCCCTGGCCGCAGTTGTCCTGGCCACCTCTCACGCCGTGCAAGCCTATGCGTTTGACCATCAAGGGTTTTTGCCGGTCCTCGAGCAGATCTTGGTATCATTCTGGCCGTTGATCCTCGTAGTGATTGGAGCCACCTTGCTTCGGAATGTGTTCGGGAATCGCCTATCCGATTACCAGGCCGGGGTCGCCCCTGAACAAGTGGAGGATCGCTAATGAGCGAGGAAAAAGGGGAAAGACGTCGCCGCGGGCCGATCGTGATTGGCATCGGAATCAGCGGAAAGACAGGGATCTGCCAAGATAGCTCACATGGGGGCCTGATTTGGGGCGTCATCCTGGCCCTCATTGGAGTGGTCATTCTGCTGGACAACATGGGCATCGCCGCAGCCAGCCAGTTCTATCGGTTCTGGCCCCTGCTGCTGATTATCCCTGGCGTTCTGAACTTGACGACGCAACGCGGGCGAATCATCGGCATTCTTTTGATCGGTTTTGGCGCCGTTCTACAGCTTCATGAATTCGGCATTGCGCGTTTCAGTTGGGGAGTCATTTGGGGCCTGGTGTGGATTGCCGCAGGAGTTCTTGTCCTGTGGGGCAGTTTGGAAGCTCGGAAGCGTCAGCCCATTCCGGAGTCTGGCGGCGATCCGCGAACGAGGTTGAACGAAATCGCCATCTTCGGCGGCGTTGAACGCCGAATTACGACCCAGGATTTTCAAGGCGGCTCGATCAACGCGATTTTCGGCGGGGTGGAACTCGACCTCTCCGAAGCCAACATGCAGAAGGATGAAGCGACCCTGGATGTCAACGCGATTTTTGGTGGCGTAGAGATCCGTGTCCCGGACACGTGGCAAGTTGTTTCCCGCGGCGCGCCCATTTTTGGCGGCTACGTAGACAAGACCCGCATTCGCCGCACCGAAGACCCGGCCAACGCTACTCGCAAGATGCTGGTACTTACGGGAGCGGCCATCTTTGGCGGTGTAGAGATCAAGAACTGAACCGGCGATGCATCCGCTCTTCACCCGCGGGCGTTTTGGACTCTACCTGGTGGCCTGGATTCCGCTGGCGGCCATTCTCACTTACTTGATGGCCTCCGGCGGCCGAATGGGTTGGCTGGAGTCCACGGTCGTCGCGTTTCCTCTGTGTGTCGTTTATGCGTTCATTTGCCTCTCGGCCTGGTACTCTGCCAAGAGTGCGCCATTGAACGCCACTTCGCCACCGCGATTGTGGCTCACCCACGTTCTTGCCAGCGCCTTCCTCAGTCTGGTCTGGGTGCAGTTGGGAAGATTCTTTGCCTACCTTCTGTCCCGGGCCCCTTTTTTTTCCGGACTCTCGGACCGTTTCTCGGGGCAGTTTCCCATCCTTTTTGGCGCTGGTTTTCTGTTCTATCTCCTTGCCGTTTCCTCCTCCTACGTGATGCTGTCGCTTGAGACATCCAGGGAAGCCGAAGCGCGCGCGATGGAGACCAGCGTTCTTGCACGTGACGCCGAGTTGAGGGCGTTAAAAGCGCAGGTCAATCCGCACTTTCTCTTCAACAGCCTGAATTCCATCAGCGCGCTCACTAGCGCGGACCCCGCGAAAGCGAGCGAGATGTGCGTCCTGCTTGCCGAATTTTTGCGCATGACCCTCGGGCTCGGCGAGAAAAACGGGATTCCCCTTTCCGAGGAGCTTTCCTTGCTGGAGCGCTTCCTGGCCATCGAGAAGGTGCGCTTCGGGGCTCGTTTGCAGATGCAGGAAGAGATTCAGGAAGAATCGAAGACTGTGGTGATACCGCCGCTGATTCTACAGCCGCTCGTCGAAAATGCCATCGTGCATGGGATCGCTAATCTCTCGGAGGGCGGAAACGTGCGGCTGGCTTCGTCTTGCCAGGGTGGCCATCTCTCTGTCGTAGTAGAAAACACGTACGATCCGGAGTCCACGCCGAACCGGCGTTCCGGCATGGGGCTTGCCAATGTCCGCCGAAGACTCGAAGCGCGCTACGGAAATCGCGCTGTCCTGCGCGTGGTTCCCGAGGCGCAACTGTTTCGCGTGGCTCTGTCCTTACCGATCGAACCGGGAGACGGAAAAAATTGACCGCGGCCGCGGACAAATCTATTCGTGCGCTCATCGTTGACGATGAGGATCTCGCGCGACACGTGGTCCGCGAACTCCTGAAGACGCACCCGGAAATCGAGATCCTCGCGGAGTGCGCCAACGGTTTCGAAGCCGCCAAGGCCTGCGCCGAGCACAAACCGGACCTGATTTTTCTCGATGTGCAAATGCCGAAGCTCACCGGATTTGATGTTCTTGAATTGATCGGTACGGACGTTTCCGTGATTTTCACCACGGCCTATGATCAATACGCCATGCGCGCCTTCGAGGTCCACGCTGTGGACTATCTGCTGAAGCCCATTGGCCGCGAGCGCTTCGAGGAAGCGCTCCAGCGCGCTAAGAGCCGGATCGGTAAAAAATTGCCTGAGCCGCACGAGCTGGCCTCCGCCGCCCGTCCGCCCCAGCAATTCCTGGAACGCCTCGTCGTGAAAGACGGCACGCGCGTTACGCTAATCCCCATCGCGAAGCTTGACTATGTGGAGGCGCAGGACGATTACGTCGCTCTCGCCAGCCAGGGCAAGAAGCATCTGAAGCAGCAATCCATCGCCAGCCTCGAGGCCTGCCTTGACCCGGAAAGCTTCGTTCGAATTCACCGCTCGTATATTGTGAACCTCGAGCGCGTGGCGCGCATCGAGCCTTATGCGAAGGACAGCCGCATCGCCATTCTCACGGACAACACGCGCCTGCCAGTGAGCCGCGCGGGATACGCTCGCCTCAAGGCTCTGCTCGATGAACGAAAGTAATCTCCTTGAGTAAGCACGCCGGCAGGCGCGCCAACGGTCTTGTAATCATGTGCGGCTATCCTGGGAGACGCTCGCGACAAACCGATTTAATCGAACTACAAGATTCCCGCCCCCTACAAACCGAGAAAAAAGTTCATGGAACTGGCTGTTGCGGAGGCTGAAGCCAACCGCTAAATTATGGTGTTTTCGGCTTGCGCGGGGCCGTCTTGCGCTTTTCCTGAATCGCCAGGGCGCTAGGTGGCGTCGGCAACAAAGAATTGCGGTTGGTGGCGAGTTGCAGGGTCGCGGGCGAATCGGTTTGCTGATTCCGCGCCTCCGAGGCTGGCCGAGTCTGCTTGAGCTTGGGGGCCGCTACCTGATGTGGAGTGGCTTGGTAAACATCTTGGACGCCCGTATCCGTGAAATGGTCCGGACTCACCTCTTGCGCTTTGCAGGCGGGAGAGAGAATCAGGGCGCCTCCAAAGCCGAGCAGCATTATCGGTATGTTCAACATTCTAGAAGCCTTCATCGAGGACCTCCGACTGCGCGTGGGATTCGAGTTTTCTACGCTCCTGCCATTCTCCCCAGCGTCTCCGTAGCGAACAATAGAGCGGCAGTACTAGCGTGTATCGGGTTCGCCAATAGCAATGGTGCGTCGTCTCTCGACGCCGCCCGTCGGCTGACGTTCATGATGCTGGACGCCGACATCGTGGCGGAGCGACTCGACTTAATTGAGAAGCCCGCTCCCTGTGCGCCCTCCGTCGTTGACCTCCGCCTTTTCCCATGCCTAGATTGCGCCCGAAGTTCGTTCGCCGTGTTTAGCAGCAGGGCAGTGTGCGTCGAGAACGGGCGCTAAAGATTGTGTTGGTGTTGGTGGGATTGCTGTTTTCGGCCGGCATTTACCCGCTGACGATGTCTTTATGGAAAATGAACAAGTCGGACTGCGCCTCATGCGTCAACATATCTAACCAAGGTTTTAAGCGCTTACCGTTACGCTGTCCGGTCCTAATACTATATTGACAGTGAACTTGCGCAGGGCTAAACCGGATGCATAAGGTTTCATGTGCCAGAAGCAGTGTTCTAAAACGGAGACATTGATGAAAAATGAGACGCTGAGGGACCTTTTGGGGATTGGTGTGATTTGCGCTTGTCTTCTTGCGGTTTCGTCACCAGTTCATTCCCAGGGTGTTCCGGGTGTCACGGACAAAGAGATCTTGATCGGTTCGTGTTCGGCTCTCGAAGGACCCTCCCATTTTCTCGGCACCGAAACAGTGAACGGCGCCAAGGCCTATTTCAATATGGTTAACGAAGAAGGCGGGGTGGACGGGCGCAAGCTGAAACTCATCGCCTATGACGACAGCTACGATCCCGGGAAGACTGAAGCGTGCTTCAATCGGTTGATGGAGCAGAGTGTGTTCGCGCTGGGGTTTTTCGTGGGCACGCCGACGGCGGTGAAATACGTCCCCATGGCGGAAAGCATAAAGCTTCCCCTCGTCGGCCTGTTCACCGGAGCACAGGTGCTGTACACGCCGCTCCGGCACTGGATTGTGAACGTGCGTGCCTCGTATTTCGACGAAACGCGTGAGCAGATCGACGGCCTCTGGGAAACGCTGGGCTACAAGAAAATCGCGGTCATTTATCCCGATGACCCGTTTGGCGCAGCGGTGCTGGATGGTGTGAAGGCGGCGCTGAAAGACCATGGCGCGGACCCGATTGCGATGGCCTCATATCAGCGGCAAACAGCCCAAGTGAGTGGGGCGATTGACACCGTCAAAGCCGCGAATCCGGAGGCCGTGGTGGTGGTTGGGCCTTCAAACACGGTGGCGCCCATCCTCAAGCTGTCCCACGCCAAGGGCTGGAAGCCGCTCTTTTTGACGGTTTCTTTTGTCGGCACGGACGAATTGATACACGAGGCAGGTGACGATGCAGAGGGAGTCGTGATTACACAAGTCGTGCCGCCATATTACCTCAGCGAGTTGAAGACGGTCGCCCTCTATCGCCGCGAGTTCGCGAAATATTTTCCTTCTTCCCAGCCCAGCTTTGTCAGCTTGGAAGGCTTCGTGGATGCTATGGTTCTTGTGGATGGACTAAAGAAAGCGGGAAAGGAACTGACCCGCGAAGGATTGATTCACGGCATCGAATCCATCCATGACCTTGATGTGGGTCTGGGACCGCAGCTCAAGTTGGATTATTCCGCGAAAGACCATAAGGGCTTTGACCACGTCATTCCAACGGTGATTCGTGGTGGCCGCGCCGTCCCGTTCACGGACTGGTCGACGGCTGCCCCCAAATAGACTCGAAAAGGCCAGCACACCACCCGCTGCACACTTCAGCTCTGCCACAGAGCGAAGAGGCAGGGCTCCGGAGAGATCCTGCTTGATCGCAGATTCAGGCAGGTTGGCGGCGTGATAAAGGAGTGGAGCAGCGGGCCAGATTCGGCGTGTTTAAAGCCAATGGCTTCCCCGGCATCTGAAGCCTACGCAGCGTGAAACCACCTGCCGGGCGTTGATCGACGTCAAATTACCAACGCGTGACAGTCATTACCGCCGTCTTCGAAGTTCCTCCCAGGCAGGCCGAGGATTCCTGTCCCGAGCGAGCGTAGCGAGCCGAGGGATCTCTCTTCTTGTTGCACGCACCCCAACAAGCTTCAAAGCGAGAGCTACGACGACCGAGAGAGCAAGGATTAACCGCCGGAGAAAAGTACAGAGCAACCCCTGCTCTACGAGCTAATTCGCCGCACCCAAATGCGGCTTGTGGCAGGCTTGCCGAGATGCATGGTCTTCCCGGCCGCGCGTAGGGTCATCGTTTCGTCGTACTCGCGCTTCAGCACCTCGACGGTCGCCGACGGTCGCAAGTGCAGACCTTCCAGAAATTCCAGGAATTGTTCGTCCTTTTCGTAGACGCAAAGTATTTCGGCCGCTTCCTGCGGGCGTAAATCCGCAAGCAATACCGCTCCCTGCCTCCTTAGCTTGGCGATTCCTCCTCGCAGGGGAACGCCGTGCGGGCAGGACTTCTTGCTGCCAAAACGCTTCAAGAGGAGCGCTTCCACTTCCGGGGAGATGGCATGTTCCATTCGTTCGGCCTCGTCGTGAGCCTTCGCCCAGGACAGGCCGATGACTTCCGTCAAGAGCATTTCCGCAAGCTGGTGCCGCAGCGCCAGGTGTTCGGCAAGCCTTCTTCCCTTTTGCGTGAGGTCGATCCGCCCGTTGCGGTCCACGCGCACATGCCCGTCGCGGGTCATGCGCTTCAGCGCTGTTGTGACCGCTGGCGGGGTCACGTTTAGCTCTTCCGCCAGCCGCGCGCTGATGGGCGTCTGGTTCTCTTCCAGCATTTCCCAGACAGCCTTGAGATAATCTTCCCGCGATACGCTGGTTTTGTCCCGCCGCAAAGAAACTCCTATCCGCTGGAAGTTTTGTGTTCCCGCTTCTCGCGAAGCTCGTGCGCAAGTTGGTTCACTCGCCGTTGGATGCCTTCAAACACTCTCTGATAGGTATCCGCATCGGCGCCGTAAGGGTCTTGCACCATCCAATCCTCAACTTTCTCCTGCTCCCAGAAGGATTCCGCCCGCGGCGTCCCGGTCATGTTGATGATGAAATCGGCGGCATCGCAGGCTTCCGGCGTCAAAGGGTCGGAACTCAAGCCCTCGACAGAATAACCATTTCTCAGGAGAATTTGCTTCGTCAAGTCCGCTATATGGCCCAGTGGGCTAAGCCCCGCGCTGTGCGGCTCGATCACGTCCGCCGCATCGTACCGCGCAATGGCTTCCGCCATCGGACTCCGGCAGGCATTTCCGATGCACACAAACAAGACTCTCGCGCGGCTTGACTTTCGAGCTCCAGGAATCTCTTTCTTTGTCTTTTCCACGGAGAGGCTTTCGTGCTCGTCCGGTTCCTCACTAGTAACCGGGCTCCCACAACTAAAGCCTAACCGGGAACGCCTTCGACGGCAACCAAAAGGCAGCACTCCTCGAGTGCGCACAGTCCAATGGCATCGCCACGGCCCGCGCTAACAGAAAGGAATTCCTATGCTGGGCGCGCCCGATGGCATGTACAAATAACTGGAAGCTGGCGCATGACCGCGGTGCCGTTTACCTTACTGTGGTTGTCTGGCGCGAGCTTGCCGCAGCCAGTTCAAGGAAATGCTGGTGGACGGTGGTGTCGTCTGTCAACTCCGGATGAAACGTGGCAGCCATAATTTGGTCCCCCTGCACGAGCGTGGGCTTCCCAGCGTATTCTGCGAGAACCTGGAGGCCCGGCCCGGCCCGTTCAATGATCGGGCCCCGAATGAAAACCATCTCCAATGGCTCTTTCTTCAGTTTCGTTGGGCCGCTGACCACATCGCTCGCAATTTGCCGGCCGTACGCATTTCGAAGCACGGTCATGTCCAGCAGTTTCAAGGAATCCTGCCTCGGATTCTGCACTTCCGTGGCCAGTAATATCGCTCCGGCGCATGTTCCGAATATCGCTCCACCCTGCTCCGCGAATTTCGCAATCGCATCCGCCAGACCCTCCTCCTGCAGAAACTTCAACTGTGTCGTGCTCTCACCACCCGGCAGGATCAAGCCGTCGCAGCCCTGGAGATGAGCTGGCGTTCGCACCTCCACCGTTTCCACACCCAGCCGCGCCAGCGTCGCCGCGTGCGCTTCAAAATCTCCCTGAACCGCCAGAATCCCAATTTTCACTTTGCTAACCCGGCCTCTTAGATTGCGGGGGCGCAGCATGCTGTGCCCCCACGGCTCATGCGTGAAATCCTGGAATTTGCTCACCATCCCCGCGTCGAGAGCATGTCCTTCTCTTCCATCTCGCGGATATCCAGCCCGGGCATCGCTTCGCCAAGCTCTTCGTGCGCTTCGAGAACAGCCTTCGGATCTTCGAAATGCGTCGCCGCCTTCACAACGGCTTTCGCGCGAGTCTCGGGATCGCTGGACTTGAAAATCCCGGAGCCGACGAACACCGCTTCCGCGCCCAGGCGCCGCACGAGAACGGCATCAGCCGGTGTCGCGATGCCCCCCGCGGAAAAATTGGGCACCGGCAGCTTTCCGGTCTGGGCAATCTGCCGAACCAGCTCCAGCGGCGCGCCCAGCTCTTTCGCTTCGTGCATCAATTCGTCGTCGCGCATCGTGGTGAGCTTCTTCATCTGGCTCATGATCGTCCGCATGTGGCGAACGGCTTCCACAACGTTGCCGGAACCTGCTTCGCCCTTCGTGCGAATCATGGCCGCGCCTTCCCCAATCCGCCGCAATGCTTCGCCGAGATTCCGCGCACCGCAAACAAACGGAATGCGGAAATCGTGCTTCCAGATGTGATTCTCTTCATCAGCAGGCGTCAGCACCTCGCTCTCGTCAATGAAGTCCACTTCCAGCGCTTGCAGCACTTCCGCCTCGGCAAAATGCCCGATGCGCACTTTCGCCATCACGGGAATGGTCACGGTGGCCATGATTTCGCGAATCACCTTGATCGATGCCATCCGCGCCACGCCGCCTTCTTTGCGAATATCCGAGGGCACGCGCTCCAGCGCCATCACCGCGCATGCTCCAGCTTTCTCGGCGATCTTCGCCTGCTCGGCGTTGGTGACGTCCATGATGACGCCGCCTTTGAGCATCTCCGCGAGCCCGACTTTCACGCGCCATTCGTTCGAACCCTTCGCGCCGTTCCCACTGCCGTTCACTTTCTTAGCGTCCATCTCGCTTCTCCTCTCGCCCTTAAATTCTCCTAGTGGTTTTTATCCCGCAATTTTTCCGTGCTACCGGTCGATCACCACGAATCTGCCCTTGCCCCGCGCCAGAACCTGGCCTTCCACATCGCGAATCTCGCCCGCCAGGAAGAGGTTCCTTCCTTTCATTTCCATTTCGTGGCCTTCCACCACAATTTCCTTGTTCACGCCCACGGGTTTCAGATACTCGACGGTCAATTCCGCTGTCACCGCACGTACCTCGCGAAACCGGCAGACCTTTCCCATGGCCTCATCGAGCAGTAACGCGATGACACCGCCGTGCGCAAATCCTGCGCCACCCTGATACCTCTCGCCCAGTACGAATTGCCCTACAATTCGCCGGTTGACGTTGTCCTGCTCAAACGTCAATTTCATCCCGCCGTCATTGTCTCCGCCGCAGCCAAAGCATTTATTCGACGGATTCGGAGCCAGCCTGATTGTGTCGCTCAATACCTGCCCTCGTCGGCTTTTCCTTACCTCATGCCCTCAGACCAACGCAACGTGGCTCCGCTCCGCCCGTCGCACCCCGCGCTGACGCTTGCGCATCTCGATGCGCAACAAATCGGCGAGCGTGGCCACGCCCCGCGCGATCTGCTTCTCATCCAATCCGGCGAATCCCAGTCGCAGGGTATTCGGCAGCGGCCCTTGCACGTAGAAATAACGCCCTGGCGCAAACAGCACGCCGCGCTCCCTCACGTGAATCAACAGTTCACTCGCATCGAAGCCCAGGGGTAGCTCCAGCCACAGGCACATTCCACCCTCGGGCTTCGTCCAGCGTGTTCCCTCGGGCATGTTTTTTCGCAATGCTTCGTCAAGAGCCGCCAGCCGCGAAGTGTATATTTTCCGCATTTTTGCCAGATGTTTTGCGAAAAGCCCACGCCGCAAAAACTCCGCGAGCGTGGCTTGCGCCAATTGGTCCGTATGGATGTCCGTCGTCTGCTTCACAATGCGCAGCCGGTCAATCGCCACGGCCGGCGCCACGACCCATCCCACGCGCAAGCCTGGAAAGGCTACTTTCGCGAAGCTGTCAATGTGAATGACGAGGTTCGACCGGTCCAGTTGTTTCAGCGACGGGAGCCGCTCTTCGCGCGCATGCAGCCGCGCGTAAATGTGATCTTCCACGACCGGCACCTGGTGCCGCCCAGCCAATTCCAACACCTTTCGCCGTGACGCCAATGGCATGGAAGTCCCCGTCGGATTCTGGAAATCCGGGGTCAACACGATCAGCTTCACGCGATTCGCGGCCAGCGTCGCTTCCAACGCTTCTAAATCCAGCCCCAAGGCCGTTCCCGGCTCCGCTTGCGTCCTAATCGGAACGCCGAGGCACCGCGCCCGTGCGCCGTGGAATATCGCGACCGCGCCCGGATAGGTCGGATTTTCCAAAATCACCGAGTCCCCTGGCCTGACAAATGCCTTGCTGATCAGATCCAATGACTGCTGGCAACCATCCGTGACGAGAAGATTTTCATCTTTGGCAACGATGCCGTCGCGATGCAGCATCTCCAGCAGCGCTTCTTTCAATGGCGGATACCCGTCAGACGGGCCCAGATTAAGTACCTCTTTCGCTTCGCGACGCAGCACGGCGTTCACACACATCTGCAATTCTTCCACGGGGAAAAACTCATCCGCAGGTCGCGCCATCACAAAGGAGAGCGCGTCTTCCGGAACGCTTGCCGTGAGCCGGCTCAGGATCTCTTCACCGCGCTCGTCCGCGAAAAGCAATTCCCAGCGAATGCCTTCGTTTCCGTTCAGCACCGGCGGTGGAGGTGGCGTGAGCTTCAGTCCGTTGCCATTGCCCTTGATAAACGTGCCGCGTCCGACGTGGCCCTGGATCAAGCCTTCCGATTCGAGCTCGGCATAGGCATTCGCCACTGTCGTGCGGTGCACGCCGAGCATGGTCGCGAGTTCACGGCTGGCGGGAATGCGGTCGCCCGGGCGCAAATCGCCCGCATGAACCAAGGCGCGCAATTGGTCGCGCAGCTGAACGTACAGGGGGACGT
>Ga0307475_10002579_pt1 | contig 10926 bp, 12 predicted proteins | sample atmos_gasesECM1C_FD_203317 | JGI IMG/M metagenome (GOLD analysis project Ga0307475, IMG submission 203317) | Hardwood forest soil microbial communities from Morgan-Monroe State Forest, Indiana, United States - atmos_gasesECM1C_515 | ecosystem: Environmental > Terrestrial > Soil > Temperate...
CATTTCTCTTTCCGATTACGAAACAATCAAGGACGCCAAATCACTGATGGCAGGACCGACGATTAAATGGACGGGGCGTATTGTCGAGCGGGTGGCCTACCCTTCCCGCCGAATCTCCACGGTTTCCACAATTGAGGACGCTTGGGCAGGATGATACCACTCTAACATTTCACTCCAAGGTTCTGTCCTAGCCCTTGCAGGTGCCCCACCCTTCGCTGGGTTTGCGAAGGGTGGAAGGGGTTGACTTGCTCCGATGCCGAGAATTCGCCTACCGCTCCAAGCTCTGGTCGTTCGCCTGTCCTTAGTCCAGTCCACCAAGTCCAGGTGAGAATTTTACCTTTCACGAGGAATCCCTTTAAGCCCCCTCGGTGGAGTGCTAAAATCACCCCGGTTTCCGCATATGATTAAGAGGAGCTGGGAATGAAGGCCCGCGGCAAGTTTCTGATTGGTTCGGGAATCATTGTGGTCACGCTGGTCTCGCTCGCCTATGTCGGTTTCACCCAGAGCAAGACGTACTATCACACCATCACCGAGCTCTCCACCTTGCAAGGCACCGCGCTTCACCAGCGCATGCGCGTTTCCGGCAATGTGCGCAATGGTTCGATTCTGCGCGCCGCAGGACGAGTGGACTTCGTTCTCGAAGAGCAGGGTAGGACTGTCCCGGTCACCTATGTGGGCCGCGATCCGCTCCCAGACACATTTAAGGACGGAGCGCAAGCCCTCGTTGAAGGGCGCATGAAGCCCGACGGCCGTTTCGAGGCAGAGCAGATACAGGCCAAATGCGCATCAAAGTATGAAGCCACCCCCAACCAGGCGCCCGGCGCTTCACAACCCGGACAAACGTCAAATAATGTGCCCGGCGGGGACGGAAAAAGCTGAAACTAGGTCAACGTACTTGTCCGTTTTAATGTCTATTTTTAGCACCAATTTAAGCTCCGATTTGAACTCCAACACGAGTCGCAAAACCAGCCTTCGCCCAATGGAGGCGACGTAGTGGATATCTTCGGCTCCTTCGCGCTGCTGCTGGCATTCATCGCAGCCGTCTATGCGTTTAGTGCGGGGATTGCGGGAATCGTCACGCGCCGCACTCTGCTGACGAAGAGCGCGCAGAACGCGGGGATGGCGGTCTTCGCGCTCGTCACCCTCGCCGTTGGGTCGCTCGAATATTTCTTTCTCACCGACAATTTTTCGATGGAATACGTGGCGGCGCACAGCAATCGCGCGCTCCCTGCCTACTACAAATTCGCCGCATTATGGGCCGGTCAGGAGGGTTCGCTGCTTTGGTGGAGCTTTCTCCTCTCCACATACGTGTTCTTCGCGCTGTTTCTGAATCGCAAGAAACATCCGGAGTTGATGCCCTACGTGGTAGTCATCTGCGCGGGCGTTCAGATTTTCTTCCTCACCCTGAATAATTTCGTCGCCAGCCCGTTCAACGTCCTCGGCGGACCCGATGCAACCGGCACGATGCACCTGGCCACGCTAAGCGACGGCCGCGGCCTCAATCCGCTCCTGCAATACCCGGAAATGGTGATTCATCCCCCGATTCTCTACCTCGGCTACACGGGATTCACCATCCCCTTCGCCTTCGCACTCGCGGCCCTTTTGGGCCGCTATCCCGGCGAAAAATGGATTCACATCACCCGCCGCTGGACCATGGTGGCTTGGGGATTTCAGAGTGTGGGGATCCTTTTGGGGGCGCACTGGGCTTATGCGGTTTTGGGGTGGGGTGGGTATTGGGCGTGGGATCCGGTGGAGAATGCATCGCTGCTGCCATGGATTACGGGGACTGCGTTTCTGCATTCGGTGATGATGCAGGAGAAACGCGGGATGATGAAGGTGTGGAATGTGTGGCTCGTGTTCACCACCTTCATGCTTTGCATTCTGGGGACTTTGCTTACGCGCTCCGGTGTGGTGAGTTCGGTGCATGCGTTCGCGCAATCGTCGATCGGGAATTGGTTTGTGGGTTTTCTGGCGCTTGTCTTTATTGTTTGCTTCTGGGCTTACTGGCTGAACCGGGATTATTTGCGCAGTGATAATCAGCTGGATTCGCTGGTTTCGCGCGAGTCTAGCTTTCTGTTCAATAATCTCATTCTGCTCGCGGCTTGCTTTTCGGTTCTTTGGGGCACTTTGTTTCCGGTGCTTTCTGAATGGGTTCAGGGGAGCAAGATCAGCGTTGGTCCGCCCTTCTTCAACAAGGTGAATATCCCGATTGCGCTCTTCCTGCTGTTTCTCACCGGCGTCGGCCCCTTGCTGGCGTGGCGTAAGACTTCGCTGGACGCGCTGAAGCGAAATTTTGCGTGGCCTTTGGCTGGCGGAATTGTGGCGGGGGCGATCGCGCTGCTATTTGGATTCCGCGAGTTCTATGCCGTGATCTGCCTGATTCTCTCTGTATTTGTGACACTGACGATTGCTTCAGAATTTTATCGTGGCGCGCGAGTGATTGCGTCTCGCGACCATACGAATCTGCTGACGGCCATCGGCGAACTGACGATGCGCAACACGCGGCGCTATGGCGGCTACATCGTACATTTCGCAATGGTGCTGATTTTTATCGGCGTGGCAGGATCTGCGTTCAATCGCGACGTGCAGATGGAGATGGGAGCGGGGCAATCGATCAAGATCGGGCCATATACGGTGCTGTGCCAGAATTTCGATCGCATCGCGAACAAGAATTTTGAGTCGGAGCGCGCGACGCTCGAGGTTTTCCGCAACGGCAAATCGGAGATGATGCTGTATCCGGAGCGCCGATTTTTTCTCGCGAGCCAGGTGACGGAGACGATGGTGGCCGTGCAGACGTCGCCGGTTTGGGATTTGTACGTCGTATATGCCGGACGAAGCCCCGAAACAGGGAAGCCCGTGATTCACGCGTACTTGAATCCGCTGGTGAAATGGATCTGGTTCGGCGGAGTGGTGCTGGTGCTAGGTACCATACTCGCGATGCTTCCGAATAGGCGGACGGCGCTGGTGCTTCGTCCTGTGGAAGCTCGCGAGCCTGCGTGGAGCGAGCCGCGCACGTCTGCCGTAGGTGCAATTGCTCGATCGGATGCTCATGACTGAGAAGCGCAGCCACACGATCGCACGACGCCAGCGAACGCGATCCACAATTTGCGCCCTCGGCGTATTTGCGCTCGCTGCGATTGCGCCGCTCGTTCCGGTTGCCAGAGCGCAGGACTCGCCGCACGCGAAAGAACTCGGCCAGAAGCTGATGTGCGTGTGCGGCTGCAATCAGATTCTCGGCTCGTGCAATCACGTGGGCTGCACGTACTCGCACGACATGATGAAACAACTGGAAGAACGTATCGCGCGGAACGAGCCGGACGATCTGACGCTGCAGGCGTTCGTGCAGGAATACGGGCCAACGGTGCTTTCCTCGCCTCCGGCAAAAGGATTCAATCGCATTGCGTGGATTGCCCCAATTTTGTTTCCACTTGTAGCGCTAGTGGTCTTATGGGACGTTGTGCGCCGGTGGAAGCATAAAGGTGCCGTAGCGACTGCTTCGGGGCCGCGCGTTTCGGCGGACCTGATTGCGCGTGCGCAACGAGAATCAGACAAGGATGACGAAGCGTAAGGACTCATGAGCAGCATCGATATCGCCGTGGCTTGCGCGCTTCTCGCGGTCGCTAGCCTTTATTTCATCTTCAACGTCAGGCCGGACGCGTCAGACTCGGCGCCGCACCGCACGAAGCTCGATCAATTGATGGAGCGTCGCGACGCAATCTACGAGAACCTACGCGATTTGCGTTTCGAGTATCGGGCGGGGAAATTCTCCGAAGCCGATTACGAAGAGACGAAACATTCCCTTGAAGTGGAAGCGGCGAAAGTGCTGGCTGAGATGGACGAGGTGACCGGCGGCACGCCGACGGCTGCGACAAGACAAGCAGCGACCGAAAGGCGGCATTCATGAAAGGTTTTTGCGGCGCTGGCAGTATTTCAGTCGCAGCGGTGCGGGTCAGCGCGGCTCGTCTAGGGGCGCTCGCAATTTTAGTCTGCTGTGCGTCGTTGATTGCTTCGGCCGGAACGCTGCAGGGAACTGTACGCAATGGCACGACCGGGCAGGCAGCAGCTGGCGTTGACGTAATCCTGATTCAACTGCAAGGCGGGATGCAGCCGGTGGGAAACACGAAGACGGACGCGCAGGGACACTTTGAGTTTACTCACCCTCAGATTGGCGCGGGGCCAATGCTGGTGAGGGCTGTCTATCGCGGGGTGAATTACCACGAGCCAATTCCGCCGGGAAAAACCACCGCCGAGGTACAAGTTTTTGAGCCAACGGACAAGGCCGGCACATTCGCAATTGCGGCCCGCGCCGTGATTCTGCAGCCTAACGCGACCGATCTTCTAATCGGCGAGGAATACAGTATCGAAAACAAGACACAGCCCCCGATGGCGTACTTTCACCAGAACGGCTCTTTCGTTTTCGCGCTTCCCGACGGCGCGGAACTGAGTCAGGTATCCGCGGCGGGGGCTTCGGGTATGCCCGTGGTGCAGGGAACGATCGACAAGGGCAAAGGGCTCGAAGCGATTGATTTCCCATTCCGTCCCGGCGAAAGCAACGTGCGCGTCTCGTATAAAGTTCCGTACGCCGGGAATGAAACGAAGTTACGCATCTCGTCTCCTTACCCCGTCGCTCGGCTGGCGGTGTTTGCGCCGCCGGGAGTAACCGTGACCGGTGATGGCTTTGCGCCCGCCGGGCAAGAGCAGGGCTTCAACGCATACATGCGTGAATCAGTGGCTGCGAATACGCCGCTGATCGTAAAAGTATCAGGAACCGCTCCTATGCAATCCTCGTCGCAAGGAGGCGGGGCCGGTGGTGGTGCGCCTGCCGGAGGCGGGGCGCGAAGTGACGGGTCACAAGATCCGTCGGTGAATTCTCGCGCGGAGTCCGGGGGAGAAGCGGCTACTGCGACTGCCACGACAATTCCTGCGCGGCTCGACAGCTTGAAATGGATTCTGGTCGGCGGGTTCGCTGCGATATTCGCGCTGGGGTTCGTGTATCTTCTGCGGCGTCCACAGGCGGCGGTAGCGACTGGCGGCGGTAGCGTGGCTGCGGATGCGTATGAGACGCCGGCTCCCAAGAGAGCGGCAAAGGTATCTTCGACATTTGCGCCAGCGTCTGCCGCAACGGTGGCTGCAGAAGTTGACCGCGAGGTGCGCGGCAGCCTTGACGAGTTGAAGGATAGCCTTTTCCGACTCGAATTGCGGCGGCAAGCGGGCACCATCAGCGAAGAGGACTATGCCCGCGAGCGCGAGCGCGTCGATGCGACGCTCCGCAACCTCGTTCGTGGCTAAGCAGATCGCCTTGGGCGAACCGCGCGCTAATTCCCAACCTTCCGAACGCGGGCCTGCTGTAAATCCGATTGGGATTGTATTTGAGAGTGTCGAGAAGCGCTTTGGTTCGCTTGTCGCGCTGAGAAATGTCTCGCTGGAGATTCGTGGCGGAGAATTTGTGGCGCTGCTTGGAGCAAACGGAGCAGGGAAGACGACTCTGCTGCGTATGGCAGCGCAATTGATGAAACCGACGACCGGCAACGTCGCCCTGACCGGGACTGGATCGAAATCTGAGGATGCGCGGGGATTCATCGGCTTCGTTGGCCACAGTACATTTCTCTACGACGAGATGTCTGCGGAAGAAAATCTCCACCTCTTTGCACAGCTCTATGGCCTCAGCGATGCGAGCGCTCGTGCGGCAGCGGCGCTGACAGCCTGCGGACTTTCCTCGCGAGCGGGAAGCCTGGTGCGCACATTCTCGCGCGGGATGCGCCAGCGTCTGGCGATTGCGCGAGCGCTGCTGCATGAACCGAGACTACTGCTGCTCGACGAGCCCGCTGCAGGACTCGACCGGCAGGGGTTGGCATGGTTCGGGGCGACACTCGAACGGCTGCGCGCCGAGGGTTGCACGATCGTGATGAGCACGCATGCACGAAACGAATCGCTCGATCTGACGACACGAGCCGTTTCGCTGGCTGGCGGCCGAATCGAGCGCGACAGTAGTACGGAGGGAAACCCGACGAAGATGCTCGCCGAACTCCGTTCGGCCCATGGCGGCGAGGCGTAAGTGACGACCTCTCGCGCCGCCGCGATACTACTGGTCAAGGAGCTTCGGCTCGAATTCCGCACGCGCGAACTTCTCACCACCACGGTTATCTTCGCGCTTGTGGTTGTCGTGCTGTTCAGCTTCGCATTTGAGCCGACGGCGGCGGAATCGCGACGTTACGGCCCCGGACTTCTGTGGATCGCTTTTCTCTTCGCCGGCTCGCTGATGCTGAATCCTTCGTTCGCGCGGGAGCAATCGAACGAAACGCTGGACGCATTGCGAATGACGCCGATTGCGCCGTTCGCGATTCTATTCGGCAAGATGTTGGCGAATTTTGTTTTTCTGGCTGTGGCAGAGGCGATTCTCGTTCCTGTTTTCGCCGTGCTCTACAACGTATCGTTCAGCGCCGTGGCGGGCCGGCTGATATTGGTGCTGGGGCTCGGCACGCTCGGCCTCGTGATCACAGGAACGGTTTTCTCGGCGATTTCGGCGCACGCGCGCATGCGCGAACTACTTCTGCCACTTCTCCTGCTCCCAATTCTGACGCCGCTGTTGATCGCATCCGTGGAAGCAACTGCATCGCTCCTGGCGGATCAGCCTGAACTCGATGGCACGTGGGTCGCATTTCTCGCCGGATTTGATATTGTGTTCCTGACCGCGTCATGGCTGATGTGCGATTACCTGCTGGAGGAATAAACCACCCATGAAGGGCCGTATCACGCTCGTGCTCGTCGCCGCCGCGTTGATGGTGTTCGCCGGCTTCGCAGCGCTGTATGTGGCGCCGGACGAAAAGACAATGCACGCGATCCAGCGCATTTTTTATTTTCACGTCCCGAGCGCCATCTGCTCGTTTGTGGCCTTTTTCATTGTTTTCGTTGCGAACTTCGCTTATCTCGCCACGCGGAAACCGAAGTGGGATTGGCTGGGCGTGGCTGGCGCGGAAGTGGGTGTGGTGTGCTGCACGATCGTGCTGATCACGGGGCCGATCTGGGCGCATCCGGTGTGGGGAATCTGGTGGACGTGGGACGCGAGGCTGACTTCCACATTCGTGATGTGGCTGTTGTACATGGCGTATCTTCTTCTACGCGGCTTTCTTGACGACCCCCAGCGCAAGGCGATGTTCTCCGCCGTCTTCGGAATTTTTGCGTTTCTGGATGTCCCGCTCGTCTATTTTTCAAACCGGCTGTGGAGAACACAGCATCCTCAGCCCGTGATCCTGGGCGGCTCGAATTCCGGGCTCGACCCGATGATGGGCAAAGTGCTTTTGATTTCCTTTGTGGCTGTGCTGTGCATTACGGCAGTGCTGATCGCCGATCGTTACAGGTTGGAGCAGCTGCGCACGGAATTTGAAGAGCTGCGATTCCGCTCCGAATCGCGCGATGCTGAACGAGCGCGCAAAATTCCGCAAGCGGCAAGGGAAGCGAGGGTGGAATGAAGAATTTCGAAAGTCTCTTCGCGGCGTGGATGGTGGTGTGGGCCGTGTTCTTTTTATATGAGGTGACGGTGGCGCGGCGCCTCGCGAAGTTGCAGGACGATATCGCGCAACTAAAACGGCAGTTGCGCGAAGGCTAGACGCTTCGCTTCGCGCGCCCGCGCAGTTTCGCCTCACAACGCGACCTGACAAGCGCAACTCGATTCTGGTATCGTACGTGTAGCGCGGGAAGTGCTAGGCTGACTTCGGTGAGGGTCCCCATGGGCGGTCCAAAGCGAATCGCGATCATCCTGTTTCAGCTGGGCGGTCCCGATTCGCAGGCAGCCGTCGAGCCCTTCCTCTACAATCTCTTCTGCGACCCGGACATCATCAATTTTCCGGGTGCGTTTCTCGCCCGTAAGGCTCTCGCAAAACTGATTTCCACTCGCCGGTCTAAAGTCGTTGGCCAGCACTATGCCGAAATTGGCGGAGGCTCGCCGATTCGCCGTCTTACCGAGCAGCAAGGAAGAGCGCTCGAAGCCGCGCTGCGGCCTCACTTAAACGTCCGCGCTCTAGTCGCGATGCGCTACTGGCATCCTGACACGCAAGAGGCCATCGAGGCGCTTGAGCGCGTTCCCTACGACGAGCTGATTTTGCTGCCGCTTTATCCGCATTATTCTTTTGCGACGACGGGCAGCAGCCTGAAGGAATGGAACCGAAACCATACGGCGAAGGTGCCGGTGCATTTGATCGATCATTTCTTCGACCATCCCGATTACATCGCGGGAATCGTCGAGCGGATTAACAGCGTGCTGCGCAAGGTACCGCGTCCGGACGAAGTGCAGCTTGTTTTCAGCGCTCACGGGCTTCCGATGACGCTCGTTGAAAAAGGCGATCCGTATCCCCGGCAGATTGAGCAGACGGTGCAGATGATTCGGCAGCTGGGCGCGTGGCCCAATCCACACGTGCTGTGCTTCCAGAGCCGGGTGGGGCCGCAGAAATGGCTTCAGCCGTCGCTGACGAGCACCATCGAGAAGATGGCGCGCAGCGGGATCAAGCGCATGCTAGTGATTCCGATATCTTTCCTTACCGAGCACATCGAGACTCTCCACGAAATCAATATCGAAGCCCGCGAGGAAGCGGAGGCGCTGGGCGTGAGCGAGTTCTACATGATGCCTGCGCTGAATGATTCTCCGCTCCTGATCCGGGCGCTTGCGGATCTGGTGTTGCGCGCGGTGGGGATGCGATCCGGCGTTGCGTCTTTTGCATGACGGTTCTGCGGCCGTTTCCTGATTCTTTTCGCCCCGATTGTCACTTTTCCTTGACACTTTCTTTCCCGCGTCATATAACCGCGTGTTCGCAATTTGAGTAGAGTTGTTGTGAACTTTATAAGAAGTTGAGGTGCAGCCTAGCTTTCAAACGGGCCTATGCCAGATACTCCCGAAGAAAAGGTAGCCGGAAAGTCCCCTGCGTCTGCCGCATCGCAGGGGGCGAAAGCATCCTCAGCGGCAGACGCTAAAGCGGCCGCGAAAGACGTGAACACGAGCAGGCGCAGACTCGTGTGGGCGTGTATCTGGGGCTATCTTGGCGTGAATTTTCTGATGTTCCTGCGATTTTTCTTTCCACGCGCGTTGTATGAGCCGAATACCGTCTTTAGTGCGGGATTTCCTTCCGATTTCAGCCTGGGAATCGATCAGCGATACCTAATGACGAACCGCGTTTGGATTGTGCGTGAGCCGGACCGTATTTTTGCGATTTTTGCGCGCTGCACGCATCTGGGCTGCACGCCGGAGTGGAAGTCGGCTGAAAATAAATTCAAATGCCCGTGCCATGGCAGCGGGTATGACAGCGAGGGCGTGAACTTCGAGGGGCCGGCGCCGCGTCCGATGGATCGGGCGCTGCTTAAATTGGACCCGACAGGGCAGATCGTGGTGGATACGAGCCGGTTGTTTGTGGACGACCCGCGCGCGGGCGTGAATCACTTTAATGATCCTGGAGCGTTCTTGAACGTGTAGCTTGCGGCCGTGTGAGTGGATGAGCTGGTTGGTTGGCGCTTGAGCTTGGGCGGATCTTGAAGCTGGGAAGGGGTCAGGCAGATGGCGGAAGAGAACGGCGATAAGAATAAGACAGGCGTTCTCGACAAAGTGAAAGAGGACGCTGCCGCTCTTCGCAAGACGCTGGAAGAGAAGGCCAAGCAGCAAGTTGAAGAGCTGAAGCAGCCTGAGAAGACGCAGCTGTATCGCTCGATGTTCCGCGTGAAGCACGACGACGAGCCGCGGAATCGGGCGCTGAGCGTGCTGTCGAACGTTTTTTTCCATCTGCATCCCGCCAAAGTTAATCGCGACGCTACGAAGTACAACTTCACCTGGGGAATGGGCGGCATCACTTTTTATTTGTTTATCGTGCTGACGTTCACGGGTGTGCTGCTGATGTTTTATTACCATCCGACGAAGGTGCAGGCGTTTCGCGACATTTTGTATCTAGAGAACGATGTGCCGTTTGGAAAGCTGCTGCGGAACATGCATCGGTGGGCCGCGCACTTGATGATTATCGCGGTGTGGCTGCACATGTTTCGGGTGTTCATGACGGGATCGTACAAGCGGCCGCGGGAATTTAACTGGTGCGTGGGCGTACTGCTGATGGTGCTGACGATGTTGCTGTCGTTCACCGGATACCTGCTGCCGGACGATCAGTTGGGATTCTGGGCGGTGACGGTGGGAACGAATATGGCGCGGGCGACTCCGTTGTTAGGACATGAGGGGCCACTTGGCGCGCAATTGGGGATGACGCCTTATAACGATGTGCGATTTGCGCTGTTGGGCGGGTCGATTGTGGATGCGAATGCGCTTTTGCGCGCTTATATATGGCATTGCATTGCGATTCCGTTGATCGCGGCGATTTTCATGGGCGTGCATTTCTGGCGCGTGCGAAAAGACGGCGGCATATCGGGGCCTGCGCCGGTGATGCTGGAATCGGAGATCAAGGAAGAGCGTAGCCCGCGGCCGGTGGTGCTGCGGCCGAGCGGCATGGGACAAGGCGGCTAATCGCGATGGGTTTCGACTGGCGCCAAATTTGGGAAATTGCGTCGTCGCCGGACAACGTGCCGATCGTGGCGCTGCTGTTTCTGATTCCGTTTTACGTCTGGTATGCGATCAGGCAGGGAATTGCGAACGACAAGCTGATCGCCATTCTCGAAGGCGACGCTCAAGCCGCTAAAACGAGATACCGCAAGACGCAGCCGTGGGACCCGAAGTGGGACCGCGAAGTTCACACCTGGCCGTACCTGATGCGCATGGAATTCCTGGTGGCGATCATCCTCACGATTTTGCTGATGGTGTGGTCGCTCACGCTGAACGCGCCGCTCGAAGAACCGTCGAACCCGAACGTCACCATGAATCCGGCGAAAGCGCCGTGGTATTTCCTCGGTTTGCAGGAAATGCTGGTCTACTTCGACCCGTGGATGGCCGGAGTGGTGATGCCG
>Ga0307475_10002580_pt1 | contig 10923 bp, 6 predicted proteins | sample atmos_gasesECM1C_FD_203317 | JGI IMG/M metagenome (GOLD analysis project Ga0307475, IMG submission 203317) | Hardwood forest soil microbial communities from Morgan-Monroe State Forest, Indiana, United States - atmos_gasesECM1C_515 | ecosystem: Environmental > Terrestrial > Soil > Temperate...
TGAAGAACATTGATTTTGAGATCCAGCACAACACCTTGACGGTGGTGACCGGGGTCTCAGGTTCGGGCAAATCATCTCTCGCCTTCGACACCATCTATGCCGAAGGGCAGCGGCGATATGTGGAGTCGCTTTCCGCCTATGCACGGCAGTTTCTGGAGCGGATGGAAAAGCCGGATGTAGATGAGATTTCGGGGATTGCTCCGGCAGTGGCGATTCGACAGAAGAATTCCACGCGCAACCCGCGATCAACGGTGGCTACGGCTACTGAGATTTACGATTATTTGCGGCTGCTTTTTGCGCGGTGCGGGCAGACTTTTTGTATAAAGTGCGGCTCGGAAGTCCGCCGGGATAGTCCGGATGAGATCGCTACACGGGTTTTGACCATGACGCCGGGGCGGCGTTTCTATGTGTTGTACGAGTTTCGCCCGGGCGGAATGGCTCCAGCCCCACCCTCCGCGGATGTTACCGCTGCGGCTGCGCCAGCATCACGACGCGCGGCGAAAAAGAAAGTTACGCAGCCTTCTGCTGAATCGCTCCGGCAATCACTGATTGATCTGCAGAAACGTGGATTCAACCGTTTGTATCAAGATGGGCGGATGCACGAGTTTTCTTCGCCGGAAACTTTGCTGGACATAGATTTTTCGCGACCTGTGTATGTGGTGGTGGATCGGCTGGCGATTAATCCTGAGTCTCGCTCGCGGCTGGTGGATTCGATTGAAATTTGCTACCGCGAGGGACATGGCGAGGCGCTGTTGGAATTTGTGGCCGACTCGGCGGGCCCGGCGGAACGGCTGCGATTTAACGAGCGATTCGAATGTAAGAATGATGGAACGCTTTATCAGGAGCCCGAGCCACGACTTTTTTCCTTCAACAATCCTTACGGGGCGTGTCCACGATGCCAGGGATTTGGCAACACCATTGATTTCGATTTGAATCTGGTAGTGCCAGATTCGAGCAAATCTCTGGACGAGGGCGCGATTTTGCCGTGGACCAAGCCCCGTTATCGCAATTTGTTGCAGGACGCGAAGAAGTGGGCGCGCGGGCGTGGGATTCCGACAAATGTGGCTTGGCGGCACCTTACCGAAGAGCAGCGGCGATTGATTCTGGAAGGTGACCCAGAAAGCGACTACGAGGGCATCACCGGGTTTTTTAAGTATTTGGAGCGTAAGAAATACAAGTTGCACGTGCGAGTGTTTCTAAGCCGTTTTCGCGGCTATGCGACGTGCTTGGAATGCGGTGGGACGCGGCTGCGGGCTGAGGCGCGGGCTGTGCGCGTGGCCGGGCGGTCGATTACCGAGGTTTGCAAGCTGACGGTGAAGGAGGCACGGGCATTTTTCACTAACGTGCAGCTGACGCAAGCGCAAAATACCGTCGCGGATAAAATTCTGCATGAAGTTCGCTCGCGGCTGCAATTTCTGGATGAAGTGGGATTGGATTATTTGACGCTAGAGCGGCTTACCTCCACGTTGTCGGGAGGCGAGTCGCAACGAATTCAGCTGGCTACTTCGCTGGGATCGCATCTGGTTGGGGCCCTGTATGTGCTGGATGAGCCCTCGATCGGATTGCATCCGCGCGATACACAGCGGTTGATCGACATTTTGAAATCATTGCGCGATTTGGGAAATACGGTGCTAGTGGTGGAACACGATCCCGACACCATTCGGGGGGCGGATTATGTGATTGATCTTGGTCCGGGAGCCGGGGAATTGGGCGGTAAGCTGCTTTTCGCAGGCTCATATGCGGCGATGTTGGAAGAGCCGAAATCGATTACCGGCCGATATTTGACTGGCGATTTGCGAATACCGGTGCCGAACAACCGGCATAAGTTGAGTGGAAAATTTCTGAAAGTGTTTGGCGCGCATTTGCATAACTTGCAGGATGTTGATTTGACGCTGCCGCTCGGGACTTTGACGGTGGTCACCGGGGTGAGCGGATCCGGAAAATCCACGCTGGTGCATGATGTGCTCTACAAGGCGCTGGCGGCCAAGCGGAATGGTTCGAGCGTCAAGGAATTCTGCGAACGCATCGAGGGGGATGCGCAGATTCAGGAAGTAATGATCGTGGATCAATCGCCGATTGGGCGTACGCCGCGATCCAATCCGGCGACTTATCTGAAAGCATTTGATGCGATTCGCGAAGTTTTTGCTGATACCCCGGACGCCAAGCGACGCGGTTATAGCGCAGGCCATTTTTCGTTCAATGTACCGGGCGGGCGTTGCGAAACATGCCAAGGCGATGGGACCGTTACGGTGGAGATGCAGTTTCTCGCGGACGTGGAATTGATTTGCGAGGAGTGCCGCGGGACGCGTTTCAAGAGTGGCGTGCTGGAGGTGCTGTATCACGGGAAGAGTATTCATGATGTGCTGCAGCTGACCGTTCGTGAGGCGCTGGTATTTTTTATTAATGTGCCGAAGGTAATTTCCAAGCTGCGAGTGCTGAACGAAATTGGGTTGGGTTATTTGCGGTTGGGGCAGTCGGCGACGACTCTTTCAGGTGGAGAAGCGCAACGGTTAAAGCTGGCGTCGCATCTCTCGCGAACCGAGAATCAGGGCATCCTTTATATACTCGACGAACCGACGACGGGATTGCATTTTGACGATATTGCGAAATTGCTAGCGGCGTTCCGCAAATTGTTGGAGTCGGGGGCGTCGTTGCTGGTGATTGAGCACAATCTTGATGTGATTAAATCGGCGGACTGGTTGATTGATCTTGGGCCGGAGGGCGGGGATCAGGGCGGGAAGATTATTGCTACGGGGACGCCGGAGCAGGTGGGGCGGAATGCGCAATCGCACACGGGGCGTTACCTGGCGCGCGTGCTGAACGAAAATGGGCAGGCGAAGGGTGTGCAGAACGGGGCATCCAAGATTGCTGGTCCGGCGGGTGTGGTGAACGGATCGAAGGTTACGTCCGTTTAGTTTGAAACGAGTACCGGGAAGGCACGGCTGCTCTTTCCTAGTTGGCACGCGCACGCGCCATACGATCTAGCTCCTGCATTTTGCTTGCGTCAAACTTTAGCTCTGCTGCCGCCACATTTTCTTCGAGATGTTTGACCTTGGATGTCCCAGGGATCGGCAGCATAACTGGAGATCGCGCTAGCAGCCATGCCAAAGCCACCTGGGATGGGGTAGCTTTCCATCGCGCTGCTATACGACCTATAGGGCTCTCAGAACCGGAAACACGACCGGCCGCCAGCGAGAACCACGGAATAAAACCCATTTTCTCTTTTTCGCAATACTCCAGAACATCTTCCGATCTCCGGTCGGTGACGCTATAACGATTCTGAACGCTCACAATCGGAACAATCGTTCGCGCGTGTTGAATCTGTTGCACGCTTACTTCCGATAAACCGATGTGTTTTATTTTTCCTTCCACTTGCAAATCTTTCAGAGTGCCGAGCTGATCTTGAGCCGGCACCTTCGGATCAATTCGATGCAACTGATAAAGATCAATGCGCTCCAGCCGCAACCGGCGCAGGCTGCCGTCGCAAGCCGATCTCAGGTGTTCTGGCTTTCCATTTTCAACCCATCGGCTAGGACCTGGGCGCATAAAGCCGCCCTTGGTGGCGATCACCAGCCCTGCCGGGTACGGGTGCAGCGCCTCAGCTATGATTTCTTCACTCACTCCGGGACCATAGGAGTCCGCGGTGTCGATGAAGTTGATTCCCAATTCGACAGCGCGTCGCAAAACCCGGACGGCCTCAGCGCGATCTGCAGGCTCGCTCCAAATTCCATCTCCGGTGATTCGCATCGCGCCGAATCCCAAGCGCCTAACAGGAAGATCGTCTCCAATCAGGAATTCGCCAGACTTTTTAGCGGGTGCCTGGTTTCGTTGCACTGCGGATTTGTGATTCTGCATGCGTTTGTCCTTTCCATCGATCAAAATTGACGTGTCGAACTCCTCTCCTTTCGAGTAACGCGACGCAAGCGGCGTCTCAAAAAACGCACGTCTATTTGCGTCTCCCGTAATTCTGCCAGAATTACTGCGTATCTGCGCCAACGGCGAGGGCCTGCGCGTCATCCCATTCACGGATGGGGATCAACAGATAAAGTGGGGAGCGTGGAACTTGCCGCCGCTGACCGCTTCTACGTCAGGCAGCGTGGACCAGATAAAGTGTTTGACGCCGGCATCCTTGGCAGCGCGTACCGCCGCAGTTGCCTGCTTAAGCTCGTCAGTACCTTCTTCCCAAATATTGGTAGCCAGAAATACGCCATGTGCCCCTTCAAATACAGCTTTTAGGGTTTCGGGGCGGTCCAAATAAGCTTTGACGACTTCGTCGGCGAGTTCCCGATGCTTACCTTGATTGCGGCTTAGAGCGCGCACCTTGAATTGGCTGCCGGCTTGCAGGGCACGTACCACCGCGCCTCCCTGTTGCCCGGTTGCGCCGAAGACGGCAATCAATTTTTTATTTGTGCGTTCCATTTGCATGTACCTGTGACCTCCGTTTCATTCCGGCTAAACGACAAGCGCGTCATTGCAATGGTCATGTTGGACCGTATGATCCCTTAGCAGAGGACAAACTGATCCATGTCGATGGAGACGACGAAGGGTTCCAGGGACGGAATGGCGGGTAGTACAAGCGAGTATCCAATTGCATTTCGCTGAAAACAGGGGTCGAAAAAGAAATTGGAGTGACAGAATCTCAGGAAATGCCAGAATTCTGGGAGGTCAACGAGGAGACCTAGCGGATGGTGTGTTTCTTTCTGTTGAGGTGTTTGGAGGGCCAAGCCTCGCTTATCCCACCAGCCTGGGGGGTGTTATTGGCCTTAGGCGTCTTCATTGATCGAGTCAGCGGCGACGGTGCAAGGGCAGGACTTTCTGGGTGCACCGTAACATGAATCTATGGTGTAACAAGAGACCGCACGGTCTCATCTGATAATTGTGCTTCGCGCGATCAGTTCGCCGCGGTGTAAGGAGGCCTATTAATGTGGATTGTTCGAGTCGCTATGGACCGTACTTATTTTGGTTCTGGGCCCGACAATGATCTTTAATACCGGGCCAAAGATCATGAGTACTTCGGAGATCCTTTGAAAAACGACTTTATGGCAGGAGCGAAGACGAACGATGTGCCGGTGGCCCGTCTTATCGGATTTGAAGCGAAAGAGATTGCCGATGGACGAGCCGTGGTCACATTGGCAGCCGGACCACAGCATGCGAACCCCATGGGCACGCTGCACGGCGGAATCCTCTGCGACATTGCGGACGCTGCGATGGGAATGGCGTTTGCAAGTACGCTTGCGCCGCAGGAATCCTTTACAACGGTAGAATTGAAGATCAATTTTTTCAGGCCTGTCTGGAAAGCTTCTCTAAAGGCCGAGGGAAAAGTGGTGCGCCGCGGGCGCAGTATGGGCTACCTCGAGTGCGAAGTCTCAGACGAACGCGGTCAACTCATTGCTAAGGCGGCGGCGACCTGTCTCGTGCTGAGGGGAGAGGATGCGAACGGGCGTTAAGCTGCCTTTTTCTCTTTTGCGCGGGTCAAATCGCGGGCCTGTTCCGCGAATAAGATTCAGTGCTCCTCGTAACAGAGGACTGGCACAATTCAACACATGTGTGGCGGGTCGAAGGCGGAAGTGGCGTCTAAGTGGCCTTCCATCGGCACACAGATTGAGTTCTAGAATCCATTTCGTTTCAAAACAGATCTACTGTTGAATCCACTGTGCGAATCGAACCCATTCCGACGATCCAGAACATTCTGTTCCCTGTGGACTTCTCAGCGTCATGCGTTGCTATGGCAGCCTACGTGAAGAGGGCCGCGGCTATCTTCGGCGCCAAAGTGACGCTGGTTCACGTCTTCGATCTCTACAGTCACGCGTCCCAACTCTACGTACGGCCACTTTCCGAAGTTGCCGAAGAGCAGCAGAACCTCGGTCGGGAGAAACTCGATTCGTTCCTCAAGTCCGAGTTTCCCCTTGGTGAGGCCCCGAGAATCTTGTTGTCGGGCGATGCAGCTAACCGGATCGTTCAACTCGCCAAAACGCACAAATTCGATCTCATCATCATGCCTACACACGCCGGTTTCTTCCGCAGGAACTTGCTTGGCTCCACGACAGCGAAGGTATTGGATGAGGCTGATTGTCCAGTGTTGACCACGCAGCACGTGGAAACCATTTCACCAAGACGGCTCGAACATCGGGAATGGGCCTGCGCCATTGGCTCGGACACAGATTCCGAAAGGGTTCTTCGCTATGCCAGCGAGGCTGCAGAGGCTGTCCATGCAAATCTCACGCTCGTTCATGTGATTCCGGCGAGCGGGCCTGACCTGCTGGTTGAATCGGATTTGCAGGAGCGCCTGCAATCGGCGAAAAGAAAAGCAGCGAGCCGTCGCATGGAGGAGTTGCAAAGCACTGCTGGTTCGCACGCTCTGGTCAGCATCGCCGTCGGCCCAATTAAAGACATCCTGACCGAGGAGGCACACAGATTGCGAGCGGATGTGCTAGTGATCGGAAGAAGCCCGCAGTCCGGCGTGCTGGGGCGCCTGCGGGATCTTAGCTACGCACTAGCGCGTGACGCTCCTTGTCCTGTCCTGAGCGTATGATGACGCAAACCAAAATACATCGATACCAGCGATGAAACCCCCATGCGATGAAGCCGTAATCAGGTCGGAAAGTGTCCGAGTTCCGTGTGGAAAACAAGCGAGATTCTGGATACTCGCCGCGACGATTCTCGGTTCCAGCATGGCTTTCATCGACAGCACAGTCGTCAATGTTGCTCTGCCCGCGCTCCAGGCAAACTTTCGCGCCACCGTAGTTGATGTGCAATGGGTGGTCGAGTCTTACGGACTATTCCTGGCCGCGTTGATTCTGGTCGGAGGCTCGCTCGGCGACCTCTTTGGCCGTCGCCGAATGTTCGTGGCGGGCGTGATAATTTTCGCGGTTGCCTCTGCGGCTTGCGGCGCTGCCTTGAGCATTCATCAATTGATAATGGCGAGGAGTGTTCAAGGTATTGGAGCGGCACTTCTCGTGCCCGGCAGTCTTGCGATCATTAGTTCATCTTTCGACGAGAAAAGCCGGGGACAAGCGATCGGGACGTGGTCCGGCTTCACGGCTATCACCACCGCCATTGGGCCGGTTCTCGGCGGCTGGCTTGTTGAGCATGCGTCCTGGCGTTGGGCATTCTTCATCAATCTCCCACTCGCGTCGGCAGTGATATTCATTTCTCTTTGGCGTATTCCGGAAAGCCGCAGCGGCACTTTAGCGCGCGTGGATTGGTTAGGGGCCATTGTCGTCACTATTGGGTTAGGCGGCTTGGTTACCGGTTTGCTCGAATCTGTCAGCCTGGGTTGGAGGCATCCTCTGGTTTTCGGCAGTTTAATTGTTGGCTTCAGCTGCCTGGTGGCGTTCGTATTCGTCGAGGCCCGCGGAGTTTCGCCGATGGTCCCGCTCACGCTGTTTGGCTCCCGCAGCTTCAGTGGCGCCAACCTTCTTACCCTCTTCCTCTACGCCGCCATCGGAATATTCTTCTTCTTGTTCCCGTTGAATCTGATCCAGGTTCAGGGATACTCTGCAACCGCAGCAGGTGCGGCCGCCCTACCATTGATTCTGCTGATTTTCCTACTTTCCCGTTGGTCCGGCGGGCTCGTCGCGCGGTATGGCCCAAGAATTCCGCTGATCATTGGCCCGCTCGTTGCGGCGTGTGGGTTTGTCCTGTTTGCGGTGCCCGCAGTTGGAGCCAGCTACTGGAAAGCGTTTTTCGTCGCAGTCGTTGTTCTTGGGCTTGGGATGGCGATCACTGTAGCGCCCCTCACTACCGTGGTGATGAATGCGGTAGAACAGGACCGCGTCGGAGTGGCTTCTGGAATCAACAATGCTGTTGCTCGGGTTGCGAGTTTGCTTGCGATTGCAGTCCTTGGGATCGTGATGGTGAACGCTTTTGGTGCTCACCTGAATTCCAAGCTGGCGAACCTCTCGCTTCCTCTCAACGAACTCCACGAGATTCAAGCGGGCGAGAACAAACTCGCCGGCCTGCAGGCGCCAAGTGGTGTCAACCCAAGTACCGAAGCCGCAATCAGAGAAGCAATTCGAGATTCATTTATATTTGGATTCCGGCTCATTATGCTGATTTGCGCAGGCTTGTCTGTAGCAAGCACCGCAGCCGCCTGGCGGTTGATTCCTGACCAAAGAAGAGCGCTCCGGTAGCGTCTGGCGCACGAAAAGGAAAGGCAGGATTCAACCAAGAAAGAGAAGAACTTGACTCTTCGCCAAAGAAATCGCTGCAAACCGTTGGGCTCTGCCCGTCCGGCGAGTTTATGCCTCGCCGCGGCGTTGCTCTTTGCTTCAACCCCGTTAGCCATTCGAAGCCAAACCCTTCATCAGCTGTATCACCGGAGTTGGACAGTTCGAGAAGGTGCGCCAAGCATTGTTACCTCCATCGCTCAGACGACTGATGGTTTTCTTTGGCTAGGAACGGACAACGGCCTCGTTCGATTTGATGGTGACAGTTTTGAAGCCTACCACCCCTCAAGCGGAGGAAATCTTCTCTCAACCTATATCACGGTCGTCACCGCGATGCCGGAAGGTGGTCTCTGGATCGGCTACCAATCTGGCGGCGTCAGTTTTCTGCAGAATGGACGCATCACGAATTTTGCGCAGGGTGAAGGTCTTCCCGCAGGCAGTGTCCACGCATTTGCTAAGGACATGCAAAGTAGGGTATGGGTCGCGACCTCTTATGGGTTGGGGCGCCTTGAAGGTTCTCAATGGCACAGCGTTGGACCACATGGAAGTTACCCGCAAGAGCATCCCGACAGTGTTTTCGTCGATAGCCGAGAAACACTTTGGGCCAACACAAGTGCGGGGCTGATGTTTCTCCCGAAAGGCCAAGAAGAACTCCAAGTCGCAGACCCATCCGTTTTTGAAAATGTTGATATCGAAGAAGCTCCTGACGGCACGGTATGGATGGCCGCGTCGAACGGCTCCGTTCGTGCCATCACCAGCCGAGATGGGAAATATAAGGCCAATGGCCCTTCTATCGATGTGAATTCGGATGGAATCCGCATAAGTAAAGACGGAACCTTGTGGATTTCTACTATCGGTAAAGGTGTTCTGCGAGTGCCGCATCCCGATAACCTGGTTGGCCATCGCCATCCAGCAGACCCTGCGGTGCAGAACTTCTCGGAACGCGATGGCTTGACCAGCAATTTTGGCTTTCAAGCGATTGAGGATCGGGAAGGTAGCATCTGGATCGCAACCACCAGGGGCATCGATCAATTTCGCAAATCAGTTCTCACTCCTGTGAACCTGCCTCAGGGAGCGGCAACGTACATCGCGCTAGTGGCCGATGGAGAGGGAGGACTTCTGGTGGGATCTGACCGGGTCATGCGTGTGAAGCATGGATCCGCAGAAATTATTAATGCTACCCCCAGCCATGTCGAGTGCGCCTATCGGGATCCGAGTGGGGTGATCTGGCTGGGCGGACGGAATGGACTTTGGTATGTCTCGGGTACTCGTTTCATTTCGACTGCTTTGCCGGCAGGGCTGAATCCTTCGGCTCATAACGTCCAGGCAATCACGATGGACCGCGCGGGTGCGCTTTGGGTCTCATTTGTGAACAGCGGTGGGTTTCGATTGAGTCAAGGCGTCTGGTCGCGCTTCGGCGATGTGGCGGCATTGCCGCAAATTCCCGCCATTGTGGAACTCACGGATTCGAAGGGACGCATTTGGTTCGGTTACGCGGCAAATAGAATTGCAATGCTCGACGGTACCCATGTCTCCCTATTTGGAACCGGCGATGGTCTCAATGTCGGAAACGTAATTTCAATTTATGACCATGACGGGGAAATCTGGATTGGCGGCCAGTCGGGCCTCCAACTATTCGAGCACGGGCATTTTCGCGATTTTCAATTGGCAGGCGGCGAACAGTTAAGAGGCGTCTCTGGAATTGTAGCGGCCAAGAACGGCGACCTCTGGCTGAATCAAGCGTCTGGAGTAGTTCAGATTGCCGGCGATGAGCTTGTCTACGCGCGCAGCGACCAGCACTACCACGTGCGTTCCAAATTGTTGAACTATCTCGATGGCTTAAGCAGCTTCCCCGAGCAGTTACGTCCGCTCCCCACCGCTGTCGAATCCTCAGATGGCCGCATTTATTTTGCAACGCGAGGCAGCGTCGCCTGGGTCAACCCTGCCGATATAGCCACAAACACGATTCCGCCGCCTGTTTGGATTCGATCAATTACGGTGGACGGCAAGCTGTACAACGACCTCGAAACAGTGACAATTCCTGCGCACCCGCAAAACGTTGAGATTAACTACACAGCGCCGAGTCTGTTGATTCCACAACGCGTGCACTTCCTGTATAAGTTGGAAGGCTTTGAGAAAGACTGGCACGATGCTGGCGCACGTCGGCAGGCGTTCTACTCGAAACTGACACCCGGAACCTACACATTCCGTGTTATGGCCAGTAACAACGACGGCGTCTGGAACGAGGCAGGGGCAAGTTTTGTACTGACGGTTCCTCCTTCATTTACCCAGAGTGTCTTATTTAAGGCTCTTTGCGCGATCGCGGCTTTTGGGCTGCTGTGGTTGCTCTATACCATGCGGTTGCGGCAACTCACGGCACAAGTCAGAGCGCGTTTGAATGAGCGGCTCGCCGAGCGCACCAGAATCGCTCGAGACTTGCACGACACTCTGCTGCAGAGCTTTCAGGGCCTCATACTCCACTTTCAAAGAGCTCGTAACCTTCTTCCCGACCGCGCCTCGGAAGCAATCCAAACGTTGGACAAAGCGCTCGATGCAGCAGAACAGGCGATTGTCGAAGGACGAGACGCAATCCACGACCTACGCTCCCCTGCACCAACTGCGCTGAGCTTGGCGAAAGAAATCACATCGCTCGGAGAAGAGCTTATCGCGCATGATAGCAAAGAGCATCCGACACAGTTCCGAGTAGTGATTGAAGGATCGGCGCAGACGCTGCATCCAAAGATCTACATTGAAG
>Ga0307475_10002582_pt1 | contig 10921 bp, 11 predicted proteins | sample atmos_gasesECM1C_FD_203317 | JGI IMG/M metagenome (GOLD analysis project Ga0307475, IMG submission 203317) | Hardwood forest soil microbial communities from Morgan-Monroe State Forest, Indiana, United States - atmos_gasesECM1C_515 | ecosystem: Environmental > Terrestrial > Soil > Temperate...
CGCGTGCGCGAGGCCTACCTGGGCGAGTCCTCGTAGAGGCGCCTGGGCGCCGTCAGAACGAATAACCGACCGAGGCCACGATCGTCTGCGGATCGAAGTTGACCCGGTTGCTGCGGCGGATGACGCCGTCCGTGTTGGTCGTCAGCTTGGACTCGACTTGAGCCGCCGAAAACGACGCGACCACATGCCAATGCTGCAGCACCCGGTAGTACAGCCCGAGGGTGCCCGCCGGACCGATCGAGTTGTTCAGCGAAATCGAGGTGGGGCCTCCGAGCGCCGCCTGACCGTTGGCGTTGACCTTGCGATCGTAGAAGTGGGTGAAATTGATGCCGGCCCCCACGAAAGGCCGCAACGCCGCCGACTCTTCGCCGAACATGTATTCGAGCAGCACGCTGGGGGATAGCCATTTGACGGTTCCGACCGTCTGCCCGTTCCAGGGCACCGAGCCGAGCTTGGCCGGGCCCTTGCCGATCGTGTCGCTGGTCGGCGGCACGCCGGCCGTGAGCTCGAGCTCGAAATGCGGGCTCAGGCGGCGCACGTACGCCAGATAGACCGTCTGCAGGTTGCCCACGTCGGCGGTCACGCCCTTCGGCGTGAAGGGCCCCTGAATGTCGTCGGCGGCCGTGTGGTAGAAGACCGCGTACAAGCCGACGCGCACGTCGTTGCTGTCTTGTGCCGACGCATCCGCCGATCCGGTGAAAAGGGCCAGCGCCGTACAGAGCGAGGCGATCGTTGTTGTGGTTTTCATGATCGGAGCCTCTCCCCTCAGAAATTCCTGAAATACCCGGCTGCCGCCACGGTGCAAAACGGCGCAACCAGCGTGTGATACTGGGCGATCGCGTTCTGGGGACCCACCGCAGTCTCCAGCGCCAGGAGGGTGCCGCTGAAAGCTGTCTGCAGGGGCACGAACGGCAGCGGGGAGTCCGACGCGTTCGCGGTCGTCAGGTCCACGTCCAGCACCGTGATCACCCCGGTCGGGAACGCCTGCCACAGCCCCTGCATGATCTTCGTGTTCGTGAAGAACACGGTCGGATCTTCGCCGCCGCCGCACATCAGGATGGGCGCTGTCGTCGGGGCCCAGCCGCGCAGGTCGTTCATCTTGGTGTCCATCCGGAGCGCGTTCTGCGGATTGACGGGCGGCAGTAGGGTCGTTTGCATCGGGAAGGCGCCGTCCGGATTGACCAGCGCATCGCAGACCGCGGCGGCCCGCGCGCTGTTCTTGAGCAGATTGCTCGTGCCGAAGCCAACCGCGAACACCTGCGCCTGCCCCGCCGTGATGCCCGGCTCAGTCGCGGGCGTCGGAGGCGTGAAACCCAGAAAGAAGGTGTCGTTGCAGGTACCGGTCGGGGGCGTGCTGTTGAACAGCGCCGTCAGGGGCAGCTTGCCTTCCTGCACCAGCGTCGGGAACCCCACTCCGGGCTCCAGGCTGTCGAACCCGGTCGCGTAGGCCGACTCGACCAGGTCCGACGTGGTCCGGTACAGGTTCTGGTAGGCGTGCTGGAAGCTCGAAACCAGCAGCGGCGAAAACTCGGTCGAACCGATGTTGACGTTGCCGAAGAAGATCGCGTCGAAGGTCGCGGCCAGCGCGTACGGGCCCGACATCGGCGCCGAGGCGGTCACCGTCATGCCGGCCGTCTGCATCGCGCGATGCGTGGCCATCGCGACGTGCCCACCTTGCGAATAGCCGGTGATGAAGAGCTTGCCGCTGTCCACCGTTCCGGCCGCCTGAATCTTGCCCAGCGCCGAGCGCGCGGCGGTCAAGGCATTGATCATGTCCTTGGACTGCTGATCGGCGATCAGGAACGGGTGATACGGCAGGGGCGAGACGTCATAGCCGGCATAGTTGGGCGCCACCACGATGTAGCCCTGGGCGGCGAACACCGCGGCGATCAGCGCGTTCTCGTTGGCCGCTTCGTTGTTCGGATTGGTCGGGTCGGCGATGTTGTAGGAGCGGGTCGACGCGGTGCCGTGTGCGTACAGCACGATCGGCCGCTTGCCCGTGCACACGCCCGGCAGTCCGGTCGGAACCATCAGCGCGCCCGAGGCATTGGTCGGCTCGCCAGTCGCCCCGACCGTGTAGTACTGGATGTAATGAAAATCGACGCCGCACACCGGCAGCAGGGCCGACGCCGTCAGCAGTTGCAGCAGCGAGTGGGCCGAGGCGCTCACTTGCGCCTGCGCCGTCAGGTTGGCGGCGAAATCCGCCGCGGTGACGGAGGCCACGCGGAACGGCGGGTTGTAGAGCAGAACTCCCGCCGTGCCGCTGGTATTGGCCGATTCCGACTTCGTCGAAGCGCCGCCGCCGCCGCATCCTGCCATTGCCAAGGCGGCACCGATGGCCAGCGCGGCCAGGACCACGCTCTTTTTGCTGCGCATTGTGATCTCCTTGTGCGACCGCAGGCGAATCCGGCCTGCGGGCCTTGCTGAGCGGGTCGCGTCCCGATCGTGGGGTCGGGTTTTGAGTGGGGCCGATTCTGCCACGTACGGATCGATTGCGCCCACGTGTTGTATCGAAGCACACGCGCGGCGCCGCAATGCAGCAGCGGTGTAGTGGTTACCGGGCTTTACGGTTTCGTCAGCACAGCGGTCAGGGCCTGATCGAGCAGCTCGACCATTCGGTCGATCGCGTCCGATTCGATGTTCAGCGCCGGCATCAAGCGAAGCAACTGGGGACGCGGAGCGTTCACCAGCAGCCCCTCGGGGGCAAGCTCGCGCGCGCAATCGACCACCTGCGCTGCGCACGGCCGACCCAGGTCGACCGCTCGCAGCAGGCCGCGCCCGTGCTCGCCGGGCAGGCGGTGGCGCGCGACGAGCTCGTTCAAGCGGCGCACGAGCTGCTGCTCGCGCATCCGCACGCCCTCCAGGAACGCCGGCTGCGAGACGCGATCGATCACGGCCGAGCCGACCGCCGCCATCAGCGGGTTGCCGCAATAGGTGCCGCCCTGGTCGCCGTGCGCGAAGCACGCTGCCTGCTCGCTCGCCAGCAGCGCGGACAACGGGACGCCGCCCCCCAGCCCCTTGCCCAGCGTCATGATGTCGGGCCGCACCGGCGCGTGCTCGCAGGCGAACAGGCGCCCGGTGCGCCCGATCCCGGTTTGCACCTCGTCCAGGATCAGCAGCAGCCCGTGCTCGTCGCACAGCCGGCGCAGCGCGCGCAGGAATCCGTCCTCGGCCATCACGACGCCGGCCTCGCCCTGGATCGGCTCGACCATGATCGCGACGGTTTCCGGCCCGATCGCGCGCCGCACCGATTCCTCGTCGTTCAGTTGCGCCTTCGGAAATCCGGGCACCTTCGGTTCGAACAGCCGATCCCAGCCGGGCTTGCCCGATGCAGCCATCGTCGCCAGCGTTCGCCCGTGGAAGGCGTCGGCGAACGTGACGATCTGCCAGGCGCCGCCCTTGTGCAGCGAGCCCCACTTGCGCGCGAGCTTGATCGCGCCCTCATTGGCTTCGGCGCCGCTGCTGGCCAGGAAAACACGATCGAGGCCGGACAGTCGCGTCAGGCGCTCCGCCAGCCCGATGGCGGCATCGTTGTAGAACGCCGCGCTCGGGCTGACCAGCCGCTTGGCCTGGGCCACGATCGTCTTGACGATTTCGGGCGGGCAGTGCCCGAGGCTGTTCACGGCCCAGCCCTGAACGAAATCCAGGTAGCGCTTGCCGCGGTGATCGATCAGCCACGAGCCCTTGCCCTCGACAAACACCACCGACGGCCGCGCCGCGATCTCCATCAGCACGCCGGTTTCAAAGGAGCCGATTTTCAATCTCAATCCTTTATGACGTCCGCCTTGGACGTGAACGCATCGGCCATGAACTGATCCTCGGGCAGCCCGCACAGGTGGGTGAAGTCCCGCCGCGCGGCCTCGACCATGGCGGGCGCGCCGCAGGCGTACACGTCGTATTGCGACAGGTCCGGCAGGTCCTGCATCACGGCCTGGTGCACGAACCCGGTCCGTCCGGTCCAGGCATCTTCCGCCAGCGCGTCCGACAGCACCGGAACGTAACGGAAGTTGGGCTGCTCGGCGCCCCACCGCTCCGGCAGCTCGTTCATGTACAGATCGCGCCGCGCGCGCGCGCCCCAGTACAGCACCACGGTGCGCGTCCGCCGCGACTGCGTCGGATCGTCGTGGTTCAACCGCAGGTGGAAGATCGTTTCGGCGATGGCCTTGATCGGCGCAAAGCCGGTTCCACTGGCCAGCAGCACGATCGGCCGCTCGCTGTCGGTGCGCAGGAAAAACGTCCCCAGCGGCCCTTCCAGCCGCAGAATGTCGCGTTCCTTGATCGGCTTGGCCGCGGCGCCGAACAGCGCATCGGTGAATACGCCGCCCGGCATGTGCCGCACGTGGATGCTGATCGGCTCGTCCGCATGCGGTGCGGTGGCGATCGAATAGGATCGGCGCGCGCCGTTGCCCAGCGCGAATTCCAGGAACTGGCCGGCCTGGTATTGCAGCCGCTCCGAAGCGGGCAGCTGCAACGTGACGATCACCACGTCGGTCGCGGCCCGCTCCAGGTGGGTGATCCGGCACGGCATCTTGCGCGCGGGAAATTCGCCGTAGCCGGGAATCTCGCGCACCTCGATCTCCAGGTCCGATCGCGCCTGCGCGCAGCACAGCAGCGCCATGCCGGCGGTGTGCTCCTCGTGGCTCAACGCGGGCGCGGCGTGCCAGCCCTGCTCCAGCTCGCCGGACAGGACCTTGGCCTTGCAGGAGCCGCACGCGCCGTCCTTGCAGCCGAATGGCAGTCCGACCCCGGAACGCAGCGCCGCATCCAGGATATTGTCGGTAGCCTCGGCCGTGAATTGCCGGCCCGACGGACGAACCGATACTTTGAACGCCATAGAATTCCGTGATGCAGACAAAAACGCCCGCCTTCGCCCTGCGGGCTACGGCTGGCAAGCTCGCCGTAGCCTCTACTACGAAGGCAGGCTCGCCCGCCGTAGCCCGCAGGGCGAAGGCGGGCAGGCCACGCCTGCTGGTCGTCGGATGCGGGGGCGTCGGACTGGGAATTGTCGCACGGCTGAACCGGCGCTTCCGGATCCTCGCGACCACGACCTCGCCAGACGGATGCCGGGTGCTGCGCGAAGCCGGCGCGGTACCGATCGTGCTCGACCTGGACCGTTGGCCCGCGGCGCGGCTCGCGGGCCTGGCTTCGCGCGTGATCTACCTGGTGCCACCGCCGTCGCAAGGTTCAGGCGATCCCCGCGCCGCGCGCCTGCTCAGGACGTTGCGCAAGCCGCCCGCGCGCCTCGTCTACATCAGCACCACCGGCGTATACGGCGACCAGCGGGGCGCATGGATCGATGAAACGGCGCAACCGGACCCCATCACCGAGCGTGCGAGCCGGCGCCTCGACGCCGAGCGGCGCACGCGCGCTGCGCCCTGGCACGCCTCGGTGCTCAGGGTTCCCGGCATCTACGGTCCAGGGCGCCTGCCGACCGAGCGCTTGAAGCGCGCCGGTCCGGCCCCGGTTGCGGCGGAAGACGTGCTGACCAACCACATTCACATCGACGATCTGGCGCGCATCTGCATCGCGAGCCTGTTACACGCTGCGCCGCGCCGCATCTACAACGCGGTGGACGATTCCTGCCTGTACCTGGGCGAGTACCTGGACCTGGTGGCCGACCGCTTCGGCCTGCCACGCGCGCCGCGCCTGCCGCGCGAGGCGCTGCGCCAGGCCGTATCCGCGATGCAATTCTCGTTCTTCCAGGAGTCGCGCCGCCTCGGCAACCGCCGCATCAAGAACGAGTTGCGGGTGCGCCTGCAGTATCCGACGGTGCGCGATGGCCTGATGGCCGCCCCCGAGGCGCAGTAGTCCGCTACCACCCGCGCCCGGCGCGCGTTGGCGAAAATTGCAGCCCCGGCCCGAGCCGGGATTGCCTCAGGAGGATCTCATGCCAGCCAAGCGCATCTTGATGCTTTGCGGTGATTTCGGCGAAGACTATGAAACGATGGTGCCGTTTCAGGCGCTGCAGGCCGTCGGACACACGGTGCACGCGGTGTGCCCGGGCAAGGCGGCGGGCGACAAAATCGCCACCGCGGTGCACGATTTCGAAGGAGAGCAGACGTACAGCGAAAAGCGCGGGCACAATTTCGCGCTGAACGCCACGTTCGCGGAGATACGGCCCGAGAGCTACGACGCGCTGGTCATACCGGGCGGGCGTGCTCCCGAGTACCTCAGGCTGAATCTGAGCGTGCTGGACTGCGTGCGGCACTTCGTCAAGGCCGGCAAACCCTTGGCCGTCATCTGCCACGGCGCTCAGATCCTGGCCGCGGCGCGCGTGATCGAGGGCCGGCGCGTGTCGGCCTATCCGGCCTGCCGCCCCGAAGTCGAGCTCGCCGGCGCCACCTACGCCGACATTGCGATCGACGCGGCGGTGACGGACGGCAACCTGGTCACGGCTCCGGCCTGGCCGGCGCATCCGGCCTGGATAGGCCAGTTCCTGCAGTTGCTGGGGACTCGTATCATGCTTTGAGAGCCGAGTCGGCCAGTTCGCAACCGGGAGGGCAAGACCATGTGTAGCGTGTTCGTAAACGCGGACCCCGAGTTGTACTCGCCCTACACACGGTCGATCCGCTTGCACGGGGTCTCGACCAGCCTGCGGCTGGAGCGGATGTTCTGGGACGTGCTGGCCGAGATCGGCGCCCGCGATGGCATGAGCGTTCCGCAGCTGGTCGGCAAGCTGCACGACGAGCTGGTGGCCGCCGGCGCCGACCTGGGTAATTTCGCATCATTCCTGCGCGTGTGCTGCCTGCGCTACCTGTCTTTGCAGGCGGCGGGGGTCATTTCGACCGACCGCTCGACTCCGATCCGCTCGCTGCAGGCGCTGCCTGACCGCTCGCAGGCGGTGCCTGACACGCGTGCACGTGCCGTCCATCTGAATATGAGGTAACGGGAACGCGCGATCGCCACTTGAACTGTCCTTTAGTCATGGGGCAGCATCTGCGTGCTCTGATGGAGGCAGGTAGAAGGAGAGCCACGCATGCCCCTCGTCCACCGATTGTCCGGACCGAAATTCGCTACCAACGAAGGCGGCCCCCGACTACGCCCCAGCCCTGCGACGGTGGCGGGGCTGTCCCGACCACCCCAGCCTGCGGCCGAGGCGGGCGGGCGCGTCAATTGCCGATTGTGCGCAACCCGGGCGCCCGTCTTCGACCTGTCGATGCCGTGCTGCCTGGACCGATACGAATCCCTGTTCGGGTCGGTCAATGAGCATCGCAGCATGTTCGCGCATGCGCTGACAGCCGCGCTGTACGGGGACTACCTGCCGGCGCGCCGGCTGGTGGAGTCTTACCGGCGGGTGTTCGGCGCGATGGCGGCCGTCGAGCTCAAGCGGATACTGTGGCAATCGATCGCCGAGGCCCAAGTCCGCCCTTCTTCGCAGCCGGCCTGCGTGGCGTCCGGCCAGGCCGATCACGCCGCCTGAGTTCCGGCCGGCCCTCACCCTCTCCCCTCTCCCGCTGCGCGGGCGAGGGGCGACCGATCACCTCAGATCTGAAGTCGTTCCAAAGGCACCGTGTATCGCCCCTCGCCCGCGCAGCGGGAGAGGGGTCGGGGGTGAGGGCTCGTCCTTAGAGCGAAGGCGCCTTACGGGTGCGCGGCGGTCTTCCAGCGCTGAATCGCTTCCAGCGTGTTTTCGACGTGCCCGTCCGGGCTCATGCTGGCAAACGCGTAGATCACTTTCCCGTCGGGGGTGATCACGTAGGAAATCCGGTCCGCAACGTCCGCCCGGCCCGCCATCACCGCGTCGTACTGCTTCATCACGCGGCCGCCCAGATCGGCCGCGACCGCGAATTTGTTGCGGCATTCCAGCACCGAGAACTTCTTCAGCGTGTCGATGTCGTCGTTCGACATGCCGACCACCGTGGCGCCCAGGGACGCGAAACGATCGGTCGCGTCCGAAAAGTTGTGCGCCTCGGTGGTACAGCCCTTGGTGAACGCCTTCGGATAGAAATACAGCACGACTGGCCCCTTTTTCAGCGCATCGGCCAGGCTGAACGTGAATTCGCTGCCGCCCAGGGCAGCCTGCGTCGTGAAGTCGGGGGCGCTGGCGCCGACGGGCAACGCGGCCAGCGCGCCACCCAGGCCGAAGCCGGTGGCGGCGACTCCAACAAGGACGATCAGTGATCTGCGAAACATCGGCTCCCTCCGTTGATTGGTCCGGCCGGCGCCCGGTGCGACGGCAGTTCTTAAGATGCAAACCGCAAGGACGCGGATATTATTCCGATTCGCACCCGCCGACGCCCGCGCGCGCCGTAGGGGTGCGCCTCAAGTTGGTTCGATTCCGGCCGATTCCATTAAGGGGCGGATTGGACATCGCCGGATTGGACACACGCTGCGAGACGGAAATGGGAGCACGCGACCGAGCATATTTCGAGCTGACGCTGAAGGGTTCGGAGGAACTCGCCCAGAGAACGTACCGCCTGGACGCCAAGATCCGCAACATCTTGTTCCTGATCCAGAAGGGTTACGCGACGGTCGAGGGAATCCTGGAGAACTCGATCTTTCCGCGCGATGAAGTGGTGGAACGCCTGCGCGACCTGCTGCGTGGCCATTTCGTGACGCTTCACGGCGAAAAGTTGTCGGCCACGACGATCCAGGAAAAGCCCGATACCAGGACCTACGGCCCGACGACTTCGATTGAATCGAACGACGCCCCGCCTGCGCCCGACACAGAGCCGGCGGTGCAGCAGTCGACCTTCTACTTCGGCGGGCTCTGAGCCCCGCCGTTTCTTCGCAACCCGCGCCTCAGTTGCTCGATACCGTCGCGGCGGCCTCGTACCAGCTGCCGCCCAGCGCCCGGTAGACCGAGATGAGCGAAGTTCCGGCGTCGGTCTGCGCCTGGGCCAGGCCTTCGCGGTCGCTCAGCAGCTGGCGCTCAGCATCCAGGACGGTCAGGAAATCGGTCACCCCGGCCTCGAAGCGCGTCCGCGCCAGCTTGGCGGCCTGCTCCGAGGCACGCGCGGCCTTGAACAGGCTCTCGGCGCGCCTCTGGTTGCGATCGAAGCTGATCAAGGCGCCTTCGGTTTCTTCCAGCGCAATCAGCACCGTTTTTTCGTACTGCGCCAACGCGGCATCGGTCCTGGCCTCGTTCTGACGGATGCGCGAGCGGATCCGCCCGAAATCGAGCACGTTCCAGCTGATCGCGCCGCCCAGGTTGTAGTAGTAAGCCGCCGCTGTACCCAGGCTGCCGGGGTTCAGTGCGTTCAATCCCAGCAGCCCGCTGATCGAGACGCTGGGGAACAGATCCGCCTTCGAGGCGCCGATGTCGGCGGTGGCCGCGGCGAGCTGGCGCTCCGCGATGCGGATATCGGGCCGGCGCCTGAGCAGCGCGGCCGGCGAGCCAACGCCGTCGACCGGCTGGATGCCCGGCAGCGGCTGGATCTCGCTCGCCAACGTGGCCAGCTCAGTCGGAGGCCGCCCGGTCAGAACCGCCAGGCGGAAGCGCGACAGCTCGATGCCGGCCTCCAGCAGCGGAATCACGGCGCGCGTGCTTTCGACCTGGGACTGGGCGCGCGTGGTGTCCAGCTCGGTCCCACGCCCGGCATCCAGCCGCGCCTGCACCAGGTCCAGATTGGCCTGCTGGTTCTGCAGCGACTCGTGCGCGATCTGCAGGCGCAGCTGCTGGCCGCGCAGCTCGAAGTAGTTGCGCGCCACTTCGGCCGTGACGCTGACCTGCGCGGCGGCAATACCGGCCTGCGCGGCCGACACCGATGCAGCAGCCGACTCCGACGCCCTGGAATAGCGCCCGAACAGGGGCAGCTCCCAGCTCGCGTTGAACGAGGTGTCGTAATCGTCCAGGGTCCGGTTCTTGCGGCTGACCCCGGGCGCCAACGACTGCGGGATGATCTCGCGCGTACCGCTGGCGCTGGCGCCGACCAGCGGGTAGGCTTCCGCGTCCACGCCGAGCTTGATCGCCCGCGCCGCCTGCAGATTGGCCACCGCGATCCGGATGTCGTGATTGGCCTTCAGCGCGTCTTCGACCAGCTGGTTCAGCACCGGATCGTCGAAGCGCCGCCAGAACTCGCGCGGCGGCTCGCTCAGGTGATCCCCGCTGGCGTTCTCGAAGTCCGCCGCCAGTGGCATCTGCGGCTGACGGTAGTTCGGCCCGAGCGCGCAGCCGGCCACTATCGATGTCAGCAGCAACGCGGCCAGAAGCGGCCGTTGCACAAGGCCCCTCGCGGGACGTCTCACGGAACTGAACCGGATATCAGTCGTCATCGCGCCGCCCCCGTGGCTGCATTCCGAGCGCCGCAGCGCCCAGGCCGGCCCCCGCCTGCGGCCGTGATCTGACCGCGGCCGACGCCTTGAGCGCCAGGGTCCGCAGCAGCGTGTAAAACACCGGCGTCAGGAAGATCCCGAACGAGGTCACGCCCAGCATCCCGGCGAACACCGCGATACCCATCGCACGGCGCATTTCCGAGCCGGCGCCCGTGCCCAGGATCAGCGGGACCACGCCGGCGCAGAAGGCCACCGAGGTCATCAGAATCGGGCGCAGCCTCATCCGGCACGCGTGCAGCACCGCCTCGAGCATCGGCTCGCCGCGCGCTTCCAGGTCGCGCGCGAACTCCACGATCAGGATCGCGTTCTTGCAGGCCAGGCCCACCAGCACCACGAACGCGATCTGCGTGAAGATGTTGTTGTCGGCGGGAATTCCGAAAAAGCCGCTCAGCCAGACCCCGGTGATCGCGCTGAAAATACACATCGGAACGATCAGCACGATCGCCAGCGGCAGCGTCCAGCTCTCGTAGTTGGCCGCCAGCACCAGGAACACCAGCAGCACGCACAGCGGGAAGATGAACACCATCGTGTTGCCCGCGATCTTTTCCTGGTAGACCAGCTCGGTCCAGTCGTAGCCGATCCCGCGCGGCAGGCTCGCCTTCAGCACGTGCTCGATTTCGGCCTGCGCCTGCCCGGAGCTGTAGCC
>Ga0307475_10002583_pt1 | contig 10921 bp, 4 predicted proteins | sample atmos_gasesECM1C_FD_203317 | JGI IMG/M metagenome (GOLD analysis project Ga0307475, IMG submission 203317) | Hardwood forest soil microbial communities from Morgan-Monroe State Forest, Indiana, United States - atmos_gasesECM1C_515 | ecosystem: Environmental > Terrestrial > Soil > Temperate...
CCCCTGCCACCTGGTCCAGATCGTTGAGTTGGTTTGCTAGGCTGTTGTTGCCCCCCAGGGTTGGCAGCGCACTGAGTGTCCCGTTTTGCGAGAGGAAGGCCAGGCATTCAAGGTGGTCACCGAAAAAACAAAAGTCTTCCCCGTTCGGGTCCGGGATGGTGAGATTCGAATAGCCAGAGAGATCACCTTTTGCGTTGGGGTTGGCATCGGTAGTGCTAGTATTCCCGCCAAGTGAGCCGAGGTCAGTGATTGCGCCTTTGATCCAGAGGACAGCATGGCCAGCACTGTCGCCCGGCGTTGTGGAAAAGCCGGCCACCGAGCCGCTGGTGTTTAGGCCATTACCGACGCTTGTCGTGCCGCCCAGGGTGCCAAGTACTGTGAGGGTGTAGCGGGATGTTTTCAGGTTCTGCTTGCCCTGCGCAGCGAGCGGGAGAGGCAGTATCAGTAGGGTGAGCAGGGTAATTGCGGCAAAGCTCGTCGACTTTGAAGATTTCATACACACTTCTCCTTGCGGTTTGTGATGGCGTCGGCTTCAGCAAGTGCCGGGGTGGGAAGTGCCGACTGCGACTAGCGACGCTACTCTCCGCTGGGTGCGGCCAAGTGTCAATGGCGCGGATGTGACTTGAATGTGGCATGTGTGCGGCATGCCGCAATTGCTCTTTCTTGAGCAAGTTGACACGACCCCATTTTGTCCCGCCGCAGTCACCAAGCGGTGTTACACTCTCCGAGTTGCACGGGGTAGGGGGAACCCCGATGGGAATTCCTGCCCAATCCGAGCCACACGTCCGCTTCGAAGGGTTCGAACTGGATCTACGCACGCGGGAACTGCGAGCCCACGGTCGCAAGTTGGTCCTTCAGGAACAACCTTTTCAGATTCTCGCTGCTTTGCTGGAGCGTCCCGGCCATCTGGTCAACCGCGATGACCTGCGACAAAGACTGTGGTCCTCTGACACATTCGTAGACTTCGAGCGCGGCCTGAACAAGGCTGTAAACCGTCTGCGTGAAGTGTTGGACGATTCCGCGGACCAGCCACGCTTTATAGAAACTTTGCCTCGCCAAGGCTATCGCTTCATCGCGCCGGTGGAGCGGATGGAAACCCAGAGTCTTCCGGTTTTGGGGAGTCTGGCCGGTAAGAGGGTCTCGCATTACCGCGTGTTGGAGATCCTGGGCGGCGGGGGCATGGGAGTGGTCTATAAGGCGGAAGACCTGAAGCTGGGCCGCCGGGTCGCGCTGAAGTTTCTGCCCCAGGAGCTCGGCAAAGACACGAAGGCTCTGGATCGCTTTGAGCGAGAAGCGCGAGCTGCTTCCGCACTCGACCATCCCAACATCTGTGCCGTTCACGAATTCGGCGACCACGACGGCCAACCCTTCATAGTGATGCCACTGCTGGAGGGACAAACCCTGCGGGACCGGATTGCAGCCAGAGCAGCCCGGTTCACGACTGATGAACTATTGAACGTCGCGATTCAGGTTGCCGACGGACTGGAAGCAGCGCATGAGAAAGGCATCATCCATCGCGACATCAAGCCGGCAAATATCTTTGTCACCAATCGGGGCGAGGCCAAGATTCTGGACTTCGGTTTGGCGAAGCTGCCGTCCTCAGCAGATCCGGAAGCTGTGCGATACCAGGAAATGCCAGGGGGGCTGATGACTCATCTCAGTCTTACCCGAACGGGTGTGGCGTTAGGTACAGCGGCTTACATGTCTCCTGAGCAAGTTCGGGGAGAGAAGTTGGACGCACGCACGGACCTGTTTTCGTTTGGCCTGATGCTTTACGAAATGACGACGGGGCAGCAGGCATTCAGCGGCGAAACGGTGGCAGTGCTTCACGAAGCCATTCTGCACCGCACACCGCTTCCGGCCCGAGAGTTAAATCCAGAGCTCCCACCCAAGCTTGAGAACATTATTAACAAGGCACTCGAGAAAGATCGCGAGCAGCGCTACCAGACTGCCTCGGAAATGCGGGCCGACTTGGAGAAATTGAAAGAGCATGCCGAGCCGAGGCGCTTTGGTGCTCGCTGGTGGGTCGCGGGTGTGGGCGTCCTTGCCCTGCTGGTGGTTGCAGGTGCCATCTTCCGCTTTCCAAACCGCCATCCCCCTACTTCGCCAGGGCTATCGGAGCTGAAGCAGCGGCAGCTCACCGACAATTCCACTGACAACCCAGTGGCAAGTGGCGCGATTTCACCTGACGGCAAGTACCTGGCTTACGCCGATCTCAAGGGCATCCATATTAAGCTCATCGAAACGGGCGAAAGGGCTGACGTCCCCCAACCAGAGGAACTCAAGGGAATGCAGGTGAACTGGGGAATTGTCTTTACTTGGGTTCGCGATGGCACCAGGTTCATTGCCAATGCATACATGCCGGGCCGTCACTCTAGCATTTGGACGGTGCCGGCAATGGGTGGAGCGCCATACAAGATTCGGGACAATGGCGAGGCACAAACGGTTTCACGAGACGGCTCCTGGGTGGCCTTCCTCTCGAATTGGGGTAGGTGGGGTTACCGCGAGATCTGGGTGATGAGGCCGGACGGAAGTGGCGCACACAAGCTCTACGATACCGACGAGAAAAGCGCTTTCGGCGGCGCTGAATGGTCACCCGACGGCCAACGACTAGGCTACGTTACCCTACACGAGGCGTCTGACAAAGGTGAAATGGCTATTGAAAGCCGCGACCTGAAAGGCGGACCCGCCGTGACTGTGCTGGCGGATGCAGTCGCCGCCGGGCCATGGTCCTGGCTGCCTGATGGACGCGTCGTATACTCATGGGACGAAGGGGGTCCCCCTTCCGAAACCTGCAATCTGCGGTCGGAGCAGATAGATCTCCTCACTGGTAAACCTACCGAGAAACCGAGGCGCCTGACCAATTGGGCCGGCTTCTGCTTGGACAACCCAAGTCCAAGCGCCGATAGCAAGCGTCTCGTTTTTCGAGGGTGGGCATGGCATGCCAATGTGTATGTCGCTGACCTAGATCCTGCCGGGACTCACCTCACGATTCCCCGCCGCCTGACGCTGAACGAGGGTCGAAACTTTCCTGCGGCCTGGACACCCGACAGCAAGGCAATCGTTTTCGAATCCTATCGCGACCGCCAGTGGCGGATACTTAAGCAATGCTTGAATCGAGATACACCCGAACCCATCGTGACCGTGACGGAGCAGATGTTCAATGCACAGCCCCGCGTAAGCCCCGACGGTACATGGATTCTCTACCCGGCAGTGTACTCAAGCGTAGGCGGCACCTCAGCGCCGTATCAACTGCTGAGGGTACGAATCAATGGTGGGCGTCCAGAGCAGGTTTTGAGAGCAAGCTTTTACGACAGCCCTCAATCACGCACCGCGCCTGGCTGCGCCAGGGCTCCCGCCAGTTTGTGTGCCATCGCAGAGCGAAGTTCAGATGGCAAACAGATCATGTTCACAGCTTTCGATCCCTTGAAGGGACGAGACCGCGAAATCACCCGCGTTGATGTCGAGCCCACGGGCCGCGGCTACGTATGGGACCTTTCCCCGGATGGGACGCGTATCGCTTTGCTCCAGTTTTTCGGAGGCACGGAACCAGGTCAGTCCCCGGCAGGAAGACAAATCCGAGTCATCGCTTTGAACAGCCCCCGCTCCGAGGAGATTATCGTGAAGGGCTGGGACAATCTGCAGAGCGTGGACTGGACAGCCGACGGAAAGGCACTGTTTGTTTCAGGCGCCACGCGAGAGGGGTCAGCCCTGCTGCACGTCGATCTGCACGGCAATGCCCGTGTGCTCTGGGAGCGCAAGGGAGGCGTCGAGCCATGGTTCGCTTTGGCACCGTGGGCCGTGCCTTCGCCGGACGGCCGCCATTTGGCGATTTATGACTGGAGCGTAAACTCTAACATGTGGATAATAGAGAATTTTTGAAGGCGCGCTACTTCTTTGTCGGCTTGTGCGGGACATATATTCCGCTATTCCGCCACTTCTATTTGTGAGATGGGTTGTAGTCTCAACTTTTTCGAATCCAGGTTACTTCGAAGCAGATCCGGGAGTCGTCAACTTCTTTTCGTTCTCTTCTTGCAATTTTCGTAGGTCACGCCAGCGGGCGTACTGCTCTTTCTTGGCAGGGTCAGCGTCTTCCTCTCCCTTGAGCCAAAAGCGGAACCAATCCACTGATCCACCCTGCGACGCGATGCGTACAGCCGGATTGGTCAAAACGTGCTCGTCGGTATTCAACATGATCAGGTCCACTGGCTTTCGCAGATAGCGAAGTCCAGCGTATGGCTCCCACATTTTGAGTACACTGAACGGACCTTCGCCAACGACCATTAAGGGAGTGCTGATTCTATCGAGGTTAAAGCCAGGCGACCGCTTCAGCCACAGTTCCAAGCCTTCACCGAAGGGCGGAGCACCAATCATCGAATCAAACTCCCTGTCAAGTCCGCTACCGCCGCCTCTCATCATATACTGAAGATAACTTGCCATCACTCCATCTGTAATCGAGGCGGCTTTGAAGTGAAGAGTGCCCGTGGTAAGTGCTTCCATCACGTAGAAACAGGTACGACTGAATCCGATGATGCCGATTGTTTCTGGATTCACTACTCCCTCCGAGACTAATTGATTGGCCGCAGCTTCGTAACCCGACACGGTGCAAGGTCCCTCTGCTGCAAAGCTAGGACAACCGTGTTCCGAGACTTGCAATACCACAATTCCCGCCGCCGCCAGCGCTCTTGCGGCGAATGCGGTCGAGAGCAGACCGGACGGTGTAAATTCTGCTTTATTAAAGCCGTGCGTCTGAATGACGAGCGGGTAGCGCTGCCCCGTTTTGTAATTACTTGGCTTGTAAAGCCCAGCTTTCCACTCTCGTCCTTCTTTATCCTTCCAGGTGTAGACGCTCGCCTGCCCCAGGTCGATGTGCCCAAGCTGCGGATTTGGGTCCCAGACGACTCTAGATGTCTCTTTATTTCTAGCAATAAGCACTGGAGGCTCATTCAAATCCTGCCTCACGGCGATGTCGACAGCACCCTGCCCCACTTTAGGCTCACCCGCGAACTGTGCGGCAAGTCGCCAATTATCGTCGGTTTCCTGTTGGTACTTCGTGGTACTGATCGATGATGATGACCACTCTCCGGGCTGATAGAAGCTCACTGTGACCCAGCGTTTGTCGCCGCCTACAAACCTCACCATCTTGGCATGGTGGAAACCTTCCTCGGCACCGGCTTCGGTTTGGCCTTTTAAGATCCTCACACAAGTGCGTGTGTCGGACGGTAGATCTACAACAGCAATGCAAGGACGTGTAGGTGTATTGTTCTTGGATTTAAGGAATGTTGCAGGCAGGATAATCGCCTTTCCGTCGTTCGACCAACTAGGACCGCCGAGCACAGCCTCCCACAAACCGGCGGCAACGTTGCTTCCTGGTGCATCTGTCAGGGCTTGTATGTACCCAGTTTTTAGATTAATGCGAACGTACTGGTGCACACCGCGGCCGGGGCTGGCGCGGATTCGAAAAGGATCCGATGGAAACAGTGGCGGGTAAAGTGTTTCCCAGGACGGTGGGACCTCGAGAACTGGTAGTTCCGCAACCAATGAGGCACCGTCGGGCGACAAAGCCAGATCCCCGGGGACAACTGCTCCGAGAACGACTGGGGCACCATCATGCTTAACCTGAAAGTGTTCGTCGCCAACGACCGCCCACAGATAGTAAACTATTGTCGAATCACTCGGAAAAAGAAACTCTTTAAGCTTACGGCCGGTAACCACAACCGCCGGCGCTTGATCTTCAGCGTGCGGGTTCTGCCGCTCGCTCAGATCACAGCCAGTATAGACGTAGTGTTGCCGGTCAAGGATATCGAAATCCTCGACTGTCTCTGTTGTGGAAGTCAGCGGTTCAATTGTCTTTTTTCGAAGATCTGCAAAGATGAGACGGTACCTGCCGTCGGACGTCCGCTCTAGGTAGGCTACTCCGCTGGAGTCCCGCACCCAACGCCACTTGCTGATAATGGGGCCCTCCTTATCTGTAGAACGAGTTACCACCCACAGAGGAGACGGCGACGACGCACCGGAACGTTTCAAGAAGTTCTCGACATCTTTACTACGGTAAAACCGCAAAGAATCCTCGACTTTGTTCAGGTCTGGGCGACCGCTCTCAGTCTCCACGGCGAAGTAGCTCCCGTCCGGGGAAAACAGCACTTCCTCCTCTTGTCCTAAAAATGCCCCCCCGAAATGCGCAAAGCCAATATCATCGGTGACGGTAAAGGGTTTCTTGGTTTGTTGTGCTGATGCAAAGGGGAAATAGCTGCCGATCAGAAATGTTAATGCAATGACGGATCCGAGATAGGAAGTGGCAAGTGACTTGTGGCGGTCGGCGAGTAACCCTTCGTTTCCCCCGACATTCGCCGTAGAGAAGGCAAGGTGGCGATTCGTGCCTCTTCTTCCCCCGCCGCTGCGGACTCCGCAGGGAAAGTTGGTAACTCGTGAAAATCCATTAGGCATTAATTGCAAAGCTTTTGAGGATATTTATTGTTACTCGTATTTGCGGGATTGCGCGGCTGATAGGCATCCCACTTCCTCGTGCAGAATCAGCAGAAAGAGATGTGCACATTGCGATCTGCCTCGGCGCACCCGTCTTCCATTCCAAACGCCTCGCCCTTGAGTGCAGCGGAAGCGTCAACCTTCGACTGTTGACTGTGAAGTGACTTCAAAACATTAATTTCAGCGCGAACTGCATGGATCGCGGGCCGCCCATTTGGTAGAGTGGACTCAGCACTCCAAGCGAGTTTGCCAGCGTGGCAGTGAACTGACCAAAAGTGTTCTGGCCGAAGTTCGGTTTGATGGCTCCGAAATTCGGATGATTGAAAAGGTTGAATGCCTCTGCACGGAATTGCAGCCTCAGACGCTCGTGGATCGGAAAATCTCGCCGGATCGCCATATCCGTCTGCCAAGCTCCAAGACCCTTCGCAAAGTTCCGCGGAGTGTTACCGAGGCCGGAATTGACAGCAGTGAACGCGTTCGGATTTATCGCTCGTCCTCCCGGACAAGAATGTCCGGGATCGAGGTCCCCTAACCCTTGAAGAACATTGGTACAATTCGCGCCATAGAGATAGACCGGCTGGCCCGGAACGAAACTTAGTCCCCCATCATAGAACCGCCCATTCGGTTGCAGGAGTTGGTTGCCTACGAGAGTTACCGGAAAGCCCGTGCGCGCTGTAAGACGATTATCGATACCCCAGTGGTGCAAAACTTTTTGTACGGAGCCGCCGCTATGTCCCACGTTCGGCAGATCATAGGAAAGAGCAGCGGACAAGTTGTGCCTCACGTCGAAGTCACAATTTCCGCGTTGATATCCAAAAATATAGTTCTCGGAGCCGTAGTCGATGCAGTGAGACCATGTGTAGGAGCTCAGGGCCGTCAACCCCCGGCTCAGTCTCCGCCGGAATTGAACTTGCAACGAGTCGTAGTCAGACGTCAGCCCACTCTCAACAAACACAAAATCACTTGAGATTGGGTTGCTCGCGGGTTGAAACTGATTTTCCCGTAGCAACCTGGCCGCGTGCGAACCGACGTAAGATATAGTGAGAGCCTGCGATTTGCCGAGCGCCTGCTCGACACTGGCATTCCACTGAAGCGTATATGGCAACTGTAGGTGCTTTGAGAAGCCGTAGACAATGGGTTGTTGCCCTACAGGCGGGTTGAGAATGGCAGGAACCGCAATGGATCCTGGAAACGGTCCGGACGTAAACATAGATGCACTGAACCCGGGCCCCTCAAAACCGAGAGAGCCTAACTGCTGGCCAGTGTCGAAAAAAACGCCGCCGCCACCACGCACAACTGCTTCCCACCCCGATACATTGTGGAGGACATATGTGGCCCCCAGCCGGGGTGCAAAGTTAAACCAAGTGGTTTGCCAGAGTGCCGTGCCCTGCGGTGCCAGGGCCCAGGTATCAGGACTGGCGCCTTGCACCGTGTAGGGCTTCAACCCTTGGGTCACGCCGGGCGCGGGGTTCAACTCCCAACGTAGTCCCAACGATAGGCTGAAGCGCTGTGACACTTTCCAGTCGTCCTGCGCAAAGGCCGAGAAGTTCATATACAAAGGATATGCGGGAGCAAAGGACTCCGGGAAAATGAACGGGCTGTCATTTGTTTGGATGTCAGATTGACTTAAGAAAAAGTATCCGACAAACGGCGTCGACACAATCGCAAAGGGAGCCAGTCTACGATAGTCCAGACCAAATTTGAACTGGTGGCGTCCCAAAGATAGATTTACTGTATCGACCAAGTTCCACTGCCTCTGAGCAACAGGTTCCTTAGCCTCTAGAAGCTCAGCATCATACCCGTTGTAATTGACGTCAAATTGAATCTCCGATCTAGATCTCTGCCCTGTTAACTGTCTTAGATTGACGGGTATACTGCCCCCGAACGCAGTCGTGGCGTGACTTTCGGTAGCCCCGTTTGAACTGTAATTGAAGTGGAAATCGTTACTCAGCCGGTTTGAGAAAACACTGCCGATACCTGCCGTGTACGTTCGCAGGGCATAAGCTACGGTGTCGAGCGTGGCCGGAGTCAGGAACACCGTTGTGGTTCCACGAGTCGCCGAACTGGAGGCCGTATCACTGAACCGGAAAAAGAACTTGAACTTATCATTTACAACGTGATCAAGCCGAACGCTAGTGGAATCGATTGAAGCCGGGTTGGACCAACTCCCGATGAATTGAGCGAAATGGTTTATGGGATCATCGATCCCATTCGGGGTAGGTAATGGGAATGCATTCAGAACAGAATTGAGTGGCGACGGCGCGCTTGCGCGCAACGTGACATCCGGCACGACCACGGCCGATGCTGGCTGCGGTGCAGTCAGTCGTAGCCCTTCATACGAAACAAAAAAGAACGTCTTATCTTTTCCGTCGTAGAGTCCCGGAAGCTTGACCGGCCCGCCAAAAGTTCCGCCGAAATCATTCTGCCGTAGTGCGGGTTCCGGTGTCCCAAAGTAGCCGTTAAACCAATCTTGGGCGTCGAAAGCGCCATTCCTCACGTACTCGTATGCTGTGCCGTGGCATTGATTCGTACCTGATTTCGTTTCAAACGAAAACTGGCCGCCCGGATTCCGCCCGGATTCCGCCGAGTATGTGGAACTCGACACACGAAACTCTTGCAGATCATCCACGGAGACAAGCGCCTGCGTCGTTCCCAACGCCGTCGCCGCAGGGACCGAACCGCTTGGGCCAGCCCCGCGAGTTGTTAGAAATGCAACAGTCCCGACATTGGCACTAACGCCGTCCACTGTGAAGGTATTCGACTCTGTGCGTTGACCATTGATGCTGAACTCACCCGTCCTGCCGAGGCCGGAAGTGGAAAAACTTAGAGAAGCTTGAGGCGTCTGAGTTACAACGCCTGGCGTGAGCAGGATCAAATCCTGAAAGCTGCGCCCATTCAGCGGCATATTCTCTATGTATGTTTGATCCACGACCGTGCTAACTGACGCATCCGTCGTACTGATCATCGGCGCACCGCCTTCAACCGTTACGGTTTCGAAAACGGCCCCTACAGGCAGGGTGAAGTTGATCGACAGCGCGTCTTGAATGTTAAGGACGATGTCGGGTTTGATGAGTGTTTTGAATCCCACCTTGGAAACCTGAAGCCGGTATGGTCCCGGCGGTAGATTCGGCATAACGTAAATGCCGTCGTCATTCGTCTTGCCAGAGTACTTCACTCCTGTTGCATCGTTTATTACCAGAATGTCGGCCCCGGCGATCACCTTGTTGGAAGGATCGACCACGAGGCCATTGATAACCCCGTTGGGTGATTGCGCAAGAAGGGGTGCGGTCCACATCAAAGCGCAAGCGGAAAGCAGGACGACATGGGGGAAGCGCATTTAGGCTCTCCAGCGACCAACGGGGTTCCAGCCCCTCTCTTATTGTTCGCAGGACAATCCGCGCGAGTACCACGTTGGCTTTATTTTAGGACGAATCGCTATCCAGAAGGGGTGGCAGAACCACCGAGCTAGGGATGGTTCGGGTCAATTCTCAGGTAGGCAAAAAGGAGAGATTTGCCACTGGGCCTGTGGCTACCGCCATTGGGCTCCACAGTCACGAACACACCGTCAATTTGTGCTAGAGTCTTGGGGTTGTCACACTTCAAAATCCACCGTTTTCTTGTGGCGTTGTCTTCATAAAAGATGCCGAGGTTGAGCGCCTGTTGCCGATCAGGGCCTCGTCGGCCCCAGGCCTGAAACGTATTCGCCTTCTTTGCCTCGGTCTGCTGGTCCAGATCGTATGCGTAAAAGATGAGCGACTTTCCCCGCGTGTAGAAGACCCGTCCGTAGGGTTTTTTGGTTTCGCCGGTGCCGGCGACGTCATAGACTTCCGCAATGTAGAGATCACGGGCACCCATCAACTCCCGGATGTCCCGGTCGTGCGAAAGCAGTTGGTCTTGCTGCTCAAGCGCCGTCTCGCGATCTTGCAGCAGGCGAGTGAGATCGTTGACCTTGGCCTCTGATGCTTTGGCGCGAGCTGCGTCTTGGGCAGACTGTTGCGTCAAGGCATTCAATTTCTCCTCGAGCGCGTGGGAATTGTTTTGGGCGGCGTCCAATTTCTGCGCCAGATCCGCGCGCTGTTGGGTGAGATCCTGTCTGCTCGCGTCGCCGGCGTGCAGATCGTTCTCCAATCGCTCCTCTGCCGCCTTCATCTGGTTGATTTCGGCCGATTGCTCGGCCAATTGGTGCCGGAGCCCCGAGATCGTTTTGTCGCGTTCCTTGATCTGGGCGCTTGCGATTTCACGCTCGTGACCCGCGTCGCTCAGTTGTTCCTCAAGAGAGACTTGGTTTTGTGCACGCGGCGGGGGGGGGACTGCTGGGCAACATCGGTCGAGCGGTGGACTCTAATGCGATAAGCGTAGAAGCCAACGCTGAGGAAAAGCAGGATTCCTGCGGCATACAGCATCCACACCTGAGGCCACCCTACGCCATTGGAGA
>Ga0307475_10002584_pt1 | contig 10921 bp, 6 predicted proteins | sample atmos_gasesECM1C_FD_203317 | JGI IMG/M metagenome (GOLD analysis project Ga0307475, IMG submission 203317) | Hardwood forest soil microbial communities from Morgan-Monroe State Forest, Indiana, United States - atmos_gasesECM1C_515 | ecosystem: Environmental > Terrestrial > Soil > Temperate...
CACGCCGGCTGCTCTACGAGGCGCGCAGCCGGCGCGTGCCGCCCCTGCGCGACGACAAGATCCTGGCGGCGTGGAACGGACTCGCGATCTCCGGCCTGGCGGTGGGCGGCCGCGTGCTGGGCGAGGCGCGCTATGTCGCGGCGGCGGCCCGGGCGGCCGATTTCGTGCTGGGGCGCATGCGCCAGGACGGGCGCCTGCTGCGCAGCTTCAAGGACGGGCGGGCACGGCACAACGGCTACCTCGACGATTACGCCTTCGTCGCCGCCGGGCTGCTGGATCTGTTCGAGGCGGACTTCGACCCGCGCTGGCTGCGCGAGGCGATCGCGCTCTCGGAGGCCGTCGAGGCGCGCTTCGCCGACGCCGCGGGCGGCGGCTGGTTCATGACCAGCGACGATCACGAGGCGCTGCTGGCGCGCGAGAAGCCGACCTATGACGGGGCCGAGCCTTCGGGCAACGCGGTGGCGCTGCTGAACGCGCTCCGCCTGCACACCTTCACGGCGGACGATCGCTGGCGGCAGATCGCCGAGCGGGCGCTGCGGGCGTTCTCGGACGCCCTGACCACCCGGGGCGTGGCCATGACCGAGGCGCTGCTGGCAGTCGATTACGCCGCCGACGTCGCGCGCGAGATCGCCGTCGTCTGGCCGTCGGGCGCCGCGCGCGAGACCGCGGAGCCGTTGCTGGCGGCGCTGCGCCGCACGTTCGTGCCCAGCCGCGCGCTGGCGGGCGCCGCCGAGGGGGCGGGCGTGGCGGCGGTGGCGCCGCTGGCCACGTTCATGGAGGGCAAGCTGGCGCAGGGCGGGCGCGCCACCGCGTACCTGTGCGAGCGCGGCAAGTGCGAGCTGCCGACGCACGATCCGGCCGTGTTCGTCGAGCAGCTCCGCAAGCCGCGGCGCTAGCGCCGTTTCGTTCCCGCGCCGCCCTATTCGCGGGCCAGCGAGTCGTCGCGATGCCCGCCACCGCGCGACCGGTCGCGCTCGTCCCGATCGCCGTCGAGGTTGCCGTCGAGGTCGCGATCGATGCCGGCGCGGCGGCCCGAGCCGGGCGGGACGGCGGTGAAGGTCAGCGTGGCGCGGCCGGCCCCCGCCAGGGTGCGCAGGTGCGCGTCGGCGACGGGATCGCGGTGCGAGCGATCGGGCAGGAACGCGTTTGTGGCCGGATCGAAGAGGAAGCCGGTGGGCTCGCCGTGGAAGAGGCCGTGCGCCACCAGGTCGCACTCGCCGGCGGCCGCGCGCGCCTCCAGCAGATCCAGCCGCGCCGTGGTGTCCGCGCCCGCGGCCTCGTCCAGCGTCGCTTGCTGGCCGACGATGGGCGCCAGGTTCGAGTCGAACGCCAGCATGAACGCCTCGATCTGACGGCGCAGCTTGATGTTCGCCAGCACCTTCTGTTGCGCGGTGGCCGGATCATCGGTGGGGCCGGCCACGACGATGCCGCCGGGGTTCGACTGGCGCTGCGCGAACACGGTGCCGCTGTGGAATCGAAACACCGTGTCCACGCTGCCGTCGTGCAGGAACCCGAAGCCGCGCACCTGATCGCCGGTCGGCGCGCTGGAGTTGTAGGGCTCGGGCAAGAGGGTGCCCAGCCCCGACGTGTCGCTCGGGTTGAAGGTGTTGTCCATGCCGAACATCCCGACCTTCTGGTACATGTTGCGCAGGTGCGGGACCTTGACGAACTGGGTCTCCGCCTCGAACGAATAACGGCCGTCGCTGCCGAAGAAGCCCGGCTTGGCCACGCCGAACTGAGCGTTGCCCTGCGGATCCAGCACGTGGCAGCCGTTGCAGTTGTGAAAGGTGTCGGAAGGCAGCTCGCGGCCGTCGGGCAGGTGGCTGAAGTAGAAGTCGCGCCCCGCTTGCTGATCGGGGGTCAGCGAGTCGTCCAGGTTGCGAATCGGGTTCGGCGGGTACGTGACCTGCAGAATGAAGTCCGTGAACGCCTGCATCTCGTCGTCGGCGAGCGGGTTTGCGCGCGCGAGCAAGCCGCCGAACGCGACGTTGAACTTCTTGAAGGCGGCCTGCTCGTCGAAGGTCCCCGTGTCGGGCTGGGCGCTGGGCAGCACGACCAGGCGCGTGGCATCCGTGCCGCCGGTGCGATCGCCCCGCCAGTGCATCGGGCCGTGGTTCGCCATCCCGCGCAGGCTCTGCGTCGTCATCGGGCCCTTGAGCGGGTGGTGGATGGGCGTGCTGGTGCCGATGGGCGGCCCCAGCAGCGTGAGATCGAACGTGAACGGCCCCGGGATCGGCGTGGCGATGTCGTCGGGATCGCCAAGGTCCCAGGCCAGGCTGTCGAAGTCGCCGAAGATGTGGCACGTCGCGCACGCCGAATCGCCGTGCCCCGACGTGAAAGCCGCGTCGTACAGAAACCGCCGGCCCTTGACCACGCTGCGCGGCTCCGGATTGAACATGGCGACGTGCCCGATCTCGCGCCCCAGCCGCACGTCGATGATCGAGATCGAGTTGTCGAAGCGAGTGAGCGCGTACAGCAGCCCGCGCCGCGCATCGAGGGCGAGCCCCGTCGGGCCGCCGCCCGTGACCGGGATCTGGTTCGCCAGCGACGGAACGAAGGTGTCCCTCTCCAGCTCGCGCGTCGAGAAGACGCCGATCTTGCTCGAGCCCAGGGCCGCGACGTAGAGCGTGCGTCCGTCGGGCGTGACCACCATCTCCGTCGGGAAGGCCAGGCTCTTGGCCGCCTCCTGGGGCGTGCCCTCCTGGCTGAAGTCGATGTGCTTGTTGAGGTGGCGCGCGCTCACGCTCGCGGCGGCGGGGTCGATCACGGTGATGCGGTTCTCGGCCATGTGGCCGCGGACCGATCCGGCGGGCGCCCCTTGCGTCGGACCGAACGCGTTGTGCCCTTCGAAGCGCACGTCGTTGCGCGCGTCCAGGTTCGACACGTAGACCTTCCCGCTTTGCGGATTGACCGCCATGTTGAACAGCACCGTCCCCACCGCGGCGAACACGCCGCTCGGGCGGGCGGCCGGCGGATTCGACATGGCGTCGATGGCGAACACGTCCTTGTCCGGAAGGCTGAGGCGCACGTGGCTGTCCCAGCGGCGCCCGACATTGTCCAGCCAGTGCGGCTGCCCGTCGGTCGGATCCACGCGCAGCTTGACGATGAGGCCGGTCGGCGGCTGCGGAACACCCTGGGCGTTGGTGTGCGGCGGCGGCACCCCGCCGTTCGGCGTGATGATGCGCTCGCCGAGGACCGTCGTGCGGTTGCCCGACTGGAAGGCGGCGGCGTACACGGTTCGCCCGTCGGCGGACGCGGCCAGCGCGCGCGGCGTGTCGGCGAAGAGCGTGATCACCGCCAGCGGCGAACCACCCAGCGAGTCGCCCAGATCGTCCGCGTCGAACACCCACACATCGGCGCGGCCCATGCCGGGCGTCGTCAGCTGCGGGTCGCGCCCGGTGTTCTGCCCGCGGTGCGCGGTGGTGATGAAGGCGCGCCCGCCGTGCGGCCCCGCGAACAGGATGTCGCGCGGTTCGTCTCCGACCAGCAGCGTGCGCCTGACGTGCGCGCGCTCGGGCCAGCTCACGTCGACGACGCTGACGCTGTCCGAGAGATGGTTGACGACCCAGACCTCGCCGGCGCCGCGCTCGGCGATCGCGACTGGTTCCAGCCCGACGGGGACGGAGGCGACCAGCTCCAGGTTTCCCCCGAGGACGCGAAAGATCTCCAGCCGCCCGTCGGGCGTGTTCGCCGCGTAGAGGTACCGCCCGTCGGCGGCGAGCGCGAGCGGACGCACCTGGCCGCTCTCGAACAGCGTGAAGGCTTTTTCAGGGATGTCGGGGCGGCGCGCGGTGAGCGCCGAAGACGTGACCGCGACCGCCGTCTCCTCTTCCGTGGAGGGCGTCGAGCAACCCGCGGCGACGGCTGAAGCGAGCACGACCGCAGCGACAGGAACAACAACCGATCTCAGCGTGGTGAATCTCATCGGACCTCCGCGCAAGGAACGCATAGCTTGCCGCTGAATTCCGTCGCGGCGTGCAACAAAAGCGCGACGACGAATGCGGGTGATCCACGACACTCGATCGAATTGCCGACGAGAGGTAATCGAGCCAACGTCTCGATTGCGTCGAGCGCTCGAAACTGGCGGTGGTTGACCGCGCCGGCGGAAGCGCACCCAGCTCGACCAGCCCGTCACCTGGGCGCGGGTTCCAGCACGATGTAGCCGGCGAAACGATCCAGCCCTTCGCGGCGGGCTGGCGGCGCCAGCGGGCCGAGCACGCGCTTGATGATGCGCACCCAAAACGGCCAGGGGACGGGGCGGCCGAGGCGGTCGCCCTCGGCGGGAAGAAATCGCGCCTCGCGCTGGCGCCAGCCGTGCGCGGCGAAGAAGCCGTGCCAGTCGTCGGGCTTGAACTTGAAGGGGCTCTCGCGCATGTGGCGGTTGATGCCGGCGCGCTCGCGGTACTGGTGGCTCTCTGGCGAGATGTAGTCGACGATCCAGCCGCCGACGTGGGCCAGCGCGCGCAGGTCGGCCGCCAGCGCGCCCGCCGCCGCGAGGTCCAGGTACGGCACCACGCCCTCGGTTAGCACCAGCATGCGCGCGGCGCGCGCGTCCAGCCCCGCCAGCAGCGCGCGGCGCCCGGGACCATCGCCGAGATCGAGACCGACGCGCTCGAGATGGCAACGAGGCGCCTCGCCGGCCAGCGCGCGTTCCTTGTAGGCGACGACCGCCGGGTAATCGACCTCGATCCAGCGGAGGTCGCGCGGCAGATCCAGCCGATACGGGCGGGCGTCCAGGCCGGCGCCGAGGTTGACGATCATGTCTGTCCCGCCGGCCAGCGCCGCGCGGATCAGCTCGTCGATCACCACCGTGCGCACCGCCAGCAGCCAGCCGCTCATGCGCCCGGTCGGCCACGCGGCCGCCAGCGCCTTCCCTTTGTCGCCAGCCAGGCGCGCCGCCAGCGGATCGCGAAACAGCGCGTCCGGACGTGCCGACTCGTCGGCGCGGAACTGCGCGACCAGGAACGCGGTGTCGGAGACGTGCTGGATCGCGCGCTGATCGGGCGCCGGGGTTGTCGGCATCACGGCATGTTCTACGCGATCGAATCGCCGCCGGCGCGCGCGCCCCCCGTGCAAACCCCTAGAGCGGGTACGGGCGCGGGCCGCGCGGCGGGAACAGCGTGGCCGCGATCTGCGCGGGCGCGACGCGGAAAGCGTCACCGAGGGCGCGCAGCACGATCACGGCCAGGCGCCCGTGCGGCGGGCGACGCGCCGCCGCGACGAACACGCTGTCGACGGCGATCCCGGCCGCCGCCGACGCGGTCTCGGCCAGCGCGGCTGGCTTCGCGCTCGCGGGCGCCGCCTTGACGTGCAGGGCGGCGCGCATGAGCGCGTGATAGCCGGCGGCCCAGAGCAGCCACGGTTCGGGCACGCCGCCGGACGCGGCCAGCGTGGCCTCTCGGGCGCGCCGCTCGAGCTCGCGCGCGCCAACGGTGTCCAGCTCGCGCAGGCAACCAGGGAACTCGCCGGCCAGCTCCCGCAGGCGCGCGCGCAGCGCCCGCGCCGCCGCGCCGTCGGGGGCGGGCCCGGCGCCCCGGCGATCACGCGCGTGGCGAAGCGCGACCAGCGCCTCGTACTTGCGCGCCAGAGCGGCCAGCGCGGCGGCGCCGATCTCGATCGTCACGGGCACTACGTCGCCTCGTGCAGGGCGCGCGCCACCTCGTCGGCCAGTGCGCGCCGCCGTTCGGCCAGGCGGCGGGCGGTGTCGAAGCGCCACGCCCGCAGCCACAGCACGCGCAGCGCCTCGGCCACGTCGCTGGTCAGCTCCTCGAAACGGAGCGCCGCATAGCCGCCGCCCAGACCGAGCGCGAACGTCAGCGCGCCCCAGCCCGGCCCCCGCCAGAGCCCGACGGCGATCGCCTCGGCCAGCCAGGCGACGAACAGGAACGAGGCCCCGGCGATCAGCTTCACCGTGCCGAGGACGTCCTCGTCGCGGGTCACCCGCTTGGCCACCTCGCCCGCCAGCCGGTACGGGATCCAGCCCAGCACGGCGCCCGCGACCGCGAACGGCAGCGCCAGCAGCATGCGCGCCACGGCGCCCAGGATCTGCCGCGGCCGCACCGATTGCAGCTCCAGCGCCCACGGGTTTTCCACCCCCAGGTGGCGCAGCGTGCGCGCGTAGGTGCGCGCGGCGGCGGCGACGGCCTCGACGCGCGCCGGATCGCGCGCCCGCAGGCGCTGGTAAGCGTCCAGCAGCGTGCGCGCGTAACGGTGCCGCGCGGCCATGTCATCGCCGCCGTCGCCGGCCGCGCCCGGCTCGGCCGTCCAGGTGGCGACGCTGGCGATCCCGGTCAGAAGCTCGCGCGTCTCCGCCTGCAGCACCACCGCGTCCAGGCGCTGCTTGATCTCCTCGGTGAGCGCGTCGACCGTCGCGCGCTCGTCCTGGCGATAGGCGGCCAGGCTGCTCGCCACGGCGATCGGCTCGCCCACCACCAGCAGGACGCGCGAGCGGAACAGCACCTTGCGTTCATAGTGCAGGCCCACCGGCAGCACGATGACGCCCAGGCGCGCCTGATTCCCCTGCTCGGCCTCCGCCGACAGCGCGATGCGCGCCGCCCCGGTCTTGAGCGGCCGCATCTGTGGGTCGGAGTGCGACGTACCCTCGGGGAACAGCGCCAGCGCTTCGCCGCGGGCCAGCGCCGCGCGGCAGCGGGCGAAGCTCTCGTCGTTGCGGCCGATGTCGGCGGCGCGCGCGCCCGCGTCGCGAACCCGGTAGATGGGGATCGTGCCGAAGGCGTCCATCGCCAGCCGGCCGAGGGGATTGCCAAACAGCGTGCTCTTGCCGAGAAAGCGGGCCGGGCGTCCCACCGCCACCCGCAGCAGCACCGGATCCAGCAGCCCGTTCGGGTGGTTGAGGACGAAGATGACCGGGCCGCCGCGCGGGATCTTCTCTTCACCCTCGATGACGCGCACCGGGTAGTAAAGGCGCACCAGCGATTCGAAAAGCCACCGGATGAGCGATGTTAAAGCGCGCCTCACGGACCGCCGATATTATCCGCGAAAGGGTTTACACTGCACCGTGGGCGGGCCTTCATGGACAACATGAACCGTTTCGGCAAGCCGAGCGGCGAGCCCGCCGGCGAAGCGCCGGCCGCCGGCCCCGCCGCGCCCGCTCGCGCCAGCGGCCGCGTCGTCATCGACATCGACGACATCCTGATCGGCCGCCGCTTTCAGCACTTCGAGGTGCGGGCGCGCCTCGGCCGCACGGCCGCCGGCACGGTCTACCTGGCTGACGACACCAGCCTGTGCCAGCCGGTGATGTTGACGATGCTGCGCCGGTCGTCGGGCGGCGCCGATCCGGGCCTGGTCGACGCGCTGGCGGCGCCTCGCCACCAGTCGCGCGTCGCTCATCAGAACGTCGCGCAGGTGCGTTTCGTCGGCACGGCCGACGGCAACCCGTTCGTCGTCACCGAGCACGTCGACGGCCGATCGCTGCGCGAGGAGATCAAGCACAGCGGCGCCATCTCCTGGATCGACGCCGTGGCGCACATGGTTCAGATCGTGCGCGCGCTGGAGGCGGCGCACGAGGTCGGGCTGGTGCACGGGGCGCTGACGCCGTCGAACATCATCTTGCGGCGCCGCGGTCCCGATGGCAGCGCTCCGGTCGACGTCAAGGTCGACGGCTTCGGCGTGGCGCCGACCGCCGACAGCCGCGACGGCGACGACCCGTACCTCGCGCCCGAGCAGCGCGCGGGCGGCGCGCCCAGCCTGCGCGGCGACATGTACGCGCTGGGCGTGATCTTCCATGAGATGCTGACCGCGGCCCCCCCACGCTCGGAGCGACCGCTGCCCGAGCGGCTGGCCCCGCAATACATTCGCCGGCTGGTGGCTTTCCTGAAGCGCGAGGATCCGAAGCAGCGCCCCTCCGGTTACGAAGAGCTGCTCGGCCGGCTGGAGGTGGCGCTGGTGGAGCCGCCCGCCGCCCAGCCACTGGCCGCGCGCGCGGGCGCGTTCGTCATCGACATGTTGACGCTGGGTCTGGTCGTGATTGCGGCGGCGGTGCTCGGTCCCCGCATGGCGCCGGTTTCGCGCTGGGAGGCGATGCAGCTTGGCCTGCTGGGCTTCACCATCTACTCCGTCTGCGCGCACAAGCGCGGCGGTCAGACGCTGGGCAAGCAGATCTTCGGCGTGACGCTGTTCGAACCGCGCCAGGGCCTCGGCTGGCCAGGAATGATCGCCCGCCCGCTGGTGCAGCTGTGGGGGTTGTTCGCGGCGGCGGCGATGATTGACCTCGAGCTGGGATCGAATCCGGCCTGGGAGCAGATCGCCGATCAACTGGGTGGTCCCCTGATCGTCGTCGGCGTATTGTGGCTGCTGGGTTTTCTGGTGGTGCTGACCAACAAGGAAGCGATCGCCCTGCACGATCACGTCACCGGCACCTCGGTGGCCGCCAACTAGCCGGGGTGCGCGTGCGGTCGCCTGCCCGTCCCGCGCGCCGCCCCGTCGCTGTCCGGCCCGCCTTCGCGCGGGCGCGCGGGGCCGCCGCGCTGCTGGCCCTCGCCGCAGCGACGCTGGCGGCGTCGATCGCGCGGGCCGAGAAACCGGCGGTCGGGGCGGCGCCCGCGACCGACGACACCACGCCGCTGGTGCCGGGACCGCCCACCGACGCGCCCACGGCCGGCGTCTCGGTCGACACCACGTTTCTGCGGTCGGCCAACAACCTGTTCATCGTCTTTCCCAGCGCGCGGCTGCAGGTGGACGGCACGTTCTTCTCCGTCCAGTCGGTCAAGAGCGGCTTCCTGCTCAAGCGCGTGCGCCTGGAGCTGGCGGGCTGGATCGGGCCCGGCGTCTACTACAACATCTCGGGCGATTTCGCCTCGCCGGCCGGCGCCACCGACCCGGCAGCGCAAACGTTCCTGGCCAGCACCGACGACTATGTGGCCCTGGCGCCGTTCGGGGACGTCGCCATCCTGCAGGCCGGGCAGTTCGACGCTCCGTTCACGCTGGAGAACCGCATCTCCGATCGCTACACCGATTTCATCGAACGCTCGCAGGCCGTGCGCTCGGTCGGCGCGCCCACCAACAAGGAGGTCGGCCTCATGCTGCACGGCCTCGACGAGCGGCGGCTGTTCTATTACTCGATCGGCTTGTTCAACGGCGAAGGGGCCAACTTCCGCAACGTCGACAATCAATTCGACGTGATCGGGCGCGGAACCGTCGCGCCGCTGCCGCTGGTGGCGCCAGGGCGGTTCGAGCGCATCAGCGTCGGCGGCTCGATCTGGCGGGGGCGGCACCTGAGCGGGCTGGCGTTGCCGACGCAAAGCACGGCGGGAGGATTTCCGTTCTTCAACCCGCGCTGGACCACCGGCCGCGATCCCGTCACCACCGTCGAGCTGCACCAGCAGGGGCGCCTGCTGGCCTACGGCTTCGAGCTGGACGCCCCCATCGGCCATCGCTTCGGCCTGCGCGGCGAGTACGTTTCGCGCCACCAGGAGCTGGCGGAGGACGACATCAGCACGGTCGGGATGCTGCGCACGCTGGGCAACGCCACCCTGGACGCGATCGGCGGGTACGGCGAGGCGTGGTTCTGGATCGTGGGCGACGATCAGATGCTGCCCCGCCCGGGGCTGGAGCTGCCGCTGCGCCTGCCGGCCGTGCTGGACGGCGCGGCCGACGACGGCCTGATGGTGGCGGCGCGGGTCGAGTTCGTGAAGGAAGACCTGCGCAGCGACGCGCCGGCCATCGCGGATCCCAACGTCGCCACCACGCGTCTGTTCACCGTCACGTTGGGCGCGAACTACTGGTACTCGAAACGCTTTCGCTTCTCGGTCAACTACAACCTGACGATGTTCGGCGGCACCAGCGAGAACGTCCGCGACATCACCGCCGCCAACCCCAACGTGCACGAGCTCCTGCTGCGGCTGGCGGTGGCGCTGTAGCGGGGTCCAGGCGTCCGGCTAGCGTCGCGAGAATCGTTTCAAGATCTCGCTCGCGGCCCGACGACCGGTCGCCAGCGCGCCGTGGACGGTCCCTAGATCACCGTTCGTGTTGGTGGCCTCGCCGGCGAAATAGAGTCGACTGTCCACCGGGGCGGCGAGCGCGGCCGGCGCGTCGACCGCGCCTCGCGGCTCCCAGCTATAGGCGCCCCGCGCCCATTCGTCCCGCCCCCAGTCGAAGAGGAGAGCGTCTTCGATGCCTCCGGTGAGTCTCCGTGGGCTGACTCCCAGGCCGCGCGCCAGCGATTCGACCGCTGCGTGAATCCGCCCCACATCCGAGCCGTCATGATCGGCGAAGCGGTCGGCGAAGCGGTCCGCGGCCGGGCCGGCCACCCAGCCGACCAGACAGCTGGACGGCGCCGGCGCCGGCACCCACCACGTGGGGACCGAAGCTCGCGACAGGTGGAGAAAGTTCACCGACGGCCCGACGTTCGAAAAAAGCCCCGCACCGAGGCGATCGCGGAAACGCACCACGACCTTGATGACACGGCCCATGGCCAGACGCGCGATCGCCTCGCGTTTCGCCGCCGGCAGAGGAGGGTGGAATTTCACGGCGCCGGGACCACGCCGCGTCTTCAGGATGCCGAGCGGCAATGTCACCAGCGCCACCTTGGCTCTCAGTCTCACGGGCGGACCACCCCAGGTGTTGTTGGCGATCGCCTCGATTCCGGGGGGTCCGTGCCGAACGGTCGTGACCGCGAGCGACAGCAGCACGCGGCCGCGGACCAGCAGCGGTCGCGCCAGATGTTCGGTCAAGGCATCGTAGCCACCGGGGACGCGAAAGAGGCGATCTCCCTGCTCTGCCTGCGCTGCCTCGGCTTGCTGGTGCAAGCCCTTCGCAGAGACGCGGGTGGCGTCGGCGGCGTTGAAGCCCTCCACGAATCCCCTGAGCAGCCGCCGCACGTCCGGTCGAAGTGGCCGGCGGCCAGCAGCCATCACATCGTCGTACGAAGCATCCTCGTTCGGCAGCCGTTCCATCCAGCTCT
>Ga0307475_10002585_pt1 | contig 10917 bp, 10 predicted proteins | sample atmos_gasesECM1C_FD_203317 | JGI IMG/M metagenome (GOLD analysis project Ga0307475, IMG submission 203317) | Hardwood forest soil microbial communities from Morgan-Monroe State Forest, Indiana, United States - atmos_gasesECM1C_515 | ecosystem: Environmental > Terrestrial > Soil > Temperate...
TGGATCCTTGTGCCCTGCCAAAAAATCCGAGCGCAAAACAAAAATTAGGAGGCCGGTCGCCCGGCCTCTAATTCTGCACCCCGTTCGCTACTGATTCGGTTTCCCCTTCGGCGGGGTAGTCTTCCCAGCCGCGGCGCTGCCCTGCAATACCCAGTTCGAGCTCATGACGGCTTGCGGATTCTCCGACAGCTGCCGCGTCATCGCGGGATGGGCCTTCAAATATTCCCCAAGTTCTGGATGGTTCGCCAGATACTCCTTGTTATTGGCCAGCGAAGGATCCTTGGCGAGCTGCTCAGCGACGGTTGAATGGCCGCCGAGGAATTGGCCGAAGCTTGTCAGCTCCCCGCGCCCCTCGGGATCACCCATACGGTTCCGCTCCCCGCGAGCGTCGGTGCTGATTCCACGATCACGATCGCGATCCTCTTGCCGGTCATAGCGATTTTCCTGCCTCATGAAGGCATTCGGGTTTTCTTTGAATTCCTCTCGGACTTGGGGGTGGCTTTGCAGATATTCCTGCAGTGCCGGATGGTTCTCGACGAACTCCCGGTTATTGACTAGCGAAGGATTTTTTCGCAGCTGTTCCGCGATCTCCGGATGGCCGTCCATGAACCGGTCCATACTTGCCAGTTCTCTGTGAGTAGTGTCGCCATCTCTACGACCGTGGTCACGATCATCGCGCTCGTGCCGTTCATAGCGATTTTCCTGCCTCATGAAGGCATTCGGATTCTCTTTGAACTCCTCGCGAACTTCGGGGTGGTTCTGCAGATACTCCTGCAGCGCCGGATGGTTCTCCACGAACTCCCGGTTGTTGATCAGCGAAGGATCTTTACGGAGCTGTTCTGCGATCTCCGGATGGCCGTCCATGAACCGGTCCATACTTGCCAGTTCTCTGTGAGTCGTGTCGCCATCTCTACGGTCGCGATCGCGGTCGCGGTCTCGGTCACGATCGTCGCCCTCGTGCCGTTCGTAGCGATTTTCCTGCCGCATGAAGGCGTTCGGGTTCTCTTTGAACTCTTCGCGGACTCCGGGGTGATTCTGCAGAAACTCCCGCAGCTCCGGATGCTTTTCGACGAAGTCCTGGTCATTGATCAGCGAGGGATCCTTGCGAAGCTGCTCGGCAACTTCAGGATGACTGTCCAGGAACTGGTCCATCTGCGCCAATTCTCGACGGGTCGTGTCGTTGTCACCCACATGCTGAGGCGGCATCGTCTGTTCAGGCGGCATCGCCTGAGGAGGCGGCGTCTGAGGCGGCATCGTCTGTTGGTCTTGGGTCGACACAGTCTGTCCGCTTGCCGGGGCGCCTGTCCAGAAGAGCATGGCGAAAGCAAGCAGTGGCGCCAACGAAGCACGGGCATAGAGGCGTCTAGTTGTGATTGTCATATCCACAAAAACCTCCTGTGATGAGCATTTGGCTCACTCGCAGATAGGTGCATCCGCCGTGCCAAATGGTTGCCGGACGGCAGCATCTCGGGTGGGCTCAGCAGTTTGCGAATAATGGCTGGATTTCCTTGATTTCCGCTGGACGCAAAATGTACATTCTGCGGGAAAATTCGCTGTACAGGATCGACCCGTGAAACATCCTCGTGAAAGTGTAGGGCGAAGAAATTGTGAAGGCGGAGACAGCTCGCACTTTCACGTTGAAGGAAACGTAATCGGCAAATTTCCGTATCGCGACGTGGTTGAGACGGACGACTGAGACAACAGGCGGCGACACCCTATTGCAGAAACGCGACGCTCTGCACGCCCGTAATCTCAAAGCGCTTGCGGCAGCGCATGTTCTTGCACATCATCATGTCATCTCGTCGCAGCATGTAAGACTGCGCCTTGGCGAACTTCGCCCGGTCGCGATCGTCCGCCCGCGGCGGCAGACTTTTCTTTTTCATGCGCACCAGCCACTGGATCTCGTACTCCGCCGACTGATGGCAATGCGGACAACTTAAATTTGCCGGCTTTTTATCGGACCGCTCGTCAAAAAATTCGCGCTCATCCATAGGTTTCAGGCCCCTGGGCTTTAAGGTAACGCGGCACGTTGCTCCGCTCGTCGCGCGTGGATTGGAACCCGCGCCAACCTCAGATTATTGCATTTTTGGGTATTGAATGTGCGAAGATGCGAGGATTACGACCATGCCACGCAAGCGCAAGAAAAAAGTCTTCTCCGCCGCCAAGATCGTTCGCGAAATGGCCCGCGAACGCGTGGGGAGTCCCAAACCGTCCAGCCTTGTGCCGGGAAAGAAAAAGAAGGCCGAGAAGCACAAGGCAACACTGGGCAAACTGCTTACGGACGAGTAGCCGTAGAACTCTCCACCTTCTTATTTGAAAGTTGCACTCACGGCAGTACCGCCCGTGGGTATGGTAATCACGCAAGTGTTGCTCGACGCACCAGGGCAATTCGCCCAGGTCACGTTGACCGGGCTGGCCGTTAGCAAGACCGAGGCCCCGACGCTGTAGGTCGCAATGCACGTTCCCCCGGTTTGGGTGCAACTGATGGCAGTTGGGAGACTCGTTACCGTGCCAACCCCGACGACCGCCACGGCTAGTGTCGCGAGCCTGCCACCGCCGGGACAGAGTATATTGGCGGGATCGTCCACCGTGACGGTCGCGACCGCGATCACGACATTGCCCGAACCGCCGGTTCCCTCAGGAACACTTGCCGAGATATCCGCGACACCGCAAGGCCCTGGCGTGCCTGCTGGGGAGCCTGCCGGCGGAGGCGTCGCATTGAACAGGCCGGGAGAGGCAAGGGTGGCCACTCCGTTATCAATCTTCCAGGTGGCCTGACTAGTGACATCCTTAGTGGCGGGAGGATGGATGTAAGTGGCAGTCGCGGTGTACTGTTGCGTGGGGTTAGGAGGGGGTGGAATGAAACCCGGCTGCAGAAAAGTAGAAGTTGTAGGCGTGATCGTAAGGCTAACCACCTTCTGGTCGTGCCCGCAACTGGGCAGGCTCAACACCGCTCCCACCGTCATCAGCGCGCCCAATGCGAGCCCAATGTAACTCCGCTTCATAACCACCACTCCTGGAGGCAAGTTTCCGCCTGCCGCTCGTTAGATTAGGGAAAAGGGAAATTTAGTGGAAGCCAGCGCAAAAAGCAAGAAACCGACGAGTCACAAATTCTTGTCCTAATCCACGTGCTCGCCTTCTTCGACGAATTCCAGTTCCGCCGGAGGCAGCCTGTCGCCGGGGCGCGCCCAGAAAACGTAGAGCGTTGGCATCATGACCAGGCTGACAATAAGTTCGACGATCAGGCCTCCGACTATGACGATAGCAAACGGGCGCTGCGAATCCGAGCCGATGTCGTGCGACATGGCGGCGGGGAGCAGGCCGAGAGTTGCGACCAACATGGTCATCATGATGGGGCGGAGACGGAGTTCCGCGCCTTCTCTGGAAGCCTGCCGCGGGTCCATGCCGCGGGTGCGAAGCTGGTTGATGTATTCGACCATGATCACGCCGATTTCCACTGACACACCGGTCAGCGCGAGGAAACCGAGGCCGGACGAAACAGAGAAGTGCGTGCCGGTCGCGAGCAGCGAGAGCACGCCGCCCAGTGGAGACAGCGCGACCACGGCGAAGATGAGGCCGACCCATTTCCAGGAGTCGAACATGGAGTACAGAATGAAAGCCATCAGCAGCAACGTAATCGGCACGATGAAGGCGAGCCTTCGGTTAGCGCGCTGCTGGCTTTCGTATTCGCCCGTCCAGTCGAGATGGTAACCCTCGGGAAGTTGTACTTTTTGGTGGACTTGCTCGATGGCATCGCGAACCGTGCTGCCGAGGTCGCGGCCGCGAACGCTGTATTTGATGGCGATGTAGCGGGAGTTGCCTTCGCGGTAGATGGTGGAAGCGCCATCTTCGAGCTTAACGTCGCAGAGTTGGCCAAGCGAAACGCGCTCGCCTGAGGGCGCCAGGATGCGGATGTTCTCGATGTCTTCGACGGTCTTTCGAAATGGTTCCTGGTAGCGAACGGTGAGATCGTAACGCTGCTCACCGATCAGGATCTGGCTGACGGCCTTGCCGCCGACCGCGGTTTCGACCGCATCCTGCACGTCGCTGACGTTGATTCCAAAACGATCGGCAGTAGCGCGGTTGACGGCCAGATTGACGTTGGGCTGGCCCCGGACCTGGAAGGTACCGAGATCGGCAATGCCGGGAATCTTGCTCATAACGTTCTGCATTTCGTCAGCTTTCTGCTCCAGCGTCTTGAGATCGCGGCCAAAGAGTTTGACCGCAAGCTCACCCTTGACGCCGCTGACAGCTTCCTCAACGTTGTCCGAGATCGGCTGAGAGAAATTCCAGTCAACGCCGGGAATCTGGCTGAGAGTCTTGTCCATGGCGTCGATCAGTTGTTCTTTCGTGTGGAACTCGGCGCGCCACGCGGACCGGGGCAGGAGGTCGACAAAAAATTCTGTGTTATAGAAACCGCTGGCATCGCTGCCGTCGTCGGGACGGCCGACCTGGCTGACGACCTGCTTTACTTCTGGGAATTGCGCGAGAATCATGCGGCCACGTTTGGTGACGGCGATTCCGGTGGTCGGGCCAGTGCTCGGGGGGAGTGTGCCGCGGACCCAGATCGCGCCTTCGTCAAGGTGGGGGAGAAATTCGGAACCGACGATTCCGCTGAAGAAAAGGAGCAGCATGACCGCCAGGGCGGCTACTCCCAGGCCAAGCGTGAACTTTATGTGGTCGAAGCACCAGTCGAGCAGGCGGCGGTAGGCGTTCTGCAGGATGCGCATCATCGGGTTCCGCCATTCCTCGATTTTGCCGTCGCGGAAGACGAGGTGGCAGAGCACGGGCGCGATCAGCAGCGCGAATAGAAGCGCGCCCAGCAGGGCGAAGGCTACGGTCCAGGCCATGGGGCGGAACAGACGGCCTTCGACACGCTGCAGGGTGAAGATGGGCAGGTAGGAAACAATGATGATGATGCGGGCGAAGAAAACCGGCTTCTGCACTTCATGGGCGGCGGAAGCGATCAGCTCTAAAAAAGTTTTCTTCCCTTGAGAAAACTCGACGTGGCGCATGATGTTTTCCACCATGACCACGGAACCGTCCACGACCATCCCGAAATCGAGCGCGCCGAGCGAAAGAAGATTCGCCGGAATGTGACTGAGATCGAGAAGAATGGCGGCGAAAAGAAGTGCGAAGGGAATTGTGATGGTGACGATCAGCGCGCTGCGAACGTTCCCCAGGAAAATGAAGAGGACGAGCGTAACCAGGATCACGCCGTCGGTGAGATTTCGCAGTACGGTGTGCGTCGTGTAGTGCACCAGGTCGCTGCGGTCGAGATGGGGAACGAATTTTACGCCCGGCGGTAATAGTTCTGTGTTGAGTTCGTTGATCTTGACGTGGAGCGCATCGAGCGTGGCGTCGGCTTCGGCGCCTTTGCGCAGCAGGACGATGCCTTCGACCACGTCCTCGTCATCGATAACGGTGCCGTCTTCGCGCCGGATGGTTTTTCCGAGCTGCCCCAGACGAATCTTGGGCGCTTGCACAACGATGGCGATGTCGCGGACGCGGACGGGCGTTCCATTCACGCTCTTGATGACGGTGGCAGCGATGTCGTCGGTGGTCTGCATCAGCCCGACGGCGCGCACGTTGAGCGCCTGCTGGCCGCGTTCGATGAATCCGCCACCGGCGTTAGTGTTGTTATTGGTAAGCGCCTGCTCGACTTGGGCTAGCGACAATCCATAAGAAACCAGCTTGCCGGGATCGACCTGTACCTGATATTCGCGGGTCGGACCGCCGAAGATGTTGACGTCGACAACGTTGGGCACGGACTTCACTTGGTTCAACACGAACCAGTCGTTGAGAGTCTTCAACTCCATCGCGTCATAGCGCGGATTCGTGCTCTTGAGGGTGAAGAACATGATCTGGCCGGTGGGGCTGTAGTCGGGGCCGAGACCGGCGTTCACGTTGGTTGGGAGCGTCACTTGCTGCAGGCGGTCGAGAACTTCCTGTCGCGCGTTGAAGGTGGAGATTTCGTCGTCGTAAATAATTGTGACGACCGACAGGCCGGCGAGCGAGACTGAGCGTAGATGGGTTTTGTGGGGAACACCGTTCAGCGTGACTTCGAGCGGGACGGTGATCTGCTGTTCGACCTCTTCGGCGGCATGGCCGGGCCACTGTGTAATGATCTGCGTGTAAGTGTCGGCGACGTCGGGATAGGCTTCGATGGGTAGATTACGAAATGAAATGATGCCCCAAATGAACAGCACCAGCGCCACGCTGAGTATCAGGATGCGGTTGCGCAGCGCGAAATCGATGAGCAGACGAATCATTTGCCCTGCTCCGAAACTGCGGCGGAGAACGCAAGCGCGTTAGCGACAAGTTCATCTCCCACCTTCGCCCCCTGGCGGATTTGCTGCAGGCCGTCGGATAGGCCAGCAGTCTGCACTTCGAGGCGGCGGAAGGAGTTGGCGGTCTCCTTGCGGAAAATCCAGTCTTTATCCTGTAGGCGCATGATGGCGGTCGCAGGTACGACGAGGTGCGGCTTCTGTTTGCGCGAGCGGAAAGTGGCCACCGCGAACATGCCAGGGCGGAAAGCGCCATCGCGATTGGCCAGCACGATGCGGACTTTGGCGGCGCGCGTGTTGGGATCGAGCACTCGCGAGACATCGCTGACGCTGCCTTTGAACACACGGTCAGGCAAGGCGTTCAGGCGAACCTCGGCAGGATCGCCGATGTGCACTTCGCCGAGATCGTTTTCGTAGACATCACATACTATCCAGACGTTCGAGAGATCGGCGATCGTAAACAGGTTGGGCGTGTTGTCGAGACTCTTGATGCCTTCGAATCCGGCGACATTCTGCTCGACAATGGTCCCGGCAACCGGGGCGCGCAATTCGATCATGGTGCTGGGGTGAGCGGGATCTCCGCCGAGAACGCGCAGGCGAGTTTCGGCGGTCTTCTGATCGGATATAGCTTTGGCATCGGCGTTCTCGACGACTTCCAAATCTTTCTGGGCTAGCGCGCCGCGCGAGTAGAGCAGTTGGGCACGTTCGAGCGCCTTGCGGGCGAGCGCCTCGTCGGCGGAAGCCTTGTGATAGTCGCCCATGGCTGCGGCAAGGTCTGGACTGGAAATCACAAGCAGCACCTGACCCTTTTTCACGTAGTCGCCGAGCCGGACTTTGAGATCGGCAACACGGCCCGAACCAAGCGAGGTGACACGGATGGTTTTGTTCACATCAGGCTGGACGGTCCCATTGGCGTTAAGTTCTGTTGGCAGGTCGCGGCTTTCCACCTTGACCGTCGGGAACAGTTCCGGGTGGTCGACAGTCATTAGGTTAGGGTCCACTGTGATTTCCTGTTTTGTGGGTGCTGCTTTCGTGTTGTCGGAACAGGCTACGGAAGCGGAGAGCACAGCCAAGCCCAGCAGGAGGACCGCGGACCGGCGGATGCGGGCCGCGAAGAGTTTCGGCGCGGAGACAGGGGGAAGGGCTGAGACCGCGCCGCAAGAGTCCACCGACTGCACAGCTTTGGCGGCCCTTGAACTCAATCTTGAATTCAACAAGTATATCGCTTGCGATGTCATGGGATCACCTCGCGGCCCACGGCCAGATTTAATTGGCTGGCGGCGGACAAATACGAACCCACCAGGTTCACGTAGGCCAGTTGCACGGTGCGGTACTCCGCCTGCACGTTCAGGAAATCCAGCAACGAGGCCCCGCCGTGTTGATAAGAAAAGAAAATCGTGTCCCGCACGCGGACAGACTGCTGCAGGTACTTGGCCTTGTAAGGCCGCAACAGGATCAGATCGCTTTCGAGCGTGGCATAGCTGGAATCCACGTCACTCAGCACCATTGCTTCGGCGGCGTCGCGCAATCTCTCATTGCGCGTGATATCTAGTTGCGTGCGCAGCTTCTCTCCCTGGTTGCGGTCGAAAATGCGCAGCGGGATGCTGATATTGACGCCAACCGTGTTTATGGCAAACGGGTTATTGGTGGATGAGTTGTGCGTATACCACGCGCTAAAGGTCGGATCAGTTGAGCCGTTCGCAATCGCCAGCTTGTGGTCGGTTTGGGCCTTGTCTACGGCTTCGACGGCGGCCTTCAAGTCTGGCCGCGTGTCCAGAGCAAGTTTCCGGAACTCGTCACGCGGCATGAGCTGGTCGCTGAAATCGAACGGCCCGGTGACGTCAAACTGATCTATAGGCGTTCGCTCGTTAAGCAGCGTGAGTAGTTGAATCTTCGCGGTTTCCAGGTTCTCCTCGGCAGCTTGCAAATCCGATTCATACTGGACCCGCTGCAGTTCCAGCCGGTCGAGATCAATCTGCGCAATGTCGCCGGCGTCGAAGCGAGTTCTGCTGATTTCGAGCACGTGGTCGTAGTAGACCAAATTGTCTTTTGCCAGCTGCAGCACCGCTTTTGCCTGCAGCGTTGAGACAAACGCGCTACGCAAGTTGAAGAGCAGAGTTCTTTCCAAGTCGGCATGGCTCGACTCGGCAATCAGAGTCCCCTTTTTGGCGCTCTCCAGACGTAACTCCCGCTTGTGACGCCGTTCGTGCAGATAGCTGACGCTGGGCGACTCGAACGTCCCAGCAAAGGGTCGCCAGACGCCTTTCTCAGGAGCGATTTGCGTCCCATCCGCCGACAGAGTGAACGTCGGGTTTGGACGAAGGAAAGCGGTAATCTCCTGCGCCTTTGATTCCTCGATATTCAGCTTGTCCGCCAGCAGCTTCGGATTGTTCTGCTCAAAGCGCATGCGGACCTGCTCCCAGGTCAGGGCCTGCTGCGCCGAGGCGCTTAGGGCCGCCGCGAGCAATAGCCATGCGGTCAAGCTGAAATAATGGAACTTGAACATCGGCTGCTCCGTGCGCATGGGGAAATGCCGATCACCCAATGCGCGTGAACTCCAAGACTGCTTTAGGATTTTCTGTAACGAGAGTTGGATCTAGAGCGTAACCAGGCGGGCAAGAGGCGGAGCACGGCCCGCGGGCGCGGGGGCGGAGGAAATTCCGAGGGTTCGCGATTCGAACGGAAGAACTATGCCGGCCTGCGCAAACTGGGGCGTAGGTAAAGCGGCAGTCAGCAGACTAGGCTGAGAAGCATGAGCCGGCGCATGCGATGTGCAACCGCAGTGGCTGGAATGGCGGGAGGCGCGCTTGGACTCCTCCATCTCGGGCCGCATGGCATGCAAGTCGTCGCTCGCCGAGATTACTGGGAACAGCAGAATGAGTGCGCAGCCAAGAGCACAAACGAAGACGAGCGGCCGCGTCCCCGAACCCTGACCCGGATTAACCGAACCGGTCAAAGAGGTCCGTTGCCGCCACAGCAGCCAGGCAGGCAGCAGCAGGGAAAGCCAACACAGATTTAGAAAAAGCTCCATACAAAATGCACGGGTCGCTTGAAGGAGAGACCTCGACCCTAGCCCGGTGCAACTGCAACAAGATAGTCAGGATAGCATAGGGGCAGCAAGTGACTAGCGTACCTCGCTAGGCCAGGGCGGAGCCGACAAAACCGCTAAGGACCCTGGATGACCTGCAAAGGTTGAGGTGTCTGGAGTCTCTGGCGGAGGATAGCTTTCCGTGTGGGGATTTCAGCAATAGCATCGGCATGGATCACGTAGCCGCCGTGGGGCAATGCGTTGCCAAAGGGAATTTTAACGCTGGTCGCGCCGGCTTTCAGCGGGAAATGCTCGTAGCCGATTGCCGTCGCTCGCCCGTTGTCGGCCACCGCCACGATGATCACGGTCAGGTCGAAAGTGTCTGCGGAGCCGTTCGATACCTGGACGGCGCCGTCAATTCGGTTGTCGTGGACCTTCGGAGGTTGAAGCCATTCGAGCAACATAGAAGCGGCAACCACGGCCCGGAAGTCCTTGGTAATCATATGCGCAGGATGGCCCGAGTCCTCAACTTTTAACGTAAAGGTGAAAGTCCCGGGCGTGGCGGGCCGTCCAGCCAGCAGCCCCTCCGGTGTGAGCGTGACTCCTTCGGGAACATCGCCACCGGCCACGCTCCAGACGTAGGGCGGAACGCCGCCGGTGGCATGCAGAAGCGTGTGAAATTCCACGCCTGCGTCCATTGCGGGCAAAGCTTCGTCCGCAATGACCAGTGGGGGAGCCTGCGCGGCAAGCACACCGCACAAAAAAATCAGGATCGCAATAAGTCGCATGATCTTGGGTTTTCTGACTGAATCCTATTTCCTTCGACATCACTGACCTTGGGTGTGCAAGCAATAGGCATCAACCTCCTTAAATAGGAGGGTGGTGGACACTCTTTCGTTGCCATCAGCGTCAAAAAATGATTGCCGATGTGAAAAACTGTTCTTTGAAACAAGATAATAAAGGCCGCTTTCTGTAAAAACTTTTGCGTAGTCTTGCTTGAACGAGAACACGCCCTCCTTGTGGTGATAGGGACGTTTATGCCTGTGTATTGGATCGAAGTCGGTGATCGCGAGAAATCCGCCAAACTTCAGAACCCTGTCAGCCTCTGCCATGGCAGTTAATAAGTCCTGACGGTCCAGAAGATAAAGGCAAAATCCAAAATAGACAAGATCGAACGACACTGATTCAAAAGGCAAACGCGAGGCTGTGCCAACATGAAGTTGCGCTCCACTTCCTTGGAGCCTGTGATTTCCCTCATCCACAGCTTGCTTTGAGGGGTCAATACCTTGTCCCTGTGCATCAAGCAAGGCGCAAACCTGTTCAAGCTTGGCACCATTGCTGCAGCCGATTTCGAGGACACTGTTCACTTTGCCTTTGAACGGAGATAACGCTTGGCCAAGCCATGCGATTTCATTCGCCACCGTGCGCACTTCAAGGGCCGCTTTGTTTCGAAGAAAGTAGTTGTCGCCTTCTCCTTCAAGGAATATCGCTGACTGATCCATAGTTTTTACCTGTGAAACCTGGGAGTCGAAGCAATCTTGTTGTCGATTCTACGTTACTCAGTCAATAATTTTGGTTGAAATTCATTTTGGTTGGGTTTGA
>Ga0307475_10002587_pt1 | contig 10905 bp, 7 predicted proteins | sample atmos_gasesECM1C_FD_203317 | JGI IMG/M metagenome (GOLD analysis project Ga0307475, IMG submission 203317) | Hardwood forest soil microbial communities from Morgan-Monroe State Forest, Indiana, United States - atmos_gasesECM1C_515 | ecosystem: Environmental > Terrestrial > Soil > Temperate...
GTAAAGAAAAATCCGCCTGGGGCGTAGAACATGGCGTCAACGAAAATGCGCGCGTGGTCCGCCCGGCCAGTCCAAGTGGCCGCATCGCCGGTCAAGCGGGCCAACATCGTGAAGAGCGCAAAGACGTCAATATTGTGTTCGGTGGATTTCACCTGGTTGGCGCCGGCGGTAAAGTTGTAGCCCCCCGCGCCGCGCGTATCAAACGTGTTGTTGAAAATCCAATTTCCCAGGCGGACGGCTCCATCCAGATAGGCCGCGATTCCCGTGCGATTCGCCAGTTGAGCGAGCGCCATTCCGGTCCACGCCATATCTCCCGTGGCGCTGCCCAGGAAGAAAAAGGGGAAGCCCGAGGGAACGATGAAAACTCCTTGCGAGTCCGCGTGGTCCACGAAATAGGCCTGGCGCACGCGCCCGTCCGCGGCGGGATCGGTCTGTTGCGCGTACAGCAGGCCGTTTCCCAGCACCTTGGCGCGCGCCAGATCCTGTCCGAGCCCGCGCAGCAGCCGAGCCATGATCTCGACGGCGTTGTCGTAAACGAAGGCGGTGCTCTCCAATCCAATTTCGTCCGAATAACTTTGCGAAAGCCGGGTCGCAGACCCTTGCGCGTAGGCGTCCATCATGGTGTCCAGGAACAGATAGGCGTTTTGCAGGGATAAGCGAAACCTTTCCTCGCCGCCTGCTGGAAAGAAGGATTCAAATTCCTGCAGCGGCCGAGATAATGCTGCTCCGGGAATCGCCGCAGCTCCGGCCGCGGCCGCTGCCGCCGCACCTGCTTCGAGAAGCTTGCGTCTTGAAAATAAGGTGGAACTCATGGGGGCCCTCCTGTTGGCCGCGGCTGGGTTCCTTCGTGGGCGGAGGGCGAAGGCACGCCCGGGTGGATCATCAAAGCGGCAAAATTATTGTGTTCCCACGCCTCTGTTGTCAACACCTAGTGCCGCTCCAACTTGTTCGAGCAAACCCCTTCGACAATGCTTCTCGATGTTCGGGTCCGGTCCTTGGGCCGGAGTTTGGCCCTAATAGTTGGAACAGGTGGCTCGAATGGATGGAGCAAACAGGCCACAGTGGGGCTCCAAAATTTGGAGACGGAAACGGCTTGCGGGAGGGATGAGATTGGAAAGAGCTGCCGAAAAGCTCTTTGGTGAGAGCCGCAAGGGCATCAAGGGAAGTTCCCCGCCCCCCTGGCAGCCCGAGGGCGAGGCACGCGAAATCGTCTTGGAATTTATTGTCGGTGCCACCCGGCTACGGATCTATATCTGAATCTGTCTTGACGGCTACTGCGCCAGGAGCTTGCGTCAAGGAGTGCTCTCCCTGCCGGGTGAGATAGAGGACGAATGGAGTGACCTCAAAGGGCGCCTTCTCGGATTCCGCCACCGTGGCCACCGGGTTGGATTTGAGCATCCGCAACTGGTCATTCCAGGGGTCGACCTTGATGCGTCCGCCGAGTGGGAACGCGGCAATGACGTTAGCCGCCGGCTCCGCAGAGGACGATTCGGCGGGGAACACTGCGGGGACGACGGTCCCGCTTGTTGAGACCCTGTCACCGAGGTGCGGACTGATCAGGCTAGGGATTTCCTTCGAGCGGTTCTTGAGCGCTTGGAGGAAGAGTTTCGCCGCGCCGGACTGTTCCTTATAGGGCGAGTTGCTCAACAGTTCGGTCCCCTTGCGCTCCGCCGCCTGTTCCTCGTCCGGGGTGCGAGCAAAGTCAAAGTGGCGAAACGTGTCCTTATCGTCGAACCGCACACGGTTGAAGAACGCAAACTGGGAATCCATGCGATGCCCGAGCACGACGTGACCGAGCTCATGCGCCAGGACCGCTGCGAGGCTGGCCTCGTCAGGAAGCACGTCAACCAAGCCGCGGCTCAAGACAATGGTGTGGCCAATGGTGAACGACTCAAGCGTTGAGGTCATTAGCACACGGCAGCGGATTTCCGGCTGGATGTCCAGATTGTTGGTCACCTCCAGGTTGCTGACCACGATTTCCAGTGCCTTATCCACTTCCCCATGGGGTGCCATCAAGCCCTGGCGCTGCAAGCGCTCGGTGACGTTCTCTTCGGCCTGCCGGTCCCAGGAACGCTCGGCTTGAAACGGCGAGTAGTCGTTGGCCGTTTGCGACTCATCGTTTACGGGGGTCGGCCCCTCCACCAGGACCGTACTCAGCTCTTGCTCTTCCCGAGCATTGCCAAGGCCGTAACCCCACAGGCGCGTCTGCGCTCGGAAGGCTCTGAATCCCAGGCTCTTGGCCTTGGGGTCCCGGACGCTGCCTTCTTCGCTGTAGATGAAGGCAGGGAGCCATAGGTTCTTTCCAGCATTCGTGCGCCAACTATCGAAATTGAAGTAATTAGTGACCAGCGACGAGCCGCCGTAGGCGCCATTGAAGCGCACGATGTGGTAATCCTGATCCTCGACCCAGATGCGGCCGACGAAACGTCCTTTGCCCGACTTCAGCAAGGGATCCACGTCAAAAACCAAACAACGAACCTCGCCCAAAAACTCGCGCCGGACATACTCAATCCTGTAATGCAGGCGGTCGAACCCGTTCAAGTCCAGGAAAATCATCTGCAGGAAGCCGCGCGGGACAAATTCCGTGGAGAAAAGACCAGCCCACCCCCGGAAAACCTTGTGCTTCATGTCGGCGTCACGCTCGAGCGGTTCAAGCTCCACACCCTTCCCCAGCTCGGCGCGCCCAAGAAAGTATTTGTCGCCGTCCGGTACGGTTCCCGACTGCTTATCCGCGCGTTGATTCTGGATATAGGTTTCCACCAGCGGAGAATATTGGCGAAGCAACTGCACCTCCAGCTGCTCCTGTGCCACGATCTTGTCCACCACGTCGCCGAGAGTCGTAGGTTGTTGGGGAGTTGCGGCTACTGGCACCGCACTAAGCAGCAGAATTGCAGGCAGGATCTTGAGGCTGCGCATTGTGCCTCCACACTTGAACCTTATTAGACTAGGACCGTGTGTCCCAGACTAGACCGCGCACCGGGAACTGCCATCTGTACTGAGGTCCAGTTTAGGGACAGCCGTATTGTCGTTTTGGCGACCGGCGATCCTGGTGGGATCGCCTCAGGATGACAAGATGTGGAGGGTGGGAACAAACGCGCCCAGGCAGGAATGGCTGTCCTACAAATTCCAGATGGGGATACGCTATGCCGCCAGGCGATCTTGGGTTAGCAGATGCACCGGAACTTTACGGAGGTCCCAGACGATGCCGAACCAGGACAAAACTTTCAGCGTGTAGTAGGTGATGTCGATCTCCCACCAGTAGAAGCCTTGGCGCGCCGAAGCCATGAAGTGATGATGGTTGTTGTGCCAGCCCTCGCCGAGGGTGAGAAGAGCAAGCAGCCAGTTGTTCTTGCTGGTGTCACCGGTTTCATAGCGGCGCGAACCGAAGAGGTGCGAGAGCGAGTTGATCGTGAACGTGTCGTGCCAGAGGAGCACGGTGCTCAGGCAGAAGCCCCAGATGAACATCGGCCATCCGCCGATCAGCCAGAGCACAACCGCCAGAGTCGCCGGCGGAATCATGTGGTATTTGTTCAGCCAGCGCAGCTCGGGGTATTTCGCGAAATCAGCGATGTATTCAAGGCGCGTGTCGTTGTACTTGTCCGAGATGATCCATCCGACGTGCGACCAGAAAAACCCGAAAAGCGTCGGCGAATGCAGATCGAGTTCCTGATCGGAATGGCGGTGATGATGGCGGTGATGCGCCGCCCACCAGAGCACGCCCTTCTGCGAAGAGGACATGGCCATGAAAGCCATCACGAATTGAAAGACGCGGCTGGTTTTGAACGAGCGATGCGAAAAGTAACGATGATAACCGGCGGTCACGAAAAACATGCGGACAGCCAGCAGGCCGAGACACGCGACCAAGTAATACCAATGAAACGGCATGAGGAAAATCAACAGCGAAGCGAGATGAACGAGTGCGAAGGGCAAAGAAAGAATGAGCGAAATCCGCGAGCCATTGGGGAGCGGAAGAGACAAGTACCGAGAAACGGAAGCCATATCCGCAAAATCCTCCGCGCCGAGATTCAGAAGCTTTTAGTACGTTTTTCCGTGAGCGCAAGAGATCCAGCCAGAACTTCGCGCCACGAATGAACATTTTCAGTCTATGGTTGAGCTGAAGTGCGGTCAAGGAAAGCGAGGTACAGGTTACACCAGGTATCATGTACGGAGGTACAGTTCCGTTGTGAGAAGGATGAAAAACAAACGTGAGGAATGTCACGCCGGGGGCGAGCAAGCTCACAAGAACGGTTTCCATGGATTGTGCTATCGTGCCTCTGCGCTTATCGAATTAACTGTAAAAGCGTTTTGGCATATGAGAGTTACATCGAAAAATGGCTGAACGCCCGGTATTGGTTGGACTAATTCCGCAAACGGTGGTGCTCGACCCTGGCGACCAGGTTTCCTGGATTTCCGACGCGGGGAATCTGCGCGTGGAGTTTGACGTCAACCGTTGCCCGTTTTCGTCGAATGTTTTTCAGGCGCCAGCGGGGATGCGCCTGCTCAGCGGCCCGCCTCGTCCCAGCAGCAAAGCGGCCACGTACAAGTATAAGTTGTGGCTGAACGATCAGCTGGTCGGCCACGGCGAAGTGATTCTGCGCGAAAAATAGGGGTTCCCTCCTTTTTCAAGTGGCCTTAGAAACCAGGGAGTTCTAATTTTTCGTTGTGGCCCGGTAGCCCGCCTTGATGGCGTCCGCCTCGGAGGTTCCTGGCTTAGCGGTTTGGGCCGTTGAATCTGCGGGCGCTGGCGTAGAGTTTTGCGGAGGTGTGTCGATTTTCTTCGGCGTCGTAGTCTTCTGTGTGTTTTTCGAATCGCTCTGAGTTTGATCGCTGGGCGGCTGCGGCGCTTGCGCTCTTAGAGATGCACTGCTGGCGAAACACAAAAGCAGGGCCGGTAGAAGGCAGAAAAGTCGATGCATGCTTTTCATGGATCCAAAGTCCCCTCCTCGGCGGCCACTGGTTCAGCCGCCGTGAACATGCGGGAGAAAGCGCTAGGCGGCGAATAAAGTTCAATGATATACTAATGTATATATAGGTTATCATATGAGAGGTCTAATAGATGTCAAGAAAAAAAGTATGACAGGAGCGGGCCACCGTCATACGCAGATCGCGGTGACTGGGGGCCACTACCGTGGGGAACTTTACTGCCGCTTCCAGGGAAGCTATAGAATGGTGCGATTCTGGTTTGATGAGTTCCAAGAGTGACGTTACCTATTTCCGCGCGCCAGCGTCTTATAACAAAGAACAGTTGTAAAGGGGAAGATCATGCCGAAGTACAGCAAGCAATTTTTGGGCTTAAGTTGTTTGTTCTTGCTCGCAACAACGGCGAGCCAGGCGCACGCGCCTGGACCACTCACACCGGGGCAGGACCAAGGAGCGCCACCGGCGACTGGCCAGAGACAAGGACCAAATGAGGGCCGAGGGCCGGGGCTGTTCGGAAAGATTACGGCCATCAACAATCGAGCGATCGAGTTGGCCAAGCCGGATGGCGCGACGGTGACGGTGAAAATCACGGATAAAACGGAATATCGCAAGGAGCGGCAAAGCGCGAAACTGGAGGATTTCAAGGTCGGCGACGTGGTATTCGTGCGCGGCGAGGAGAATGCGGATCACACCGTGACCGCGCAGGTGATCGGCGGTGCGGCCGGTGGCGTCATCGGCGGCAGGGGGTTCGGCGAATTGGGAAAGGATTTCGTCGTGGGTGAAGTGAAATCCATCGAGGCCCCGAAACTCACGATCTTGCGGCCGGACAACGTCACGCAAACGCTGGAGCTGAACGAGGAGACTTCGCTGCGCAGGGGGCGCGATAGCATCACGATGGCAGACATCCAAGCCGGCGATCACGTGGTGGTGCGCGGAGCCGTCGAGAATAATGCGTTTGTGCCAAAGAGCGTGATGGTCTTGTCTCCCGAGCAGTGGAAGCAGATGGAAGAAATGCGGAAGATGATGGGTCCTACCGGGACCGCGCCCGCTGGAAGCAAGCCTGCGGCCGCACCCCAGAGCAGGCCGCCGGAGCACTAATTCACTCGGGGAGACCAGGATTTGAAGTCGATTGCCCGCGGCGTTTTCATCGTCAGTTTGTCCTTCATCCCGTTTGTGCCGAGCCTGTGCGCTCAGGATGAGGCTTCCTCTGGGGCGGCGCAACAGGCCGCGACGGCTCCGGTCGCGGCCGCGACTTTTGAAATCACGGGATCGGCGCGCAGCGGCAAGACGCCGTTGCCGGGCGTGACCGTCACCGCTGCCAATACTCTAACTGGAAAAAAATATGGGGCGGCCACAAACGCCGAAGGCAAGTTCAGTTTTTCAGGCGTGGCGCGCGGCCGCTATGTGGTTCGAATCGAGTTCATGGGATTTGCCAATTTCACGCAGGAAGTCGTGCTGAACCCTGAGAATCCGTCCGCGAAAGTGGATGCCGAACTAATTCTGGCTTCCCGCCAGCAGGAGCAATCGAACAGCACGCACGCCGCGCTGGCCGCGGCGGGCCGAGGATTTCAAAGTCTTGCGCTGGACAACGCCCTTTCTTCCCTCGCGGGAGGAAGTTCCGGTTTCGGCGGAGCCAATGGAATCGGCGGCGGGCAAGGCAGCGGCGATGTCTCGAGCCTTCCTCTTAGCGGGGCAGGCGCAGAAGGGCCAACAGAGTCCGTGAGCATCACGGGCGCGCAAGGCCGAACGCAAGACTTTGGCGGCGGAAGTGAAGACGATTTGCAGCAAAAGATTCAGGAGTTTCGTGAACGCGCGCAAAGAGAGGGAGCGAGCGGTTTCGGAGGTGGCGGGGGATTTGGAGGCCCTGGCGGGGGCATCATCGCGTTGGGCCGGATGCCAAAGGGATTCAACATCAACCAGCCGCATGGCATCTTGTATTACTCGGACGATTCTTCAGCCCTGGACGCGCGGCCATTTTCAATCACCGGGCTGGAATTGCCCAAAGCGGATTACAACCAAGCACGGTTTGGCGCGAACTTCGGCGGACCACTAAACATTCCGCGGATTTTCAACGGCGGCAACAAATGGTTCTTCTTCGCCGGATGGAATGGGTCGCGCGGCAGTAATCCTTACGATGCGTTCTCCACGGTACCCACACCCGATGAGCTCAAGGGGGATTTTTCCAAGTCGACCTACCATGACGGCAACCCGGTTGAACTATTCAATCCTCAGACTGGACAACCATACTCCTTCAAAGCACCAAATCAGCTCGACCCATCCTTAATCAGTCCGGCGGCAAAGGCGCTCCTGCAATACATTCCGGCACCCAACATCAACACCACGACTAGCGGTCAAAACTTCCATTACGTAACATCGGCTGAGAGCAGTTCCGATACCTTGATGCTTCGATTGATCCACAATTTTGGCTCGAGCGGCGGGCCGGGCTCTGGTCCGTTCATGATCGGAGGAGCAGGAGGAGGTGGCGGAGGTAGCGGCAGGCGGCGTTCGCAAAACAATATTAATTTCGGGCTGAACTGGTCGCGCGGTTCGAGCACGATTGTAAATCCATTTCCTTCACTGGCCGGAGGCACGGGAACGCAGGGGCTTAACGCCAGTGCCGGATGGACTTACGGCAATGGGCGAGTGACGAACATTTTCCGCGTGAACTACAACCACAATCACGTTTCCACGACAAACCTCTATTCGAATGTAACAAACGTCGCTGGCATGGCGGGAATCACCGGAATTTCTCCGCTACCGTTTGATTGGGGGCTGCCCACCATTAACTTCACATCGTTCGGCGGGCTCAGCGACCCGACGCCTCGCCGGGAGCTGGACCAGACCTACTCGATCTCAGAAACGCTCTCTTGGAGTCGCGGAAAGCACAACTGGCGTTTTGGCGGAGACTATCGCCGAATCTTGCAGAGTTTTCACTCGTCTCGAAATGCCGAGGGAAGTTTTGTGTTCACCGGGTTCGCGACATCGCTTTACGCTCCCGGAAACACGCAACCCACAACTGACACGGGTTCTGACTTCGCGGACTTCCTGCTGGGCTTCCCGCAACAAACGTCTCTGCAATTCGGCGCAAATTCCTATAACTTCCGAGCGAATGCTTTTGACTTTTTCGCGCAGGACGACTGGAGATTTCGTTCGAATTTGTCCTTCAACTTGGGGTTGCGTTACGAATACAACGGCCCTTACACCGAGGCGGGCAACCGCATCGCAAATTTGGACGTGACGCCGGGCTTCACGGCGGCAAAGCCAGTAACACCCAACGGAACGGGGCCTTTCAGCGGAAGTTTTCCTGCATCGCTGGTGCGGCCGGACCGCAATGATTTCGCGCCACGCATCGGCATCGCGTGGAAACCCCAAAAGCAGATGGTGGTTCGCGCCGGCTATGGGATCAACTACAACCTGGCGCAATACGGCACGATGATTCAGAACTTTGCCTTTCAACCGCCATTCGCGAATACGGCAACGAACAGCGCGGATGTTACCGGCCTCATAAGCGGCAGCCCGCTCACGCTTACAACCGGATTTCCGACCGCTTCGGGAAGTACGGTGACGAACAACTTCGCCGTCAATCCAAACTACAGACTCGGTTACGTACAGATCTGGAATGTAGATATACAGAGGGAATGGCCCCACGGAGCGGTGATGAACGTGGGCTATAACGGGGCGAAGGGAACGCGGCTGGATACCGAGCGAGCGCTCGTTATTCCCGGCGATCAACCATTCATTTACGAATCGTCCGAAGGAAATTCCATTTTGCACGCGGCTTCCGTCCGCGTGCGCAAGCGCATGGCCAAGGGAATTGGATTCAGCGCGCAGTATGTTTTCTCGAAGTCCATCGACGACGCTTCTTCTATCGGAGGCGGCGGGAGTGTCGTCGCGCAGAACCCTTTCGATATTTCGGCCGATCGAGGTCTCTCTAGTTTTGATCAGCGGCACAAGTTCACCGGGAGCTGGATCTACGATTTCCCCATCGGTGAGAACCGGCGATTTGCTCCCAAGGGAGCGTGGGGCCACGTTCTTGGGGGATGGCAGTGGAGCGGCGACTTCACGGTTGGCTCCGGGTTGTACTTCACTCCGCGCGTGCTGGGCGGCGGGTTGGACATTGGCCGCGGCGTGAGCGGATCGCTCCGGGCGAACACCGTTGCCGGACAATCCGTCTCTGTCAGCAATCCATCGACTCTCGAATGGTTCAATACGGCCGCGTTTTGCGCGCCGAGTGCGACCTGTTTGAACCCGACCGGTTCCGGCTTCGGCGATGCGGGACGAAACATCATTGAAGGGCCGGGACAGGTATCGATGAATATGACGCTGAACAAGACAATCCAGATCAAGGAATCGCGTTCGCTGGATCTGCGCGTTTCGGCCAATAATGTTTTCAATATCGTCCGATTCACGGCCCTCAATACGACGGTGAATTCGTTCACGTTCGGCGAGATCACCGGGACCGGCAGCATGCGGCGGGTGACGATGGAGGCACGCTTCCGGTTCTGAAGGCAAAGCGACATGCGGCTTATGGGAAAATTCTTTTCGATCTTCACTGCGGCGGGAATGGTGTTCCAGTCGGCTGCTCCCGCTAATGCTCAGCAGTCTCGGCAGACCGCCCAGCGGGAAGCCCGCATTGAAGTCACGACCGAGCTTGTCTTGGTGAACGTCGTGGCGCGCGACAAAAAGGGCAACCTCGTTACAAATTTGAAAAAAGAAGATTTTACGCTTTTTGAGGATGGCAAGAAGCAGGAGATTTCCAGCTTCGATTTCGAGAACGTTGATGAGCTAGCCGCCGCAAGCGCGGCGGAATCCACTGTCTCCGGGACAGCTGAGCAAGGAACGCTGTTGCGAGGCACGAAGAAAGCACCTCCAACGCTGGACGCACGTGACCGCCGATTGATGCTGCTCTTTTTTGATTTTTCAGCAATGGATCCGGAACAGATCGACCGGTCCGTCGATGCCGCAAAGAAATTCGTCAGCACCAAGATGCAGCCAGCCGACTTGATAGCGCTGGTGTCGCTGGCCACGAACATGCGCGTGGATCTGGATTTTACCGACGACAAAACCAGGCTGCTCGCCGCGCTGTCCGCGTACACCTCCGGACAAGGCCAGGGATTCGAGAATGGAAATACCGGGAGTGCGGAAGGCGCGGCGGAAACCAGCGGGGCTTTCTCGGCTGACGATACGGATTTCAACACATTCAGCGCCGATCGCAAGCTCCTGGCGCTGCAATCGCTCATGCAGGCGCTTAACAAGCTCCCGCAGAAGAAAAGCTTGATCTATTTCAGTAATGGAATCAGCCAGTCCGGCGTGGACAACCAATCGGCCCTGCGCGCGGCTACGGCCGCGGCCGTGAAAGCAAACGTATCCATCTATTCCCTTGATATCCGCGGCTTGCAGGCGTTTCCGCCGGGGGGAGAAGCACAATCCGCGAGCTTGCACGGGCAATCGGCCTATTCCGGCCAATCGACGCTGAACGACTTGAGCGGAAACGCTGCTTCGCAAGAAACGCTGGCGACGCTCTCGTCAGACACGGGCGGCACGGCGTTTTTCGATTCGAATGACTTCAGCGGCGTTTTCGCGCAGGCGCAGAAGGACAGCTCCGCGTACTACGTGCTCGGCTTTACGAGCAACAATCCGCTCAAGGATGGAAGATTCCGCCGCTTGAAAGTGCAGGTCAACCGGCCCGACCTCAAGCTCGATTTCCGCTCCGGTTACTACGCCGGACGGGACTTCGAACACTTGAATCGTGCCGACCGCGAGCAGCAACTGCAAGACGAACTTGCCGCCCAACTGCCGCGAGTGGACGTGCCGCTCTACGCGGGAGCGGCCTACTTCCGGCAGGATGATTCCCATTACTATCTTGCGGTTTCGCTGGTCATTCCGGGCTCGCAGATCCCGTTCGTGACGGAGAAGGACAAGGACAACGCTACGATCGACATCATCGGCGAAGCTCTGGAAGGCGGCAAACTGCCCGTCGGGCAA
>Ga0307475_10002588_pt1 | contig 10905 bp, 8 predicted proteins | sample atmos_gasesECM1C_FD_203317 | JGI IMG/M metagenome (GOLD analysis project Ga0307475, IMG submission 203317) | Hardwood forest soil microbial communities from Morgan-Monroe State Forest, Indiana, United States - atmos_gasesECM1C_515 | ecosystem: Environmental > Terrestrial > Soil > Temperate...
ACTGCCCAACCGCGTTGTGGTGGCAGAGGAATCTGGGAAGTACGTATACAGCAACAGACCGTAATGCACATTCGCGTAGAATCTCAATTTTCTGTGGGAGACAAATAACCGAGATGAATCTGAAACTAATGCATCTGTCCGTAGTCGCGCTGCTGATGGCGTTGTGCGCGCCCGTTATCGGTATAGGGAAATCACGGCTGCTCATCCCCGCTCCGGTGCGCCAGGCTGGGGCCACTGTCCCGAAGAAGGCCGAGGAGCAATTCAAGAACATACAGGTTCTAAAGGGCATTCCAGCCGAGCAGGTATTCCCGACCATGCAGTTCATCACGGCTTCGTTGGGGGTTGAGTGCGAGTTCTGCCACGTCAAGAACGCTTTCGACAAAGACGACAAGAAGCCAAAGCAGACGGCGCGGAAAATGATGGAGATGATGTACGCGATCAACAAGAATAATTTCGACGGCCATCGCGAAGTTACCTGCTATTCCTGTCATGGTGGGAATGCCCATCCGGCCGCCATTCCAGCCGTAATGGCTGACGAACCTCCTCGCAAACCGGGAGAGCCGCATGGGATGGAATCGGAGCCAAGGCCGGCGGAGACGAAAAGCAATGAGGGCCCAACCGCTGCGCAGTTGCTCGACAAATATGTGCAAGCCGCGGGCGGCGAGGCCGCAATCGACAAAGTCACCAGCCGCGTCATGAAAGGTACGATCGACTTCGGCGGTATGTCACTGCCGATCGAAATCTATGCGAAAGATCCACTCAAACGCATCTCGTTCACTCACATGGCCGAGGGCGACAATATCACGGCATTTGACGGCCGGGATGGATGGCTGGGGATGTCCGGGCACCCTTTGCGAGAAATGCACGGCAGCGATCTCGATGGCGCGGCGATCGACGCCGATCTGCATCTAGCCGCACACTTGAAGCAGATGTTCAGTGAATCACGGAGCGAGGGGACTGAGAAAATCGGCGATCATGACGCTTATGTCGTAGTAGGACAACGGGAGGGCAAGCCGCCGATCCGCCTGTATTTCGACAAGCAAAACGGGTTGCTCGTCCGGTTGGTGCGATTCGGCGAAACCGCGCTGGGATGGCTCCCCACTGAGATCGACTACGCTGACTACCGCGATGTGGATGGAGTGAAGGTCCCGTACCGCTGGACGCTGGCTCGGCCGGGCGGACGGTTCACAATTCAGGTGAACGAATTGAAGCAGAACGTCCCGGTGGACGATGCCAAATTCGCCAAGCCGCCTGCTGCTCCAGAGCCGCCCAAAAACCCAGCAAAATAGAGGAAACGCAACAGCGCAGAGAAACTACTTCAGTCACGGAATCGGCCTAGCTGCCCTCGTCCGTCGTGGCAACAGTGTCTTTTGCCGGCTCGGCCTCAATGGTTATGTCGACTTCGGCTCCCGGCTTTAGCTTTACTTTCTGTCCGTTGTCGTCGACCAATCGATTGGGAACTCGGATCTCTTTGTATAAATGATCCGCACCCTCGACAGAGATCTGCGCTTTTTCGGGCTCGCCACTTTGTGGATGAGGACGGATGACTTTTTCGACTCGACCGGGAAGTGTAGTAGCCGCTTTTGCTTTACCCTTTGACACGTGGCCCTCCCTAGGGAACCCGCAAAGCGGGGAATTCTGGGGTCTATTCAGACGAGTGGAGCGCTAAGGATCTCCTATTTTGGCTGTATGTGCCATAAGTAGAATCCTGTAGGGGCATGGCGTCGAGATCGCCTTTCAGGAGATTTTGATATTGATTCGATATGCTCCTAGGGATCTGTCATCGACTCGTAAAGCTTCATCGGACTTCATCTTGCGCCATCTGCTTCCAACTTTGCTGATGCTGGCGGGATCCGTGCATCCTTGCCTGCTCAGGGCTCAAGGAGACCCGTTGCCGGCCGCTTCGGGAGCTGAGTCCGCCGTCGCGCGTTCTTTGGCTGGTGTCGTCCTGGACCCTTCCGGTGCTTCTATTCCAGGAGCACACGTAGTACTTCGAACGACTGAGGCCAGCGCCGCCCTTGAAACCAAGACGGACGCAACCGGTGCATTTCGCTTCGACAATGTTCGCACCGGAAAGTACGACCTCGAGGTGGAAGCCGAGGGTTTTCGCACTACCAACGTTCAGGCGACGATCACTGCCCGGCGAACATCGGCTTTCCGAGTCGTGCTGCCGATCCTGGTCCAGACCGAAAACGTGACAGTCGCCACCGGCGAGAACGCTCCGCTCGTCAGCACAGACACCCAAAGCAATCAGAATACGAATTCCATTGACCGGAATGCGCTCGATCGTATCCCGGTGTTCGACCAGGACTACATCACCGCAATGTCACGGTTTCTGGACGACAATGCCACCGGGACGAACGGCGTAACCCTGGTGGTGAACGGAATCGAAGCCAATGGACCCGGTGTAACGCCGTCAGCGGTGCAAGAAGTCAGAATCAACAACAATCCTTACTCGGCACGTTTCTCCCGTCCCGGACGCGCCCGGCTCGAAATCATCACCAAGGGCGGAACCTCGGACTATCACGGTTCCTTAAACTTCCTGTTCCGAGACTCCGTCTTCGATGCGAGCAACGCGTTTGCTGTCGTGAAACCTCCGGAGCGGAGGCAGTACTACGAAGGCTCCGTGACCGGCCCGATCGGGCACAGCAAGCGCACCAGTTTCCTGCTGTCTCTCGATGAAGATCTCAATGATCAACAAGCCATCATCGCGCCCAGTGCCATCGCAGAGGCGGAGTCTTTGGGGTTCGGACCCATCGCGCAGACTCTTCCCAACCCCACCCATCATTTCTTCGGATCCGGACGCGTCTTTCACGATTTGGCTAACGGTGACCAGTTCTGGATCGGCTACTCCTACGAACATCGATCCTCTGAGAACCAGAACGTCGGCGGCAATACGCTTCCCAGCGCGGCAACGAACACACATTTTCTGGAGCACGAGATCAACGTCAGTCACTTGCATCAGTTCTCGCCACACTGGCTCAACCAGGCCCGATTTCTGGTAGGGCACTACGACAATTCTGTTCAAAGCGTCAATGCTGATGCCCAGATCGCGGTGTCAGGCCTATTCACCGCCGGCGGGGCGCAATCCGATTCGCGGCGCACCGAGTATCACTTCGACGGAACCGACTTTGCCACGTACGCCAACGGCAAGCACCAGCTCAGCTTCGGCATTGACATTCCCGACATCAGCCGCCGCGGCTTGGATGATTTCACCAACCGCGTCGGCACCTACACCTTCGCCAGCGCCGCCGACTACTCGATAGCGGCACCAGCCACGTATCTCGTGCAGACCGGCCAGGGCCACGTTGCCTTTCTTGAGAGAGTGTTATGTGGATTCGTGGAAGACAATATTCGTTTGACACCAAATTTTTCGCTGTACATGGGAGTCCGCTACTACTGGCAGAATTATTTTCATGACGATCCCGACAACTTTGCGCCGCGTATCAGTTTCGCCTATGCGCCTAGTGCGAAAAGCAAGACGGTGATCCGAGGCGGGGCCGGAATCTTTTACGACCGAACCGGTCCCAGTCCAATCGGTGACCTGCTTCACTTTAATGGCGTCAACCTGCTTCGGTTTATTCTCGACTCTCCCGCCCACTTCCCCGTACAACCGGGCGATCTTTCCGGCGTCCCAACGAGCATCGTGACGCTTGATCCGCGAACGCGCATTCCCTATGCCCTGCAATACAGCATCGGCGTCGAGCGGCAGATCACCGCGAAAACGACGTTTAGCGCTGTCTACATCGGCAACCGGGGAATCGATGTTTTTCGATCCATCGATGCCAATGCGCCGCTTCCCGGTAGCGTGGTCCGTCCTAATCCGACCGTGGGACAGGTGCGGGAGATGCAGTCGGATGGCTATCTAAAAGGGAATGCTCTGGAACTTACCTTCCGCGGCAAGCTCAACAAATATTTCTCCGGGCAGGTGCAATACACGACCGGTCGCACCGACAATAACACCAGCGGTATCACTTTCTTTCCCGCCAGCAGCTATAACGCCGCTGCCGATTGGGGGCGATCAGACAACGACCGGTTGCACAAGTTCGACGTGCTCGCATCGACCCAGGCGATCAAGTTCTTTACTCTGGGCGTTGCGTTGTCGGTCTATTCCGGAAAGCCGGTCAACATTACAACGGGCGGTGATGACAATCATGATGGCATTGTGAACGATCGCCCTGCAGGAATCTCTCGAAACACGATGCCGGGCCCAGGACTGATTGATCTCGATCTAAACTTGTCGCACGACTTTCCTCTTTCCAAGGCAAAGAAGGAAACCAAAGTGATCTCGCTGTCGCTGAACTCCTTCAATGTCCTGAACCATCCGAATTATGTGACCTATATCGGGGCTATATCGTCTTCGCTATTCGGAAAGCCGGTCGCCGCCCAGCCTCCGCGCCGCATGCAACTCGACGTGCAATTCAAGTTCTAAGGGTTCAATCCCTTCTCCGAGCGCAAAATTTCAATAACAAAACCTGATAGGGACGATAAATAGTTTCGATTTCCGCGAAGGGATGTCGGACGTTACAGTGAGGCGTCGTCGAATGGGTGTGCAACGACGCGACTGCGTCTACGGGAGAACAATCCTACAGTGTCCATGCGAGAAAAGCTGATCGCCATTGGGGTGACAGCTGTCTTGATCCTGACGTTCGCGCAAGTGGTGGGCGCACAAACCAGCGGAGTAAATCCAAGCCCGTCCACCGATACCGCTGCGCGGCTTGCCAAACTCGAGCAACAGACCGCCGAAGCCAAGAGTTCTGCCGACAACGCGTGGATGCTGACCAGCGCAGCTCTGGTTCTTATGATGACCGGCCCGGGTTTGGCCCTGTTTTACAGCGGCCTCGTGCGCAAAAAGAACGTGCTCGGCACCATGATGCAGAGTTTTGCTCTGATGGCGGTCATTACGGTTTTATGGGGTCTGTTCAGCTATAGCCTGTCGTTCGGTTCCGGCAACAGCTTCATCGGAAGTTTTCACAACCTTTTCTTGAACGGTGTGGGATCCGCGCCAGACCCCGACTATGCGGCCACAATCCCGGCGCAGACGTTTATGGTGTATCAACTGATGTTCGCGATCATCACGCCGGGCTTGATCGCGGGCGCGTTTGCAGAGCGCATGAAGTTCAGCGCGATGCTGGTGTTCATGATCTTGTGGTCCATCATCGTGTATGACCCGATGGCGCACATGGTCTGGGGCAAGGGAGGCCTGTTGAATGCCTCGCTGGGCGGGCGTTTCCCGACCCTGGATTTTGCGGGCGGCACCGTCGTTCACATCACGTCGGGAGTCTCGGCGCTTGTCTGCGCGCTCTATTTGGGAAAGCGGCTGGGGTATCCCAAGCAAGCCATGCCGCCGCACAGCGTTGTGCTTAGCTTTATCGGCGCGTGCCTGCTGTGGGTGGGATGGTTCGGGTTCAATGCAGGTAGCGCTCTGGGAGCAGGCAGCCTCGCCACGAGCGCATTCGTAGCTACCCATTTCGCCGCTGCCGCCGCCGCTCTGGGTTGGGCCGGGGCGGAATGGATCCGCACAGGTAAGCCGAGTGTGCTGGGTGGAATTTCCGGCGCGGTGGCAGGACTTGTGGCCATCACTCCCGCGGCGGGTTTCGTGAAGCCCATGCCCGCATTGATCATTGGTCTCATCGCCGGTGTGTTGTGCTATTGGATGGTGGCACTGGTCAAGGCGAAATTCGGGTACGACGATTCGCTCGATGCGTTCGGCGTTCACGGCGCGGGCGGCACGCTTGGAGCGCTCTTGACAGGAGTTTTCGCTGTCAGCGCTGTTAATCCAATCTTGAAAGATGCGCAGGGCCATACTCTTCCGTCGGGGTTGCTTGAAGGAAATCCGCACCAGTTGTTGAATCAGGCGATCGGCGTCGGGATTGCGTGGGGCATCGCCATCGTAGGCACGCTCGCGATCTTGAAATTGGTGGATTTCACCATTGGTTTGCGAGTCTCTGAGGAGGAAGAACTGCAAGGGCTGGACCTCTCTCAGCACGGAGAAGAGGGTTACTATTGGGAGACGCCCGCTTGAGGGTTGGTCACAGTCTCACAACCCGGAACTGAAGTCGGCGAGCAGATTCGAAGATAGGACTTGCCAATATCATGACAAAGGTCGAAGCGGTGATTCAAAACTCCAAGCTGGACGCAGTCAAAACTGCGTTGCAGGAAATCGGTGTTGAAGGTATGACCGTGCTCGAAGTACGCGGTCATGGCCGCCAGAAGGGGCATACAGAGGTCTATCGTGGGCGCGAGTACAGCGTCGATCTTATCCCCAAGACCAAACTCGAGATGGTCCTGCCTGACGCGCTGGTCGAGAAAGCGGTGCAGGCCATTCTGGGAGCGGCACGCACTGGCAAGATCGGAGATGGCAAAATCTTTTTGTCGCGCGTCGATGAGGCCATCCGCATCCGCAATGACGAGCGCGGGGAAGGGGCGCTGTAGACTTCGCGTCGGCTTGAACGGAATCTTGCCGGGATGAGATTCAAGGCAACGCACCCGGCGGCAGGCGCTGCGGGGTGAATCTTTCATGGTGGCAGCGTCCTCATTGATCGGCGAACTTCGGGGCTCTATCAGCGACGAATCGGCACGCATCCAGCGGGAATTTGAGGCCAGCGGAGACGGGCGCGCCTGCGTGTCCCAGCGCACACGCATGGTGGAAGAGATTCTTGCCAGGCTTTGGCGCGACGTCGTTTCGTCCGAGGAATCTCGCTCCGCGAATTTCACTCTCGTCGCTACGGGAGGGTTTGGCCGGGGCTGGCTGTTTCCCTTTTCCGATATCGATCTCTTGTTCCTTTTCAATGACCGAGACGCGGAACAGGCTTTCAAAGATCCGGTCCGGCGCTTCTCGCAGGAGTTGTGGGATCTTCGGCTGAAATTGAGTCCGGCTTCGCGCATGCTCTCGGAGTGCGAGCGCTACGATCCTAACAATACTGAGTTCACAATCTCCCTGCTCGATTGCCGCTACTTAGCGGGGGATCGCGACCTGTTCCGCAAGCTCCACGACAAAGTGATTCCCAAGCTGATCATGAAGGAATCGAAGATTCTGCTTCAAGGCCTGGCCGAGGTGACGCGCGAGCGTCACTCGAAATATGGGATGACTCTTTACCACCTGGAACCGAATCTGAAAGAGGCTCCTGGCGGGCTGCGCGACTGCAATGTTGCCAGCTGGCTCGCGCTGATTTCCGCCATGGACAAGCTGCGGGACTGGCCCGAAGCCAGTTCGCTCCGTCCGCCAGTTCGCAAGCAACTCGATGCAGCGCTCGATTTTTTGATGTCTGCACGATGTTTTCTTCACTTCCGCCACGGACGCGACGACAACGCCCTGAGCTGGGAAGCGCAGGATGAAGCGGCCGCACGCAAAATCGGAGCGCCTGGCGCCGAGGAACTTTCGGCCGCCGATTGGATGCGAATCTACTTTGGCCATGCCCGCTCTGTGCAACGTACAGTCACGCAATTGTTGGAGGAGATTCCTGATGCCTGGTCGGCGCTCTATCGCCAGGTGCAAAGTTGGCGATCCAGGCTTACGACGGCGGACTTCTCCGTCGTTGACGGGCTCATCTTCCTGCAACAGCCATCTGCCCTGCAGGATCCCGAGGTGTTGCTCCGACTGTTTCACTTTATGGCGCATCATGGCTTGAAGCTGAGCGCCACTACGGAGTACCGCATCGAACAAGCGCTTCCAGCGCTTGCCGCGACCCCACCGCGCGGTGCGGAACTATGGCTCTATTTGCAGGAGACATTGTTGCAGCCTTATGCCGCGGATGCTCTGCGGGCGATGCACTCCCTGCGTCTGCTGACCCTGCTCCTTCCCGAGTTGAAGGTGATCGACTCGCTGGTGGTGCGCGATTTCTATCATCGCTTCACGGTGGATGAGCATTCGTTTCTCGCCATCGAGTCCCTGCATCGGCTGAAGCAATCGCAATCGGAGTGGGACAAGCGTTATGGCGAGTTGTTGGGTGAACTCGAGGATCCAGAACTTCTCTACCTCGCTCTGTTACTCCACGACACGGGAAAAGGAGTACCGAACGGGAATCACGTCCAGACGAGTTTGGACATTGCCAATCAGGCCATGGATCGCCTCGATGTTGATCCGAAAGAACGCGCTGAGGTGGTGTTTCTGATCGGGAATCATCTGGAGTTGTCGGCAACGCTGCGACGGGACATTTTTGATCCTGGAACGGTTGCTGCCTTCGCAGAGAAAGTGGGAACCCCCGAGCGCCTGAAAATGCTCGCGCTGCTCACCTATGCGGATATCAAGGCGGTGAATCCCGAGGCGCTCACTCCGTGGAAGGCGGAAAACGTCTGGCAACTCTACATGGCTGCGGACAATTACCTGAACCGCAGCGCCGATCAGCGGGTGCACACCGAAGTGAACGACGAAAAGCTGGCGCGACTGCGTTCACTGGCGCCCGTTACCGGCAGCAAATTCAAGGCGTTCCTCGAAGGATTTCCGCAAAGGTATCTCCTCGTGCATACGGCAGAAGAGGTGATGCGCCACATGCAGATGGCGGAGGAACTCGGAAATGATCCGGTGCTCGTGGACCTGAAACGCGGCCGGCACTGGTATGACCTGACGCTGGTCACGAAGGATCGCCCGTTTCTCTTCGCGACTCTTTCGGGTGTTCTAGCCGCCTGGGGGATGAACATCGTCAAAGCCAACGCCTTCTCGAATGCAGCCGGCGTCGTGGTCGACACGTTTCACTTCACCGACCGTTTCCGCACACTGGAGCTGAACCTATCCGAATGGGCGCGATTCAAGAACAGCGTTGTCAGCGTGATGCTGGGTGAGGCTGATCTCGAGAAGATGCTGCGGGACCGGCAACGCTCCGAGAAGGGCGTGATCGCGAAAGTGAAGGTGGAGACGAAGATTGAGTTCGACGATTCGTCCTCGGCAACGACAACGCTGGTTCAGGTGATCGCCCAGGACCGGCCGCGGCTCTTACACCGGATCGCCTCGTGTTTATCTGACCAGAAGTGCAATATCGAAATCGCCCTGATCGACACTGAAGGACAGATGGCGATCGACACGTTCTATCTGACCTCGGGTGGAGGAAAGCTCAAGCCGGAGCACCAGAAGCAGGTGGAGAAGGCGCTCGTGGCAGAGCTCAAGAGCGAGTGAGGGCAGACAATTTATTCAACTGAGGCAGCAGGGCCCAACTTCGGCGGGCCCTCCCTGTCGTCGATCCAGGTGTTGAGGGCGAAACGGAGTTCGTCTTGATTGCACCAATGCTCCAGGATTCGCCCATCTTCGGTTAAGGGTGAGACATTGAATCCTTCCTCAACATCCTCCCAATATATGACCTCATTTTCCTTGCGAGCCACGACGACAACTGTGTCTAAGTTTCCGCATCTCTGAATGGACGTGAAGTAGGGCTCTACTGCATACCGCCGAAATGTTTCCTGTTGCTCGACGTCACACTCTGCGAGGTCGCGCTGGACGATGTCTTTTACTTCCTCAATGGTAGCGGGCTTCCATTCCATCAGAAATCACTTCGCCGAAAACTTGAATACCGTCGTCTGATGAAACTTCTCCCCGGGTTTCAGGATCGTGCTCGGAAAATCAGGATGGTTCGGCGAATCCGGATAGTGCTGCGTCTCCAGGCAGAGGCCATAGCGTCGCTTGTAGACGTGCCCCTCCTTGCCGGTGACCGAGCCGTCGAGAAAGTTGCCTGTATAGAACTGAACCGCCGGTTGAGTGGTTGAGACCTCAAGCACACGCCCGGTTGTGGGTTCATAGACACGCGCAGCCAAACTGAGCCCAGCGCCCTTGCGGTTCAAAACGAAGTTGTGATCGTAGCCGTGCCCGAGCACCATCTGCTCATACGGGTCCTCCATGCGGGCGCCGATTTTGGTCGACGTGGTGAAGTCGAACGGGGTGCCTTTGACCGCGCGGAGTTCGCCAGTAGGAATGAGGTTCTTGTCCACCGGAGTGAATTTATCGGCATTGATCATGATTTCATGATCCAGGATGTCGCCGTTTCCTGCGCCCTTTAAATTGAAGTAGCTGTGTTGGCTCACATTGATCGGTGTGGCCTTGTCTGTCGTAGCCTGGTAGTCGATGACGAGTTCGTTCGAGTCGGTCAGGGTGTAAGTAACTGTGACTTTAAGATTGCCGGGGAACCCTTCCTCGCCATCCTTGCTGAGATAGGTGAATGCCACGCCATTCTTTCCTTTGAGTGGCTCGCCGTCCCATAGGACCTTGTCGAATGTTCTTGTAACACCGCCGTGCAGCGTATTAGGCCCGTCATTCTTCGGTAACGTGTATGTCTTCCCATCGAGGGTGAAAGTTCCGTTGGCGATGCGGTTGGCGTAGCGTCCGACGATGGCGCCAAGGTAAGGCGGGTTCGGCATGTACTCTTCTGCCTTTTCGTGGCCGAGAACGATATCCGCAAGTTGCCCTTTGCGGTCGGGAACGCGAAGCGACAGAATGATGCCACCATAATTCATGGCGCGGACTTCAACACCGTGAGCATTGGTCAGCGTGTACAAGATGATGGGCCTCCCGTCCCGCGTGCCGAAATCTTGCTGTTGGACTCCGGATTTCTGTTTCGAAGGTGTTTGTGCGAAGAGCAATCCGCCGATGGCGGTGATGAAAACAAAAGCGCATGCAAGGATCAGCCGTCTTGGGATCATGGCGAAGAGTGTACTACGGGCGGTCCTGTTTGTGATGTGCGCCAGCATCGTGCCGTTACAGTAGATCCCCATTCGAGTCCAATTCATACCGGCAGGCATCGCACAAATGGTGTTCGCGCAGGTCGATCCACTCGACGGAGCGGGACGATGCCATCACGCACTGATAATCCGGGCAATGACGCAGTTGAAGCGTGTGCCCAAGTTCATGAATGGATTCTTTGAGCAAACGCTCGGTCAACAGGGAGTCATGCTGTTCCAAACCGTAATACTCTTGACGCA
>Ga0307475_10002589_pt1 | contig 10903 bp, 8 predicted proteins | sample atmos_gasesECM1C_FD_203317 | JGI IMG/M metagenome (GOLD analysis project Ga0307475, IMG submission 203317) | Hardwood forest soil microbial communities from Morgan-Monroe State Forest, Indiana, United States - atmos_gasesECM1C_515 | ecosystem: Environmental > Terrestrial > Soil > Temperate...
GCCACTAGTTCCGAAAACCTAATTTACTTGTTGATTGGGCGGGTCGTCCCACATCAAGTGGGACATGAGCCATTTGCCGTCACCCTTCATCTTCAACACTGCAAGGAAATTCCCGCCGTTCCGCCAATTCTGCGATTTAGCAGTTTCTTCGACTGTCCAGGCCACTTCACTTCTGCCGCGCACATACGCGAGAGTCCCTTCGCCTCCGACCTCATCGAGCGTCTGAACAAATTTGGTAATGGTTGTCTTGGGTGAGCTGGCCGGGAACCAGAATTCGTTGATGGCCGCCATGCCCACGACGGGCAGAACGCCGTGATGCGGCAGCAGGACGGCGTCCTGAGCAAAACAGCTGCGGACCGTATCGGGGTTGCCGGCAAGCCATCCAACGCGGTAGCGCTCGAGCACGGCGCGGATTGCGGCCACGTCGCTCGGCAAAAGGGATCGGCCCGGATCAGTATATGGGGACGCCTTGGTTACCAATGCCAGAAACAAAGTTGCGAGGGAGAACATACGGGAAAAGACAGGTGAGAACATGGCTGGCCTCCGCGAGACTTGGACTCGGCAGAACGACTAGTGTTAGCGAGTTCTAAAGTGTCAGGGAGCCTGCGTGCAGGCGACGCCAATTCGGCGCGACTTTCCACAGCGCTCTAGACCCGAAAGCGTGCACATCCCAGACCCTTTCAGCTATCCAGAAGCTTTGGAGCGTGCAGCTGATGACGCGGCGAAGTACAAGACCAAACCGACCGCAACGACCGGTGACAATCCGACAATGACCGGCACGCGATGCTCGAAAATAGCGGCAGTGGTGGCGGCGGCCACATAGACGATGAATACACCGGCTTGAAGTTTAAGGTGACGACTCCTACCAGGGGCACTAGCGGCTGGTTCCTCTGCGGGCGAAGAAACATAGGGGATGTGCAGTGAGCGGACGAGCCCGGCAACCAGACTTGTGATTGTTCCGGTGAGAACGGTGGTTGCGATACCTGGGAGATTCAGGCGCCGCACGGCAGCGCTCTGCACACCCATCGCGACAGCGGAGAGTCCGATCAGAATGTAGAGAGTGTTTTGATTACGTGGAATCATTGGCAGGTGCAGCAGCACCGCAAACACAGCCAGGACCAGCCCTTCCACGATAACGGGGCCGACGAATGCGCGCCGCTGATCTACATCTGTACCGGCGCGGTGGGCAAGGATGGCGCCGATCATCACGCCGAGAATAAATCCGCCCAGCGCGAACAGGGCGCGGAAAGCCGCAAGAAATTGCCCCTGGCCGAAGGCAAGACCGAGCAGCACTGCATTTCCGGTCATATTTGCCGTGAAGACATGACCGAGGCCAAGATAGCCAATGGCGTCCACGGTGCCGGCTACCCAGGTGAGCAGTAGAATAGGGGAGGCCCATCCTTCTTTATCGGCGGTGATTGCGATGTTGTCAGCCATGGCGAGCTCCTAGCCCAGTCGCTGCGGCCCCGGCACGGTTGAGGTGCCCGCGTAGGCCCTGGTCCTGATTTATGGCGAGACATTATCATGCAAATATGCGCGAAGTATGCCGGCCCCGTCTTTCCACTACCCACCGTGTGGTGCATCTCCAATTCCGATCGAAGCCCGCGTCGAGTGGAAATCTTCCGATAATCTTTCCTTATCACCTCGATAATCTTAATCAGTTTGACTGATTGGCAGATTCAACCAAGAATCTGGATGACTTGCGCTGCCGGATGGTGCGGGGAGGAGTATGGGCGTGCCACGCCGGCGGTTTACTTCCTCCGGAATCGCTGCCCCGGGAAGATCGTCCGCACCGCCTACTAGTCATCGCTGATGTTTTGTGTACAGTAGCGAGAGTTGTTCAATCGCATCACTGGCCAGGGATGGTAAGTAAGGATGATGAAATCCTCGGGCACTCTACTCGACATTTTCCAGAAAGCTGGGAGTGGGCGCACGGCTGTCGTCGTGCCAGAACTAGGGCAGCGCGTCAGCTATGAGTCGCTGCGGCAGCAGACTTGGGAAATGGCAAGTGCGCTGGCCGGGGCCGGGGTTCACCGGAATGTTCGCGTCGCCATCGCCCTGCCGAACGGCTTGCCCGCAATTGTGAGTTTTTTGGCTGCTTCGATTGCTGGTACGGCGGCACCCCTGAATCCCGCCTACCGCCACGACGAGTTCAATTTCTTCCTGGAAGATACGGACGCGCGCGTGTTGATTTGTCCTGTAAAGGGGGCGGAAGAGGCAAGGCAGGCCGCGGCCGACCATAACATTCCAGTGTTTTCAACGGATGTGGATGCGCACGGCAATGTCCAACTTCATGGCGTGCACGGAAAGGGTGCGGCCACGGCACCGGCGCCAAATGATGTTGCGCTGATTCTGCATACAAGCGGAAGCACGGGCCAGCCGAAGCGAGTGCCACTGCGCCACGTGAACTTGCTGGTGTCTGCGCAAAATATCGCCCACACGTACGTGCTCTCCTTACAGGATGTTTCGCTCTGCGTGATGCCGCTCTTCCATGTTCACGGGTTGGTGGCCTCGACACTGGCGACACTGCTGACTGGGGGCACGGTGGTGGCGCCGAGAAAATTTGATCCTCTGGGATTCTGGCGGATCGTCAAGGAATATAAGGTGAGCTGGTATTCGGGCGTTCCTACGATTCATCAAGTTTTGTTGGCGCGCGCCGGAAACCACGGCAGGCCGGCGGGCGCGGAATCGCTGCGGTTTGTCCGCTCGTGTAGCACGCCGCTGGCTGCTGAAGTGATGCACCATATGGAGGAAGTGTTTGGCGTGCCACTGCTGGAAGCCTACGGCATGACGGAGGCAGCGCATCAGATGACGTCGAATCCCCTGCCGCCGCGAGCGCACAAGCCGGGGTCGGTGGGAGTCCCGTCTGGTGTGCAGGTGAGCATTATCAACGGTCATGGGCATCACCTGGGAATCGACAAGCGAGGCGAGATCGTTGTCCGAGGGCCGAGTGTATTCATAGGATATGAGAATAATGATGAAGCGAACGCGAGCTCGTTCAAGGACGGATGGTTTCGTACCGGCGATGAAGGGTTCCTGGATCAGGATGGCTACTTGCATTTGACTGGCCGCTTGAAAGAGCAGATCAATCGCGCAGGAGAAAAAATTTCGCCGCGGGAAATCGATAAGGTATTGCTAAGGCACCCGGCGGTCTCGGAAGCAGTGACATTTGGATTCGCGCATCCGACGTTGAATGAGGAGGTGGCTGCGGCGGTAGTACTGCGTGAGCAGGTGAGCGAGTCGGTGCTGCTGAAGTTCTGTTGCGAGCGGCTGGCGGAATTCAAGTGCCCCAAGAAGCTCTTCTTTGTGGAGAGCATCCCGCAAACGGCGACGGGGAAAATTCGTCGCAATGAAGTGGCTGCCGCGCTGCTGGATGCCAAGAGATGAAATTTCTGATCGCGGGGGCCGGGGCCATCGGAGCCTACGTGGGGGCACGCATGGCGCAGGCGGGGCTGGACGTGACGCTCTATGCCCGCGGGCCACATCTGCTCGCGATGCAACAGCACGGCGTCCGGGTGAAGAGTGTGGAAGGAGATTTTGAGGCGCGGCCGAAAGTAGCCGGCACGCTGGAAGAGATAGGCCCCGTGGAGGTGGTTCTTCTTGGCGTGAAGGCACATGGGCTGCCGGTGCTGACGCCGCAACTAAAGCCGGTGCTTGGCCCGGACACGACAGTGATCAGCACGCAGAATGGAGTGCCGTGGTGGTTTTTCCAGGGCTTCGGCGGCGCGTGGGAAGGAACACGGCTTGAGCGTGTAGATCCGGGCGGTGTGGTTTCAGATGCGATCGGAGCGCAGCGCGTGGTGGGCTCGTTAGTATATTTTGCGACTGAGATCATAGAGCCGGGGGTGGTACGGCACACGGAAGGCAATCGCATTTCCCTGGGCGAGCCGGATGGCACGCGATCCGATCGCTGCCGGCGGATTGCGGAGGCGCTGAACGCCTCTGGCCTGCGCTGCCCGGTGACGGCGAGAATCCGTCATGAGATCTGGGTCAAGATCCTTGGAAATGTCGCGTTCAACCCGATCAGCGCGCTGACAGGGGCAACGCTGGCGCAAATGGTGCGTGATCCCGGGATCTGCGAGCTCGTCCGGAATATCATGAGCGAGGCGGAGGCAGTGGCTGCACATTTAGGCCTGGAACTGCCGATTACCATCGAACAGCGCATCGCGGGTGCGGAAAAGGTCGGCGAACACAAAACTTCGATGCTTCAGGATCTGGAAGCGGGGCGACCGCTGGAGCTCGAGGCGGTGGTGGGTGCGGTGGTGGAATTGGGAGAGCGCATGAACCTGCCGATGACTCACACGCGAGTGGTCTACTCTTGCGCCAAGCTGCTTTCGGAACGCAGATCTGCCGCTATGTCAACGCATACGTAGCATTTGATGGATGCGCCCCCATATTTTGCCCCCAGCGTTTCCATTCTCATCTTGGAACACTCCCTCCTTCGATTGTTGACACGACCTGACTTCGGCGCGGATACTTCGGCCAATGGGGGTGTGCGAAATGAAGCTGCTAGGAGATTCAAGTTCAGATTCAGCTTTCCAGTCCTCCGGCCCCTCAATTAGATTGCTGCTTTTGGTGACGGTTATTCTCGCAACAGGTTTATGTCCCCAAACGCTCCGCGCGCAGGATTCGATCATTCTTGTGGGGTCGGGGTCCAGTGTTCCTGCTCCTCTCTACAATCGCTGGGTGGCCGAGTACAACAAGCATAAACCGGCGATCCAGCTCAGGTATCTGGCCATCGGGACGAGCGAGGGGATCAAACAGATCGCGAAAGGCAGCGGCGATTTTGGAGCAGGTGAAGTGCAACTGACAGCGGCTGAGCGGGCGGAAATGAACCTGATTGAGCTCCCGACAGTGATGATTGCTATCGTGCCAATGTATCACCTGCCGGGAATTCACCAGGAACTTCGGTTTTCGGGTGAATTACTCGCTGAAATCTTTCTGGGGGACATCAAGAACTGGAATGACCCGCAGATTGCGAGGATAAATCCAGGAGTCCCGTTCCCCGATATGCCGATCAAGGTTTTCTACCGGCCGGCCGGCAAGGGCACGAACTATGTTTTCACGGAATTCTTGTCGAAGACGAGTCCAAAATTCCGCACTCGCATTGGCGTCACTCCTTCTCCGAGTTGGCCTGTGGGAGCGCCGGCGGAACGCAGTTCTGACATGGTTGATAAGGTAAAGGGCGAGATTGGCTCGATTGGGTACGGAGAGTTGCAATATGCGGTGAAGGGGGACATTGCCTACGGCAGGGTGTTGAACGCGTCCGGAAAATATGTAAAGGCCTCACCAGAATCAATCTCCGCCGCCTGTCGCGCGGTGGAAGCACCGGGATGGGATAAATTTGCGGGCTCGCTGACAAACCCGCCTGGAGCGGATTCGTTCCCCATCACCAGTTTCACCTGGCTGTACCTGAAGTCATCTAACTCCGACGCCCGCCGGGCCGGGGCGCTGGGTGATTTCTTGAACTGGGCGTACACGGATGGGGAACTGCTCGCTGGACAGGAAGGTTATTCCGAACTGCCGCAACAACTACTGACGAAGGTGAGGGCGAAGGCAAATTCACTGCGGTAGGTAGATTGCGCAAGCAGATTCGCGCCGCCGAATCTTCTGTAAAACATTGCAGGCCATGTTGAGGCAATGCAACATGGCCTGCAGTCTAGTAACCCCACAAGATACGGCTGCCGCCCAAAAAATAAGGCCGCGGAAAGATGCTCCGCACTTTGGCGGTAGAACTGATCAAATCGCTAACCCTGAGGCGCCCCTCAAAATGACATTTCTTTAGGCGCGTGCTGCTGATGCTGCCCCCGCCTCGGTCGTTGCTACGGCCGCCACTTCGCGAACCGCTGGTGCTTTCATCCTGCGGAGGACGAAGAAGGCGAGTATGGCCGCGATCGTGTCGCAGACGATGGCAACCGTAAAGACGCCGAACCAGCCGATCTTCGGCATTGTGTATTTGGCCGCGAATGGGGTCCAAACATTCGGAACTACTGTGAGAATGATCCCATAAGCGACCAGCGCTCCTGCCACAGCAAGCAGTGTGGTCTTAGCCACACGACTGAGCTGGATGTGCATCACCGTGGGAGCAAGGAAAACCGAAAACAGCACCATCACGCCGCCCAGCAGCAGCAAAGTGTCGGCACGGAAATCAAAAGCTTTGCCCGCTGCGAGTGCAGAACCGATGGGCACAAACATAGAGGCCGTCCCCTTCGCTGTGTAGAGGAAGCCGTAGTTTGTCGTGGCGTGTTTGCGGCCGAAAAAATCTCCGCAGAGTGCAGGGAATAGCGAGTAGATTTCGCCCCATCCGAAGAAGGTGAAGGCGCTAAAAACTACGAACAGCTTGGGGTTGTGGGCAAACTTGAGGAGCGCGAAGATGGCAATCGCTTCTAAACCGAATGCGACGGTCATGGTCTTCTCGCGGCCAATGTGGTCGGAGACCCAGCCCCAGAAGGGTCGACAGAGTCCATTGACTAGGCGGTCGGCAGAGAGTGCAAACGTGAGAGCCGCCATGCTGAGTCCAAGAAGTTGGACGGGAATCTTGTCCACGTTGAAATCCTTGGCCATCGGAGCCAACTGAGCGGTAGCCATCAAGCCGCCGGTTGCGACCATCGCCATCATCAGGTACATAAGCCAGAAGTGCGGCGTCGCGGCCATCTCGCCCGGCTTGAAATCTACAGGACTCTGGCGGGCTTTCACCTCCTCGCTGCCCTTTTGCCTCCATGTGCGCGGCAACCATCCAGGTGGCGGAGCCTTAAGGAATAGCGCTGCGATTATCACAACCGCTCCTTGGATGATCCCCCATCTGATGAAAGCTGTCTGATATCCTGCGGAAGCAATCAGATTGGCGATTGGAGCGACAGTGAACGCAGCCCCGGCGCCAAATCCTGCGGCGGTTAGACCTGCTGCGAGTCCTCGATGATCGGGGAACCACTTCAGGGCGCTACCTATAGCCGTGCCATACACGATGCCGGCACCGAGCCCTGCGATTGCGTAGGAGAGGTACAGTGCTGTTAGCGTCTCGGCCTTTCCACTTCCATACCAGCCGTACCCCGCGAGCACTCCTCCGAGCATAACGAGAAGTCTCGGTCCGAAGGTGTCAACGAGCCAGCCTTCGAAGGGGACCAACCACGTTTCAAGAAGCACGAAAACGGTGAATGTGACCTGGATGAGAGCCTGCTCTACTCCCAGGTGTTTCTGCAGCGGGCTGACGAACAGTGTCCAACCATACTGAAAGTTAGCCACTGCCACCATGCTGAGCACGCTGAAAAAGAGAATTATCCAGCGGTTGTCGAGGAGAACTTGGAGCCCTGAATTTCTTTCCGCAGGAACAGTAGCCACGGATGCACCTCCTCATAGGTTCTTGCAGCGCGAAAATGTGAATCGCCCCGCTAATCCCTATGGTTGTGCTTCCCGACCTCACGGGGACGCGCGAAGGAAGTTGCGGGAGCCGTCGCCCTCACCAAAAACCAAAAAACTGTCATGCAGGCGGCTTGTCCGCTTCGACCTCCGTCCGGAAGGGAATCACGCCCGGGATTAGCCACTTCTCCCACATCTGATCGATCTTGTTCTGGAAGTAGTCGAGATCCTCCTTCTCGAAATGCGCGAAACGCCCCTGCTTCAGCAGGTAGTCGCTGACGGGGAGTCGCCGCGTGCGACCCTCGGCGATCTCCTTTGTTTTTCCGGTGAGTTTTAACACATGATTCTCGATTTCATAAAGAGGCCAAATGCCGGTAGTCACCGCGAGCTCCCCCAGTTCGTGGGAGAGGATGGGATCGTAGTCCCAGCCCTTGGGGCACGGGTCGAGCGAATGGATGAACGTGGGACCGCCGATCGTAAGCGCCTTGCGCACGCTGTTCATTGCCGCTAAGCCATAAGACATGCAGACAGTCGCCACGTACTTACACTCGGGGTGGCCCGCCGCCATCATCCCCGCCATGTTTTTCTTCCAGCGGTGGTGCATGATGCGGCGAACCTTTCCTGGAGGGCTGAAAGTCGTGTTGGCGCCGTAGGGGGTGCTACCGGAAAGTTGAATGTCGGTGTTGGCATAGGATTCGTTATCGTACATCAGAATCAAGCAGTTGTAGTTGGGATGAGTCAGGGTCGCGGAAATTCCGGAGAGGCCCATGTCAGCTCCGCCGCCATCGCCGCAAAACGCGATCACATTGATGGGCTCTTTCTTCATTTTGCCCTTACGCATCTGCGCCTTCAGGCCTGCAGCAGTGCCGAGCGCGGCAGCGCCGCTGGCTCCGAGTTGCGTGTGCATCCAGGGAATGACCCACGCTGTGCTGTTGTAGGTGGTGTTGGCCACGTACATGCACCCCGTGCTGCCCAGTACGATTGTCCGCGGGCCGGCCGCTTTGGCCATCATCTTCATTACCAGCGCTGACTCGCAACCCTGGCAAGTGCGGTGGCCGGAGGTGAAGAACTCGTCGAGCGGAATCTTTTTTACACCCTTGAAGGGCTCGAGCTTTCCAATCGGATATAGTTCAATCGTGGAAGCCATTTCGTAATCCTCCTCACTGCTCAGATCCGGAGCAGGCATGCGTGCTTGTTATTCGCGGACTCCAATCCATTGTGTCAACGGCTGGGATTTTCCTTCGGCCGCCTGGTAAATGTTGTCGCTCATCTTGTGAACGTCCGGCAAAGTGACTTCGCGCCCGCCGAGGCCGCAAATGAAGCCAATCACAGGGGGCCGTTTCGCGGTGGGATACAATGCCGTGCGAATTTCCGTTGCGAGAACGCCGCTGAGATACGGCGAACCCAGTGAGAAGTCACGGTCGATCACGCCGATCGCTTTGAAGCGGCCGAGCGACTTGGCGAGTTCTTCGGCGGCGAAGGGGCGGAACCAACGGACGCGAACGAAGCCGACTTTCTTGCCCTGTTTGCGCATCTCGCGGATAGCCACCTTAACCGGGGTGGATAGCGTGCCCATTCCCACGAGCACCACGTCCGCGTCGTCGGTCATGTATTCCTCGAAAAACGGATTGCCATAGCTACGATGGAAGATTTTCTCGAAATCCCGGTAGGCTTCGCGGATGACGGACTGCGAACGTTCCATGGCCGCCGCGGTCTGGCGCCGGATTTCCATCAGCCAGTCTTCGTTGGCCTGCGGAGCAACAGTGATGGGATTGTCGGGGTGGAGCAGGAGATTGCCGCGATCATAACGCGGGAGGAATGATTCGACTTGATCCTTCGTGGGGATCTTCACCAGTCCCTGCGAGTGCGTGAGGAAAGCGCCATCGCAACTGATGGCGCATGGAAGGAAGATGCGGCGGTCCTCAGCCACGCGATATGCAATCAGCGCCGTATCCAGGGCTTCCTGAGCAGTATCGACCCAGACAAGCTGCCAGCCGAGGTCGCGGACAACCAGCGCGTCGTTGTGCTCCACGCCAAATGCGCCGGGATCGTCGAGCGCCCGATTTCCCACCATTGCCACCATGGGAATCCTGAGCGACGGTGTGACAGTTAAACACTCCATGGCATACATCCAGCCCACGCCGCTGCTCCCCGTGAATACGCGCGCGCCGACCGCCGAGGCATGCTTCACGATTTCAAACTGCGAATGTTCGCCCTCGGCGATGATGTACTCGCAGTCGAAGTCGCCATTTGCGACCAGCTTGGCGATGTACTGCATCACTGTGTCGTAGGGCCGGATCGGATATCCGGTGATCACGTCCACGTCGGCGAGCTGGCAAGCAATGGCGATGGCTTCGCTGCCGGTGATCAGCTCGGTTTTTACCGTCCCCTCAATTTGCAGTGCCGTTGCCATCGTAAATTCTCCCTTTGGCGAGCCTTACACGTTGCCTTTGGCGATTTCGAGCATTGCGGGTACCTGTTCCTGATACTGCCCGCGGTAGCGGAAGCCGTGAGAGCGGTCGTGCTTGGCGTGGATCTTGTCCTGGAGCCACACATTGTAAGTGGTCTTGTCTTTGCGCCATGCTTCCCATTGGCTGGAGTTATCGGTGAAGGAAACCTCGTTGACCATGGTGACGCAATCTTTCACGGGACAGACTGCCTCGCACACTCCGCAGCCGCAGCAGGCCTCCATGTTCGCGTCGTAGAGACCCTCGGGCGTGACGTCGAAACAGGAGTCCGGGCACTGCAGCCAGCAGAGAGTGCACTTGATGCAGGTATCGAAATTGACGACTGGTCGCATGGTGCGGGTGGTGAACTTTTTGAACGTCGGATTGCGGGCCGGCTGGTAGCCACCGGTCTGCGCACTCTGCGCGTCCTTCATCAAGTGACCCTGAGGAATGGCGGGAATTGTGACGCCTTCCCCCATCTCGTACCATTTGGGCAGCACAAATTCATACGGCTTCTCGGGATTTCCCTGCCCCGGCTTTACAGGGACTGAAGTCATGCGCTCGTAGGAGCGTTCAGCCGAAGTAGCCTTCACCGGATCGTGCCACTCCTGCATGATAGCTTTCTTCACCGATTCGAGGCTGAACAACTCGGGCAGGAGTTTGGCAATCGCCCCGAGAATGCGGACGTCAGTGTGGTCGTCCTTGTAAACCCAGAGGCCCGAAAAACTGACGGTGCCCTTCACAATCGCCAGGTTGTAAGGCGTATCCTTGCGGTGGGCCATTTCAATCAGTCGTGCGGGCTCCTCGCGCGAGGTCACGATCAATGTGCCGTTCGGTTTGGTAAGGCGATTAATTGGCTGTAAGCCATACCATGCCCAGGACTCAACACCCTTGCAGAGCGTGTCGTCCACGGCGATGGAAATATCCACTTCTTTCGGCTCGTACTTGGCCATGCCCTCTTCGAGCGTGATGTCGTCTGTGGCGACGATGGCGAACGCTTTGGCAGGAATACCATTGCGCTCGGGACTGTCGCCGTACCGCCCGAAGGAAATGCCCGGCTTACCTTCATGGTGCGCCGCCAGGACGATCGCGCGCGTGAT
>Ga0307475_10002590_pt1 | contig 10902 bp, 9 predicted proteins | sample atmos_gasesECM1C_FD_203317 | JGI IMG/M metagenome (GOLD analysis project Ga0307475, IMG submission 203317) | Hardwood forest soil microbial communities from Morgan-Monroe State Forest, Indiana, United States - atmos_gasesECM1C_515 | ecosystem: Environmental > Terrestrial > Soil > Temperate...
ATTTAGTGCTAGTCATAGAGGGTGTTCCTTTCTTGTAGGGAATGAGCCAAGCACTCAAAACCTACTCCAAAGGGGCGCCCTTTTATAATGTGTGAATCCACACAAAAAACACATGTGCGGTTGGCGTTGTTGTGTCTGACGCGTGCTTTTCTCACCGCAATGAGGGCCTTGCTTCACTACCTGAACACACGTGCCGCAGGAGTCGCTTCTCTTCCCCTATCCCACATGCTGGAATACAAAGATAGCGAAAACGGTTTGAGAGGGAGAGGTACCGCCCCAGCTATTTTGGGCCGGCCGAACCTCCGAAATTCCATGAGCGTGTTCAACTACCTTTTGGAGCAGACCATAGTCTACAGCTCGTGGCAAGCGCCGTTTGCTTCTGCCAAGCTGGAGCTCCTTCTGGCCAACAACTCCATCACCCGAGCCCGCCGAGTTCTGGATGTTGGCTGCGGCCCGGGGACCAATACCCCCTTCTTCGCGAATGCCGAGTACCTTGGAATCGATATCAATCCAAACTACATCGCGCACGCCCGGCGCAAGCATCGGCGCGACTTCATTGTGGCGGATCTCAGTACGTATGACCAGAAGCCCGAAACTGGTTTCGATTTCATCTTGGTTAACAGCTTCCTGCATCACGTTGACTCAGCCACCACTCGGGTCATTCTTCGCCGTCTGCAATCCTGGCTCTCGCCGGACGGCTACATTCATCTGATGGAGTTGGTGCTTCCGCGGGACCGAACGATTGCGCAGTTCATGGCCCGAATGGATAGGGGCAAATTTCCGAGGCCTTTGGAGGAATGGCGTGATCTGTTTGAACGGTCTCTTGATGTGGAGCAGTTTGAACCGTATCCCTTGGGCACATTGGGACTCACACTGTGGAATATGATCTACTGCAAAGCCAAGGCAAAATCGTGACCGAAGGATTCCGGCTCTCGCTAGCCGTTCCCATGCACAACGAAGAGAGCGTGCTGCCCGAGCTTCTTCGGCGCGCACTTGCGATGCTCGATTCTCTCGCTGGCGGTCCTCATGAACTTCTCTTCGTGGATGACGGCAGCACCGACCGCTCCGTGGCGCTGGTGGAACAGGCGGCGCAGTGGGATCCACGCATCGTCCTTGTGACACTTTCGCGTAATTTCGGCCATCAGGCGGCGCTGAGCTGCGCTCTCGACCATGTGACGGGGGATGCAGTCGTCGTTATGGACGGCGATCTACAGGACTCACCGGAGGCCGTCCCGCAATTGGTGGCGCGTTTCCAGGAAGGTTATGACGTGGTGTACGCGCAGCGCACAGGGCGCAAGGAACCATGGCCTTTGCGTCTCTCCTACTTCCTCTTTTACCGGTTGATGGCCAAACTTTCGGACACTCAACTACCGCTCGACACCGGAGATTTCGGCTTGATGTCGCGCCGTGTGGTCGACGAAATACGCAGGATGCCGGAGCATCACCGCTATCTAAGAGGTTTGCGCAGCTGGGTCGGTTACCGACAGACCGGGATACAAATCGAGCGTCTTGAACGCCATTCCGGAACTACCAAGTACGGATTGCCACGCCTGCTTAAGCTGGCTGCCGATGGACTGTTCGCCTTCTCCATCGTTCCGATCCGGGCTGCCGCTCTGATGGGTGCGGCCGCAAGCGCTCTTTCTATGTTGTTCGGTTTGTATGCCGTAGCGCAAAAGCTTATTTTCCATCGATCACCGCAGGGATTCACCGCGCTTCTGCTTCTGATCACCTTTTTCTCGGGTGTTCTTCTGTTCTTCCTCGGCGTGATTGGCGAGTATGTGGGACGCATTTATGAAGAAACAAAGGGTCGGCCAATTTACATCGTCAGCCAGATCTTCCGCAATCGGGATCATCCGCTCAATCAACTGAGAGGCCACTCAGCCAGCGAAGAAGTGGCTTCCTTATCTGGATCTGGTGTTCGAGAGAAGGGAGGATGACCCAAATCGCCGCCATTGCTTCGGCTACCAGATCGCTGGCAAAGTCTAAATCCCGACAGGTTGAATACCTTTCTCCACCGGCGCCCGTGAGCATGGCCGATCGCTGGTTCGAAATCGCTCCCATTGATCATTTCTGGGTTCGTCGTCGTTTTGAAGTTCTGCAGCGACTCGCCGACGGGTTGGTTCCTGCCGCGGCGCAAATCGCTGAGATCGGCTGCGGCCATGGTCTCCTGCAGCGGCAAGTGGAAGATCAATACGGCAAGGCTGTCACGGGTTTTGACCTGAATGAGTACGCGCTGAAACAGAATCTTAGTAACATGAGCAGAGTCTGTTGTTATGACATCCATCAGCAATTGCCTGCGCTCCATCAGTCCTTCGATCTGATCTTTCTTTTTGATGTTCTAGAGCATCTTTCCGAGGAAACTCAGTTTCTCAACGCCGTTCTTTACCACCTCGCGCCGCAGGGAAAACTGATCATCAACGTTCCCGCCGGCCAGTGGGCATTTTCCGTGTATGACCGGGCCGCAGGGCACATTCGCCGATATTCCATCGAACATATGCGCGATGTTGCGCGCCGTAGCAATCTGCAAATACAGAGTTGGACCTATTGGGGTCTCCCACTGGTCCCGACTCTTGCCCTTCGCAAGCTTTGGCTCGCCGGTCAACACGACCCGCCCAAGATAATTTCCAGCGGTTTCGATTCCCGCTCTCCCGCCATCAACTACGTGTTGGGCCTTCTTTCGCGCTGTGAGCTTTTGCCTCAAAAACGACTCGGCACCTCGCTGATGGCCATCTTGCAGCGATCTGGCTCGACCGGTTGACCTGACTCTTTATCGCCAGGACATCGGCCGCCCTCGTGACCTTGACCGTCCCTGCCGCCGCTTCTATTGTAAAAATCGCACTCGTTCTAGGAGTTCTCATGCAGTTCCAGGGCACACTCGCTCCGCAAATGCGCAATCGGCTCCTTGGTTTGATGCTTTTGTTGAGTTTTGCCCTGTATGCCAATTGTCTTTTCAATGGCTTTGTATACGATGACCACTCACAGATCGAACGCAATCCCTTGGTGCACAGCTTCAAATACACCGGCACACTTTTCGGAACTTCGCTTCTGGCGCAACAAGGCAAACAGGCAGTACCAAACTTCTATCGCCCCATGACCAACTTCTCGTTTTTGCTGGGTTACGAGCTATTTGGTTTATCACCCATCGGCTTCCACTTGGGGAACATTCTTTTGCATTGCATCGCGGTGTGGCTGGTCTTTTTCGTTGGCAGCGCCCTGTTCGGCAGCGAAACTCTGGGACTTCTTTCCGCTCTGGTCTTCGCGCTTCATCCGGTGCACGTAGAGGCGGTCGCGTGGATCGACGGCGTTGGCGATCCTCTGGTGACGGTCTTTCTTCTGCTTTCCTTCTGGTTTTTTCTCCGACTGGGGAAACCGGAAGTACCGCGCCAAGGAATCGTTTATCTTGGACTGCTGGGGACATTCGCCATGGCACTGTTTACAAAGGAAACAGCCATAGTGTTTCCGGTCCTGGGGACGGTTTTCGAACACTTTTACCGCGACGATCGCCGGCAAACCCACCTGTCGCAAAAGCTTCTCCGTTACGGCCCGGTGTGGCTCACGTTCTTTGCCTATCTTGCGGTGCGAATCGTTTCCGTCGGAAGACTAGTCCCCGCCAGGCTCCATACGGACATCACTCCGGTCGAAGGCTTCTTGAGCGCTTTTGCCCTGGTTGGACAATATGCGCGGAAAATCGTCTGGCCTACGCCGCTGATCCTGTTCTACCCGTTCCAGAAGAGCACCTCGCTCTCAGATTCTCAGGTGCTGATCGGGCTCAGCGTGTGCGGTGGGCTGATTGCACTTTTTATCTTTCTGTGGAAGCGCGCCCACCTATACTCCTTCGCTCTCCTGTGGATGCTTCTTGGCATCGCACCCACTCTCAATTCCCGCTGGATGACAGCTTCCGTGTTCGCTGAGCGGTATCTCTATCTCTCATCCGTTGGTTTTTCGTGGTTGAGTGCAGGCGCCTTGCTCTGGGCGTGGCAAAAAAGCGCTGTCCGCCTCCGCGCTATTCGCTGGGGTATCGTTTCTACTTGCGCTCTGCTCGCCGTATTTGCAGTTCGCGCTACATTTCTGCGGACTTTTGACTGGCGTAATGATCGCTCACTGGTCGTAAGTACACTTGCCGTACTTCCCGATTCGCCGCACATGCATGTGGAAAACGGCATGTTCAAATGGACGGATGGCGATCGCACGGAAGCCGAACGCGAGTGGCATCTAGCGCTCCGTTATAAACCCGACAGCGTCGAGGCTATGGCCTATCTGGGCTTTGCCAAACTTGAAGAGAGTCAATACACCGAAGGCATTCCCTATCTGCAAAAGGCTATTGAACTGAACCCGCGCTATGCTACCCCGCACGTTTATCTAGCGGAGATCTATGCGGCCCAGGGAAAACCCGAAGCCGCTGAAGCCGAATTCCTCCGCGCCCTGGAAATTCACCCTGCAGACACCGCCGCCCTCGACGCGTTCGGCCAGTTCTATGTGGACCAGGGGCGTCTCGACGAAGCCGCACAGCAATTCCGTATGTCCGTCGAAATCTATTCCGAGCTTTCGGCTTGGTCCGCTCTTGGCAAGATCTACAACTCGCAGGAAGTTTCTGACAAGGCCGAGGAGGCTTGGCGGCACGTCTTAGAATTTGAGCGCTTCAGCCCCAGCGCACACCGTTCTCTCGGCCAGATCTACCTCTCCCGCCAGCAATGGAAAGCGGCTGAGGGGGAATTCCAGGCTTGTTTACTTCTGGACCCGGCTGATCCCGTCGCTCTGGCCGGTTTGAAGAAAATTCAAAACTTCTCTGGGGCACAGGCGCTTCCGGGTTCCAAGAATTAGCGAATGTTTTTTTGGAAAAGCGCAAGGATTCCTTTGCGTACTCTGCTGTTCCTTATTTGCTGTAAATCTCAGTGATTCCCCCCAGAATGTATAGCTAGGATTCCAATGGCTTTATCGATTGAAAAGTGGTTGAATGCACTCAACCACAAGATGGAATTTGCCTTGCACTGTCCTTGAATTTCACAACTGTGAGGTCACATCTACCGCCGAAGACACGTCATGTTTGACTCTACAGAATTCCCTGTATTCTCCTGCCAACGACAGAGGCAGATAGTTGTCGTGTCATGATGAAACGGGTTTTGATTGTCGATGACAACATTTACGTCCGCGATCTCGTGCAGACGTTCTTAAAACACGCTCCCGAAATCGAGATCTGCGGTGAAGCAATTGACGGCGCAGAAGCGATCGAAAAGGCCAAGCAATTGGAACCTGACGTGGTCCTTCTGGACTTGGCAATGCCCAATATGAATGGTGTCCAGACCGCCGCGATTCTGAAGAAGACCATACCTGGCGTCACCATCATCATGTTCACCATGTACTCCGAGAATATCCCCAAGAGCGCGATAACCTCTATGGGCGTTGACCTGGTGCTCTCGAAGACCGACGGCATAACCCACCTGGTCGAGTCCATCAATACGATATTTGCCGCACGGGCTAGCAGCCACCTACCGTTGAATCCCGCCTGATTACGCTGTTTCTATTCTTACAAATTAACGCACAGGCCAGAACTCTCTGAAAACGGTTTCAGCGGGCTGATGCCCGGCTCTTAAAAGCGCTCCGGCTCTCCACTGGCTCGGACTAACCACTGCCGTAAAAGCGTTTGACTTTTTAACGATACTTGCTCAAACGCAAGTCACATCCCGAGGTTTGGATGGGCATATATGACCTTGGCATTAGCATCCAAGCATTCTGACTCGGCGAAGATTTTAATCGCCACTTCGCTACCAATAGGGAGAGCATTCAGCATATCTACGTAGCAGCCGTTGAGACTAAGTTCGGAGACCCTGCAATTAAAGTTGGCCCCAGATTGCGTGTGAGCGATTTCCGCAACGGCAATAAAGGGGATTCGTGGACTGCGACGGGTTTTTTGATTCATAAAGTATTCCCGTTTGGCGAAATTCAATTCGACCAATTAGCCTGCTAAGCTTGAGCGCTTTGAATGGGTAATTTGGCGGCTTCCCATGCGGCGATGCCGCCGGCGAGTTCGGTGACGGGATGAAAGCCGCTGGATTGCAATAGGCTCGCGGCGATGGACGAGCGGTATCCGCCCGCACAGTAGACCAGCAGCGGACGGTCTTTCGGCAGCGTTTCTAGATTTTTCATCAGGCGATTAAGCGGAATGCTCAAGGTGCCGCCGATGTGTTTCTGTTCACGCTCGTGCGGCGTGCGGACGTCGATGCCCAGCGGCGGCTGACTCGATGAGAAAAGTTCGGCGGCGAATAGCGCGCTAAGGCGTTCGGTGAATGCGACCTTGTCCGGTCTGGATTCGAGGCTGCGCAATCCATTAAGCAAATATCCGGCCACATGATCGAACCCGATGCGACCCAGCCGGATGGCCGATTCGCTCTCCCGTCCAGGGTCGGCGATAATCACAATCGGATGCGTGCGATCGAGCATCGTTCCGACCCACGTCGCGTACTGGCCGCTGAGGCCGATGTTGATGCTGCCGGCCAAGTGCGCAGCCGCGAATTCGTCGGGGTCACGCGTATCGAGAATTTGCGCGCCATCGGCCTGCATGGCCAGCACGGCGTCGAGCGTCAGCGGATTCATCTCCCGCGCCAGCGCTTCGTCCAGCGTGGGCCGCTCTTCGCTGTTCAGCACGGCGTCATAGGTGAAGTACGCCGGGGCTTCCGGTTGGTCAGCGGTCACCACCTGGATGAATGCTTCCTTGCTCATGGGTTGCAGTGCGTAGTTCAATCGCCGCTGTTCTCCCAGAGTCGATACCGTCTCCTTGCTGATGGCCTTGCCGCACAGCGAACCTGCGCCGTGAGCGGGGTAGATCAGGCTGCCGTCCGGCAACGCCATGAGTTTGTTGTGCAGCGAATCGAACAAGAGGCCGCCCAATTGGGTGGCCGTCCAACCGAGAGCAGCGCGCAAGTCGGGCCGGCCCACGTCACCGATAAATAAAGTGTCCCCGGTGAGTACGGCATGCGGCTGCGTATCGCTGGCGCTCAGGTCATACGCCACGATGGAGATCGACTCAGGAGTGTGGCCCGGCGTTTCCAGCACTTTCAGGCGCACGCGTCCGAATTCGAGAATGTCGCCATCATGAAGAGGGGTAAACGCATACCCCGCTCTAGCCGCCGCACCAAGATAAATGGTAGCGCCCACGCGATCGCGCAGCTCCAGATGCCCGGCGATGAAATCGGCATGGAGATGAGTCAGGAATACATGTTTGATCTGGAGCGCGTGCTCAGCGGCGAACGCGATGTATTGTTCGATATCGCGCTGAGGGTCGATGACGGCGGCCGTTGCTGTTGTCTCGTCACCGATAATGTAAGAAGCGTGCGCCAGGCACCCGAGATAGAACTGCTTGAAGAGCACGCTGCACATCCTTTTTTGCGTCTTTTTTGCGCCTTTTTTGCGGATGTTGCGGACGGTTATTTCGGTTGGGGAATGATCCGCAGGTAGGGCCGGGGCGCCTTCCATCCGCCGGGGTACTTTTGCCTGGCCTCATCGTCCGAAACTGAGGTCACGATGATCACGTCGTCGCCCTGCTTCCAGTTTACCGGCGTGGCCACCTTGTGCTTGGCCGTGAGTTGCATCGAATCGAGCACGCGCAGCACTTCATCGAAGTTGCGGCCGGTGGTCATGGGATAGCTGAGCATCAGCTTGATCTTCTTGTCGGGCCCCACAATGAAGACGGTGCGCACTGCGGCGTTGTCAGAGGCGGTGCGTCCCGCAGAATTGTCTCCGCTCTCCGCCGGCAGCATGTTGTAAAGCTTGGCCACCTTTAGTTCGGGGTCCCCGATCATCGGATAGTTCACTTTGTGGCCCTGAGTCTCTTCAATGTCCACGGCCCATTTGCTGTGACTACTCACCGGGTCCACACTCAGACCGATGATTTTGCAATTGCGCTTCGTGAATTCCGGCTGCAGCCCGGCCATGTAACCCAACTCCGTGGTGCACACCGGCGTAAAATCCTTGGGGTGCGAGAACAGGATGGCCCAGCCGTTGCCGATCCATTCGTGGAAGTTGATGGTGCCCTGGGAAGTTTCGGCGGTGAAATTAGGCGCTTCGTCGTTTATTCGCAACATGGTTTGTCTCCCGCTTGTGGTGGTCTCAATGTTCTATATTTTCAAACATCGTTCAATTTTACAAATCGCCACTAGCGTGCCAAGCGCGAGCCGCGGTCTGAACACTAGCTTGTGCATGGTACGCTTCTAAGTTGCACGACACAAATGATGGGCAGCCACGCTTGCGGAAATGCCGTCACCACAAAATGCAGTTCGTTGTGTAACAGCGACGGACTTCGGACATAACCGCACGAAGAATCTCGACAAGTTTCGCGGCCTAATCGAAGCCGAAACGCTCAACTACTTGGAGGAAGTACGGCTAATTTGTCGTTTCCGATGCGGGGTACATACGTTCAAATTCAGGATCACCGAGGAGCAACGCCATATCCGGGTCGCGCCGCGCCCAGTTGGGATCTTTGAATCCGGCATCAAACGCTTTGCGCAAGGCGTCAATGGCCTCAAGCTTTTTCTTAAGCAAACAAAAAACGCAGGCTGCATTGTAAAGAATGGAAGCCTCATTGGCCCGCAAAGTCATGGCCATGGTGGTCTCACGCATGGCATCTTCCACGCGACCCACTTCGGCATAATATCCAGCTACCAAAATGCGCGCCCGCGCATCCTCCGGAACTTGCTTCAGGTGGTTTTCAAATGCGGCCACCGCCCGCAGCTGGATATTATTCCTGATCTCTTGTTTGCCCAACGCTCCGAGTGCATTTAATATCGGCACATACACGTTGTAGTCTTCGCCGCTAGCTTCCAGCGCTACCTCAGCCGCATCGGCCACTTCCCGGTAGCGCCCGGCGGAAAACAGCGCACGGCATAAAAGGTAATATGCGCCCTCGCAATCTCTCTTCCGTTCGATGGCCTTCTGCACCATGCGCACGGCTTCCGCGTGCAAGTCGGTTGCATATAGCACCCACGCCTGGCTGACCTGCACCTCCGGCAGGTCCCAGCGCAACGCCACCGCTTTGCCCGACGCATCTCGCGCTCGCTCCACCCAAATGGGATCCCGGCTGTAATTGCAATAGAACATTGCGCAAGCGTTGGCGCACGCGGCATACGCCAGCGCAAAACTTGGATCAATGCTCACCGCGTTCTCAAACATCTGCAATGCAAATTCCAGGTCCTGCCGCGTTTGCCGCCGGGCGTAGCGCTTCCCGCGCAAATACAAGTCGTAGGCCTGCAGATTCTCAGTGGGCTTGATGGCCAGCGCTTCCAGCTCCTGCGGCGATAGCGTCACGCGCAGCGCTTCGGCAATCTTCCGCGCAATTTCGTCCTGCACCTCGAAGACGTCCTTCATCTCACGGTCGTAGCGCTCGCTCCATAGCGGAAAATCCGTGTTGGTGTCGACCAGCTGGGTAGTAATCCTCAAGCGGGTTCCCGCGCGCCGCAAACTTCCGGTCAAGACATAAGCGGCTTTAAGTTGCTGGCCGACCTGACCCGGCGTCACTTGCTTGTCGCGAAACGCCAGCACGGTGGGCCGCGAATACGTATTTATCCCGCGAATCTTCGATAATTCCGTGATGATGTCTTCGGTAATGCCATCGCGCAGGTACTCGTCTTCTCTCACGCCGCTTAAGTTTTCAAAATAAAGTACCGCCACCGATTTCATGCTCGGACTTAGCTTCGTCGCCCCGCTTTTGCTCTCGCTCAGGTTGGCGGCTTGTTTGTTTCCCGATTCCAGGTCCCTCTTGAGGCGGTTCAGGTCGGTCTTCAACTCCGTTGCTGATTGACATCGTAGCGTGCGATCTTTCTCCAAAAGCTTAGCTAAAATTTGTCCAAACTGTGCAGGCACCGCCGGATTCTCTACTGCAATAGGCGCCGGCTCGCGATTCAGGATGGCATCAAAAATGACTGCCGAAGTGTCCCCCTGAAAAGGCGTTTTTCCGCTGGCCATTTGGTACAGCACCGTCCCCAGCGAAAACAGATCTGTCCTCGCGTCCACCAACTGTCCCCGCGCCTGTTCCGGTGACATGTACAAAACCGTGCCCACCGTTGAGCCTGGCGAGGTCAGCCCGCCACCCGCCATGGTGTCCATCTTCGAGGCCGTTGCTCCCAGCGGCAAAATCTCCGTGGACCCAATCTGCGCCAGCCCAAAGTCCAGCACCTTCACCTGTCCCCGGGAGGTAACAAAGAGGTTCGCGGGCTTAATGTCCCGGTGCACAATTCCTTTGGCGTGCGCCGACTCCAGCGCATCCGCGATCTGAATCGCCATCGGCAGCAGTTTGTCCATGACCAAGGGCTGGCGCGTCATCACCTGCCCCAGCGTCTGCCCTTCCAACAACTCCATCACAATGAAGTGCTGCCCTCCGTGCTGTTCAATCGCGTGGATGGTGCAGATATTCGGATGATTCAGCGCCGATGCCGCGCGCGCTTCTCTCTGAAAGCGCTCAATCAGCTGACTGTCCTGCGCCATCGCTTCCGGCAGGAATTTCACGGCCACACGCCGGCCGAGCAAGGTGTCCTCGGCCTCGTACACCACACCCATCCCACCACTGCCTAGCGTTCGTGTGACTTTATAATGCGAGATGGTTTGCCCAACACGGGAATCGGAACCGGTCATGTATGGGGGATACTATTCTGCTCACATCCAGCGGTCAAGCCTGGTGTCCTCGGCGTGTAGAGGCAGCCAGTGTAGATCGAGGGGGCACGTCAAACCTCGGGCATTGACTCTCCCGATTACGGGCGTTGCCTGGCTTTCAACCATCACGTAACATCGCGGTAATGGGTAATTCATCCAATGACGGCGGCCACCTGCCTGGAGCGATAGGCGTCGAGACAGCCGTGGATCGTCGTGTGCATCAGCGGCGGGCGATTTCGCCGCGTCTGTATGTACTGCTGCGCG
>Ga0307475_10002591_pt1 | contig 10901 bp, 10 predicted proteins | sample atmos_gasesECM1C_FD_203317 | JGI IMG/M metagenome (GOLD analysis project Ga0307475, IMG submission 203317) | Hardwood forest soil microbial communities from Morgan-Monroe State Forest, Indiana, United States - atmos_gasesECM1C_515 | ecosystem: Environmental > Terrestrial > Soil > Temperate...
GGCCATTTTCGGCGCCGGGCCAAACGCACCCCAGATCACAAATGTGAGCACGGCGGCAAGAACGACGGCGGGAACAAAATAAGCGGAAACGCGGTCCGCGAGCTGCTGCACAGGTGCGCGGCTTCGTTGCGCTTCGCTGACCATGCGCACGATCTGCGCGAGCATGCTTTCGCTTCCCACTCGCTCGGCACGAACTGTAAACGTGCCCATGGCGTTCACCGTACCGCCGATGACGCGGCTCCCGGGGACCTTCTCGACCGGGATGGGCTCGCCGGTGAGGAGCGATTCGTCCACAGAGCTTCTGCCCTCCACCACGATTCCGTCCACGGGAACTTTCTCCCCGGGGCGGACACGCAAAATATCGCCAGGCTGGATGTGCTCGATGGGGACATCAATCTCCGTACCGTCGGCGCGAACGAGCCGCGCGGACTTGGGGGCAAGTTTCAGGAGCGCGCGGATTGCGGCGGATGTGCGGCTGCGCGCGCGCAATTCAAGTACCTGTCCGAGCAGGACGAGTGTGCTGATGGCTGCGGCGGCCTCGAAATACACAGGCACTTCGCCGGGCATTTGTTGGAATGATGCGGGGAAAAGATCGGGGAAGAGTACCGCGGCGACGCTATAGGTGTAGGCTGTTCCGGTACCGAGCGCGATCAGTGTGAACATGTTGAGGCTGCGATTTACGAGCGATGCCCACCCACGTTCGAAGAATGGCCAGCCGCCCCAGAGGACAACGGGCGTTGTGAGCACGAGCTCGATCCATCCGATCGCGCGCATGGAGAGATATTGCTGCAGCGGTCGGCCCGAGATGAGGTCGGACATGCCGAGGACAAGAACGGGAATCGTGAGCGCGGCGCTGGCCCACAATCGCCGTGTCATCAAGGTGAGTTCGTGATTCTCTCCCTCCTCAGCGAGTGCAGTGCGTGGCTCGAGCGCCATGCCACAGATGGGGCACGCGCCCGGACCGGGACGGACGATTTCCGGGTGCATCGGGCAGGTGTATTCCTCTGCGGATGGGGGCGCTGCGGCTGCTGGTGGCTCGATTGCCTGAGAGCCGAGTTGGTGGACGGATGTGCGGGGCGTCTGCGGTTGCGCGGGCATCTTAGCGGGCAGATATTTTTCGGGGGCAGCCCGGAATCGATCGGCGCAATCGGCGCGGCAGAAGTAGTAAGTCTTGCCGGCGTGCTCGACGCTCGTTTTCGCACGCGCGGGGTCAACGGTCATCCCGCAGACTGGATCGCGTTCAGTCGTTTGCTCGCTCATGGTTTGTTCCGCTAGCGCGCGTGCGTGTAAATCAAGTGCAACAATTCGTCGTACATGGCTTCGGCCCGCGCGCGGCTGCCCTGGCGGATGGCCTGCGAAGCGCAGTGGCGCAAATGATTGCGCATCAATGCCTGTCCAACGGCCCGCAGGGCTTCCTGAACCGAAGAAATCTGCATCAGGATGTCAGCGCAATAGCGATTTTCGGTGACCATGCGTTCGAGGCCGCGAACCTGGCCTTCGATGCGGCGTAGTCTCCTTAGATTCCCAGACTTGATTTCCGGGCTCACCGCGACTGCTTTCCTGCCGCGGGCGCGAACCTCACAACCACAGGATGCCTTGTGATTCTTTTGTCGGCGCGCAATATGCATCCTCTAGATACCCCCAGGGGGTATACTACATTCCGCACCGGCCGAATGTCAAGTTCGGTGTGGGTACGCGGATATGGTTTGCGACAGCCAGGAAGCCACCTGCGTGCGGCAGCGCTTTCTTAAGAAGCCTTACTTTTCTTGAAGGAGCGTGTTGAGGTAGGCGGTCAATTCAGGGCTCGTCCAATCCTGTGGGCCGACGATTTTGCGGTCGAGGCGCCCGTTGCGTCCGATGACATAGGTTTCGGGATACATCGTGGTGCCGTAGTCTTTGGCGAGTTGGCCCTTCCCGGGGTCACGATACGTGGGGAAGCTGATGCCATAAGTCTTCAGGAATTCTTCGTAGGCGGAGTGGTCTTCGTCCACGCTGACCCCGACCACCGTGCCGCCAAGCGGCGCGATGCGGCGCTGCAGAGCGTTAAGCGATGGGGCTTCATCCACGCAGGGCGGGCACCACGTGGCCCAGAAATTCACGAGCACGACTTTGCCGCGCAGGTCGGACAGGTGCGCAGGCTTGCCGTTCAGTGTGAGCTGGAAATCCTTGGGCGTGCGCCCGCGGAGGCTGGGCTCGCCCTGGCGGTAATCCGGGTGAGCAAAAAGGAAGAGAAGGCCCGCGAGAAAGGCGAGCACCAGGCCAGTTTTCAGTTTCCGTATCAATCCTTTGTCCAAGCAACCTATAATACATGCTTCTTGGCTTGTCGAAAGCGTGCGGTTGACCAGCGTCCCCGCGGAGTGAGCCCAAAAATCTTGGTATCCGCCATCATCCCCGCCAGAAATGAGGAAGCCTCGATCGCGCGCGCGGTCGGATCGGTCGCGGCACAGGCGGAGGTCGGCGAGGTAATTGTCGTCAACGACCAGTCCACCGACCGGACGGGGGCGATTCTGACGGAACTCGCGGCGCGCATTTCAAAAGTGAAGGTGCTGGCGACGGGTGACTTGCCCGACGGCTGGGTGGGCAAGAATTATGCCGTTTCGATTGGCGCTGCCGCCGCACAGGGCGATTGGCTGCTGTTCACCGATGCCGACGCTTATCACTATCCTGGCTCAACGCGGCGGTCGCTCGCCGATGCCGTGGATCATGACGCTGCGCTGGTTTCCTATTCTCCGGAACAGGAGATGGAAAGTTTCTGGGAGCGCGCGTTGATCCCGTACGTCTATTGTCGGCTGGCTGCAAAATTTTCCTTCGCGCGAGTGAATGATCCTGATCAGCCCGACGCCGCTGCCAACGGGCAATATCTGATGATCTTGCGCGACGTGTATCATTCGGTGGGAGGACATGCGTCGGTGGCAGGCGAGGTGCTGGAAGATGTGGCGCTGGCGAGGCGGGTGAAGCGAGCCGGGTTCAGGATTTACTTCACGGCGCCCATCGGCGTTGTCCGCACCCGAATGTACCGGAGTTTTGGTGCGATGTGGGAAGGGTGGACAAAAAACCTGTATCCCTTGATGGGAGGAAAGCCCGGCGTGGTCGTCGCGGAGATCAGCGCGTGGTTGGCAACAGCGGTCTTCATACTGGTGTGGGGATACGTGGCCTTGAATTACCGCGCTTCTGCCCCGATGTTTTCGGCTGTTTTTTTGGCGATCGTCGCGGGCACGCACCTGCGATACGGAGTTGATCTCTACCGGAATCTCTACCCGGTTTCTTACATCAGATACTATGTGCCCGGATTCTCTATTTATTCTGCTGCCCTGATCGCATCGTGGTGGAAAAACACACGCGGAACAGTGGTCTGGAAGGGAAGAGCGTACCCGGTTAGGACGCCATGATACGGATCACACGCAAGGTCGAATTTTCGGCGGCGCACTTCTACCACAACCCAGACCTGTCGGCGGAGGAGAACCGACGCGTCTTCGGCAAGTGCAATAATCCGCATGGCCACGGCCACAATTACGTGCTGGAGGTGACCATTGCCGGCGAGCCGGATCCGAAGACCGGAATGGTGCTGGATCTGAAAGAGCTGAAGGAAATCCTTCAGAGCGAAATTGTGGAACGCATGGACCATCGGCACTTGAATTACGAAGTGCCGGAGCTGACGGGGAAGATTCCCACGTGCGAGAACATCGCGTCGGTGATTTGGCAACTCCTCGAGTCGAAGATTACAGCCGGTAAGCTCGACCGCGTTCGGCTATACGAGTCGCCGGACCTGTTCGCGGATTGTACCGCCGACACGAATGGGACGGCCTCCGCGACCGCTCAGAAAACAGGACGGCGCGCATGAGGATTTCTCTCACGCGGCGGTACAATTTCGCTGCTTCGCACCGGCTACACAATCCGAAGTTGAGCGAGGTAGAAAACCGCCGCGTGTATGGCAAATGCAACAATCCTTACGGGCACGGGCACAATTACATTGTGGAAGTGACCATGACCGGCCCGGTGGACGCAGAGACGGGGATGATCACAAACCTGGGCGACCTGGACCCTTTCGTGCAGCGAGAGGTGATCGACGCTTTTGATCACAAGTACCTGAACGAGGAGATTCCAGAGTTTCAAGAGACAGTGCCAACAACGGAGAACGTCTGCCGGGAAGTTTACCGGCGGCTCAAGAAGTATCCGCTGGCTCAACTCGAACGCGTCCGGATCGAAGAAACGCTGAAAAACAGCTTTGAATATGGTGAGGGATCGAGCTAGTGCGCGCGACGAGGAGCAAGACATGAGTGAAGCTACAGAAATCATGATTCCCGAGACAGCCGGTTCGGAGAGCATTGCCGATCTGGTGAGGAGGATGCTGGTACTGCTAGGCGAGGATCCGAATCGAGAAGGGCTGCGGCGTACGCCGGAGCGATTTGAGAAGGCTCTACGGTTCCTGACCAGCGGCTACCGGCAAGATCCGGAGAAGCTGCTGAACGGCGCGATGTTCAGCGTGTGCTACGACGAGATGGTAGTGGTAAAAGACATCGAGCTCTACAGCCTGTGCGAGCATCATCTGCTGCCGTTTTTCGGGAAGTGCCATGTAGCGTACATTCCGAACAAAAAGGTAGTGGGCCTGAGCAAGATTGCGAGACTTGTGAACATGTATGCGCGGCGGCTGCAAATTCAGGAGCGGTTGACGAGTCAGATCGCCAAGGCTATTCAAGAAAACCTGAGCCCCGAAGGTGTGGGCGTGATTATCGAAGCGCGGCATCTCTGCATGGTGATGCGGGGCGTCGAAAAGCAGCATTCCGCGGCATTGACTAGCGCAATGCTCGGCGCTTTCCGTGACCAGAAACAGACGCGCGATGAGTTTCTGTCGCTGATTCACAACGGAAAGCCTTGAAGCTGTCTCGTGGCTGGAAAATCCGACACTCGCCTCGACTGGGGAGTTGTTTAAAATACCTTTGCGTCCGCTAGGCTCTGTGCTAGCATTTTTATTGTCGAAGAGTGGACAAAGAGAGAAGAGCAGGGCACGACGTCTCAGAGGGGGAGGGGCGAGTTGATGGAAGCCAAAACGGAAGTGATCGAGCAGTTCCGGACGCATCCGAAAGATACGGGATCACCGGAAGTGCAGATTGCGTTGTTGAGCGAGCGCATCAACTACCTCACCACCCACTTAAAGTCCCACGCAAAGGATCACGCCTCGAGGCGCGGGTTGATCATGATGGTCAACAAGCGTCGCCGGCTGCTGGACTATCTGAATCGCCGCGACCCGGATCGGTATCGCGAGATTGTGGAACGACTTAGCCTGCGCAAGTAGCGCGGATTGCCTGAGCGGCCCGACGGGCCGCGCGCTTTTCCACCGCACAAACCAAGGTTGTCGGGCGACATGCGGGCCGGCTGGGCCGTGCTTCAAGTGGTCGTCCATACGGTGGTCTCCCGCTCTCAATTCTTCGCTTGTTTCCCCTTCGACAATCTGATCGAGAGCTATCTCTCTTAACTGAAATGGCGTCCCGGCGAACCGGGACGCGAAGGATGTGACGTAATGTTTGAACAAGTAAGTTTGGATCTGGGCGGGCGGAGATTGACGCTCGAAACAGGGAAGATCGCGCGGCAGGCGCACGGCGCCGTGGTGGCACGTTATGGCGATACGGTGGTGCTGGCAACGGCCTGCATGGACAACAAAGCCACCGAGAAGGATTTTCTGCCCCTCACGGTTGACTACCGTGAATACACGTATTCGGCCGGGAAAATTCCCGGCGGGTTCTTCAAGCGGGAAGGTCGCCCCTCGGAGCGCGAGATTTTAACCTCCAGGCTGACGGATCGCCCGCTGCGGCCTTTATTTCCGGAAGGCTGGTCCACGGAGACGCAAATCGTGGCCATGGTCCTTTCCGCAGACAGCGAGAATGATCCGGACGTGATTGCCGTCACGGCGGCGTCCGCGGCGCTATACATATCGAAGATTCCCTTCGTCACACCAATCGCATGCGTAAGGGTGGGATTGCTGGATGGCAAGCTGGTGGTGAACCCGACCGTTGCCGAACAGAAAACAAGCCAATTGAACATAATCGTCGCGGGTTCGGATGAAGCGATCGTGATGGTTGAATCGGGAGCGATGGAAGTTTCCGAAGATACTATGTCGGATGCGCTGCAGTTCGCGCACGCCGAAATCCGTAAGATTGTCGCTGAGATTCGCGAGCTGCATGACCGAGTGAAGCCGGTGAAAGTGGAAGTGAAACCGCCGGCGTTCGACGAAGCGCTCTACAAGGAGATTACTCAGAAATTCGGCGATCGCCTCCGCGATGCCCTCGACACCGCCAAGCATCCGAAGCTTGAGAGCTACGGGCTGGTGGATGGTATCAAGGCGGAGATCCTCGAAGCGATTCCTGAGGAAGATGAAGATCGCCGCAAGCTCGCCTATCGCGCATTCGAGCGGCTGCGCGAGCGAATATTCCGCGACGATATGCTGATCCGCCGTCGGCGTCCTGACGCACGGGCGTTTGACCAAATCCGCCAGATCACTTGCGAAGTGGGCGTGCTGCCGCGGGCGCATGGCTCGGCTCTCTTCACGCGTGGCGAAACACAGGCGCTGGCCACCACCACGCTTGGCACCAAAGAGGACAAGCAGCGCCTGGATCTCCTTTTTGAAGAGGAGGCCTTCAAGCGCTTTATGCTGCACTACAATTTTCCGCCGTTCTCCGTAGGCGAGGTGAAATTCCTCCGTGGGCCCGGCCGGCGCGAGATTGGACACGGCGCATTGGCGGAGCGCGCGCTGCTTAACCTGCTTCCGTCGGAAGATGAATTCCCGTACGCGATGCGGGTGGTTTCAGACATCCTCGAATCGAATGGCTCCTCTTCGATGGCAACAGTTTGCGGCGGTTCGCTGGCTTTGATGGACGCCGGCGTGCCGCTGAAATCCGGTTGCGCGGGAATCGCGATGGGGCTGGTGGTCGAGGGCGACAAATACGCCATCCTTACTGACATTGCAGGAGCTGAAGATCATTACGGCGACATGGACTTCAAAGTTGCCGGCACACGGCAGGGAATCACGGCGCTGCAGATGGACATCAAGGTGAGTGGCGTGAGTATTTCCATGATGCGCGAGGCGTTGGCCCAGGCCCGGAAAGCGCGGCTCGAAATCTTGGACATCATGGACCGCACGATTTCCAGCGGTCGCACAGATATCTCCACTTACGCGCCGCACCTTTACATGCTCAGCATTCCCACGGACAAGATCCGCGACTTAATCGGGCCGGGTGGAAAGAAGATCCGCTCGATCATCGAGGCCACGGGCGTGAAGATTGACGTGATGGATGACGGCAAGGTCCACGTGTTCGCGAACAATGGCCCCGCCGCCGAAGACGCGCTAAAAATGATCCGGGATGTGACTGCCACTGCGGAAATTGGAAAAACCTATCTCGGCAAAGTGGTACGGATCGCGGATTTCGGCGCGTTCGTAGAGATTTTCCCGGGGACGGACGGACTGCTGCACATCAGCGAAATCGCGGAGGCTCGGATTCGGTCAGTCCGCGACGAATTGAAGGAAGGTGACCAGATTCTGGTGAAAGTGCTGGCCATCGAGGGAAATAAAATCCGCTTGAGCCGCAAAGCCGTTCTTCGCGAGAAGCAGCAGAAGACTGAGGCAGCCGGATCGCCCCAGTAGCAAGCAAAACGTTGCGCGCAATCTCGGTGTTTCGGATGCACGGAAGGGAGGCGAGCAGTCGCCTCCCTTTTTCATTCTCAGTGGTTACGTGACTCGTTCGATGCGTGCGCCGATGCCGCGAAGTTTCTCTTCGATGCGCTCGTACCCGCGGTCGATGTGGTAAACGCGGTCGATCCAAGTAGTGTTGTTGGCCACCAAGCCGGCGAGCACCAGCGAAGCGCTTGCGCGCAAGTCCGAAGCCGTCACGGGAGCACCGCTCAGCGGCGTAGGCCCGGTGACGACGGCAAGATTTCCATCCACCGCGATGTTTGCGCCCATGCGTGCCATTTCGCTCGCGTGAAGAAAGCGGTTTTCGAAAATGGATTCGCGGACGTTCGAGATGCCGTGCGCCTGCGTCGCCAGCGCCATGAATTGAGCCTGCATGTCCGTGGCAAAGCCGGGGTATTCCTCCGTGGTCACGTCGGCGGCCTTTAGTTTTCCAGTCGCACGCAGGCGCAGTGAATTATTTCCTTCGCAGCGGATTTCAATTCCGCACTCCCTTAACTTTTCGATCACGGCGCGGAGATGGCCCGCGTCGCAGTCTTTCAGAAGCAGTTCGCCTCCCGTGATCGCACCGGCAATCAGGAATGTGCCCGCCTCGATGCGGTCGGAAATCACGGCATGTGTCGCGCCGTACAATCGCTCGACGCCCTGAACGCGCAACGTCGAGGTGCCAGAGCCTTCGATCTTCGCGCCCATTTTGGTGAGTAGGGCGACGAGGTCGGTCACTTCAGGTTCAAGCGCCGAATTTTCGAGAATCGTTTCGCCGTCTGCCAGCACCGCGGCGGTTAGGACATTTTCAGTGCCTGTCACAGTGATTTTCGGGAAACGAACATGCGCGCCGCGCAGCCTTTTCGTGCGAGCTTCAACGTAGCCATGCTCCACGAGGATTTCCGCGCCCAGCTTTTCGAGCGCCTGGATATGAATATCGATCGGGCGCGCGCCGATGGAGCATCCACCGGGCAGCGAGACGCGCGCGTAGCCAAACCGCGCGAGCAGCGGTCCTAGCGTCAGCACGGAAGCCCGCATCGTTTTCACCAGCTCGTAGGGCGCCTCCTGTTGCGACACATTTTCTGCCTGGATAATGAATTCGCTCGGCGGGATGTCCGGGCTTTCCACGCGGCAGCGCATGTGGGCCAGCAACTTGGCCATAGTGATGATGTCGCGGACGTGTGGAATATTCTGAAGGTGGACAGTCTCGCTGGTGAGCAGCGCTGCGGCCATAGCGGGAAGGGCGGCATTTTTTGCGCCACTGATCTGAACGATACCCTCGAGTCTGCGTCCGCCTTCGATTTTGAAACGATCCATGTTATTTTCCGCGCCGCCTCGTGTTGACCCGTTGCATTTTTGCTGCCTTTAACGCTTGGGAAACATTGCCCCCTGATTCCGCGAGGCCTCTTGCGGCGTCGCGCGCGCCCGCGCCTGTCAGCAGCATGATTAGCGCGACGGGCAGATTGTGTCCCGACTGCCGCAGCGCGTGTCTCGCGACAGACGGACTCGCGCCTGCAGCTTCCTCCAGAATTCGCTCGCCGCGCTGCCGCAACTTCTGGTTTGTGAGCGCTACATAAATCATCCAGTTCCCATAAATCCTGCCGAGCCGCACCATGGAAGTGGTTGAGAGCAGGTTGAGGACCATTTTTTGCGCCGTCCCAGCTTTCATCCGCGTCGAACCCGCAATTGCCTCCGGCCCCGTGTCGAGCGTGATAGCGATGCTCGAACGCCGTGCGAGCGCTGAACGCGGATTCGATGTGACGCCGACGGTGACAGCGCCGTGGCGCTTCGCCAGACTAACTGCGCCCAGGACATAAGGCGTCTCGCCACTGGCGGAAATTCCCACAACAACATCGCTGCGATTGATTCCGATGGCAGCCAAATCCCGCGCGCCGCCGCCAACGGAATCCTCGGCATCCTCGACTGCGTGACGCAAAGCCCTTTTGCCGCCGGCGATAATCACCTGCACTATTCGCGGCGGCGTGCCGAATGTAGGCGGGCATTCCGCCGCATCCAGAATCGCGAGGCGCCCGCTGGTTCCTGCGCCCACATAGACCAACTTTCCGCCGTCGCGGACGCTCTCGACGATTGCATCCACAGCGCGGGCGATTTTTGGCAACTCCCGCCGCACTGCCACCGCGACGTGCGCGTCTTCGCGATTCAGGAGGCGCAGGATCTCAATCGTGCTTTTCGCGTCGAGCCCGCGCGAACGTGGATTCAGCTCTTCAGTCTTCGAGGGTTTCAACGCGTGCCCCTGTGCCAACATTGATTATACCGGGAGGGGCGCCTCCGTTGCTTCTCGTCGATGGATTCCATCGCCTTATTTGCCGAGGACTTATCGAGCCGTGACGTGTTGGTTGGCCAGGCCCAGAGCCTCGAAAACCGAGTCGTGCAACGCTGGCCTCACTTGGCGGATTTTGATGTTCTCGACCGTGGGGTTCACTCGATTCGTCAGCAAAATGATGAAGAGCCCGCGCTCCTGATCGATCCAGACCGATGTGCCGGTGTACCCATAGTGGCCGAAACTGTGCGGCGAGAAAAAACGGCCTGTCGCTGCGGGGTCTGCGGGGACGTCCCAGCCGAGAGTCCGGGCGGAATTGCCGATGGCTTGCCGCGCGGTGAATTGTTCAAGCGTTGCCCGCGAGACGACGCGGTGGTGAGCGTAGCTCCCTCCGTTCAAAATCATTTGCGCAAAGGCGGCGACGTCTCCCGCAGTAGAAAATAGACCCGCATGGCCCGCGACGCCGCCCATCACGGAGGCGTTCTGGTCGTGCACTTCGCCCCAGATCAGCCGCTTGCGGAATGTCTTGTCGTCTTCGGTGGGCGCAATTTCTGCGCGCAGCTTCGCCGGCGGATTAAATCGCGAGTTGTCAAGCCCGAGCGGTGCGAAAATGTTCTGCTTCGCGTAACGATCAAGTGATTTCCCCGTGACCCGCTCGATAATTTCGCCGAGGAGAATAAAACCAAGGTCGGAATACTCCACCTGCTTTCCCGGCTCGTGTAGCAGAGGTTCGGCAAGCGCACACGCGAGCAAGGCATCGCGGCCTTTCACTTCCTTGTAGAACTCTCTGTGCGCCGGAAGCCCGGAATCATGCAGCAGCAGCATCCGCACGGTGACGCGCGCGCGCCAGGTGGAGTCAGGATCAGATTTTGCGGCGGCGGCAAACTCCGGGAGATAGCGCCCGACCGAGGCGTCCAGGTCGAGGCGCTTTTGTTGGAGGAGGATCATGACGGA
>Ga0307475_10002594_pt1 | contig 10897 bp, 7 predicted proteins | sample atmos_gasesECM1C_FD_203317 | JGI IMG/M metagenome (GOLD analysis project Ga0307475, IMG submission 203317) | Hardwood forest soil microbial communities from Morgan-Monroe State Forest, Indiana, United States - atmos_gasesECM1C_515 | ecosystem: Environmental > Terrestrial > Soil > Temperate...
CCTCCCGTCTCGGACGCGCGCCTGCGGGCGTACGGTCCGTTCATATTCTAGAGCCGGAAGCTTAAGTCGCTTCTGCGGCTCGTCGGAGTTCGCACCACCGGGAAGTTTTGTGGGCTCGACTGGGGCTGATGCGTCCGCTGGTATTGTGGGCTCGACTGGGGCTGATGCGTCCGCTGGTATTGTGGGCTCGACCGGGGCTGATGCGTCCGCTGGTTTCGCGGGCTCGACTGGGGCTATCGCTTGCGGAGGTTTCAGCGGAGCTGGAGTCAAAGGTCCGCCGAGTGAAATTGGTGCCCCTCGTTCGATCACGTCCTGGGTTGCCTCCGTGATCAGCTTCCCCTCTACGTAGAAGCGAACCAATACTTCAGACGCTTTGACTCTTTCGGTGAAGTAGTGATAAATCTCCCAGCCGCGCTCCACTTGTAACGGAGGGCCTGGATGCTCGACGGCCTCTGATGCCTTGTCCGATTGGGATCTAAAAGTCCATTCGCACACAATCTCCCCGCGCGCTGCGGCCGTATTCAGCTTGGGATCCTTGAAACGCAAGGCAAACCGGGCTACTTCGTTCGGTTGCACCGGTTCTGGACTCATTTCGATCGCAGCCTCACCCGCCTGCAAGGCCCTAATCACATGGTCGACGTCTATACCTTCACCAAGTTCTTCGATCACGAGGCGCGCAGTCGCTAAATTCTCCATGGAGGGTGTTGCACACAGAAACTTGAGGCGTTCCATGGCCTTTGCCCAACGACGATCGGGAGACGATGCCGGAGCGAGGAAGAGGTAATCGCGCAAGACTTCGAGCGCCCCAAGTTGAACATCGGCGCGTGTATGCCCGGCATCGGCAACCCATTTCGTACCGTCGGCGTCATCTTCTTTCGGGAGGCATTCTCCAGGAGGGAATGCCGACTTCAAGGGTAGAAGAGCGTCGGGCACCTTCAGTTTTCGGCCGTCCAATCCGAAAAAATCGCGTATGCGCGCCCATCGTTGCACGAGGAGGGCCTGGAACGCGTCCTTTTCGTCCTGTGTCGGCTCATGCAGTAGTTTGTCGGCGGCTTCGAGACATTGCTGGACGTAAACCCAGTCCTGCTCGCCAAGCTGATCGCGCTTGAGGATCTCGCAAGCGGAATCCAGCTCCCGATCGATCGTCTCGATTCGTTTAGGCGGCACACCCTGATCCAGAAGAATCGCCTTCCGTCCGCGTGAAGTATCGAGGCGGCGTGCGAGATTGATTTTGCGCTTCAAAATAGCCAGGCCCTGTTCGATCCGCACTGCGAAGTCCTGAAAACTAGGACCGCCAATCCAAGCGAATCGGCGCAACTGGTCCAGATTGATCCGCTCCACGCGCAGAAGAACGCGCAACATTGATTCAACATCATCGGAGATAGCACGGGTGGCCTTGGCGGCTGCCCCCAACTCCTCTTTGAGCCCGCTTTTTCGACGGTAATTGGGAATTGTCACTCTCAGGACAAGGGCAAGAATCGCGCCGGCAGTGAGCAACAATCCCACGCGGGCGATGTTACCGATCATGCTCTTGTCGCTGGGATCAAATTGCACCTCAAGCGGTATCGTCTGTTCATACACGGCCGGTTCTTGGCCATCCCCTAAAAACTGAAGGCTCAGCACTCCCTTCCGTTTGGCGGCCTTCGGAAACTCCGTAACCGGATCGCGAAACCACTGCGGGGCGGGCGGGACACGAAGGGTAACGGGCGCATATTTCGGCACGGAGAAACTGGCCCACTCCTTGGGGTTGCTGCACTTCGAGTTATCCCCATCCTTGCCGTCAGAGGTTCGATCCGCAGACGCTTCACAAACCTCAACGTCCCGGAATCGAAATCGCGCGCGGACGTTCGTATATTCGAAGGCAGTCGTGTTTTCAAGCACGATAAATAGCGGATTCCCTTCGCGAACTGTGAACCCGGATTCGGCGGGGGGCTTTGCGGAAAGTCCTGCCTTCTGGAACCGAACTGTTGTATTGGGCTGCCTTTTGAACAGAATGGGCACAGAGGTTTCGCCGAACGGAATGAGATTGCTGATCACAAGGGGGACGTCCCAATCGCTATCCTTTCCCGAGATCTCGCACGGGCTGTCGGGTGGTTTATCACTTGGACAACCTATGGTGTACCTCGGGACGATATGTTGATTTGGAGTCAGGTCGTTCGACAGCCCGCCAAGCGCAATATCCTTGGCGGTTGGAGCGGCAGTAAGGCTCGAGAAATGAACCACTACAAAACCCTGCTCTGAGGAAGCCTTGATCGGGATCGCGGGTTTCGCAGTCGTATCTGCGTCTTGTGAAAATGTCCTCGATGCAAGACAACACATGAGAAGGAATGTGCAGGTCGACGGAACGCGTTTCATGGTCCTCCGCAAGATAATCATCGACGAAACAAGTCCTCCCATACCCATCCGCCTGTTAGAGTCAACTTTGCGTCAATATCGTTCTGACAGGGCCCGGAAGAATCGCGAAAGCCGCAAGCCTAAGGGCTAATTTACGCATCGTCAAGACTGAAACCAATGCCGTTACGAAATCCGAACAAGCTACAGCCTGAGGTGCCCCATAGGGTTTCAATTAGACTGAGTCATCATTGCAATTCACACATCTCTGCGAAACTTAGTGGTAATAAATCCGAACAAGCATGCGGGGTGCGGACTTTGGCGATCGATGGGGCCTTTCTCGAGTTAGTAACTCCCAGTTCCAGCAGGTGCCAGTAGAAGAAACATGTCACGATCAGAATTGTCAGTTCAGGGGCATCACTTCGGCGTCGAAGACAATACGATGGGGCGAGTATCCAGAATCCAACATTGCGAATGATTGCTGGAGGTTTCTACAAGGTTCCAGCATCTCTTTGTCCGGAATTTGTAACATCTTCAATTTTTGCTTGACGGACTGGCCTGTTCAGCACAGAATTCCGCTGGTTACCAGTTCCGAACAGCTTTATAGCGTTTTCCCCAGCGCTCTTATCACTTAGGGCCCCCAAGATTAAGCTTTACAAGAGGAATCGCGCAATGGTCTGCGCGCAAACCCTGCCGCGATGTATGCAGCCGGGAAACGCATTCGGAACGAGGTTCACGCACGAGTGTATCAGTGACTTCGAGGAGAAACTCTAAAATGGAGGAAGAGGGATCATGGCAAGCGGAGATTCAAGCGTGAATCATCAAATCGTATCGATATCCGTCGATCTCGGTGTAACCACTCCTGACAACTTGCGTCATATCGAATTTGGTCTCGAAAAGGACACGGGAGACGATGATTCGGTCACCTGGACAATCCATTTCAAGTTCCAGGAACGGCAGAGTGCTACTGACAATTTTGTCGATGTAGTCAGCCTCGATGTCAAAGTCAAGGAGAAGAATCATCAGGCCGCCGAGGCGACAGCGAAAGAAGGGTTGACGGATCCTCAAGTCGATCACCTCAACGGTCCGGTGACTGTGGCTTCTCAGAACTTGAGCCAGGGCCAAGGAACAGAAGACCAAGTATCCAGGCTTGTGGAAGGTACATTGCCCAAGCACTAATTGCGAAAAGTAGCCCGGGTTCAGCGATGAGAATCGGTATGCAATATCTGCCAGGCCTTCTGGCATTAGTGTTGCTGTCAGCGTGCGCCTTCGGTTCGGTAACGAGGTCGAGTTCTAGCGACGCACCTGAGCCCCAACCTGTCGGCTCGTGTGTTCAACGGCCGTCCTTTTACTCAGGCAATCGCTATAAGGTCAGAGCAATCCGAATCGTATCGCCGTTCGACTATTTGCATACCATACGGCAATTGATGACTGACGCTCTTGCTTCCACGGATGTGCACGCGGGAGATAACTTCAGCGCCGATACCGTTAGCAAAGCCCGCCGTAAGATACGTGAGCGGCTGATGCAACAGGGAAAGGCTTCGAACCTTCCCGTCATGGTCAACGTGGTCAGTGCATCAATCGAGAACTGCCGTTCAGATGCACAACCGCCTTCGCTTGATGTCGTGTTCACCACCTTCTCGAGTTGGGCTCCTTTCGTCTTTACACAAACTTTTGAAAATCAAGCCAGCCAGTCCGACGATCCTGCAACGGCCTCTAGAGTAAGAACAAAGAAATTCGAGTTTGTGCCGAAGGCTGGCTACGACGCTACGGCAAAGCTGTTTGGTGGAGGCAGAACTTCGCTTACAACCCCTGCAGGCAAGTTGGACTTGGATGTATCAGCATCGTCAGAGATTCTCTCGTCCATCGCTTCGTTCTCGGGGAAACACACGTGGGAAGCAGGTTGGGTCAGGAGTGCCGAATGGAGCACCGGATTTTCGTACGACGATAGTCCAACTGGAATAAATCGCCTGAAGCGCGCGCGGTTGATGGCGCAATTGTTTGCGAACTCGGCTCCCACCGATCTCGCGAATTCGCTTTTCAGGTTCGGTGTATCGATAAGTGGTGGTCACGATCAATCCAATCTTTTTCCTGACCAATTGCCCCCAGGATCTTTGTCGAGTAGTCCCATCGGCGAGATTAAGACATATATAGGCACTAGCGGACGCATGGGAAGAAGTTCCTTTAAAATATCGTACGGATTCCAATTTGGAGAAGCCCACTCCTGTCTTTGCGTCGATTTTGCGAAGCACATCGTCGACGGTGCGTACAATCTTCGCCTACTCCCCGCACCGCACAAGCCAATCGACATTGATGCGAGGCTGACAGCAGGTTGGATGCAAGATCTCGGTGGGATACCTGCTGCGGAGCGCTTCTTTGGAGGTAACTCCGAACAACAGTTCATAATCGGGGACTCTTGGCAGATTCGAGCTGCACCTTTCATTCGCAGCATACCGCGAAATCGGCTAAATCGCTTGTCGCCCGAAGCCGCGATTGGCGGCCAGACTTTCGTCTCGACAAATATTACCGTAGGAATGGCGGTATGGAATCGTCCGTTGATGCCAGAAGAGATCCGAGAGAACCAGGAGTTCCACACCATCTTGGGTGGAGAGCTGAAGAGCGCTCAGAAGACGCTCGAGTCGTATTGGATCTCGAAGGACAAAGCTGTTTCCGATGTCCTTACTGCGTCTTCTCAGGTAATAGGCGAGATCCACGAATTGCGGAAGGTGTTCGACGGCGCTAAGAGTTTGGTGCCACGAGAACTGAGCGATCGCTTCACCGATTGCGACTTCCAGCTCAGTCTCGCAGAGGGATTCGCCAAAATCCTTGAAACCGAAACGAACTCTTCGAAACGGTTTATTGCAATGAAAGGCCTGATCGCCGAGAGCGACGACGGTTCTATCGACAACCTCATTGGTTGTATAAGCGATCTACGAGTAGCTCTCGGGGTCGAAGGCGCCGATGCGAAGATTGAGCAATTCAAGAGCGTTCAGCGCAGTGCCCGCGGAGCCCTGTCCAAAGTTGATAAGTCTGCTGCTGAAAAGAAGGCGAACCGTGACATGGTGTTTATCGATCAGACAGTGAACAGCCTTGTCGATGAGATGAATTTCTTTTCAATTAGCCCCATAGCCATTCTGGATATGGCCAAGATAGGTCCGCAACAAGCCCTAGCTGGCGGTGGCCTTCGTTACGGTGTGGGAGGAGGGTTGAGATTCACTCTTCTGGATACGATTAGAGTGGACGCCGGCTATGCTGTTAATCCAAATCCTAAACCATGGGAGGGGCGTGGCGCCGCCTTCTTTTCGCTAATAGTCGTATCGCTATTCCGATGATGCCCCATTTCCATAAGAGTCAACCGCCTGGTGAACAGTGCTCACAAGAATCCCTGGTGCTGAACCAGGGCATCCGTCCTGCTCACACTTGGCACCTGACTACGAGTTGAGCCCGCTCGACTCCAAGTTTTCGGCTGACCGACAGTTAACCGGCCAATCCAAAGACAAGGAGAGTTATCCTTCCCTTCTATAGCTGAGATTGAGCAGGAAGGAGGAAGGCTCTGTTCTGAGCGGCACATCCTCGCAAGATTCCGCTCAACAACAGAGCCTCCGAAGGCAGTACGATTTCCTTTATCCCACTTTCGCCGGACCATTGCAAGCCAGGCTTCGACTGGGCGGCGGTTTGTGCGAAACAGCTCCTTCGCTGGTGTCCCCTCTGTTTGAGCGATTCGATCATCGGTCATGGCTGGCGGCGCAAACAAGCGCATGACGACAGTCATGACTGGATCAAGTACCGCCGCGGGCTTTGCAATCTCTGCGAACGAACTGTCACCCTCCTTCCCGCTTTCTCCCTGCCCTACACCCATTACAGTCTGGTCGCGCGCAGCCAGGCGCTGCGGCGACGTTTTGTGGAGCACTGCTCTTGGGAAAGCGCCGCGCCGCCTCTGAAAGATCCGAATCGCATTCTTGACCCTTCCACCCTCCGCCGCTGGTGCCGCAGCCTGGATTCATCACCCGCGTTTTCTTTTCTGCGACGCACTCTTGAAGCCGTCGAGCAATGGCTGGCCCGCGACGAGCAACTGGCTCACGGCTCGTTGTGCTTGTCTTGGCCCACCCTCTTTTGCTTTCTGCGAGTCGTCTGGCCTTGGCCCCTGCGCCTCTGAGAGCCGAGATTTTTTCCCCACCCACCATCCTTGCCTGGGAATGAGAGCTACAGGTTCGTACCCTGACGCTGGAAGGACAGTAGACACCATGGGCGAGGATTTGGAACGGCTCAAACAACGCATACCTCTGCTCGAGTACTTGCAACGGCACCACTGGAGCGGCCTCCCCGACCAGGCTCGCTCCGAGTTCGTCGGACTCTGCCCCTTGCACGAGGAAACCTGCCCCTCCTTCTACGTCAACCCCCGCAAGAATCTGTTCTACTGTCACGGCTGCGGGCAGGGCGGCGACCTGATTCGCTTCGTGCAACTTTTCCAGCATCTCTCCTTTCGCCAGAGCCTCGCCTACTTGCAAGAGGAGCTAGCGCCCAGCGCGCAGCTGCTCGAGCACAGCGCCGCCTTTTATCAAATGGAACTGCACCGCTATCCGGAAGGCATGCAGTACCTGGCCCAGCGCGGGGTACAAGATGCCGCTCTGATCGCGGAGCTCGCCATTGGCTACGCGCGCGGCGGCAACCTGCGCCCTCATCTTCAGCAACTGGGGTATTCCTTAGAACGGCTGGTGGAAGGGGGATTGATCCGTCCCCAGGGCCAAGATGCGTTTTGCCGCCGCGTCATTTTCCCCTGCCGCCAGCAGGATCGCATCGTCAACCTCTATGGCCGAAGCATTGGTGGCGCATTCCCCCATCGCCTCTTGCCTCGCTCGAAAGGAAACTTATTCGCCTGGGAATCGGTTCGTCAGTTTCGCAACGTGATTCTGGTTGAAGGACTGTTCGATCTCGCAGTGTTGTGGCAGGCAGGATTCCGCAATACCACCTGCGCCATCGGGACCCATTTGACCCCGACGCAATTGGCCCAACTCTGCGAGAACCCTGACCGCTGTGTTTACATCGCCTTCGATCAGGACGAAAACCAGGCGGGCCAGAGAGCCGCGGACTCCCTCCTCCAGGTGCTTGATAAAGCCGGCTTGATGATACGTCTGGTCGGCTTGCCGGCGGGCCACGATCCCAACAGTTACTTCGTAGCTGGCGCCAGCGCTCAGGACTTCGCCCACCTTCTCGAGGAGGCACCCTCGTTATGAGTCTTCGTCTGCTGGTGAACAACTCCGTGCCGGCCAGCGCTTCCCCTTATCGTCTGGTAGACGAACGCAACCGTGAGATCGCCTGGGCCAACGAGTTTCTCGATGCCCAGAAACTCCGCCAACTCTCCGTGCGCTCCCTGCGCGCTTACGCCTTTGACCTGCTTCACTTGGCACGCTGGCTGCAAGCTAAACGGTACTCCCTGGCTCGCCTTAACCAGTCCCTCCAGCTCCAGTATGTCCGTGACCAACTTGACCATCCGCCCCAACCAACTCCGGCAACCATCAATCACCGCCTGTGCGTGTTGCGCGCTCTGTTTCGCTACCATTACGGACAAGAGATTCCAGGCAAGGCGCACTTTCAACGCACCTATACCACGCGCTCACCTCTCGGATATGGTCGTCCCCAACGAAGGATCACTACCGCTTTGCGCCTGCGCCAGCCGCAACGCGTGATCCTGCCCCTCTCCTCGGAGCAGGTGGCTCGTTTCTGGAAAGGCTTTCGCACCTTCCGCGATCTCGCCATCGTCGCCCTCATGGTGCAAGACGGCTTGCGCTCGTGCGAGGTCCTCCAACTCCAACTGGAAGATCTTGTGCTCTCCGAAGCACACTTCCGCGTCTCGGGAAAGGGCCGCAAGGAGCGAGTCTTGCCTCTAACCGGCGACACTCTTCAAGTCCTGCAGCACTATCTCCACCTGGAGAGACCTCTGACCAACTCCTCCGCCCTGTTTGTCTCTCTCAAAGGCCGCCGGCGCGGCCGCCCCATGACCGCCGCTGGGCTGCGCTCCCTGTTTCGCCATCACCGACTCGTGAGCCAGGTTCCTCAAGCTAATCCCCATCGCTTCAGGCACACCTTTGGAAGCGATATGGTGCGCGCCGGCATCTCCTTGCCCGCCTTGATGCACTTAATGGGACACTCCCACATCCGTACCACCATGCTCTACGTCCAGATTGCTCCGCAAGATGTTTGGCGCGAATACGCCCGTGCCGTCGAACAGCGCATTCGTTTATCTATGCCGGAGAAAATCTCATGAAGCGATCACCGCCAGCCCTGGACGAGCTCTTTACAATCCAGATCGAAGTCCTCGCCACTACCCTCCGGCCCAAAACTGTGAAGTGTTATCGCGCTGGCGCGCGCAATTTTCTCGCCTTTCTCCATACTAACTTTCCCCGCGTACACAAACTGTCGCAACTGCGCCGTGACCCTCATCTCCTAGGTTGGTTCCGTTCCCTCTGTCAGCAATATCCCCAGCCGCGGAAGCGGTTCCGCGAGCTACACCTGCTCACGGTCCGCCGCTTGTTGCGTGATTTAGCCGACCAAGGGCATCCTGTAACTCCCAACCTCATTCGTCGTGAAGATTTTCCTCCCCGCGACCACTATCTCCCCAGACCGCTTCATCTCGAGGAGGATCAACATCTGCAGCAACAGCTCCGTCTCATCGACACCCTGGAGTCCAACGCCCTCCGCCTCATGCGCGCCACAGGAATCCGCATCGGTGAATGTACCACTCTCCCCCGGGATTGCCTCGAGCGGCTTAGTGAGCAGCAAGTGGCGCTCCATGTGCCCCTGGGCAAGCTCCATTCCGAACGCTTGGTGCCGGTCGATGAAGAGACGGAGCGTATCGTGGCGCGCATGGTGGAGTTGGGCACCCTGACTCCCATTCCTGCACACAAGTCCCAAGCTTTCTTACTGCCTCGCTACCGCCAACCTGAGACCTGGTATAGGGCGCTGCACGACACCTTAGCTGAAATGGCCCGGGTGGCGGGTTGCACCAGCCACGTCCACCCCCACCGGCTTCGTCACTCCTTCGCAACTGAGATGGTGCGCCTCGGCGTCAGCTTGCCGGCGCTCATGCAAATGCTGGGACACAAAGACATTCGCATGACCTTGCGCTATGTGGAAGTAGTCCAGCTCGACATCCAACGTGAATTTCACCGTGCTCGGCAAAACACCGCTTCCCTCTATTCCGTCCCCCAACTCCCACTTCCATCGACTACGGCCCCCGCGCGCGGAGATCTCTCTACTATCCGCCAGACTATCGCCGCTGCCCACCACCTTCTCCAGCTACTCCAGCCCCAGCTGGAGACTAAGGCTCGCCGTAAACTTCGCCGACTTACGCAGCGCCTCCTAAACATCGACCACGAACTCGATCTTCTCACCACCCTAAAATGAGTGCACATTGGCCGGTCAACCGACAGTTAGTCGGCAATTCGCACCAAGTCGAATAATCAAGGACTACAATGCTCGCAAAGGAGGCCATCAGTACGTCAGTGCGAAACCAATCGCTTATGCCTTTGTTGTATCTGTAATTGCTCGCCAGGTGCCTGAACCATACGATCGAATTGCCCAGCGGTACTGGACCCAACTGGAACCTCTCGACCAGTGATCCAAAATTCTCATTAACGTGCAGTAGAGTTAAAGATGATGGCGCGGGGGATGGACGGTATTTGACCTTCGCAAGCTGCGGGGCGAAGCGATCAGCGATCTTAGCTTGCAGAGGCTCATCCTGGGCTACGATCTGCTGGTGCTCATCCCGGAGGCGACACCAGCGACGCAGATCCGGTAACACCGACGAATGCGCTTCTCTGCGCGGATCTCACTCGAACATCATACTGGGCGCACAGTCGGCCAATCTTACCTTACCGGGTTAGGTTAGAGTTGCCCGTCATCCGTCCAGAGTCGATGCCAAGCGCGGAGATCGCTTCCTACAAGCCGGATATCGGTGGTGATTCCGTGGAGTCTCGTTTCGATCACTTCCGGACCGCCGACCATTCTTCCGCGATCTCGGTCACGTTTTATGTATTGTTGTCAGCAAAGATGTCCTATTTTCCGTTTTCGCCGTCTGGCCCACTAAGCAGGTAGATCATTTCACCTCGACGTTCATCCGCATCCAGGGATGGATACAGCATTCGAAATGGTGTGTGCCTCTCGACAAACCCGTGATCTGGACTGTGCTGCCTTGGAGGAGCCGCGTCCTGGCCACCGCGACCCTCGAAAAGCCGCCGGCACATTCAGGAACCGTTCCTTGGCCATCGTTGAGCTGCGGAATGAAACCACCGCCGAAGTTCGCGACTTCGGTGAACGTGTGCGGCTCGCCGCCCTGGTCGACGACGCTGACAATGGTTCCTTCCTTGATTTTCAGCGTGTCTGGCTCGAAGTCCCAGTTGGGGTCCGGAGTTCCAGCCGCTGCCTCGGCAAACAGGTTAGCGAATGTGGTGGATGCTCCAAGGGCGATGTTCTTGCAGAAGTCCGCCCCCAGCGCCGCATTAAAAGTGACCGGGTCGCATTCGTCCAGGGCTACGACTTGTGCAACCCGCGGTGAATCATCGTGCCA
>Ga0307475_10002595_pt1 | contig 10895 bp, 11 predicted proteins | sample atmos_gasesECM1C_FD_203317 | JGI IMG/M metagenome (GOLD analysis project Ga0307475, IMG submission 203317) | Hardwood forest soil microbial communities from Morgan-Monroe State Forest, Indiana, United States - atmos_gasesECM1C_515 | ecosystem: Environmental > Terrestrial > Soil > Temperate...
GCTTGGACCAGGCGAACGAATCCTAACGCGTGTTATGGTCGACAGTCCGGGATGCTATTGCCTGCGCCACTTCCAGTTCGAACCTCGCCTACCGACCCCTGCATGCTTACTGATCCTGGCGAATGGAGAGAAGATCGGAGGGCGAGGGCCCTCGCCGCGTCTGGTTCAAAAACTATTCAAACATGCTTTTCGCTATCTAACCCGAAAGCCTTGCGGTCTGGAAGTAAATCCTCACGCTTATCTAGCGGCCTGAGGGAGCTAACAGGCAATGAACCTGCTGAACGTTCCGCTTCTCTTGTTCGCTTTGTCATTCGTGGTTCTGTGGCTTTCAGCGCAGACCGGCGACATCCTTCGCAAAAGACTGCGTCCCTTGCAGCCGGAAGAGCGACATGATTTCGGTATTGTGCTTAGCGCAATCCTGACGATGCTGGGACTGCTTATCGGTTTTGCTTTTTCAATGGCCATTAGCCGGTACGATCAGCGCAAGGATTACGAAGAAGCTGAAGCGAACGCGATCGGTACGGAATACGTACGCGCGGACCTCCTCCCCGCTCGTGACGGGGCGAAACTACGTGAACTACTGAGAAAGTACACCGATGAGCGCATATTGTTTTACACAACTAACAACGCTCAAATGCTGGCGAAGGTCAACGCGGATACAACTGAGTTGCAAACCGAGTTGTGGTCCGCCGCGCGGCCGGGTCCGACAACGCAGGTCACACCTGTGGTTGCCCTCGCGGTTTCAGGTATGAACGACGTATTGAACTCGCAGGGATATACCCAGGCTGCATGGTGGAACCGTATTCCTATTGCGGCGTGGGTGCTGATGGTTGCTGTCGCGGTAGGTTGCAACTTGTTGCTCGGGTACGTTGCGCATCGTACCAATCGTAGCCTGTTGCTGGTTGCGCCAGTGGCGGTGTCCCTCTCGTTCTTCCTGATTTCTGAAATCGACAGCCCACGCTGGGGTATTGTTCGCGTGGTTCCTGAGAATCTGCTCAGCCTCTCGCAGTTTGTGCGTACGCACTAGGTTGAAGGGAAAATAAGTTTGCAGGCGGTTTGCGCGTTAGCGAGCCAATGCCCCGCACTTGACACCACCGGAGGCTGGTCAGAAGCGCTGTCCCGCTCGTTGATCTCGAGCGATCGAACTACACAAAAGGAGAGAAGTCGATGACAAGAATTTGGAAAAAAGCATTGCTAGTCATGAGCCTGTTATCGTTGACGATGACTGTAAGTCTTCCGGCCAGGGCCGCAGCCGATAAGCAGGGATCATCTCAGCAGGACAAGATGAAGGCTTGTAACACTTCGGCCGACAACAAGGGACTCAAAGGAGAGGAGCGCAAGAACTTTATACAGGACTGCCTCAGCAAAGGTGGTAATCAGCCCCTTAACGACATGAGCCAGAAGGACAAGTTGAATGTCTGCAAGAACCTCGCCGACAGGAAAAACCTCAAGGGAGAAGACCGCAAGTCGTTCCTCAAGGACTGCATGAACAAAGCCAATCCCAGATAATACTGGTGGGGCCTGGGTTAGCTCTTCCGACTCGTTATCGAGTGGGAGGGCTATTAGCCAATAAACTCCACCATTCCAGTTGCCAGATCGTACATCGCTCCGGCGATCTTGATACTTCCTTTCTTTTCCAATTCCTGCAAGATGGGGCTGCGCCGGCGAATATCAGCGAGACCGAGCACTACATTGGTTCGCGCGACAGCATCAACGTAACTGGCGTTCTTGCTCGACTTCTCGCCGTCAAAGTTCGTCCCCGGTATCGCTGGTTTGATTCGCGCCAGCAGTCCGGTAAGATTGCCCAGCACGACGTCGTCGATAGCACCTTTCACCGCTCCACAGGCCGTATGTCCTAAAACCAGCACCAATTTTGCGCCAGAAACAGCACACCCAAATTCCATGCTTCCCAGCATATCGTCGTTTACGATGTTTCCAGCAACACGTCCGGTGAAAATGTCTCCGATGCCTACATCGAATACGATTTCAGCTGGCACTCGGGAGTCAAGGCATCCAAGTACGACTGCGGCTGGGTATTGCCCCGCCGCGCTTGATCGTTTCTGAGCTAGATAATCCCGGGGGGCCATCTTCCCTGTACGGAATCGCTCATTCCCCTTCTTTAGTTCGTCAATGACCTGCAACGGTGTCATCCTGTCGCGTTGTTCTTTTGTCAAAGACTCGCTCATGCTGGCCGCAAGCTGCATAGATAAAAAACTAAGTGTAGGACTGATGGCGCAGGCGCCGAGGGCCGTGCTGAGAAATCTGCGACGGTCCAAAGCTCCGTTATCCACCGACTCGTAAGAACCTTCCATGACCTTTCTCCTCGTTCCTGAAGTGCGCACTGCGGCACCTTGATTTGTGGGGTCTTCTCACCATCTCTTGCTCGCATGGCAGCCGGAACTCAGACATCGTCCGGAGCGAAAAGCTCAGAATTTGAAAGCTCGGTCTGGACAGCTAATCTGCGCTTTGCCGTGTCAGCCCGCTTCCAACGTCTTGTCAACTGCACTTAGTCGAGTTATTGGCCTGTAGGCGGAAGCGTCAGGGGGCCCGAAAGCGTAAAACTGAGAGCTGATTCTGCCGGAACTTCAATCTGTTTGTTCCCAGTCAGTGCACCTCCGACCAGTCCTGCGCCCGCCCCTGCTATGGCTCCAATGGCTGCTCCCTTACCCCCTCCGGCCAGCCCTCCGATCAGCGCCCCCCCGGCCGCTCCCCCACCGGTAGTGGCGGCCGTCCGTTTGCCTTTGCCTTTTTCCGTGCTGCTTAGCAGAGCGGTCTTGATGTCATAAGTCTGCGAGCCGAGTGAAATGCTCGTCAGTGTTAAGTCAAGCTGGCCTTCACCTTTGATCTTGCCTTTGGCCTTCGCTGTCACCACCGTACCTCTGACTTTGCATCCGGCAGGGAGCGCTGTCTTTCCTCCTACACTCACTGGTTGGGCGAGAGTCGCGCTGAAAGTTTGTCCAGGCTGGCTCGACTTTGAACTCAGGGAGTCCACCGTTCTGACTGTGAGGACGGTTCCAGACGGGACCACAACCGGCTGTGGCTTTGGTTTCTGCACAGGAGGAGAAGCAGGTGTAGACGCAGCTGCTACAGGATTTGGCTCGGGTACCGCGGCTGCAGACACCACCGCTGTTTGGTCATCGACGCCATTAGCTCCCGGCTCTTCACGCGCGATTTGTTCTAACTTTTGTTGCGCTACCTGCGTTTTGACCGTGCCGCTTAAAGTAACTTTCCCTTCCTTGGCTGCGACGCTGACCTGCGAGTCTCTGGTATCTGGGTCCGCGGCTGCCTTGGTTTGAATGTCCTTAGCAATGGTCTCGTCGCTTGGACGGTGCGAACATGAGGTCCCCAGCACCAAAAACATAATCGCCGCACCGATCGAAATGGAAAGTTTACGCATACGTCCTCCTGGATCGCTGAGATGACCTTCCAAGATCTTCTCGAGATCCTTCCCATGTTCCTGATAACGATCTACTGCGCAACCAGACTATGGCCCTGATTTGTGGTCAGTGTGCTGAGTTGGTTTCCTGCGTCGTCGCGGACGGTCTCCTGGACATCGTTTGGGTCCGGCAGACCGGCGAATGTAGCCTTGCTACTTGAGCCTGATACCTAAGCCTAGGAGCATGCCATTCATGTTTGTGTCGTAGATAAAACCACCATCTCTGTAATCAACACTCAAGCGCCGATAGCCAAGAAACAGGGAATATCTCTGTTTGATTTCCTTTCCAGCGCCGCCGTAGACTTGCCAGGTCACTTGTGATCCAGCACCAAAGCCTCCGCCGTCGCCCTTCAGCATGAGGAACAAGCCTTTCTTCAAATTCACCCGGAAGCGCGCCCCCAGCACCGGGTCAACCCAGTCGCGCGAGTCGCTTGCATGGAAAGCAGGCAAAAGTCCAGGTCGCAAGTCAAGATTGCTCCGTAAATGCCAATACCGGATTCCGGCAAAACCGTCCACGAAACCCTTGGGACTTTCGAATACACGTCCGTAGATTTCTGGGTCAAGAACGTACTGTTGCGCATCGGTGTGGGCGCTGGAAAAGAGCTTGCTAAAAGGAGTTGATATCTCATCGGAGGACAGATCCAGATACTGAAAGTCAGTCAAGACACCGATCCTGTTCTTGCGCACGTCGAGCGCCGTCATGACGCCAATATTCAGTTTGTCGAAAACGTCTGAGAAGCTGGCGCTGATCGGAATTGTTCTCCCTCTGACTCCCAGATGCCCATCCACACCACTCAACCACAGGTAACCTGGTACCCAACTAATATGCCAGTCGCTTTGGCTTTCCGGGTCGTTTGATGGTGATGCAGATTGTGGTGCGGAGGGGGCCCCATCGCCTTGACAAAACCCCGCCGTCCCAAAGGTTAGGCATAGCAACATCGTGAGCGCCACCTTCTTCATAGCAACCCTCTCCCAAGATGCGTTCCCCACTCAAACGACGAAACAACTGCCTTGGCCGCTGAGTTCCCAAGCTCATGGACTCAGCGAAGCAGAAGCTGAGAAATCCCTTTCCTTCTCCTGCCTTGCGATCTCCTCGGTTTTCAACCTTTTCTTTATCGCGAACCACCATGCTCACTTGCATTGCTCTTAAGTGACTCGGAATGCACGAGTGAAGCATGAACTATGTAACGTTGTGGCGCGCTGCCTATGAAATAAAAGGGATAGCACGTTACCAATGTCAAAGAGGGTTCGGTCGTGGGTCTGAGCACGCTGACGTTGCTAGGGTCCACGATCTCTATGCTGCCCACAACATAGGTTTCTGTTCGGCTTGGGAGGAAGAGATCCAGTCGGTCGCCGACGCCTACATCTTTCAATCCGCGAAAGAAACCGTCTCTATGGCCGGCGATGCCGACATTGCCCGGTTCTCCCAGTTTTGCGGTGTTCACGACGTGTCCTAGCCCGCGGTTCAGCGTCAGGTCGTCGGTGCCTTCTAGTATCGGCGCTTCCAGGTGGATTTTCGGCACCCGCAATACCGCCAATGGGGGCGCCCATCGCTCCGCCAGACTCTGCTTGTAAGCATCGATCCTTTTCTCCGACCAGAGCGTGAAATCAACATTCGCGCCTAGTACTCGCTCCACTCGTGCGTTCGGGGTCACCGCTCGCCGCGATGCGTTGAAACTCCGAATCGCCATGTGCGCTAGGAGCGCGCCGTGGAGTCGTGCCCCTACGAAGACGCCCAGCAACGCAATACCTGTTACCAACAGAACTCGCCCGATCGCTAACAGTAGCTTGCCTCGGCGACTCTCGCCGGCGCCGACAGCCTGCCCGATGCCTTGATCGTTTACCGTTACCATGACTGCGAGAGGTCACCTTGCAAGCATCAAACCCAGGTGTGTCCGTCTGGAACGATAGCGAGCGGCCTAAGTCGGACGAAACTGGGAAAAACACTAGGCGGATGGCGCTGACTTCGATGTTGTTGCACTGACTCGTTTTTCTCTGACCGTTCTCGTTAAAGATGGCGGCATCACTCGCAACCGACGAAAATGGGCACTTTCGAACGCCCTTTGCGACACGAGGGAACTCTGAAATTTCACGATCCTTCGGAAGAAGGACATCCTGAAAAAATGCGCGAGGTGGGAAGAATATGAGGGTTACAACTTCATTGAGTCTGCCCGAATGTTGGCGGATTTGCGTTCAAATGCTCCTGTCGTTCTATTCGCCACGAGACTCCCTGAACTGATGCTAAACCCATCCTCTTTGCGATTCTGCTGCTGAGAAACTGGGAACCAGCTATCACCGCCTCTATTCCGAGTAGTAGTTCGCGGCTGCAATCAGTCTTGACCAGGAAGCCGTGCGCTCCTAACCTAATGGCTTCTCGCGCAATGACCGGCGACTCATTCTGAGTGACGAACAACACCTTGCATTTCGGCAGCACGGCCAGAATTTGCCGCGCAGCTTCGATTCCGTTTATTCCTGGGAGGCCGAGGTCCAGCAGAATCATCTCTGGCTGTAGCTCTTCGGCTGTCTGGACCGCTTCATCTCCATTAGCCGCAGTGCCTACGATTTTGAGTTCTGGTCTGTTCTGGAGGATCGAAGCAACCCTGCTTCGAAAGCCTTCAGAATCGTCCACCAACAGAATTCGAACTGTTCTGGTAAGGTTAATCACAGTGGGCTCGCGTACTCTTTTCTACGAAACACAAACATCCAACCTGAATATAAAAAGGCATCCCGATGGCGCAATACTGCGGATGCTGTATAGTCAGGTACTTTCGTGCGAGAGCGATCACATCAGAGTTGAGAGAAAACTGAAAACGCAGAGAAAGATATCCGGCAGCGCAAGTTCGATAGAGCAAGCATCTTTGCTTCTTCTAACTCGTTCGTCACTCTTCCAGCCACGCGGAGAAAAGCCGCAGGTTTGCTCACCCAATGAACATTCTGCCGGTCACACGTGCGGAGTGCAGCCATCCTTGTTGATTCGGCTCACTCCGCGCTTGTGATAGGCGTGACCTGCACTTCGCAGGGTTGGGCTTCAATCAGAACGCGAGTTTTATGAGCCGATCGACCATTTGCTCCAGCGGAATGATTGTCAACGTGAGGGGTAGCAAGGGCACAACTAGGATGATCACTAGACGCAAGATTGTTTTCTTGCCGAATGGCAGAATGCGCATTTCGCTGACCACGTTGTAGGCGTCGCCCAAGTCGGCCAACGATTGAATGTCTCTTGTGCCGAGTAGAGGTTCTGATGCCCGGCCGTCCCCTTCGATCCACTTGCTGCGGAAATCGTCGACGTAGTGACTCGCCAGGATGCCATATTCTCGCCCTGCCGTCCGACGTGCCTTTATAAGGGGGATTACGAAAGCCGAGTGGCGCCAGCACCAGCAACATCAAAAACAGCATTGCGCCCACGATCTCCATCTTGAACGACGGTAGGGTCGCCCCTGTGTGCCAGATACGGTCGCCGATGAATCCCGCCAGGAAAACAGTATGCGCCAGCAGGACCGGCGCGAAGGCAATAACGCTGCCCGAAAGAAAGCCAAGGCCACCCGCGCGATCGGGATGAAACAGTTTCAGATGAAGCGGAAGCCGTGCGACCTTCCAGAGAAAGCGGTACCAGAGGAAAAGGCGAAAGTACCACCGAAAAACAATAAACCGGAGAACCGGCAAACTGATGAATGCATACCAGTATCCAGCCATGGTGAGCTGCGTCGCGGCACCTTTTCTCACCGTATACCAGCTCCCTAAAGCCAGCGACAGTTGTTGTTTCCATACCCAGTGAGCCAAGGTGTAGACCAGGACGACCAGCACGACTTCGAGCACCATTGAGTTGCGCAGGCGCATGGTCGAGGCGATGAGCGCATCAAACCGTGGCTGGTCTTCCGGCACTATGATGCCTCGACTTAGAAACTGTCGAACTATGCTGCCGATCCGGTCATGGACGAAAACTTCCGCCATAATTAGCAAAGGAAGAGCTACCAGGAACCGGGTGTGGGGCTCGACATCGCGCAAAAACGGAACCGCCACCCCACCCAGGGCGCGGCCCCCGAGCACGGATAACACGAGGAGTGGAAACCAGGAGATTAGAGAGAGACCGATGACCCGGCGAGATAACAGATCGAGTGGCGGTCTCGCGAGTCTCGTCCGAAGATAGAGTTGATACAACGGTCCGCCCAGCACCAGGGAAAAGTTCCCATTGTCCGCAGGGACTGCCACCGGGGTTAACATTGGTAGTTCGTCGAGCTTGGCCATTTCGCGCGGGAGATCCGGGTTTTTCAGCGGCCCGCTTTTTGTTTCACACTCTGAAGGTTGCGAGCGGACAGTCTTTGCAGCAAGCAAACAAATTTAGAAGCAACATTCAGGACAAGGAAGTAGAGCAGCACGCAACCTGGTGTTCTTGGGGAATAACTATAACTAGCTGACATATTTCTCTCTCATTTCTACCTTCGCCTTCGCACAAGTCAAGCTCAGAGAAGGCTGCAAGGCGAGATACGCTCCGGAAAGCGAGGATGTGTGTTCATGGGCTGCCAATTCCGCCCTCGTGAACCCAGGCTTCTTGAGGTGCGCAAAATGCCACTGCGGAGCCACGAAGAAAGTTGGCTAGCATGGTCGTGCGTGTCAGTTGCCGGAATGAGGAATGTGTCTTGCCGCAGCGCGCATGATCACCTCATGGTTTCCCATCATGGAAGGTAGCAATCGCGTCCATCCAACGAAACTGGTAGAAGTGCTAGGCCTGGCTAGCCACCTGCGTCGCAACGCCTGCTAACTTGGGTCGTTCCTACGTTGTGGAATGTCGACATGGCACTGGTTGGCGAAGCGGTCTCATCGGACGGCTTAGGCATTCACAACCTTCCGTAGACTATGTCCGGCGACTCGGGCGTTTGCCGAGGCCCTACAGTTTTCTGGAGTGTGCGTCACTGGGAGTGGGATCTACACTTTTGGATGTGGGCGAAATGCTGTCAATATTCCTGGGCAATGATTCGCCCGGCTAAATTCAGCTAAGCCTTTTGTGTGAAGCCAGATGGTCACCTCGGAGCGTTATGCCGCAGCCCGCTTTGCTAGCGGACGCAACTCGGTTTCTGGGACAGTAAATTCGGCGAAACCGCAATTCAGGCAGACCACAAGCTGTGGAAAGACCAAGATCCCCGGCTGCTCCAACCCTTTCAGTCCCGGGAAATGGATGTTGATCTCCGCGTCAAACTCCTTCTGCTTGTCTGATCCGCACAACTTGCATAGCATGCCCCCTCCTATGGTTGCGGAACTGCACAAAGCCACTTGGTGGTTGTGTTTACGGCCGACCTAGAGTGGACTCTTTATCACAACCAGGTTGGGCCAAAATGTTAAAGAAAGGTTAAATTTCTGGAAAACAGTTGATTCTTGCGGCCGACTAAGTCCCGATCTCCCACAGAGCTTGAAGCAAACATCAGCAAGAAGATTCCAGAAAGACCTGGAATTTAATATCGCTCCGGTTCGGCTTGAGAGTCGGCTTGTTCCCCGAGATCTCAAGCGGCGCTGGCGCCGCAAACCGATCGGGTTTGCCGGTTCCGCCGAGCCGTCGCAGATTTCAACGGTACCCATGCGTCAATCTGGGTGCCTTCCATGGATCGCGTCCGAATTTCAAATCGCCCCCCCACCAATCGCAAACGTTCTTCCATGCTTCTGATGCCCAACCCAACATGCCGCGCGGGTTCGTTTTCGTTAAAACCGACCCCCTCATCCGAAACCCGCAAGTGGAGTGCGCTGTTCACATTCTCAAGCCTTACTTGAGCCCTGGAGCAACAGCTGTGCTTCCTTACATTGCGAAGTGCTTCCTGAACAATGCGAAACAGGCACAGCGCGACCTCGGGAGCGGTATCACGAGGGATATCCCCGTGGACAAAATCGACCTCAATCTCTTGCTGCTCGGAAAACTCGTTACAAAAAGAACTGATTCCAACAACCAAGCCGAGACTCTCGAGCGTCGACGAGTGTAATTGGTGCGAGAGGGAGTGAAGATCCGCACCGATCTCACAGGCTTCATTGCATAAGTCATGCATTTTCTTGCCAGTATCGCCCAGAGAATGTTTCATCGCGTCCGCCGCTCTCTCCAGGTCGAGCGCAAGCAAGGCCAGCCTCTGATTAAAGTCATCGTGTAGCTCCCGAGCCAGGCGGCAACGCTCTTCCTCCTGGGAGTGGATTAAGCGTCCACTGAGGTCGCGTAGTGTCTCCTCAATCTGCTTTCGCTCTTCGACCACCGCTGCGAGAACCATAAATGGCGCTGTGGCGAGCAACAAGAAGACCTGCAATGACAAAACGTGCTGGAGGGGATCAGCTGCTGTGAACGGTCCGCGCCCATGGACCGCACCCCAAACCGAAAAGGAGGCCACTAGAATTATAGAAGTGCTGACTCCGACGGATCCGAAACGCAAGGCGGACCACAGTAGAAGGGGCACTAGGGAGTAGAGTGCTGCCGGCCAATTGATGGTCTTTGAAGTGGTTAAAGTGATATATCCCACAAATGCCAAAGCGACCATTAGTGTCGCAGCTTCCACATAGTAATCGCGCGATTTCCTTGCCCATCCACGCCCTTCGCCCACCCAGCCCAAAATTGCTGGAGTCAGAGTGAGAAGAGCTAACGCCTCCGAAAAATAACTGATCCTCCAGGTAGCCCAATAATCTCCCTGGAGCGCAAACGCGCCCACAGATGCTGCCGAAACTGGGGCAACAATCACGGCAAAGAATGAGTATCGCGCCAATGCTTTCAGGCTATTCAGACGAGGCAAGCCGTTGAAAGAACAGCTGATGCCCAAAGCGGCGGTGAGAACTTCAATCGTGTCCGCAAGAATGAGGCCAATGATCGACCTAACAGGTACCCCCGCTTGCAGGTCATAGAGAACAAATCCACTAAAAGCCGCCAGGATGAGTATTGGCCAGATCTTGCGTGGCACCAGCAATAACACGCCTACCAGAATGGCGCACCCGGGCCAGAGTGGCCAGGCAATGGGCGGATGCACTGCTAATGCTCCTCCCAGTTGAGCTGACAGATAGGACACAATTGCTACCAGGCAAACCAGGACTCCGATCTGGGACAACCAATTCGCCCTTGCCATATTCCCTACAGGCCACAAATGGCGGTGTTCACGTTGCAGTTCCAAAGAATTAGGAGTTCGTTTACGTTGCAATCCTGCGAGGAGATATCTTTAACTGAGGAGACATCTTTAACTAATGAATGCCCGTGGGATCGCCACATTGTGCCAACTTGCGTCATTTTTTTACATCTTCACAGATTGGGCGAAGTATACGCCTAGTGCAGGTTATTTCAACAAACTTTCCGGCCCGCCTGGGGTATTCATTGCAGTCGCAGTCCAATTCGAGCAGCGAGCGGTGCCGTCTCCTCAACGAGCAGACGGACGAGCAGTTGGCACAGACGTTGATGAACGGGGAGCAGGATGCGCTGACTGTCCTCTTCGATCGCTATCATGGTCTG
>Ga0307475_10002597_pt1 | contig 10892 bp, 8 predicted proteins | sample atmos_gasesECM1C_FD_203317 | JGI IMG/M metagenome (GOLD analysis project Ga0307475, IMG submission 203317) | Hardwood forest soil microbial communities from Morgan-Monroe State Forest, Indiana, United States - atmos_gasesECM1C_515 | ecosystem: Environmental > Terrestrial > Soil > Temperate...
TCTCTGGTTTCGAGCTGGCTTCTGGGCGATTTTCTCCAAACGCCGAGTTTTTCCGCAGCCTGCTAGAAGAACAACAAGCCGGATCGACCTGCCCAAGCCATCCCGAAACGTGACAATCGCGATTGACAATCGGAGTTCGGCATTCCCAGAAATCGCATCCCCACCCTCGGCGCCCGCGCAGCACCTCCCGCCACGGCCTCTGCGTAGGGCGGAACCGGCGGCGGCGCTGATCGCTCTGCAGGACGAATACCGCGCCCTGGCTCGACAACATCCCGAACAACCTCGAAGGATCGAAATTGGCCGACAGGCTGCAGGCCGTCGCCAAGCTCGACCTCGAGGAGCTTCAGACGATCGAGCCACGACGAGGCTACGGCCACGGCTGATTGACCGGAGAGGAAAGCCACGTGACAATCAAAAGCCCTATGCAAGCCTGCCCCCGCGCAGGCCGGGGTCGCCGATCAGATCAGACCCAATCCCCAAGCTGGCAGCCCTGATGGACGAGGCAGAAACTGACGTGCTCGACTTTATGAGCTTCCCAAGGACCACCGGCCAAGATCCACCCGGCCAATCCACTGGTATGACGGAATGGCGAGATCAAGCACATCGCCGAGGTCGTCGGCATCGCCTCTACCCGCTTAGTCGGTGCTATCCTGCTCGCGCGAGACGATCAATGGGCTGTCCCGCGGGCGCGCCACATGACGCTGGGAACCGGTCAACCCGCCCGGAAAGCCCAGACCCATCTGCTCTTACACTACTCCTAGGGCACAGTTTGCCCGCGGGCTAGTTATCCGCAAGCAACGGCCTCCATGGTGGATCTGGATCCAACTCTCCCGCTGGTGCAGCGGCTTCTTCGTAAAGTAACTGCGCCTCGCTGGAAGGGCCGCGACGCGAGCCAAGTGCCTTCACCCGGATTGTGCGGGAGAGGACACCTTGGGGAACGACGATGATGTCGCCGATCCGGATGAGGTGTCTGGCCTTTCTGACGACGACCCCGTTGAGGATGATCGCTCCAGCCGTGCAATGGCGCGAGGCAAGAGAGCGGCTTTTGGCGAAGCGCGCGAACCACAGCCATTGGTCGAGGCGCCGGCTCGTCGGGCTGAGCGAACCGCTTCCGCTCAAGTGAGGTTCAACTCCCGCAACTTGGCGAACGGATGCCCTTCCGCCGCCGGTCTACAGCGGCTTTTAATAAGGTCGCGTTGGCCGCGTCGCGGTCGGCTAAATTTCTCCTCGCCGGCACGAATTACTGAACGGTAGCCGAGCGCTGCGAGCAGTCGCCGCAGGGCGGCCCGTTCGACTCCGAAGATAGCCGCTAATTCGTCATCCGCCGAAAAAGCACCGACGCGAGCGAGACGTCGCGCAGCGGCCGCGAGTCGTTCCAACCGTTCTGGACGCAACGCGAGCCCGTTGAGCACGCGCAGGCCTATCGCTGCATAGAACGAGACCGGTAACGCCGGATCGATTTCGATCACCTTGGTGAGATACCGTTTGGACAGCAGGGGCGGCCCTGGCCGCCCATGTTGCACTGCCCACAAGACAGCGCGAAAGCGCACAGTATCTGTGCGCTGCATCGGCTCGAAATAAACGCTTTCGGTGCCGAATCGCAGGCCAAGGCGGCTTAACGCGATTCGATCTGGCGATTCAAGGGCCCTGAGCTGATGACGGACGTCGGCTCTCGGTATGCATCCGAGTTCGCCTGCGAGCTGAAAGACGAGCCCCCGCCCAACACTGCCGAGTGGCAAGGCTTGTGCCGCGAAGAGCGGCGCCAACCGACGCTCGATCTCAGCGCGCAGAAAGGCTTGCAGACGCTGTCTTATTCTGTCGCGTGCCTCACGCTCAACAAAGTCGCCGGTTAGTGGATCGACGCGCGGTGTGAGCATCCGGTCCCCTGCCACCAATCTCCCGACGGTGCCATTGCGCCAGCGCAGCATTCCGCTGGGGTCGATCGAGAAAACCTCATCCGCATCCGCCGCGAGGCGCCGTATGCGGGCGGCAAACTCCTTCCGAACCACGCGGCTTGCTGCGGCGATCAGCATCCGCGCCTCGGCACCATCGATCGCGTCCGGCACGAAATTTAATCCGTCGAGTCGGCCGACATAGGTCCCCTCGACATGGACCTCCCCCGCTTCCGAAACCGAGGCCGGCAGTTCGGTTTCGGATGCAAGCTGGCGGATCAGCAAGGCGGACCGCCGATCGACGAAGCGCTGCCTAATGCGGTCATGCAGTGCATCCGAGAGCCGATCCTCGATACCGCGGGCACGCTCCTGCCACGCTGTCGCGTTATCGACCCAGTCACCGCGATGGGTGATGTAGGTCCAGGTACGAATGTGCGCGATGCGCGCCATCAGCATGTCGATATCGCCGTCAACGCAGTCGAGATTTGCCATCTGTCCTGCGATCCAACCCGTTGGAAGCCGCTGCTCGAGGCCCGCCAAATGGCGAAAGCAATGACCAAGTAGCCGGGTATGGCTGTCGGTCATAGCCTTGCGAAAATCGGGGATCTGACATACCTCCCACAGCAGGCGAACCGCACCGGGATGTACCGCCAACTCAACGACTTCCTGACTGCGGGAGAGCGCCCGCAGGGCGCGGTGGTCGTCGGCTTCGCGGGTGAGAACCACACCGGAGATCGACGGGCGCTCTTCGAGGCTCTTCAGCAGTGCCGCAACTGACTCGAAACGCAGCCGCGTGTTGCGCCAATTCAAGCGTGTAAGCGGATCGAACCGGTGCGCCTCGACCGCCTCAACAATCTCCGAATTTAGCGGCCCTTGCTCGGCGGTGGTGCCGAAGGTGCCGTCGCTCATGTGGCGGCCCGCACGACCCGCAATTTGAGCGATCTCGGCAGCATTGAGCCGCCGTGGACCGCGGCCGTCGAATTTGCCGATCCTGGCGAAGGCGACATGGTCGAGATCCATGTTAAGCCCCATCCCGATCGCATCGGTGGCGACGAGATAATCGACCTCGCCGGCTTGGAACATACCGACCTGTGCGTTGCGCGCCCGCGGGCTAAGCGCACCGAGAACGACGGCTGCTCCGCCTCGCTGACGGCGGATGAGTTCGGCGAGAGAGAACACGTCTGCTACCGTGAAAGCAACGACGGCGCTCCGCGGCGGTAGCCGAGTCACCTTTCTGTGGCCGGTATAGGAGAGTGTCGATAAGCGCGGCCGACTTACATATTCTGCATCGCGGATCAGCCGACGCATCAAGGGCTTGATCGTGTCGGCACCGAGGAACATCGTCTCCGCGAGACCGCGGGCGTGGAGAAGGCGTGCGGTGAAGACGTGACCGCGCTCGGGATCGGCGCAGAGCTGGATCTCATCCACTGCTAGGAAATCGACTTGGCGATCGAGCGGCATAGATTCGGCCGTGCAGACGAAATATGACGGGCTCGGCGGGAGGATTCTCTCCTCGCCGGTGATCAGAGCGACCGAGCGGGATCCTCTCAGCTTGGCGATCCGGTCGTAGTTCTCTCGGGCGAGCAGCCGCAGCGGGAACCCGATCATGCCGCTGCGGTGGCCGAGCATGCGATCGATGGCGAGGTGAGTCTTTCCGGTATTGGTCGGCCCGAGAACCGCGACTAGCCGCGGAGCGGAGCTAAGCTTGGCCATGGGACACAGGTATCAGGCTGAGGCGGCGAGAGAGCAAGTGCAAACAGATGGTCAAATGAGCTGAGCGATGCGGCGATGGAGGTTTTCTCCGACTCCGGCAGCGCGTGTTAACCCATCGTTTTCCACTTCGGCCAAATATGCCATGCCGCGACATAGGACGAGCGGAATGGTCTACGCTAATCGAGAGAAACCGGAGGCGTTTCTCGAGAACTACTGCTCTCGGCTCGGAACCTTGCTCGAAGCCCGGTATACCGGGCTTGCGCTGCTTGCCGCTAAGCAGGAGGCGGACGCCGCTGCCAAGCACGCAAATGAAGCGATGCTGGAAGCAAAGGCCGCGGATCTCGCGAAAACGCGATTCCTTGCCAACATGGCGCACGAGCTCCGCACGCCGCTCAACGCGATCATTGGCTTTTCGGAGATCATCAAGCTAGACGCCATTCAGGCGAAAGAACGTTATCCACAATACGCTGAATACATTCATGATGCCGGCATACTCCTTCTCAATATCATCAATGGTCTTCTTGATCTTGCGCGGATACAGGCGGGAAGGGTAGCTCTCGATGAGCAGCTAGTCGCTGTTGGTGATTTAATACAATCGGCTGTTCGTACTATAGCCCCGATTGCCCAAAGGAAATCTATCTGCGTCGATTACGAACCGGCTCAGGGATCGACGCTTATCTGTGTCGATCGAACTAAATTCAGGCAGATTATTCTTAATATATTGTCGAATGGCGTTAAGTTTACCGAACCAGAGGGAAGTATCTTGGTCACTTCGGCTGTGGGTGGCCGGGGAGATTTAGTGATCTCGATTAAAGACACAGGCATCGGTATTCCACCTGAGCACTTGGAACGGGTGCTCAGCCCTTTCGAACAGGTAGCAGATCACTTGACCAAAGAGAACGAAGGGACCGGACTGGGGCTGCCGATCGCCCGGGCGTTAATCGAGTTGCACGGCGGCAATCTAACCTTAAGCAGCGATCTCGGCATAGGTACGACAGTAGCGCTAAGGCTGCCTCCCGAGCGAATCCATGGCGTGGCACCCGCTACTTTGTGAGGCAGCTCTCCCGGCGCTCGACGACGAATAGGGGTTTTGCAAGCCCACCCTCGCATCCTACCGAAGAGACGAAACTATGAGCGGCAGCGCTTCCGAATGCATCGACCTGCGCGTTGGGCGCGTCATTGCCATAACGCCCTCTCATGCGATCGTACTTCTCGAAAGGCGGGATGCGACGGGTATATCGGACCCTGCAATGCCGCTCGAGATGGGGACCTTGGTAAAGTTACATAGCCGCGTGTCGACCGTTTACGGCATGATCACCGGCCTTAGGGTCCCTTTGCCCAGCCTTGAACCCTCTGAGAAAGATTTGAGGCTTGCCGAGCTCGAGCTGGTCGGCGAGATTCAGGGTGCCGACGGCACAGGTTTTTTTCGACGTGGAGTATCGGCATATCCGGCGTTGGACGAGCCCGTCTACCTTGCCTCTGCCATCGATCTCGCGAAGGTTTATACGCGTCCCAACACCGCCACGGCCCGGGTGGGGACAATCCATCAGGACAGTATCGTACCAGCCTATATTCTTACCGACGAATTGTTGGGCAAGCATTTTAGTATCGTCGGTACAACCGGATCAGGTAAATCCTGCGTTGTCGCCACTATCTTGAATGCCGTCATCGAGAGGAATCCGAATGCTCATGTGATGTTGCTCGATCCTCACAACGAATATGCAAGCGCGTTCAAAGAACGGGCGGCACCACTAGCTCCTGGTGGGGGATTATATTTGCCACATTGGCTATTTAACTTCGAAGAATTGGTCGAGATTGTAATCGGAGCCGATCATAACCCCGAGCAGGTAAAAATACTTGGCGAAGCGGTGCTGGCTGCCAAGCAATCTTATTTTGCTAAAGTCGGCCTCGATAAGTTCGGGACCGTAGACACGCCGGCTCCATATCGCATGTCAGACGCGATTCGATTTCTCGACACGGCGATGGGCAGCCTCAACCGCCCCGACAGCGTCGTCGCCTATCAGGCGGTCAAAGGACGGATCGTTGCTCTCCAGAACGATGCTCGCTATGGGTTTGTATTCGGTGGACGATTGACTCTGCGCGATGAGTTTTCGGATATTCTTTCGCAGCTCTTTCGAATACCGGTCAATGACAAGCCGATTACTATCATTGATCTCTCCGGCATCCCATCGGAAGTACTGAATGTGGTGGTTTCTGTCCTGTGCCGGCTCGCCTTCGACTTTGCCTTGTGGAGCGAGACGCCTGTCCCGATCACGATAATCTGCGAAGAGGCACACCGATACGCACCTCGCGACAGGGAGCTTGGCTTTGAGGCAGCAAAGCGGGCACTGTTTCGTATCGCCAAGGAGGGCCGCAAGTACGGCGTTTCACTTTGTGTCGTCAGTCAGCGTCCGTCGGATCTGGCGCCGGGTCTGCTGTCGGAGTGTAACACGATGTTCGCTTTCCGTATGACCAGCCATGAGGATCAGGACATTGTGCGCAGCGCTGTCCCCGAGGCCTCTCATGGACTGATGAACTTCTTGCCGGCATTGCGCAACGGGGAGGCGATTGCAGTCGGCGAAGGCGTGGCGATGCCGATGCGGATATGCTTCGCTTCGCTGCCGGAGGACCGCCGCCCTAAGAGCGCCACCACATCTTTTACGGGCGCCTGGTCCAAAGGTAGCGACGGCTCACAGATCGAACAGACCGTCGAGCGGTGGCGGCGCGGCTTGCGACACGGCCCTGGTTAGTCAGTTCGACCGGTTGGCGGACGGGACTTAGCGGTCGATCTGCGCCCGTCGGTCTTGCACCCCCAGCCTCTCCGCCACATATCCTCGGCGAATTTCCGCCAACCCGCGATGGCAGGCTATGACCCAGGAAACCAGAAACTTCCAGGCGGAAGTTAGCCGCCTACTCGACATTGTTGCTCACTCCCTCTACAGCCAAAAGGAGATCTTTCTCCGCGAGCTTATTTCGAATGCCTCGGATGCGTGCGACCGGTTGCGCTATGCCGCGTTGACCGAACCGGCGCTCGCCGAAAGCGATACCAGCTATCACGTAGTATTGACTCCCGAGAAATCAGACCGAACCCTGACCGTGGCCGATAACGGCATCGGCATGAACCGAGCGGAGCTGATCGAAAATCTCGGCACCATCGCGCGCTCAGGTACCGCCGCGTTTGTTAGTCAGCTGTCAGGCGACGCGCGCAAGGATATGAGTCTGATCGGCCAATTTGGTGTCGGTTTCTACTCGGCATTCATGGTGGCCGAAAAGGTCGAGGTGAAAAGCCGTAAGGCCGGCGAGAGCGAAGGTTGGCGTTGGGTATCCGACGGCAAGGGTGAGTTTACAATCGAACCCCTGCCTGAGGCAGCACGGGGGACCACGATCATCGTGCACCTGCGCGACGACGAGAAAGAATATCTCGACCCGGCGCGACTGCGCCGGATCGTCAATACCTATTCCGACCATATCGGACTGCCGATCGTGCTCAACGACGGCGGTAAGGATGAGACGATCAACACCGCCTCGGCCTTATGGACCCGTCAGAAATCTGAAATCACGGAAGAGCAGTACAAAGAGTTTTATCACCACGTCGGCCATAGCTTCGACGACCCGTGGCTGACTTTGCATGCTCGGGCGGAAGGAGTTCTTGAATACACGAGCCTTCTCTTCGTTCCATCGGCTAAGCCCTTCGATCTGTTCGACCCGGAGCGGAAGAGTCGAGTCAAGCTCTATGTGCGGCGGGTATTCATCACCGACGAGGGGACCAATCTCTTACCTCCGTATCTGCGCTTCCTGCGCGGTGTCGTCGATAGCGAGGATCTGCCGCTCAATATCAGCCGCGAGATGCTCCAATCGAACCCGATGGCGGCGCGAATCCGCCAGCAGTTGACCAAGCGAATATTGACAGAGATCGGCAAGAAGGCGAACGAGTCGTCCGAGGAATACATTAAATTCTGGGATAATTTCGGCGCGGTCCTGAAGGAGGGGCTCTACGAGGACCATGAACATCGGGAGGAATTGCTCACGCTGGCCCGCTTCCGCTCGACCGTACGTGACGGGCTTGTTTCGCTCGACGAGTATGTCGCAGCGCTGAGGCCGGGGCAGGAGGCGATCTACACGATCACCGGCGACAGCCTCGAGGTCATCAAGCAAAGCCCGCAGCTCGAAGGGTTCCGTGCCCGCGGCGTCGAGGTTCTACTCATGACCGACCCGATTGACGAGTTCTGGGTGCCAGCGATCGGCTCTTATAAGGACAAGCCGTTCAAATCGGCGACCCGCGGAGGTGCAGATCTCGACAAGATTACATCGCCCGAGGACAACAAGGCCGAGAAGTCAGAGCCCCCAGCCAAGCTGGCTAGCCTGATCGCGATCTTTAAGCTTGCGCTCGGCGAGGCGGTCAAGGACGTCCGCAGTTCCGACCGACTAACAGACAGCGCCGTCTGTCTCGTCGCCGACGAAGGCGACATGGATATGCATTTCGAGCGGCTTTTGAAACAGCACCGCCAGCTCAACACGATGTCCAAACGCATCCTAGAGCTCAACCCGCGCCATAAGCTGATCGAGCGCCTCGCCGCGACAGTCGGCGAGGCTGGCGCTTCAGACCAACTTTCAGAATTTGCCTGGCTTCTTCTCGATCAGGCAAGAATCATCGAAGGCGAACAACTCCCCGACGCTGCGGCGTTTGCGCGACGTCTCTCGACCGTGCTTGAGCGCGGGTTGTCGGCAGCGGCTTGACGAGTTGCAATACTCCGCTGCAGGTGCGCTGCTAAATAGAGCCCAAGGAACGCGGACGTGCAGCCGGGATCGAGATCCCGCTGCCGCTCCGCGATGACGCATCATCGGACAAGCACCTCGTCCACTTGTACAAAAAGCGGCGCCTCGCCGCGGCGTATCGGTTCGGTCACAGCAGATGAGCCCCTCGCCCTGTCAGCCACCGACCGCACACGTGACGCTCCTACGGCACCGCGAGAAAGGCGGTCCGCGGGCGCGATTCGCGATCCTTGGATCGGATGATACGAAGCGACTCCGCGCGCAGTCGATTGGCTCGCACGCGAAGGGGCTCGTCAGGAAATAAACGCGCAATTTGACGGACAGAAATTCGATGAGATGGTGCAGTTCCACTCGCCGTGGAACTCGGCCGGTTTTATGTTGAGGTCGGTGATCTCTGCGTCGGACACGACAATGCCCCTGGGGTATTGGCTGGTGTCGAGTTCACAGCGCACGGTGAGGCCGGTTTTGGTGGTCGTAGCCGAGATCAGTTCGACAATCACCGGATAGCTGACCGGAGGCTGGGCACGCCAATTCTGGCTGATGAAGGATAGGGGCGGTGCTCGATTTTGCTCCACTTGCTGATGCCGGGCGGCAAGTGGCTGACCACGACGTCGAGGCCGAGTTCGCTGGCCAGCTTCTGCAACTCGCGCTTCCACAGCCTGACCCGCGAGCCATTGCTGCCGCCGCCATCGGCGGTCATCAGCAGCCGGGTCGCGTTGGGGTAGCGAGGTTGCGAGGTTGCGCCACCACTGGCTGATGATATTGACCGCAAAGGCGGCCGTATCATGGTTGACGCCGACGCTCACCCGCCCAGCATTCGCGGCCAGATCATAGACGCCATAGGGCGCCGCTCGGCCGAGTTCCTTGATTAGTAGCTTACGAGCTAAGTGTTTGCATGAGGTGAGCAGATTCGTCAGGCGAGAGCTGGGATGATGGTGTGTTCGGTAAGGCGGCGGCCGGCGGCGATCGCGGCTCGTCCGGTACGGGTGAGGTAGTACCGGTAAGTGCCAGCGACGCGTTTGATGACGTGCAGTCGGCGCAGGCGGGCGAGTTGTCTGGTGAGGGTAGCGGGCGAGCACTGGCTGAGCAGCGGCAGGAGATCAGCGCGGCGCAGGCCGGCGATGTTGAAGGCGGGCCGCTGCAGGGCCGCGAGCAAGGTCTGCTCGACGCGGCTGAAGAAATTGAGCCCTCTGACATTGCGGCCGTTGATGGGACGCGGTTGGGTGAGGCGGTCGAGGGCTCGGATCCCGGCCGAGAAGTCATCCAGACTGGAGAGGTATTCGAGGTAGCGGCGGTTGCAACCGCGCAGGATCTCACGGAGGTCGTTGAGGCTGTAGATATTCTTCTTGAGGGGTGCGAGGCCGTAAGTAGCCGGGCCGTGCTGATGTTCCACCTTGCGGTAGTGCTTGAAAGCGGACACGTCATTGGTCGTGGTCTCGATGCGCAAGACGAGTCCGAACTTGTCATAGATCTTGATCGAGGACTTGCCAAAACGATGCTTGACGCAGGTGCCCTCGATCCGCGTTGCAAACTGACTGCCGATCTCCTGGGCGAGTTGGGGCGTGATCTTGTGGCCGAGGAAGGTGGCCACGTGTTCGGCTTTGACTGTCAGAATGGCCTGCCGGGAAAGCTGCTCATAGAGGGGTTTGAGGGTGGTCTGCGAACGGAACACCAGATCAGTGGCGTACTCGACCTGCATGAAACTCCAGTGATAGACGTGCGGGAAGACGTCGAGCACCGGACAGCACTGCTGGGCGTAGCGATCGAGGATATGATGCAGCCCGGCAGGCGAGAGGTGATCGGCCAGGGTCTGCGCCCGCTGCCAGTCGTCGATGCGCAGGAAGGCGTTGTCGACGAGGGTGAACCCGATCCCGGCGGCGGTGAGTTGGCGAGCCAGCCAGCCGTGACCATTGCAATAGAACTGGAGACGGAACGGACACCAGGTCGGCACCCGCAGATAGATCAAGCCCAACTGGGCGTCGATGAAGTAGAAGTAATAATGCAGACATTTGCCGCTGTCCGGCCGCAAGAAGGAGTGATGCGTGCGTTTGTCGTGCCAGGGTTTATAGCTGTCGCAGGCTTCCATCGCCGAGATGATATGCACCAGGCCAGGATGGTCGCCACGCCCTGCGAGTACCTTGGCGACAATGTCCTCCTTGCGGATGTGGCGCTTGGCGATGTGTTCGATCGTGACGCCTGCAGCGCTGGCCAACTCGGCAGCGCGGGCGCGGATGCGATCCCGGAGCGGTTCGGCAAACCGCGGATAGTCGAAGATGCGGACGCCCTGTGCCCAGAGAAACGCCGTCATACCCTTTGCGTGGCAGACCCCCGGCAGTGTGCCGGTGACAATGATCCGGTCATAACACGAGAGCACGCCGGAAAGGCGCTCGCGATAGCGGTCCGTCAGCAGCTGCCTCAACCTCCCCTCCCGCCCCCGGCGTCTCCGGCGAACATCTTATCCTGTATGGTTCCGGCTTGGCCGGCTTAGGAGCATCCAAACGATCCGCCAGCCGG
>Ga0307475_10002598_pt1 | contig 10891 bp, 10 predicted proteins | sample atmos_gasesECM1C_FD_203317 | JGI IMG/M metagenome (GOLD analysis project Ga0307475, IMG submission 203317) | Hardwood forest soil microbial communities from Morgan-Monroe State Forest, Indiana, United States - atmos_gasesECM1C_515 | ecosystem: Environmental > Terrestrial > Soil > Temperate...
TGCGCCACAGTAGCCGCAGGGCGAGCGCGGTAGACACGACACGACTTCACGACAACCTAAGGCCGCCAGGAGTACGTGTACTTTATGGCGAAACGGTTCTGAGTGTATTGGGCGGGATTTGCGGCTACAAGGCTGGCGAATTGTTGGCCGACGGTGTAGATCACGAACAGATCGCTGTCTGGGCGGTAGTTCCATCGAAGGCGGATGTTGGCACTAGCAGCCTGAGTGTTCGACGTGTTCATCTGGAGAATCGCCGATAAAGTCAGAAAACGAGAGAATGCGTAATTGGTCTGAAGACTGCCAAACAAGACTGAGAAATCTCCTCCAGGAACAGATAGGCGAAAGCGATCCCACTGCTGAGAGAAATCGAAGGACAGTCTCTCGCTTGGTCGGTAGGAGGCCCGGATGCGGGCCTCATTCAAATGGCCGTTGTAGTAGGTACCAAAGCGCTCAAAGAACCGAAGGACCCAGCGGCGATCCTGGGCCGTTCCATACGTCAATTGATGTCTCGTCCAGCGATACAAGCCGGGAGGAATAACGACGTTTTTGTAGATGTTAAACGGCGTCACGATTCGCTGAGCGAAAACATCCACGATGTCGTCATCGGTGTAGGCCCCACTATGGAATTCAGCGCGGAACGTAGTTTGCCATTCCTGGGTTTGCAGGACGCCGTGAGTGTCGGGGGCATGAAACATGAAACCTTCGAAATTCAATTCGCGGATACCGCGAATCTTTGGTCGCGATTTTAGCGTGAGATCAGCGTAGTCACAGACGCAGTCGGTGCGTTCGAGAAACCCAACCTCGGGGTTGAAATTCGGACCGATCTTGCGGCGCTCGGCAAGAAATTCGAGCCAACTAGTCTTGTAATTTAGTCCAGCGCCCAGATTGGTCTGACCGCCAGTGACGAGGGGAGAGCGCGTCTGAGCGGCATAACCCGTCAAAACAAGGCTCTTCATCAGCACGATCCGCGTGTCGACTCCTCCACTCTGGTTAAACGGAGGAGCTGTGTTGCCCGCGCGCTTGTCGATGCCCATGAATCCCACATAGGAGCCTCCGGGCAATGAGCGCTTCAACCGGAACGCCGCGTAATTCGCGTAAGGATTCGGACCGCTCGAGCGGGTACTCGCGTCCATGATGCCCACATCAAATCCGGCGAGAGAGCCAGTGATCTTTCCTCCTCCATTCATTGGAACTTGCTGTCCAGTGACCGGATCAATCCCAATCTGGCGGCTGAAAAACAGCAAATCGCCGGAGCCGCCCATTGCAAAGTTGAAGATGCCGGCGTTTTCGAGGAAGAACTGTCGCTTTTCAGGAAAGAAAAGCTTGTAGGGCGTCAAATTGAACTGCTGCGTGTCAACGTCGGCATCTGCAAAATCAGTGTTTGCACTCAAATTGGCAACCAAATTCGAGCGGAGGCCGAGTTTAACGTCCAGGCCTCCTGTATAAAGGGCCTCCGTACCGGGTGTCAGCCCTGCCGAGGTTGCGGCCGGTGGCAAATGGTTGAAGCCAGTCAAGCCGTAGGGTTTCACGATGAACAAACGGCCGCTGCCAATCTCAGAGATTCCATGCAACTCGCCGGCCTGGCTGATCTTGTTCGCACCAAAAGACCTGCGCCACGCGGACCACAGATCTTGCTCGTTCTTTCGACGAATGAAGCGCTTGAAGTTGATCCCCCACACTACTTCGTTCGTCTGCATGAAGTTTAGTGTCGAAAAAGGAATCGCAACGGTGGCGGTCCAGCCCCGCGAAAAGATGCGCGCCTCGGAAATCCAAACACCATCCCAACCTGAGTCGCCTTCGCTGCCGTCATCTTGGGGAGGCTGTTCGTCGGTAATTAAAGCATCGCGCTGCGTGCCGAGTGGATTAAATTGAAAAACGTAAGCGTTGCGTCGGTTGTGCGAAGAATCGATCACCATCTCAAAGTAGTCGTCGAGTTCCTGACTGATATCGCGGCGGAGTTGCGTGGCGACAATTTTCTCTGGCTCCGAATCAAAACAAGCGATTCCGAAGTAGATTTCGCCTTTCGTATAGAGGAGGCGCACCTCGGTGCGCTCCGAGGGCGGCTGTCCTTCGTAGGGCTCTCGCTGCGCGAAGTTGGTAATGGGCTCGGCTAATTTCCAGAGCGGATCGTCGAGAGTCCCATCGATTTTTGGTGCGTGATCCACGCGTATCGCATTCGCAACGCGCGCCGTTTGCTGGATTATTGCCGTCTCAGATTGCCCTGAAACAGTCCCAGCCCACCCTAAGGCTGACAGCAATGCGTAGGCAAGTTTGTGGGTTTGTAGCACGCTGCTCGGCACCAGTCGTTTATCTTTAGTCCTGCACCGCGTAAATCCACACTTCGGCGCCACGGCCCGCGCGCGCGGGAACCGCCAGGAAGAAGCGATCCGCGGCCTTCCTGCCTTTTCCAAAGTATCCGGCCGTCCGAGCCCCCAGGGCAGACGGAACCTTCGCGAGAAGCTGGTAGTGGTCCGCGTCCTTCTGCTGAAACATGCTGATGAATCCTTCTCCCCCAGCCACATATATGCGTTTGCGCGCGGCGTCGTAATACAGGTCGTCCGTGTCCAGGACGCAGGCCAGGGCGGCGCCCCTGTGACCCGAGCTCGTGTCGAATACGGCGAGGCGCGCGGGCGCACGCGTGCCGACGAACAATCGGCGATCGGCCTCATTCAGGGCCATCGGGAAGTTCATTTGAAGAGTTATTGGCCACCGCGAAATCGTATGCGTGATGCGATCGATTGCCGCTATCTGCTTGAGGTCCGGCAGATTCGCACAGATATTTGGTCCTGAAGTTTCCAGTTGGAAGGACTCCGGATGGGCTCCCAGTTTGTATTCTTCCTCCAGACGCTCGTTCGTCGTCGCGTCTACCGCCCCAATCGCCCCCGTCTCATCCTCGCCGTAGCCCACGTAAACACGCTTATTTGCCGCATCGTATCGTAGGCTGTCGACGTCGCTGTGGAAGTCGATCTCTTTGAGGAGGTCAAAGGAAGTTCCGTCATAGATGTACAGCTTGCCCCTGCTGCTCCCGGCAAAGAGCTTGTTCGTTTCGGGCGAAAAAACAACATCCTGAGGATTCGGAATTCCCGTGATGGTGTGGACTACCGTTCTCGCACTGATATCGATGACCTCGACGGTGTTGTTTCCCAGCGCAGAAACGAACAGCCGGTTTGCGGCGGAACCAAAATGGTCGAAGCGCCCCTTCACGCCTTCCAAAGAAACTGCCTCCGTCAAGACGAGCGGGCGCGGCGGAGGCGACACACTCTTTTGCGGATGGCCTTGAACGGCGCAGGCAAAAAACAACACCAATGCTGCACATATACGGCAAGCTTTCTTCATGTCGCCCCCAACGCGAACCGCGTAAGCGATTTCGCAAGGTTCACCAAATCCACTTCAAAGCAAACTGAATCTGCCGCGACGGAGTCTGAGTTGACGTTATCAACCCCGCGTTGCCAATGGGATTCCCGGTAGAGTCAAAAATGTTCCGGTTGTCAAGGGGAGGCGCGAAGTTCGTATGATTGAGCACGTTGAAGAACTCGACTCGAAACTGGATGTTGGGATCAGTCGATTGAGCTCCCACCAAGGTTGCTGAGAAGAGCAGCAATGTAACCAGTCGCATTTGTGATCCTTTCCTCAGGGATTGCTCGGAGCTGCTGTAACAGGCTCATAGACCATCATGCGCGCTACGGGCCGGCCATGCTCCTGTTGCTCCGGCGCGTATACCCGATGAGTTGCCGAATCCACCGCAAGGCTGTGAACCATTTTCTCTACGGCGAAATCCTCAAGCTTTCGATAGTGGTCCGCATCTTGTGCCTGAAACACAGAAATAAATCCACTGGAACAAGCGACATAGATTCGGCCCAAGCCGGGATCAAATTTCACAACGTCGGCGCCTGCCGGCATGGGAAGGTGCGCGATCGATTTGTGAGTGTCTAGACCAAAGACCGTAAACGTTCGATTCCCACCGCAGAGGATGAATGCACGATGATGTTCCGAATCAACGGCCATGCCATGATTGAATTGGCAGCCATCCACGGGATATTTCCCCAACAACGTGTCTGTTGCCGGATTGATCTCCGCGATTTCATTTGTGTTTCGGAGATTTACGTAGACCTTGCGTGCCGATGAATCATATTGCGGCATGCCCGTTTCGCTGGGGAATTCTATAGTCTTGACAATCTCATCTTTGTCGACGTCCACGACCGCCACGGCCTTTCCCAAAGTATTCGAGACATAAACCTTGTGAAAAGGAACGGCATACGTGCTCCCGTTGGGCTTGGCCGCGGTTGCCAAGCGCTTGACTACTGCCATCGAATGCAGATCGACAATACCGATCTTCTCTTCGCCCCAATCGGATGTGTAAACCTTGCGCGTTTCAGGAACGAATTCGAGGCCAGTGATACCGGGAACGCCGGGAATCGCTTTCACCACCTTGTTTGTCTTCATGTCGATCACGTACAGAATCCCTGGACCCAAATGAGCCGAAAGCAGAAATTGATCCTCATCGTCTGTGGTCAGATAGTCGAAGCGCTGGCCTTTGGGACCGGGGAGATCAATCGTCGCAATCTGCTTGAGGGTTTGGCCGGGCAAAGAGGCCGCCAAGACCAGAATTGCGATAAGAGACCTTCCTACGGTGCTCATCGCCGTGTCCGAAAGTGCGACCCGCGAATGATCATGTCCAGCCATTAATCTGCCTCTTCCGGTGGCCGGATCGCCGCGAACTCCCTGTACAGCACAAGGTCATAGGCGATTTTGAGCGTCCCGGCAATGAAGAACGGAATATCAATCAGCGCAGGACGAGAAAACAGGAAGCCAGCAAAAATGGGGCTGATCGCGGCTCCTGCTGTCCTCGCTACGCCTGTGATTCCACCGGCCGCCGAGCGTTCTTCAGGCCGCACTACGGCCATCGTATAGGACTGTCTGGTCGGCACGTCCATCTGGCTGATGCTGAATCGGACGAGCAGCACCAGCACTGCGAGACTGAGGTTCGGCATAAGCGGCACAAGGATGAGCAAAACATTCGACGGCAAATGCGTCACCACCATCGTCCGCACCAGCCCGATACGCGTCGCCAAGCGCGATGCGAGCAGCGCCGAGATTCCCGCCAACACATTGGCCCAGAAGAAAATGAGGCCGAGCTTCACCGGAGGAACCCCGAATCGCAGATAGAACCAATATGCGGCAAAGCTTTGCACTACAAAACCACCACCGAAGGAGTCGAGGGCGAACAAGATCGATAACTTCAAAACAATCGAGCGGGAACGACCAACACCGAGAAAATCCCTTGCGGATACGCCACTGGCTGGCGTCGCGGACATATCGGCTTCCGCGGAGGACGACAAGCGTGTGAATAAGAACGCCAGCGCCACTCCAAGGGCAGCGTAGAGAAGGACTACAACACGGTAGCTGTCGGAAGTAGAGAGGGATGCCTTCTGCACAACCCCCGCAGCTGCGCCGCCGCAGAAGGCGCCGAGAGCCGTCGCAAGCGAACCTGCCAGCGTGTACCACGCGAATACTTCCGTGCGGCTGCGGGCAGGAACCACGTGGGACAGGGCGGCTTGTTCGATCGAAAGGAACGGCCCGACTTCGTGACCGCTCGGACTGATCACGCCGATGGTCCCCGCGACGATCAAGAAGAGAAGATTCTTTGTTGATGCGAATGCGACGCCCGCGCCGGCCATGAGAATGGCTCCGACGATCAGCATGCGCCGCCGTCCAATTCGGTCGGCTTGAGTCGTGAGCAGAAGAGAAATCGCCATGTCGCCAGCGAGCGTCAGCGTCAGCAGCACTCCCACCTGGGCTTCGCTTAGGCCAAGACTGACCAGATAGAAGACCAGGATGACCGACAGCGCGCCGTACGCGAAGAGCCGCGTAAACCGGGAAACGAACAGGAGTACACCATCCCTCGGCAACGTGCGGAGCGAAGCCGGTATGAGATCCCTTATCGACAGCGAACTCGCCAACGGAAGCCTTCTTCCTCTCCTCCCAAGTCGCGCACAGCAATTAGCGATCTCCAGTTGCCTCGTAGACGACCATCCGCGCGACCGGCTTGCCATCCTCTTCCTGTTCCGGTGTGTATAGCCGATGCGTTTTCTGGTCCACGGCTACCGTGTGTACCGCGTGCTGGACTCGAAAGTCTTCGAGCTTGCGGTAGTGATCGGCGTCGTCCTCATGAAAAACGGAGATGGCACCGCTGTAGCACGCGACGTAGATGCGCTGAAGCCCAGGATCGAACTTGATGACATCCGGTCCGCCTGCCAGCGGCAGAAACGCAATGGGGACGTTCTTGTCCAGATCGAAGACGGTCATCAGTTCGTTTCCCTCACAGGAAAGGAACGCGCGGTGGTGCTCCGAGTCAAGCGCCATGCCGTGATTTCCCTTGCATTTCCCGACCGGGTACCGGCCTGCAACTTCGTCGGTCGCGGGATCAATGACAGCAAAAATGTTCTGGTCCTGGAGGTTCACGTAGACCTTCCGCGCGACCGGATCGTATTGCGGCATCCCCGTTTGGCTGTCAAAGTGCAGAGTCTTCACGATCTCGTCTTTGTTTACATCGACGATTGCTTCGGCTTTCCCTCGCTCATCCGAAACGTACAGTTTGTGAAAGGGAGGAGCGTAAGCACTCCCGTCCGGCTTCGATTCTGTTTTCAGTTTCTTGATGACCTTCATCTGCTTGAGGTCCACCACGCCAATCGTGTTGTCATGGGCGTTCGAGGTATAGAACTTCTTCAGTTCCGGAACGTACTCGACACCTTCGGCTCCGGGCGTATCCGTAACAGTTGCGACCACCCTGTTTGTGGCTAGGTCGATCACGTATGTCTGATCGGCGGCGAGATGCGCGGAGATCAGATAGTGGTCGTCCGTATCAATCGTGAGATAGTCGAACCGTTTCCCGACCGGACCAGGCGGATCGAACTCTGCTATTTTCTTGAGAGTAGGGCCGCTCGATTGAGCGGCCCCCGCGGGCGCGAGCATCGGAGCGAGTGTTAGAGCCACGACCACGGCACCGCCCAGCTTTAAGTGTGTTCTGGTCATTTCCATTTCCTACTTGATAGCGATGTGGCTCAGGGCGGCCTTGATTCCCGCCGCAACGGACGCCGTATTGTCATTAGCCCAGAAGTGCATAAAGAAAAGGCGAGGCTGCTCCGTAAGCATGTGACTGTTTCGCCCGTCTGGCATCTGGCCACTCAATAGGACGTCTCACTCGATTCTAACCTTCCTGCGCGCGGACTTACTGCCCACTGGAAAAACGGCCACAGCCTCGTATGCCTGAAGTTCGCCTGGTAACCACCAACCGCTATCTCCGCGAATCCAGCTGCGGAAGTTCAGCGCGCGCGCGAAATGCGGGCCTCTACGAATTCTTGTGCAGAGCCGAAAAGAGAATAAGACGATTCCTAACACTTTTCCGAGTATCAGACCCAGAAATACACCCAGCGCAATCGGACTCGAAATCGCCAGATTCGGTTGCGCCGCGGATAGGGCCACTCCTGCGCTCGCCAAGGCAAACAAAGGAAGAACCAGGAAACACACCCAGGGGTGGATGCCCCTCTCTGGTCGCTCTGCAATGGAATCCGTGGCCCGCACTAGCAGGTCCAATTCTGCCAGCGTGGCCTCCGCAGATGATTTATCATTGCTCAAGATCTGACTCCGAAAGTTTTTCAGGAGAGGCTGGGCGTTATCAGCCAACTGTTCCGGGGGGCTTTTTGGCCTGAGGGGCGCGACAAGTCCAAGAATCACTCCCGCTATCGTTGCGTGTACTCCAGAAAGCACGAGAGATGGCTGCCCTGGCTGCGAATTTGAAGCAATCCGAAAAAGCCCTGCGCCAATCGGAGCAGCGCTACCGGCTGCTCTTCGACCGCAATCTTGCCGGTCTTTTCCACAGCACACTCGACGGACGCATCTTGGATTGCAACGAATCTTTCGCCCGCGAAGCAACCTCGCAGATAAGATTGTCATTGCGAAGCCAAAGAGCTTCGAGGAGCGCAGCGAGCTTGGTCAAATCTGTGTGGTCAAACTCGGAATCAAATTCCCGGCAGTGGTAGTGACATTTGACAACGCCACCGAGCGAGCCTACACGGGCTGGCCCGACCGGCTCTACGTGATTGACCGCGATGGCCGCGTGGCGTACAAGTCGCGCCCAGGGCCTTTCGGCGTTCAGCCGCAGGGTGTCGCAGAGACTCTGCAGAGACTGATTCCCGAGAAACACTGAGTGAAATCCGAACAGGAGGTAGAAACATGAAATTCGTCGGTCTCATTTTAAAGGGATTGCTTTTCGTTCTGCTGACAGCAGCGGTTTTGCTGAAGGCCGCGGACGCGCCAACGGTCACTGTGAAGGGTTACGTCTTGGACTCCGCCTGCGCGTTCACAAAAGGCCTCAGCAAGCCCATCAGTAAACAATGCGCGACATCCTGCGCGAACACTGGGTCACCGCTCGTCATTCTCGCTGACGATGGAACCATTTACTGGCCGATTGCTGACACCATGCCGTCGCGTGGTCAGAACCCAAAGCTTCTGCCATTTGCTGGAGGCAAAGTGACGGCAACCGGTAAGGTTTATCAGCGAGGTGGGTCCAAGGCTATCGTGATTGAGAAGATCGAAGCTCAACCGGCCCAGAAATAGAGTTCAGGATAACTCGTCTCAGTTTCGGGGCTCACTCCAAAACCATTTACGAGATGCGCCGTAAGGCTCCGTGTGATTCGTGGTGTCTGGACGGCATACCTCGAGAGGGAGCCCGGTCGCCATGGCCGGGGGCCTAGTACTTTATCGGTAGGCGGACTTCAAGTCGCTGTCAAGTTTTCTCAGATTCTTCAGTCTCGTCCCCAGGTGCGGTAGATAACTCTCTGGATTCTTCTGCGCCAGCTCGCGATCGATCTTTGGCGCTTCCTCGTACTCCTTCCGGGCTTCCTCCATCCGGCTCTGCTGGCCGTGAAGCTTCCTCAGGTTGTTGCGCGTCATCGCCCCGTCCGGTAGCTAGGTCCATGGCTTCTTCTGCGCCAGCTTGCGATCGATCCTCGGCGCTTCCTCGTATTCCTTCCGGGCTTCCTCCATCCGGCTCTGCTGGCTGTGAAGCTTCCTCAGGTTGTTGCGCGTCAGGTAGATCGTCCGAGTGAATGAGAATTGATCCATCCAATTCAGTGTCGCCAGCAAGATATTTCCGCCGTACCTCCTGCTCGATGTGCTGGCGGTTCGCTCTGAATACCTTGAGTTTGTCCTTGCCGTCTCCATGGAAATGATCGTCCAGGGCTTCCCTGCTGATGGCGCACCGCACCCACGTTTCGCCATCTCGTCCGTAGAAAAAGACCATGTCACGCCCAAGATCAAAACTCTCCTTGGGCGCAGGAAATTTCAGGTCGTGCCGCTCCAAGCGCCATTGCACGCGGCGGACGATAAAGGTTGTGAACGGATGGATGTCCATCTCGATGCTGGCGCGGTCCAGCGCGCTCAGATAAGACTTGCGATCCACGATGCGAATCACTGTCCAAGGATAGCCGCCCGATGCCAGCATAACGTTCATGAGGAAGCGTGCCATGCGGCCGTTCCCGTCCGAGTACGGGTGGACATAACCGAAAAGCCAGTGTCCCAACACCGCGCGCACCGAAGGCTCGGGTTCTTTTTCCAGAAGATCGAAGAACGCCGGCATGGCATCGCGGACCGCCTCCCACCTTGGCGGAACGTAACGCGACCCGCGCAGATACACCGGTATGTTCCTGTATCCGGCCAATGATCCCGGTTCAAGCAAGCCGGCGGTAACGCAGGGCTGGAACAATTCGCGATACCAGTCGTTGTGCGCAGCGCGCGCGAGCGCGCTGGGGTTCTCGCCGGCGATCACTTTCTCTACTTCTTTTTTCACACGCTGGAAAGCTTGCCAGTATCCGCGCGCCGCGAGGGCGTCGCGATTTCTGCGATCACCAGCATCATGCTCCGGGTCCCAGCCGCCCTGCCGGACTTTCTCAACCAGGGCAGGCGTGACCGAGTAGCCTTCGATGGACAACGAGTGGTAGGCATCGGTCCGATAGATTTCGTCGACGAAGCGAAGATACGCTTCCTTGTCTGTCGGAAGTCCCGGCGCTTTTGGGAACGTCGCCAGCACCTTGCCACGCATCGATTCCCAAAGCATCTCGATGCGGCCCACGATCGGAGCGGCGGGACGGCTCGGCTTGTGGAATATCTGTCCGGCTTCAAATGGACTGCTCTCGCGCACATCGTATCCGGCGCCCTTCATCGCGCGGAGAATCTCGTCCGCGAGTTCGCCGCGACCGGTTTGGCGGAAGGCTTTGGCAAGATAACCGGCTTTCGCGGAATGACCGCCGTTCAGCAGAAGCCGCAGCAGGTCCGAGGCGTCAGCAAGGCTGGCCATCACCACTTGCGCCTCGAGGGGATAGAGCTGAAAAAATGATTCCGGCACACGTACCAACGACGCCGCCGGCGTAAACAGACGCAATCCGTCCCTCACCATGAGGGCCGCGCCAGGGGGCATCTCCGCCACTTTCAGATCGTAAAGCGTTGTGCCGAAGAGAAGCTTGATATCGTTATTCGTGGCTTTGGGACTGTGGACAACTAATTGGTCCGGGATCACCGTTCTCTCGCCGTGCAAAAAGAGGGACTGCTCGGGCGACAGGTGCCATTGATGGGCAAAGCGCTCGTCCGAGTAGCGTGCGCAGAATTCCCAGAACGAGGCATGCCAAGGGGTACTCTCGCCGGCCTGTGCGTCGGGGCTGGAAGAAATCAGCCAACCCTTCATGACTTCTTGCAGGAAACCGTTCTCTACTAGGCGTTCGCGGTGGACTCGGCTCAGGTCGTCGGAACGGAACACACGTCGGTTGCCTTCCTGGATGGCCTTGAGCACGTCAAGGGATTCAGCTAGTTTTTCGTTTGGCGAAGGCATGAAGCCTCC